>UEXR01000756.1_pt1 | contig 15283 bp, 14 predicted proteins | sample 4301101 | NCBI WGS metagenome assembly UEXR01 (sample SAMEA4773180, study PRJEB27434) | metagenome | biome: 2259; feature: agricultural soil; material: soil | place: USA | collected 2014-09 | depth 0.25 m
TAGCGGCGAGCGGCGTTGAGCCCCAGTGCGGCAAGCTGGGGCGAGTCGTTGGCGTGTATCAGGTAGTGCGCCAGCCCCGGATGATTGGGGTACTTGGCGTAGAGGGAGTCGAGAATCAGATCGGCGTGCTTTTGGTTGCGCAGGGTCGTGTCGCCTGGCGGTTCGCTCGCGATCAGTGCCAAGGCATAGAAGATGGCCGCTTCATGATCGCGAGGGTTGCGCCGGTGCACGCCGGCCATGGAATCGGAGTACGCCTGGATCCGTGCTCGGGGGTCCGCCGTCGCGTAATCTCGATAGTACGCGCTCACTGCCGCGATGTAGTCGCGCTCCCGCCGGGTGGGTGCACCGAGCGCCGCAGCCTGTTTCGCCGCAGCTTCACCCTCCTTCAATCCGAGATCGCCCTCGCGCTGCCACCAGAGCGGGTGGAAGTAGCTCATCGCGAGGCCCCAATAGGCCATGGCGCAGGTTGAGTCTCGGCCGGCGGCGGCACCGAAGGCCTTGGCGGCTTCCTCGTACCAAAACGAGTGTTGCAGGGCGAGCCCGCGGAGGAACTCGCGTTGCGCCGCGGGCCGGCAGGAAGTTGGAAATGCGACGGTGCCGAGCCGGGCGGACGCCTCGGGCGGGTGATGGTGCACGACTTGAGCCGACAGCCCCGGCGCGATCAGTAGGGCGGCAGCGGCGAGCAGCCTATGGCTGGGCGTACAGCACCAGAGGCTAAGGGTTGTAGGCGTCGATCGACATGTTCAGATCGCGCCGGAGCTCCGCCTCGCCGCTCACCAGCTCGGCCCAGGTGATCTCCTTGCCCTTGCGGGCGCCCTTGGGCGCGATCTTGATCCCCTCCGGGGAGATGGAGACCGTGTACAGCTTGCCGTCGAGCTCCAGCTCCCGCTTGATGGTCTTGTCGAGTTTGGTGGGCATGCTGCTCCTCGAGATTCAGAAGGTGATCGGCTCAGGGTCGCTCACTGGGTCGAGATGCGACTCATAGAAGGCCTCGCTGGACGGCGTGGAATTCGACCGCCGGAAGAGGCTCGAGTTCCTGCTGATCTACATAGCACCAGCCCCAGGTCTCGCCGGGTTCCAACGATTGAACGACGGGGTGCCGCGACTGGTGAAAGTGCTTGGTGGCGTGCTTGCCTGGCGAGCTGTCACAGCAGCCTACATGGCCGCAGGTGAGGCAGAGCCGCAGGTGCACCCACCGCCCGCCGGTCGCGAGGCACTCCTCGCAGCCGGGTGCCCGTGGCGCCGGTCGGGGCTCGGGTGGAAGATGACGACAGCCTGACATCAGTGGCCCTTCTCGGTGGTGGGAGCCTCGAGGGTGACGACGGTCCCTGGTGGAAACAACAGCGCGAGATCTTCAGTGCTCGGGCTGTGGGCGAAACGAATGCCGATAGGCGAGGCGGTGTCGCTCGGGTCGGAGCCGAGCTCCACTGCCTCCACGGTCAGCTCGCACTGAGGCCCCCCGGGAATCTTCAGGGGCGGTGTGGCCATGCCGGCGGTCAGGTCGCCGTCGAGCACCTGTCCGGTCAGCAGCGCGTGACCGGAGACCTCGCGAACCAACCGCACCCGAAACCTGGCACCCATTCACCGACTCCGCTGAGCGCAAAGCCGCGCCCTCTTGGAAGATTGACCGATGAGACTCCCAGGGGGAAGGGGCTTCTCGGCCCGCGATCCGTTCCACTTGAACGGGTTTCCCGACCCTCTATATTGGACCCGCATTATTTAACCAGAAGGTTTAGTAGTGTCTTCACGGGATCGCCTCACCCTTACCCTTGCTGCCTTGGCCCACCCTACCCGGCGGGCCATTCTGGCCCGGCTCGCCTCAGGGGAGACCACGGTCAAGGCGCTGGCGGAGCCATTCGCGATGAGCCTGCCCGCCGTGTCCAAGCATCTTCGGGTGCTGCAACGCGCCGGGCTGATCAGCCGGACCCGATCGGCCCAGCGGCGGCCCTGCCGACTCGAGCCTGCGCCGCTCAGGGACCTTGCCGAGTGGATCGGAAGTTATCGCCGTCTCTGGGAGAAGCGACCATGACGATCTTCGAGCAGCATAGTATGACCTAATCGGCGGACCCTTCCAGGATCTCCTCTCCGAACTTCCCCGGCACCGGCTTCTGCAGGTTGTAGGAATATGGGCTGCGCAAGATCCGGATCGCGCGTATCGTGGAATCAGCCTGCCTCGTATCCGCAATATCGCCATCCGAATCTCCGTAGGAGACCGCCGGCCTGGCCGAGCGAATCGCCTCGGTCTTCGGCTTCTGAGCCGTAAAGATGACCTTGGGTGGTTGATCGAAACCGAAGAGTTGCATGAGCAGCCGGCTGGTCTTGTCGCTGGGCGGCTGACTGGGCCAACGCGCGGTCACGAACACCAGGGTATCCCCTCGTGCCCGATGGAAGGCGATCAACCGCTTGGCGATCTCTTTCGGCCGGCTGAAGCGCTGGTCCAGGCTGTCGTTGATCAGGGTCCAGAAGGCGGGGTCTTGCCGTTCCTTGCCGCTATCGCGTTCCTCGAAATACCCGTAGGCAAAGTGGAACGCCCCGGCGGTGAACAGAGTGGTATCGTCGATATCAAATACCACGGTGCATGGCGGGCGTCGGGCCAGGCTGCGCTCCAGCTCTTCCAGGGAGATGAGGTGCTGCGCGGGCGCGGTGGCGGGCGACGGGGTGCTCGCTGGCTTGGGTGCGCAGGCGAGAGCCATCCCCACGATGCATGAGAGAACCGACCGCGGCAGTCTCGAGGGCTTCAGCATGCTCGAACTCCGATCGGAAGAGCCCGGAATACTAAGCTGATAGATTGCAGGCGCGGGGATCGCCGGAGGAAAACGTGAGCCAGCGCGACCAGAGCCAGCACGACCAATGGAAGCAGGCGGCAGCCGAGCGCGCAGCCGAGCTGGTGCGGCCGGGCATGGTGGTGGGCTTGGGCACCGGCAGTACCGCGATATTTGCCATTCGGCGCATCGGGGCCTTGCTCCAGAGTGGTGAATTGGACGGCGTCGTAGGGGTGGCCACCTCGAGCTCGAGTGAAGCCGAGGCGCTGCGGTTGGGGATCAGAGTCCTGGAGGACTTTCCTCGCGAGATCGATCTCACCATCGACGGCGCCGACGAGGTGGATCCCGCAATGAATCTGATCAAGGGCGGTGGCGGCGCCCTTCTGCGGGAGAAGATCGTCGCGCAGGCGAGCCGCCGAGTCGTGATCGTCGTGGACGAAGGCAAGCTCTCGCCGGCCCTGGGCATCCGACACCCGCTTCCGGTGGAGGTTGTCGGCTTCGGCTGGCAATCTCAGGCGAGCTATCTCGAGGCGCTCATCCCGGATACCATCGCAACCCTCCGCCCCGCCCTCGACGGTGACCGCTACATCACGGACCATGGAAACCTCATTCTCGATTGGGCTACTGGACCGCTTGCCCGGCTGGCGGAAGTGGCCGCCTGCATTGACTCGAGAGCCGGCGTAGTCGAGCACGGGCTGTTCCTGGGACTGGCCACCGATCTGATTGTGGGCGGGGTTGACGGTGTGCGGCACCGGACTCGCGGCTGAGCCGGCTTTGCCCGAACTCTTGGAGATGGACTCCGATGCAAGCCGATGAGCTCCGCGCGCTGCAAGCACCTCTGAAGCAGCGCTATCGCGACGATCCAGGAAGCGCGGTCGTCACCCTCACCGCATCCGGCGCCCTGGACGCGCCAGGCGTCACTTGCCGGGTCGAGACCGGTCGAGCGTTGGTGGAGGCAGGGCTTCATCCCGCGTCCGGGGGCACCGGTCTCCAGGCCTGTTCCGGCGATATGTTGCTCGAGGCGTTGGTCGCGTGTGCCGGGGTGACGTTGCGGGCGGTGGCGACTTCGCTGGGCATCCCGGTCAGAGACGGCACCGTCTACGCCGAAGGCGATCTCGACTTCCGCGGTACCCTCGGCGTGAGCAAGGAGGCAAAGGTGGGTTTCGAAGCCATTCGCCTCCGATTCGAGCTGGACAGCGATGCCACGCCCGAGCAGCTCGACACCTTGCTCAAGCTGACCGAACGGTACTGCGTGGTGCTTCAAACGCTCCGAGCCCCGCCGGACGTAAGCGTGGAGCGCGCGTCCTGAGCTGCGTTACACCGAGCGGGTAAGCCCACCGTCTGCGCGGATACTCTGGCCTGTGATGTAGCCGGCATCGGGTGACACCAGAAAAGCGGCGATGCCGGCGATCTCATCAGGGTCCGCGACGCGCCCCATGGGTATTGCCTGCTGAAATTTCTCCGCCACGGGGTAGGTGGACATGAACCCGGGGAGCAGGCAGTTCATTCGGATGTTCGCGCCGGCGTATCGGTCGGCGTAGAGCTTGGTGAAGTTTCCCAGCGCTCCTCTGAGGGTGGATGACACCGGCGCATCCAGATGGGGTTCCGCCGCCCAGAGCGACGAGATGTTGAGCAGGGCACCCCCACCCTGTCGCAGCATGGCCGGGGTCACCAGCCGTGCAAGCCGGATGACACTGAGCAACAAGAGAGCGACGCCTTCAATCCAGTCCGTATCGGAGATCTCCAGCAGCTCGCCCTTCGCGGGATGGCCGGTATTGGCAATCACGGCGTCGATCCGGCCGAAGCGGTCCAACGCCGTCGCCACGTAGCGCTCCAGATCCTCCGCGACGGACACCGAGCCCACCACTCCTATGCCGCCCAGCGCTTTGGCCATGTCCTCCACCTCGGGGGAACGCGCCAGCAAGGCAACTACGTACCCATCGGCGCTGAGCCGTCGGGCACAGGCGGCCCCGATGCCCCGGCTGGCGGCCGTGATCAGTGCCACGGGGCGCTCGGCCCTCATGAGATCAGCACGTCTCTCTCCAGGTCCGGGCTCGCGGGATCGTAGGGAATAGCTACGGCCGTCATCAGCCCCCACAGCCAACTGATCCGGTAGCGCTCCAGGCTGCTCACCTGGAAACCAGCCCCGGCCAGGAGCGCGGCGCATTCCGACCTGCCATAGATCCGCTGGTGGGCTCGATCCACCAGGCGAAGAATTCGATCGCAGATCCGGCAGGCCAGGTACTCGTCGCACCAGTCGGTGATCACCAGTCGCCCTCCGGGGCGCATCACCCGCCTGAGCTCGGCAAGCGCGCCCTTCGGTGCGGGCCAGAAGTGAAACGAGCTGACCGACATCACCATGTCGAAGCTACCGGCAGGGAACGGCAGCGCCTCGGCATCGGCAACCTCGAGCGTCACCCGCCGGGGCAGCCGCCGTCGGGCCTGCGCTACCATCGCGGGAGACAAATCCACTCCGGTGACCTGCGAGTCGGGGTACCGATCCACGATCCGTTCCAGGAGCGTGCCGGTTCCGCAGCCGACGTCGAGCACCCGCTCACTCTGAATCGGGTGCACCCGTTTCAGCGTTTCCTCCACGCTGGCCGCGATGTAGCCCGACCATCGCCGCTCGTAGTGCGCCGCGAGGGCATCGTACTCTGCCCTGACGCGACGCTTTGCGAGGTCGGCGGGATCGGGCAATCAGGCCACAGGCGTGAGATCGGCCAATTTCATCCGCTCGAGCAGCCGGTCGAAGGGCGCAGTTCCCCGGAGCGGATCCAGCCGGGGATCGACCTTGATCCATGCCATCTGATGGGCCCGTTCGTGGAAAGCGCGCTCCAGCCAGTCTGACGCCGAGGCGTTGTCGCCCAGGCCGACATGGATCACTGCGAGATCGTAGGCCGAGACGTAGCGCCGGGCCCGCAATTGGATGAGCTCGTCCAGTACGCTCCGAGCGTCGTTCTGGCGGCCTGCAACGGCATAGCCATGCCCCAGGAAGCCAAGGCTTGCGACCGAGCGGTCGGTTAGGCGTGCGGCCTCCTCGAATTCGGCGACTGCCTCATCGAATCTCGCCAGCTCTTCGTAGGCCAGGCCGAGCCACAGGTGCGCGACCACGTAGCTTGGCTCCAGCTCGAGTGCTCGGCGGCACTGGTCGGCGGCTTCCTCGTAGCGTCGGGCGAAATAGTAGCTCCAGCCGAGCGCTCCCAGCTTGAGCGGCGAGAGCGGGTCCAGGGCGACCGCCTTGGAGAACTCATCCAGGGAGTCCTGGAATCGCCCGAGGACGACGAGAAAATTGCCGTACCACTGATGGGCGGTGGCATAGCCCGGATTCAGTCGGATCGCGAGCCGGAACTCGCGCTCGGCTGCCGCCCAGTCCCAGTCGTAATACATCGCGACGTAGGCCAGTGCGGGGTGGGCCTCCGCCAGATCGGGCTCGAGGGCCAGCGCCTTCAACGCCGCTGCCTTGGCCTTGGGGAACGCCTCGGTGGGTGGCAGGGCGCTGTAAAAGCCGAGGATGGCATACGAGTCCGCCACGCCTGCGTGCGCCAACGCGTACTTGGGATCCCGCGCCAGTGCCTGTTCGAAATACTCCAACCCACGTTCGAGGTCCTGGTTGGTCCTCCGATTCCAGAAGTGCCGCCCCTTGAGATAGATGGTATACGCCTCGAGGTCGTCGGTGGGCGGCTTCACCAGCACTGCCTGCTGTTCCCCGAACAGCTTGACCCGAAGCGCGTTGGCGATGGCGCGAGAGATCTCGTCCTGAATGGCGAACACGTCCTCCGCGTCCCGATCGTAGGTGTCGGACCAGAGCAGGTACCCGTCGGCCACATTGATCAGCTGCGCCGAGAGCCGGAGCCGCCGGCCGGCGCGGCGGATGCTGCCCTCGAGCACAGTGCGGACCTGGAGCCGTTGGCCGATCGCCCGGATGTCTTCGAGCTTGCCCTTGAACGCAAAGACCGATGTTCGAGATACCACGTGCAGCCCGCTGACCTTCGCCAGCGCGTTGATCAGCTCGTCGGTCATGCCATCGGCGAAGTACTCGTTGTCCGGGTCGGCGCTCAGGTTGGCAAAGGGGAGCACCGCAATGGACTGCTCGACCGTGGCCCGGGCGGGCATGGTGGGCAGGTTTTCGGCGGGAAGAGCCAGGTCTCGGGAGCGAAGCCTTTCCGCCAGTGCGCCGGCCGTGGGAAAGCGGTCGGCAGGTGCTGTGGCGAGACATCGGGTCACCGTCTGCTCCAGCGCCGGCGCGATCTGGCGCCGGGTGCGGCGCACTGAAGGAGCCGAGTCGGTAAATCGCTTGGTGATGATCGCCTGGGCGTTAGGTCCGGTGAAGGGCGGCTCACCCACGAGCATCTCGTATAGCACGCAGCCGAGGCTGTAGATATCGCTCCGGCCGTCCACCTGCCGTTCCCCGCTGGCCTGTTCCGGACTCATATAGGCGGGGGTCCCCAGAGCAAGACCGGTCTCGGTCAGCTGGTTACTCGATTGACCCTGAGCTTCACCGGCGAGCGCACGCGCGATGCCGAAGTCGGCCACCAGTGCGTGTCCCCGGGAGAGCAGAATATTCTCCGGCTTTACGTCGCGATGGACGATCTCCCGGCTGTGGGCATAATCCAGCGCCTCGGCCACCTCCCGTGCGATCCCGACGGCCTCCTCGACCGGCAGCTGAAGATCCCTGCGCAAGCGCTCGCGCAGGGACTCGCCCTCGACGAACGGCATGGAAAACCAGAGCACCCGGCCCGTCCCTGTCGCTGCGTCCACCTCACCGGAGTCGTGCACCGGCAGGATGTTGGGATGCTGAAGCCGGGCGGCCAGCCGGATCTCCCGCAGGAATCGCTCGGCCCCAAGCGTTGCGGCCAGATTGGGGTGGAGCACCTTGAGCGCAACCAGGCGGTCGTGCTTCAAGTCATGCGCCAGATATACCATGGCCATGCCCCCGTGGCCGAGCTCGCGCTGGACGGTGTAGCGGTCGCTCAGGGCCGCCTGCAGCCGATGCCGCAGATCATCCAAGGGGGGAGCCTCGCGCTGGGTCAACCGGCGTGGGCAGCTCGAACCAGATCTCGACCTCGTACCCGTCCGGATCGCGCGCGTAGAGATAGGGCTCACCCGGGCAAAACTCGCCTCGACGGAGAATGGTGCCTCCCGCTGCGGTAACCTCTGCCGCGGCCGCGTCGATATCCCTCGGATCCCGCAGCCGGAAGCCAAAATGTTGCACCCCGCCGGTCCTCCCGGCCCGTGCCGGATCCAGCTCCAGGACCATGACGTCTCGGGACTCAGGGGTCTGCAGCTGGATAAACCCTTCCTCGCAGAACACCTCGACCATACCGAACACCCTGCGATAAAATGCCGCGGACCGGTCGATGTCGGCGACGGCGAGTGCGATGTGAGTGAGACCGTGAGTTGGGATCATCTACCAGCCGGCGACCTCATGGGCTCGCCGACTGATCAGCTCCGCAATCTGCCCGGGATCGGCATCAATCCCCCTCAGTGCGAGATAGACACTGGGCAGCCCCGCTTCCAGGGCCTTGCGGGAGATGAACTGGCGGGCCGGTGGCAAACGGCGGATCAGCCGTTCCGGGTCTCGCAGCTCCAAGCTCACAACTTTCGTCCCTCCTATGGTCTGCACCGTCGCCCCCTTGATATCGGCCCAGCTGATGATCCCGACGGGAAAGTGGGAATCCTGGATACCGGCATCGTCGATCACGATTCGCTCGGTCTCCTCACCCAAGCTCCGCAGCAGCAGCAGCGCGGGAACACTCGCGATCAGCATGACTGCCCACCCGATCCAGGGTGTCGGCCCGATGCTGGCCAGGGCAGCACCGGCGACGAGGCCACCGGTGCACCATGCCAGCCTTCCATAGGTGTGCCGGCGAGCGGTGCGGAGGATGAGCCGTTCCATGCCTGCCCGGTTCAGGCGGCGCTAGTGCAGAGAACGGGAAGGCATGCGCTCAGTGTAGGGCAGAAGGCGCCGGGCGACAATGGGTTCGGCGGCAGGCTTCAGATCCACGTCCGGCCGCGGTAGAGTAGAGCCGGGAGGGCATGAGCGTGAATGATGCCACGGTGCGGGTGACCTATCAGGTGCGGGCAGCCGCTCGGGAGATCGAAGCGCGCGCCGAAGCCTTGCTCCTGGAGCAGACCGTCGAGTTGCCCCGGGGCGTGGTGCGGGATGCACGCGTGCTCGAGCGCATCGTGGGCAGGGTGGAAGAGATCCGCGCCGAGGCTGAACACTACCGGGTAACGATCGCCCAGCCGCTGGCGACTACAGCCGGGGACCCAGCGCAGCTCCTCAATATTCTCTTCGGGAATTCCTCGCTCCAGCCGGATGTGCTGCTCGCCGATGTCGAGCTGCCTGATGCCGCATTCGAGTGGCTGCCTGGGCCTCGGGCAGGCATCGCGGGACTCCGCGATCTTACCGGAGTAAGCCATCGGCCGCTGCTCGCAACCGCCCTCAAACCCATGGGCCTGGGCCCTGACCAGTTGGGAAACCTGTGCCGCACGTTCGCGCTCGCGGGGCTGGATGTGATCAAGGACGATCACGGTCTGGCCGACCATTCGTTCTGCCCGTTCGAGGCAAGGGTTGAAGCCTGTCTCCGAGCGGTAGACGATGCGTCACGGGAGACCGGTCGCACGGCCCTCTACGTTGCCAATCTGATTGGGTCGCCCGAGCGGGTCGTGAACCAGCTCGCTTTTGCGAGAAAGGCGGGGGTCAAGGCGGTCATGCTCTCACCCATGCTCCTGGGCTTGCCGTTCCTTCACCAGCTCGCCTCGACGCCGGATGGGCTGCCTATTCTGGCACACCCAGCACTCGCCGGGATTCTGCGGGCATCGGAGGCTACCCTGTTGGGTAAGCTCTTCCGCTGGTATGGCGCCGACGGGAGCATTTTCCCCCATGCCGGCGGCCGTTTCAACTACAGTCTGGATACCTGCCGGGCGGTGGCAAGCGCGCTCAGGGATCCACATTCGCGCGTTCGGCCCGCATTCCCCGTACCCGGCGGCGGTATTCGACTGGACCGTCTCGCGGAACTGTTCGAGTTCTATGGTCGAGACTGTATCCTGCTCATTGGGAGCGGTCTATACGAGGCCGGCGACGACCTCTTTCAGAGAGCACGGGCATTGGTGAAACAGGTTGCCCGAGCGTCGGAGGAGCCAGCTGCATGAACCCTCACGTTCGCCAGACCGAGCCGTTTCGTTGGGAGGGAGTAGCGGTATCGGCGTACAAGCCCTCGGGCACCCACTTCTCCGGGATCACCCGGCAACTGGTCTTCGAGGGAGGCAACGGGCTCGCCTGCGAGCTGCGCTACTTCGAGGTCGAGCCCGGGGGGTATTCCTCACTGGAGCGGCACCGGCATGCTCACGCGATCATGATCATCCGGGGTACCGGGCGGGCTCTGGTAGGTGATCGGATCGTGGAGTTGGGGACCCATGACCTGGTGCGGGTGCCTCCACTCACCTGGCACCAATTCCGCGCGACCGACGGTGTTCCCCTCGGCTTCCTGTGCATGGTGGATTGTGAGCGAGACGTTCCGGAGCGGCCGGATGATGCGGCCTTGGCGGCTTTGCGTGCCGACCCCGATGTCGCAGGGTTTGTTCGGATCTGAGGCCTCGCCCTACTTCTGGGCCGATCACTTGGGGCTTTGATCTCACGTTTGTGAGCTACCCGATCGGTCGGACCGCGTAATCGCCCGCCTCCTCTACCAGACGAGCAATCGACCGCTGGACTGGCTGATTGGGGATTTCGTCCGGCAGGATCTGTTCGATGACGTGCGAGCCCAGTGCCCGATAGCTCTCAAACTGCGACTCGCTGAAGAATTGATCTCCGGTGCTCTCGTGGGGGAAATCGGGGCTGGTCTTGGCGTAATTATAGACGTCCTTCGGCTCGGTGCCATAAAACGCCGGCTTGAGATAGATCAAGATCCCATCTGCTACATTTTGGTCCACGCAGGAGTAGCGGATTCGGCCGATCGCGCAGTACTTCCCCGGCAGGGCCACACCCCCATCGACCCGAGGGTTGATCTTCATCTCCGTCAGCTCGATCGGGACGCCGAGGTCGATCCTGATTTTTCGGACCGCGTTGCCCAAGTCCTCAAAGGCACACGTCGGGTCGCACCCGCCATCACTCACCACGATAGTGCGGCAGCGCCTGAGGACCATCTCATACAACCCGAGATTCTCGAAGTGGCCGCCGTCTGAGAGGTACACATAGGCGTTCTTGTCGTCGGTCAGTCCGAATGCCTCCTCCGCCAGCCGCAGCAAGGACGAGCCCGTGCTGGATTGCTGATACACGTCCCGGCCGGCGTGGCCCGGGTTACCCAGCCACCAACCCAGCCGGACATTGAAGAGGGTCAGCAGCAGCGAAATGACGGGAGAGGAGTGGTATCCCATATTGGGGCTCGCGGCGGCCCCGGAAATGGTGATGGCGGTACCCAATGAGGGCCCTCTCTGGCCCGCATAGCAGCGGCCGGTGGTTCCATCAGGACGCCGGGTGAACCGGTAGCCGTGGTTCTTGGCGCCGCAGTGCAACGGACTAAAGGTGAACGACTCCGCTTTACGCTGTTGCCACGCCAGATTCTTCCCCCCAACCAGATTGAGAGCGACGTTCACGACGTGCAGCAGCCGGTGACCTGAATCGGATGACCCGCGATGCTGCGGCATGGCGAGCTCGCGAAGCCGCAGATTGTCTTTCTCATCGAACCCGGTGAACGGGTTAGGGTCCCGCTCACCGGCCGGGCGGGAGGCGCCGAGGTAGGCGCGAATCAGTCGCGCCCGGTACATCGCGTGGAGCGAGAACCGGTTCATGTCTATGCGCCGCGCCGTCCAGAGGCCAAAGACGATGAGGGTCGCGGTCACCCCGAGGCTCACCAGGACCGCGGCACCGGAGCCAGGCAGGGCGCCGAGGCGTTCTTGCGTGCCGCCGACTAGCAGACTTCCAACCCAGCCAAGGAGCACCACGAGACAGACGATAAACGTGGGAGCCGCGAGGGCGAGCGGCCAGCTGGCTGCTGGAGCGGAGCCAACCTTTCCTGGGGTCTCAGCGCTGTGCCCGCTACGCAGGGTTACGGCACCGGAGATCAGTCCGATCGCTCCGATGGCAGCCTTCACCGCTGGAAGCACACTCTCGGCATGGGCGTGCACGTAGTTGAAGATCCATCGGATCCCGGGCGGCCCCAGTACCACGAGGCCGAGGGCGACCAGCCATCCGCCGATGATGGCGAGCATCCATCCGCTGAAGCGGGCCGACCACTCCCGAGCGCTATCCACCTGGCTGGTACTGGCATAGCCGATGTAGACGTGGTGAAAGACGAGGATCAGGGTCAGAAGCGCCGGAACAGAAAGCCAGACATAGACCGCGGCCGATAACTGGTGAGCGAGGGGGGACGGAAGCAGGCTGATCACCAGCCAGCCCACCAGCCCCGCCAGTCCACCCGTGATCACGACGAAGATCGCCTCGAGGAAATCTCCCGGTCGCAGACCGCGCTGTTCTTCGCGCCGTAGTTGGAAGAGGGCGATGAGCCAACCCGCCAAGTGCAGCAGCGCGCCGATGACCGCGAATCCCGCAAGCAGCAGGACAGGAAGCAACCGAAGCTCGACGAAGCGGACGGCCCAGGCCCAGGAGATGGAGCTGAACACCGCCGCGATGAACAGTGGGAGAAGGCACTTTCGGAGAAATTCATGCGGGCTGCGCTTGGGGTCCTTGATTTCCTCATCCCGGTTGGTGGGGGAGTATGGCCTATTGGCATGGACGTACGAGACAGCGGCAACGCCGCAGCCGAAGGCTACCAGGGCCAGCCCCAGGGCCAGCCAGCGCTGGAGTTGCGGCCCATACCCTTCGGGTGTCCAGCTCACAGCTGCGAGGAGCGTGAAGGGGAATGCCAATAGCCCCACGATGGGTGGTACCAGCACCAGCCAGTTGAGGAAGAGATTCCTGATGTAGGTCGCGGCGAGCGTCCAGGTGTCGACGGAGAGCAGGCCCAGCTTCGGGCTCAAGTAGTTACTGTAAGTCCGGAGGTGCCAGATGGGGGTGGAGTCGGGCTCAAGCGGCCGGCCGCTGGGCTGCCGTAGGTGCTCGACGACGTGGGGTAGATCAGTATGGTTGATCCAGGCGCTCAGCCACCCACCCAAGTATCCGCCGCCGGAAACCGTAGACAGATAGTGGAACTTGTCCAGCAGCCCCTTCCTGGCCAGCCCCTGAACCACACCCAGGGCAAAGGTCGCGCTCCTGATGCCGCCGCCAGAGAGGCAGAGCGCGGACAGCTGCGCTTGCCCGATCTCCTGGTAGAGCCACTTGAGCCGGCGATCGGCCACCTTCTCCAGTTCGGGGAAAGTGTCTTCCAGGATGAGCCGGTTGCGGACCAGGGGGAAAGGCTCGGCCTGCTTGTCTGCATCGATGGCGTCCAGCGTCTGGGAGCGGAAGCGCACTCCGTCGAAGAGACGCTTCTCCCCGGTATAGAGGTCCTCCTTCAGGAGAAGCGCATTGAGCCAATCCTTGAGGAGCAGGCTGAGAGCCGCCAGATCATGTTCCGAAGTCGACTCGATCGAGTCTTCGAGCGGCTGATCCCTCAGTCCGCTGGAAGACCGGTCTGGAGCAAGTTTGAGTCGTTCAGACAATCGCTGGGGCTCGAGAATGTCCTCGTCCTCGATCATCCAAGCCCTATTTCCAGTGCGCGGATCCTCGGGGGCTGGCCTCCCAGTGACCGCCTGATACTCCTGGGCCAAGACCTGATAGAGGGCTAGGGCGGGATCGGGCATAGTGGAATCAGGAGCTCGCTTCCACCACATGTGTCCTCCTTAGGTCATCCTGCTCTCAAGCTCTGACTCCCGCCGCCACCAGCTCTCCCCAACCTCGATCAGGGCGGGGACGAGCTCGTCGCCAGCGGCCACGGCGCCGGCCGCGCGAGCGGGCTAACGGTCGGGAGTGAGCTATGGGATTCTGCGCGCCTAGTGTGGGGGGCCGTGGCGGGTGCGTCAATACCGCCGGTCAAGCGAGCCGCTGTCCGGCGGGCAGAGAGAAGTGGACTGAGCTGTCGCGTCTCGAGCGCTTGGGGCCGGGACACGACAACACGCAGGGATGGACGCAGCACTCGGAGCACCCCCGATGTCGCGGTGGGTGGGCCAAAGCCGCCGAACGCGTCACTTCGGGCTAGTGGGTCCCCGTCCGTCGCCTCCCCAGAGACCATCTTCCACCGGCGTTGACAGTCCTGAGGAAGTGTGCAACTATGGTCGCATCGTACTCCAAGAAACCAAGCGTCCCCGCATTGCTTCTCTCGCCACTGCCCCGCCGGCCAGTGCTCGGAGCACGCTCTCCAGCGGGCAGATGGCGTCGAGGTTCATGACCCGGAAGCGGTGCATTTCGGGCCATTCGGTTGACAAGGGGGATGGGATGCGAGTGATTCGCGGCCTGCTTACGGGTTTCCTGACGGTGCTCCTCGCGTCCTGCGACGGGGGCAAGGAGCTTCTACTCAGCATCAAGGGCTGCGCCGACGAGATCAGTACCGGCATTCGGCCCATCGCACAGGCTCGTGACCGGCGTTTCCTGGGCAAAGTGCAGTCGAATACGGCTCAGTGCCGAGGAGGGGACGTAGCCGTGCGGCGGCGCGAACCCCCCTGGGTCGACTGGAGAAACTACTATGGCACCGGTGACGCGAGCACGAAGGGCTGGGGGACCCAGACCAAGCGCGGGATCAACGGCGCGCTCATTGATCTCGAGTACGAGCGGGCAGAGCTTATCAAGTTCAACCTGTTCGACAACAGTGGCACCTATCGCGAGTACATCGAGGGACGGCGTGACACCGACGGTCCTGCCATCAAGCAATGGCCCGAGATGCGTTTGCCGCCGGGAAATCCTTACTACAAGGACGTAGGTGGGGCCGGTGACCAACTCTGCAAGGGCGCGCTCATTCGCGGCCGCACGCTCACCGGTATCTGCAACGATATCCGCAACCCGTTGATGGGCTCCACCGGGACCCTGTTTGCCCGCAACGTCCAATTCGAGACCACGTTCCCCGATGCCGGGGTCACTGCCCTCACCCGGGACCGGCACGCCGGACGGCTCTCGCTGATGACGCCAGACCCCCAGGTCGTGAGCCGGAAACTCTTCACCCGGCTTCAGTCCGACAGCGCCGCGTGCGCCGACGGCCGGGGCAAACCGGGCTACGCGAAGGACGCCAACTGCGACTACAAGAAGGCCCCCTTCTTCAATGTGCTCGCGGCGTTCTGGATCCAGTTCATGACCCATGACTGGTTCTCCCACCTCGAGGAGGGCCACAACCGCGCGGAATACATGAAGGTCGGCTGCGTTTCGCAGAAGGTGAATGGCGCCGAGACGCCGCTCACGCCGGCGGAAGCCACGCGACTGGGTTGCCGGCCGGGCGACCAGATGGACCGGGCCTTCGTGGCCGACAGCAGTGCTCCCACCGAGTTCTCGAACAACGGTGTCGAGTATCTTTCGCGGGCACTCAAGACCTTCCGAAACACCAACACCGCGTGGTGGGACGCCTCGCAGATCTACGGCTACGACGAGCGCTCTC
>UEXR01000532.1_pt1 | contig 15244 bp, 12 predicted proteins | sample 4301101 | NCBI WGS metagenome assembly UEXR01 (sample SAMEA4773180, study PRJEB27434) | metagenome | biome: 2259; feature: agricultural soil; material: soil | place: USA | collected 2014-09 | depth 0.25 m
TCACCCCGAGGAGTCAGACTCATGATGCAGCCGTGTGCGCCCCTGCTGGCGTTGCTCTTGCTTGCCACCCCGGTCCTGGCCCAGTCCGAGGCCGCTCTCAAGCAATACTTCGAAGGCAAGACGGTGATAGTGAAGCTGGCCATGCCGGGCACCGAGGACGGGGTCGACATCTACCCCCTGGACAGCCGCCCCCTCGATTACACCCGTTACGCCGACCGCCTCAAGGACTACGGCACCGCCGTCAAAGCGGGTGAAGAGGTGATGGTCACCAAGGTCAAGGTCAAATCCAAACTGATCGAGTTTCAGCTCGGCGGTGGCGGGTACGGTACCATGGGCGATGAGACCTCCAGCAATGTGAGCACCAGCCTGACTCCCAAGACCAAACGAGAGCAAAACCTCGAGGCCGAGCTCAAGCGTGAGACCGATCCGGTCAAGAAGCGCGTGATGAAGGAAGAGCTGGACGATCTCAGAAAGGATCGAGAGCGAGAAGACGCCCGAAACCGCGCCGCCGTGGCCGAGGCGGAGGAACACAAGAAGCAGAACATACGCGAGCGGCGACTGGAAGGTGGATCCCGATTCAACATCCGCTACCGAGACGGGGTCCCACCGACTTCACTTACTCCGCAGGCCATCAAACGAGCGTTGGCGGAATACGTGCGGTTCGACGCTGCGGCTGATTCGTCGCTGGCGGCGAGGCCGGCTGGGATGCCGCTGGCCGATCCGCAACCGGCACCCAAGCCGACTCGTCGCCTCTACAAGGGAATGCTGCTGGAACAGGCCGATGCCGCCCTTGGCCCGGCCCAGAAGTCCACCGAGCGAATGGAAGGCAGGCTCAAGGTCATTACGCGGACGTATCCGTCGGAAGACGGAGTGATGACCGCGGAATTCGTCGAAGGAGTACTGTTCCGCTACACGCTCAAGTCAAACTGAGGCCCCCTGCGCCAGTCGGGCATCCAGCTCGAACTGCACATTCCCTTTGAGCGCCCCCGAGACTGGGCAACCCTCTTTTGCCGCCTCGGCCGCCTTGGCAAAAGTCCCCTGGTCGATTCCGGGGACCTCACCGCTGGTTTCCAGGCGCATCTTGGTGATCTTGAAGCCACCACCGGCCTTCTCGATCGTACACGAGGCTTTGGTGCTGACGCGCCGTGGTGTCTTACCGGCCTTCTCCAGTTCGGCCGACAGGGCCATGCTGAAGCACGCCGCGTGGGCCGCGGCGATCAGCTCTTCCGGATTGGTCCCCTTGGCACCCTCGAAGCGCGTCGGAAATGAATAGTCACCCTGGAATGCGCCGGAGCCGGCCGAAAAATGACCACGACCATTCTTGAGTCCGCCTTCCCAGGCGGCAGTGGCATTGCTGGTTGGCATGTTAGCTCTCCTTGTTAATCAGTCAGTATCTCACAGCCCAATCGGATAGCCGAAGCCCGCGGCCAGGCGAAAAGGGCTGGTGTCGTTGACGAAAGTCCAGCGGAACTCGAGGAACGGCCTCACTCCCGAGCGGGGTGGGGTCCGGATCCCGAAGAATATGTTGTATCCGGTCTCGGTATCTCCTCCATCCAGATGCACAAAGGCCACCCCCCCGCCGGCGTACAGCGTCTGTCCGAAAAGAATGGCTCCATCGCCGTTGAGCTGCCAGCCGGTCTTGCCCTGCTTGGGGAAAAAGAGATCGCCGCTGGGGCGCAGCTCCAGGCTGCGTCCCACCGGCACTTCGACCTGTCCGCCGAGGCTCCAGGCGTGATTTTCGAAGTCTCGACCAACGCGGAGGCCGACTTCGAGCGGGCCGTGAATCAGGGATTGACCGCGGCCTCGCCGCTGCGCCGCCCCGTCCGTGGGGAGAAAGGCCGACATCAGAGCTACCAACGCGAGCGGACACAGGAGGATTCTTGCTTTCGGAAAGGGCGAGGGCGACGGCATGGGCTCCAATATAGCCGTCTCCGTCTCCGCTCCATCCATCCCGCTGTTAGCCTTTAGCCTTTAGCCCTTTAGCTCAGCCCCGCCGCGCAGCGGCGGTCACGTCGCGCCTGCCGGCTTCCCGTCCGCATCGATCAGGCGCACCTCTCCCAGATTGAGCCGTCGAATGTCGGGCTCGATCTTGCTCCGATCTCCCACGACGACCCACACCAGACGTTCTGGCTTGATTGTCTCGCTCGCCGCCACCGACAACGAGTCCAGGCTCTGGGCTCTCACCCTGTCCGCGAACGTGTCGTAGTAGCGGTCATCCAGACCAAAGGTGACGATATCGGCAATGGCACCGGCCAGAGCGCCCATTGTCTCCAGGCCGCCTGGCATCGTCAGCGTAAGCGAGGCCTGCGCTCGAGTCAGCTCGTCCGGTGTGATCGGCGTGCCGCTCACGATCCCCTGCAACTCCTTCTGGATCTCCAGCATGGCGGCGGCGGTCTTGTCAGTCTGCACCGGGGCATAGGCGAAGAAGAGCCGCGGTCCTCGCGCGTCGGGTAATTGACTGTATGCACCGTAGGCCCAGTGCTTGTCTTCCCGCAGGTTCATGTTGAGCCGGGAGCCAAAATCGCTCCCCAGGACTCCATTCATCGTTTCAATCGCTGGCTCATTGGGGGCCGATCTCGAGGGCGCGATGTTGCCCGCGATAATCACCGTCTGCAGGGCGCCCGGCCGGTCCAGGACATATACGATAGGTGACCTGGGCTGATCCACCTTGGCGATGTTCTTCTGCGGGATCTCACCCGGAGTCCATCCGGCAAAGAGTCGTTCGAGCTTGGGGCGGATCTCCGCCATCGTGGTGGCGCCCACGACGATAAGCGTGGCATGGTTGGGCTTGAACCAGGTGCGATGGAACCGAACCAGATCGTCGCGGGTGATCTTCCCGGCGGACTCCTCGGTCCCGGAGCCTGTCCAGGGGTTTCCGTACGCATGATGCGTCCCGTAGAGCAGTCCCGGCATTACCCGTAAGACCATGCCGATCGGGTCGGTCTTCTCCCGCCGAATCTGGGCCAGTCGCTGTCGCCGCAGCCGCTCGAGGTCGGCGGTGCGGAACGCGGGGTGCAGGATAATGTCTGCGTAGAGCGCGAGCGTGGGGTCGAGCCGCTCCCGCAGGGCCTCGAGCGACACGCTGGAGACATCCAATCGAGAGCCGGTGCCGAGGTTGGCGCCGAGCTCGGCCAGACGATCGCTGATCTGTAAGGCGCTGAGCTTCTGGGTCCCCTCATCCAGCATGGTCATCGCCAGGCTGGCGGTGCCGGGCAAGGCGAACTGGTCGGAGGCGAACCCCGCGTCAAGCAGAAGATCGAACCGAACCTGAGGAATCGCTCTGCGCTGGGCCAGAACGATCTTGAGTCCATTGGAGAGGGTAGCGCGCTCCAGCTCCGGGAACTTGGCTCGCGGTGGCGGCCCCGGCTTCGGCGGCTTGGAGCGATCCGCGCCGGAATCAGCTGCAGCCAACTCGGGGAACGGATGGACTTCGAGGGTGTAGACCCCGTCGGAGAGCCAACGCACGGCGGCGGAGCGGAGCTGCTGCGGCGTGGCTGCGGCGATCCGTTGCAGCCGGACCTTGTAGAAATCCGGCCTGCCGGTGAAGACCTGGCCCTGCGCGAGCACATCGGATTTCCCGCCGAACCCACCGATCCGCTCAATCCCGCGGATGAATCCCGCTCGGGTCTGGACCTTGGCTCGCTCCAGCTCCGCCGCCGTCGGCCCTTTGGCCAGGAAGCGAGCCAGCTCCTGGTCGACCGCCTTCTCCACCTTCGCGATGTCGACCCCCGGGCGCGCACTCGCCTGAATGACGAACAGTCCGCCGATTTCGCGAAGGTCCAGGTAGGCGCTGGCGTCGGTGGCGATCTGCTCATCGAAGACCAGTCGCTTATAGAGCCGGGAGGATTTCCCGCTGCTGAGGACATCGCTTACGAGATCGAGCAGGTCTGCGTCCGCGGAGCCCCATTGAGGCACGTTCCAGACCTTGTAGATCCGAGCCTGGGGAACGCGGTCCTGCATGAGTCCACGCTGGCTGCCGGTTCGTTTGGCGATCCATTGTCCCTGACGCGCCACTGGAGGACCCGGCGGAATGTCGCCGAAGTAGTGCTCCACCTTGGCGCGAGCGGTCTTGGCGTCGATGTCCCCCGCAATGACCAGTACCGCGTTCGCTGGGCCGTAGTAGGTCTTGAACCACTCCTTGACGTCTTCCAGCTTGGCCGCGTCGAGGTCCTCCATCGAGCCGATGGTCTGCCAGGAATACGGGTGGTTGGCCGGGTAGAGCCGGGGTGTGAGGAAATCCCAGACTTTGCCGTAGGGCTCGTTTTCGTCCTCACGTTTCTCGTTCTGTACCACTCCGCGCTGCTCATCCAGCTTGGCTTGGCTGATCGCGCCCACCAGATGCCCCATCCGGTCTGACTCCAGCCAGAGCGCCAGGTCGAGCGACGGGGCGGGCACGTTCTCGAAGTAGTTGGTGCGGTCCTCATTGGTGGTTCCGTTGAGATCGGTGGCACCCACTCGCTCGAGTGGCCCCTGGAACTCGTGGTCGTAATGCTCGCTCCCGTTGAACATCAGGTGCTCGAACAGGTGAGCGAACCCGGTGCGTCCCGGCCGCTCGTTCTTGGAGCCGACGTGGTACCAGACGTTCACGGCGACAATGGGCGCCTTGTGATCCTCGTGGACCAGCAGCGTGAGACCGTTCGACAGTACGAAGCGCTGATAGGGAATCTCGATGCTGCTCTGAGCCTCCAACCGCTCCCAGCCGGCAAATGCGGGGGCGAGCAGGGCAAGCATGAGCGGCGCGGGGTACAGACGGGGGATCACAAATACCTCAGACGGTGACTGGGCGAGAAAGGTGTCGTGGGGTCCCGGCTACACCGTCTGCGCCAGTGCGGGCGGCGGCTGGTTGATCCCCAGCCAGTACCGCCCCATGGCCTGGAGGGTATCGCAGAAGGGTTGGAACTCGATCGGTTTTTGAACGCAGCTGTTAGCCCCGAGCTGATAGCATTGGGTCAGGAGCCGGGGCTCGGCGGTAGAAGTCAGGACGACGATGGGGATAGTGCTGGTGCGGTGACTGCTCCGAACGGCTCGGAGCACTTCGGGCCCATCGACTCTCGGCAGTTTCAGCTCCAGCAAAATGAGCCGAGGAAGCGGCGCTCCCTGACGGTGCCGGAACGCTCCCCGGCCGAGCAGATAGTCCAGTGCTTCTTCGCCGTCCCGGGCCACGCCGACGCGGAGGTTGCCGGGAAGGCCCCCGAGTGCTCGAAGGCTGAGCTCCACTTCCAGCGGGTTCCCGTCCACCACGAGGATGTCGACCTCATCCGGCAGCTCGATCTTCATCCTTCGTCGTCCGCGCGACGTGCTGCCGGTCTGCCGAAGGTCAGATTGAAGGTGGCGCCGCGGTTGAGCTCGGATTCGGCCCACACCCGGCCCCCGTGTTTGAGGACGATCCGCTGCACCAGCGCCAGCCCGGCCCCATTCCCCTCGAACTCATCGGACCGGTGAAGCCGCTGGAACAGACCGAACAGCTTGCCGGCGTAGGCCATCTTGAAGCCCACACCATTGTCCTGGATTGCGATCCCAGCCTGATTATCGGACTCGATGGGCCGAATCCGGATCTCGGCCTGCCCCTGGGTGCGGGTAAACTTGAGCGCATTGGAGAGCAGGCTGGAGATCGCAATCCGTGCCAGCGCCGGGTCGCACTCGACGACGGGAAGCTCATCGATGTGCCACTCCACCTGCCGAGAATCGATCTGCGTCTGGAACTGACTCACCACGTCCTCGACCAGCGTATTCAGATCCACTTCGCGCCGGATCAGATCCTGCCGCCCGATGCGAGCCAGCAAGGCAAGGTCATCCATGAGACTCGCCATCCGGCTCGCGCCTTCGCGGATCCGCTCGGCGTAGTGGCGCACCGATGGATTGAGTGCCGGCCCACAGTCCTCGAGCAGCAACTGAGCGAAGCCGCCGAGATGGCGCACCGGGGCTCGCAGATCGTGTGAGATGGAGTAGAGCAGCGTCTCCAGCTCGGCATTGGCGGCACGCAAGGCGGCGCCACGCTCCGCCACGCGCCGCTCGAGCTCCGCGGTCTGATGGCCCAGCTCATCCCGCAGCCGAGCGTGCTGGATGGCGATGGCCAGGGGAGCCGCGATCTCCTGCGCGATCTCCTTGTGCTCCGCGTCGAAGGTCGCCGGCGCGGGAGACGCCAGTTCGATCTCACCGATGGTCTCCCCATCGACGATGAGCGGAACCGACAGGATGCTGCGCATCCCATCCTCCACCAGCGGGCGGAAGATTTCCGGCACCTCTTCGGCTCGGGTCACGTCCTCGAGGTAACGAACGGCCCCACTTCGGAGCTCTCCCTCGGGCAACGGGACTGGAGTGGGGGCGAGGACCCGCTCGTTGGCGTATCCCGCGATCATCTGGGCTTCTTGTCGCTGGAGGTCGAAGATCACCACGCTGCAGCGCTGGGAGGGGATCATCCGCCGCAGTCGTCCGATGGCGGCTCGTCCGATTTCTGCGGGAGACCGCGCGGCGAGGATCGCCTGATCCATGTCGTGCAAGGCCGCCAGCCGCTCCGCCGAGCGGCGGAGTCGATCCTCGGCGTGCTTGCGCTGGGTGATATCGGTCACCATGCCGACCATGCCTACACGGGCGCCGTCTCGTCCCAGGATGGGCGTGGCGGAGACCAGACCCCAGAGCTCACTCCCATCCTTCCGCCGGAACCGGAGGTCCTGGGTCTCTGCCCCCGCAGCCGAAGACCGGGTCAGCGCGCGGATCGCGTTGGTTCGAGATCCGTCGTCGATGAAATCGAAGACCGGATGGCCCAGCAAGGCACCGTTCTGGTACCCCAGCAGCTCCGCCATGCGCGGGTTGACGTAGGTGATGATCCCCTGATCGTCGGCTACCCAGATTCCCTCTTGGGCAACGTCCACCAGGTGCTTGAACCGCTGCTCACTCTCCTGCATCGAGTGGGTACGTTCCTCCAGACGCGCCTGCCGGGCCTCGAAGGCAGCCGCATGGCCCAATGCTGCTCCCATCAACCCGCCCAGCAGCCTCAGTGCCTGGGCATCGCGATCGGTAAAGGCATTGGGCTGATTGGAGACGACCTTGAGGACCCCCACGATCTGTTGCTCGTGCTTGAGGGGCATCGCAAGCAGAGACCGGACCCCGATCTGCTGATAAAATGTGTGGCCGATGCGCGGGTCGATCTTGACGTCGTCGCTCCGCTGCAGCTCACCGGTCCGGACACAGATTCCGGACAGGCTGTCGCTGAGCTTGAGCCGGCCGGCCGCGACCCCGACGTGGACCTGCGGCACCACTTCATCCCCCTCGATGCCCTCGATCACCGCTCCGCTGGCGCCGGTGAGGCGCTGGCATCGGTCAGCGATCACTTGCATGACGGCTGCGGAATCCAGGCCCGCGCCGGCCACGGCCTGCTGGACCTCGATGACCGCCTGGAAGAGCTCGGCATCCAGCCGCATCGCCTCCTCGGCCAGCTTCCGCTCGGTGATATCGAACTCGATGCCCAGATAGCCGATCTGCCGCCCCCGGTCGTCTCGCAACGGTCTCCATTCACTGGACGACCAGCGCGTCGCCCCGCTTCGGGAGACGATCCGATATTCCTGATCTCGGAGGTCGCCGCCCTTGACGAGCCGGTCCCACTCGGCGAGCAGGGCTGGGCGATCGTCGGGATGGACGTACTGGAGAAACTCCTGGTCCTGCAGATCCTCAGTCGAGTATCCGGTGAGCCGTTCGAAGGCGGGATTGGCAAACGTGAGCCGGTGCCCCAAATCGTAGGCGACCACCCCTTCGCGCATCCTGGCGGTGATCGTAGCCAGCTGGCCCCGTGCTTCTAAGACGGCGCGTCGGGCACGGTATTGGCTGCGGAGCAGGAAGGCCAACGCGATTGCCAGGAGGAGGGCCAGCAGGCTTGCTGCGACCGTGGCAATCACCGGCGGTGTGAGGTTTTGGAGCGGATCGGTGAGCACTGGGAACCCGAGTCGACCCCTTGGAGAGCGGGCTAGAACCCCACCGGCGCGCCCGCCCGGTGTCTGTCCCGAAGATACACCCGTACCGAAGTCCCGGCGAGGATCGCCCAGTGCACTTGCCGGCTGGCGGCTGACGGCGGTGCCGGGTACTCTTTCCCCATGCCGTTCCTCGACACCAAACGCCAGCGCGCAGCATGGGTTATCCTGGTTCTCGGCATCGCTCTGGTGTGGGCAATCTGGCCCTTCAGTTCCGGTCTGGTCGGCGCCCTCGTTCTCTACGTGGTCTTCAACCCACTGCACCGTGAGCTGAGCGAGCGGATTCGACCGAGCCTCGCGGCCGGAATCGTGGTTCTCTTGAGCATTGTGCTGGTGGTAGGGCCTGGTATCAGCATCGTGGGCTTGGTTGCCAACGAGGCTCAAGGCATGGCCACCGGCGTCATTCGGAGCCCCTTGCTGGCGCGGCTTCGCGAACTTCGGATCGGACCGTACGATATCGGAGCCCAGATCGAGACCTTCGGGTCTCAGATCGTCTCCTGGGTCGGCTCGAGCGCGCTGGGGTTGATCGGGACGGCGACCCGGCTGGGTATTCAGCTTACCATCACGTACTTCGGGCTGTTCTACCTGCTGCTCAGTCCCAAGGGCGCCTGGAGAGATGTGCGCCCGTTCATCCCGTTTTCCGCCAGGAACGCGGAGATACTGCGGCAGCGCTTCCGGGATGTGACTTTCTCCACCCTCGTCGGAACCGGGTGCACGGCGTTGGTTCAGGGCATCCTGGTGGGCTTGGCTTTCCTGGCGCTCGGGCTTTCCAATGCGCTCTTCTGGGGCGTGGTGACGGTGATCGTGGCGATTCTACCGGTCGTGGGCAGTGGATTGGTCTGGGGCCCGGCGGCCATCGCGCTTGCAGTCGAGGGTCGGCTGGGCTCGGCCATTGCGCTCACGGCCTGGGGCATTGTTCTGGTCGGTAACGTGGACAACGTGATTCGGCCCTATGTCTTCCGGCGTTGGGCTCAGATCCATCCGTTCGTCACCGTAATCGGCGCGTTTGCCGGCATCCAGTACTTCGGCTTGTTGGGCTTGCTCATCGGGCCGCTTGCGATATCCTACTTCTTCGAGTTGATCCGGATGTACCGTGCCGAGTACCTCGAGCCTGAGACGGAGGTCGAGCGAGAAGAAGAAGTGGTAGTCGGGTAGTCGCGTTCGGTCTTTCTTCTCTTTCGCCGCGTGCCAGGCTGTCGCATTGGTACGACGAGTCCGCTGTAGCATCTGCTGTCGGGCGTCTGGTGCCGCCCCTTTCATCATCTTCCGGCCACGCGCCAGTCAGGCCGGTACTCGGGATGAGGGCCTATGTGATGCTCACCGCCTCCCTGGAACAGGAGCGCCTCCTGATCGCTCAGCGTCTCCTTGCCGAGATCGAACGCCGCCACGGTTTGCCACACCCCGCACAACGAGAGATTCACCCCGTCATCATCGATCGATTCCTTGCCGCGTATTTGCCCGAGGCGAGGGAGGGCGAACCTGCGCCGCTCGCGCTCGAGTACGCTTTCGCCCCCAGTCTCACGGACGCGCTGGGCTTGCTGCGGGGCGTGGTCAACGAAACACCGCGTGGCCGCGGCTCCGCTCTCTACGTGCACGACCTCGATACCGGGGTCACCGCAGACTCGCGGGAGCTGCGCTAACAGCTGGACCTGCAACCCGGGTGAGAGGTGAGCAGCAATGAGTCGGCAGCCCACCTCTCACTTCGCCCACCGAGCCTCTGCACTCAGCGTCATCCGACTCACCGTCCTTGGCTACCTTCTGGCGCCACCTGCGCTGGTGGCACAAACCGACTCCGCGCTCCCGGGCCTGATCGAGCGACTAGCGGCGATGACCGCGGTGACCGGCTATGAGCAACCGATGGCCGACACCCTGGTCACTCTTCTGCCGGGGGCGGTGCGCGACCGGGCGGGAAATGTGGTCCTCACACTGGGCGCGGCCACTCGCCAGCGAGCCGCCGTCTGCCCCCTGGACGAACCGGGCTACGTGGTGGGGGGAATTCGGGAGGACGGTTATCTGACTCTGCGGCAGGTCGGGACCCGGCTGCCGCCCCTGTTCGACCAGCAGCTCGAAGGCCAACGCATAACGGTCTTCGGAAGGCGGCGAGCGGTGCCCGGCGTGGTCGGGGTGCGCTCGGTTCATCTCACTCGAGGCCGTGGTGTTCCGGCGGCCTCCTCGTTCACTCTGGACAGCGCCTACGTCGATGTGGGCGCAGCGTCGCGAGCCGAAGTCTCTCAGCTCGGGATCGGCGTGCTCTCGCCCGTCTCACTCGCCAAGCGGCCGCATCGCTACGGTGGACAGCTGATCGCGTCATCGAACGCGGGTCGGCGCGCGGCCTGCGCGGCCCTGCTTGCCGCCGCCCGACGAGCCATCGCTGGAAAGGGGATGATTCCCCGGGCTGAGGCGGTAGTCGTCGCATTTGTGGTGGAGCAGAATCTCGGCACCAGGGGACTGCAGACTTTGGCCAACACCCGCGGGCCATTTAGCGAGACTCTGCTGGTGGACGGTGTTCCAGCGCCACTGGGAAGCGTCATCAGAAGCACTGCTCCCGATACCGGCTCCGCCTTCTCCGGCTTGGGGAAGCGGACCCGGTGGTCCTTGCCGGTCCGGTACGGCAGAACAGCAGTGGAGACCATCTCGCTGGCCGACGCCGATTCCCTTCGCCTTGCTCTTGCTGGATGGATAGAGGGAATCCAGTGAAGCCGTTGCTCTGCTGCCTGCTGGCACTCTCACCGATACCGGTTGGTGCGCAGACGCCTGCCCAGGTCCGAGGGGCGGAACAAATTCTGTCGGCCTTGGTGGAAAGCTACGGGGTGTCGGGCATGGAACGCCCGGTTCGGGAGATGGTGCAGCGGTTCCTGCCGGCCTGGGCGCGCGCCCAAACCGATACTGCCGGCAATCTCTGGCTCACCCTGGGACAGGGCGAGCCGACGGTGGTGTTTGTGGCGCATCTGGACGAGGTCGGGTTTACGGTCGACAGTCTCCGCGACGACGGGCTGCTCGAGGTCGAGCCTGCCGGCGGATTCTTCCCCTGGCTCTGGCAAGGTCGCCCGGCACTGGTGCATACCGATTCCAGTGATGTAGCGGGGGTCTTCGTCCCCCGCGACTCAATGGTCACTGATTCGGCACCTCCCTCGCCAGTCCTGGTGGATGTGGGAAGCGGCACGCGGGACCGTACCAGAGCTCTCGGCATTCGCCCGGGGCACACCGTCACCAGTCCCAAGTCCTATGCTCGCCTGGCGGGCACTCGTGCGACGGGACGCTCGTTTGATGACCGGGTGGGCTCGACCGCACTGCTGCTGGCGGTCCGGCGACTCGATCCCAAACGATTGCAGCACACCGTGGTCTTTCTCTGGAGCGTACGGGAGGAGATCGGGCTCGAGGGAGCCGAGGCAGCGGCGCACGCGCTCGGACTAAGGCCGGCGCGGGTGCACGCGATCGATACCTTTGTTTCGGCGGATGCACCGTTGGAGAACCCCAGGTTCGCCCTGGCGCCGCTGGCGCGTGGCCCCGTCGCTCGGGCGCTGGACAATAGCGCCGTGACGCCGCCGGTCCTGCTCGATTCGTTACTGGCTCTGGCCCGGGCTCACCGGATCCCGCTGCAAGTCGGAACTACCAACGGCGGCAACGATGGGTCGGCCTTCACGCCGTACGGAGTGACGGACGTCGCCATCGGATGGCCACTGCGTTACTCTCACTCGCCCGTGGAAGTGATCGACCTGCGGGACGTGGTAAACCTCAGCCGCTTGATCCTGGCCCTAGCTGAGGAGTGGTAACCTCGGGCCCGGAAACCTCCCTTCGCCGGGTCTCGTCGTCTAAAAAGAACGCCCGAGGCCGGTGCGGGTGACCCCGCGTCTCCCAGTGATCCTGCCAGGGCCGGCACTGCCTCTCCGCCGTCGAAAGGGAAGGCGTGCGCTGACATCGGCGAGTGATTCAAGAGAGAATCGTTATGCGCCCACTCCTCACGGTTAACGGGGTTGTATCGGCGGTGGTGCTGACGGCGCTCGCGAGTGCACCAGCCATCGTCGAGTACCCCATCCCGCGCCCGGGCAACTTTCCCCACGACCCTGCGGTAGCGCGCGACGGGAGTATCTGGTATACCGACCAGCACAACAGCTACATCGGACACCTCGATCCCGAGAGCGGAAAGATCGTGGATTTTCCGACGCCGACGCCCAACTCGGGGCCGCACGGGCTCACCGTGGCGCCAGACGGATACATCTGGTACACCGGCCAAGCCGCGGGTGTGCTTGGTCGGGTCGATCCCAAGACCGGAACGATCAAGGAATTTCCCCTGCCGTCCGACACTCGGAACCCGCATACGCCGATCTTTCATGAGGGGAAGGTCTGGTTTACCGACGCCAACAACAACAGCTACGGCAGTCTCGATCCGACCAGCGGGTCGGTGAAAGTCTATCATCCTCCCACGGCCAACTCGGTTCCCTATGGTATCGTGCCGGCACCCGACAAGTCGATCTGGATCGCGATGCTGGGCACCAACAAGCTGGGCAGGGTGGACCCGGCGTCGGGAGCCATGCGCGAGTTCGTGCTGCCCGATGCCGGCGCGCGACCGCGGCGGCTGCAGGTTGGCGGCGACGGTACGGTCTGGTACACCGACTACGGCCGGGGCTATCTCGGCGCGCTGGATCCCAAGACCGGCAAAGTGCGCGAGTGGCGCTCGCCATCGGGCGACGCCGGTCCATATGGCATAGCGATAGGCACCGACGGGCGGATCTGGTACTGCGAATCGCGTACCGGAACCATGGTCGCGTTCGATCCCAAGACCGAGAAGATGGAGACAGTCCCGATCCCGACTCCGGGCGCGATCGTGCGGCACATGGAGACCGACAGCACTCGAAGTCGTATCTGGCTCGCGCTGAGCGGAACCGGGCGGCTGGGGAAGATCGAGGTTGGCAAGCCCTGATTCCTGAAGGATTCTGCCGAAGGTGGAGAAGGGCTCCGGTATCCCGGGGCCTTTCGCTTTTGGGATCAGCGTTGTTGCGCCGCTCCGACTCGGTGGCGGTTTGACCGAGCAGCGGCCCGGGCTTGCGCGGAACAGGCAAAGTCGCATACTTATGCATTATGCAATCTCGCGGCACGTTGGCCCTCGCCTTCTCCGGCGGCCTGGATACCTCCTTCTGCGTCCCCCGTCTGAGTGACGACGGCTGGACCGTCCACACGGTCTACATCGATACCGGCGGCTCTACCGCCGAGGAACGTGTCGCCATCAGGCAGCAAGCCGAACGGGTGGGCACGGCGGGCCACCATGAGATCGATGCTCGCGAGCAGGTGTTCGATCGCTTCGTGCGGTTTCTGATCCAGGGGAACGTGCTCCGCGGCGAGGTCTATCCTCTGAGCGTCGCCGCCGAGCGAACTCAGCAGGTGATCTCCGTAGTCGAGGTGGCCCGCCGAATTGGGGCAACGGCGGTGGCGCACGGATCGACCGGCGCCGGCAACGATCAGGTGCGGTTCGACGTCGCGCTGCGGGTGCTGGCGCCCGATCTCGAAATCGTGACGCCGATCCGCGATCATGGGATCAAGCGTCCCCAGGCCATTGCGTACCTGGAAGCTCGGGGTCTCCCGGTGCCAGGCAAGGCGGGGCAGTACAGCGTGAACCGCGGGCTCTGGGGCACGACGTGGGGGGGTGGCTGGACTCACGACACCTGGGCCGGACCGCCGGCCGAGCTGTTGGATCCACCAGCGGACGCTCCCGCGCCTCGAGAGATTGTGGTCGGGTGGGACGGGGGACTACCTCACTCGCTCGACGGCCGACAGGTGGCCGGACCCGCGATAGTCTCGGAGCTGGGCCAGCTGGCCGAGTGCTACGGCTTCGGACGCAACATCCACGTGGGCGAGACGGCACTGGGGATCAAGGGTCGGATCGGCTTCGAGGCGGGGGCGGCGCTGCTCCTGATCGCGGCCCATCGCGAGCTGGAAAAGCTGGTACTCACCAAGTGGCAGACCTTCTGGAAGGATCAGCTCGGCCGGTTCTACGGCGACCGGCTGCACGAGGGACACTACTTCGATCCCGCGCTCCGGGATATCGAGGCCCTGATCACGAGCTCACAATCCCGCGTAACCGGGGAGGCCCGGGTGCGGCTGGCGCCGGGGCGCTTTCAGGTCGTGGGCACGCGTAGCCCGCACTCGATGATGGATCCGGCGGTTGCCACCTATGGTGAGGAGAACCGGCTCTGGACCGGTGACGAGGCCCGGGCCTTCGCGCGGGTGTCGGCGGTCCCCTCGCTCCTGGCCGCTCGGGCAGCGAAAGAGAAGGCGTGAGAGTCTTGGTCTTACTCTTTAGTCGTTGGTCTTGCAGATCCGAGCTCCGCTTGCAAGGACCACAGACCAAAGACCAGAGACGAGTAGCTGGCTACTAGGAACCTCGCGAACAAGGGCGCCTTCGTGAGCTTCATGCCTTCGTGGTGAACGGCCACCGGAGCTGTACTTGAGAGGAATGAAGGGATGGTCGTAACAACCAGAGTTCGGCTGGATCGGATCAGCTCTTCCACCCGCAACGCGATGCTCGCGCCCGAAGTGATCGTGGGCAATGAGATCTTCGCGACAGAGGGCTACGTGCTGGCGGTGCGGATCCTGGAGGACAAATCCTCATACAACACGGTCGAGGACGTGACCGGCCGGATGCTGGAGCTCCGCGCGGGTGATGTGCTCGCCGGCACCCTGGGCACCCGGCGGGCGCTGCGCGGGTATGCCGGGGTAGTACCTCAGCACATCGCGCCCGGAGACATCATCGAGGTGCTCAACCTGGGCGGCATCCTCGGGCGTTGCACCTCGGTGAACCCTGAGATCGGACCGCCCTTTCGGGCCGAGGTGCTGGGCGCGATCCTGGCCTTCCCCGAGCTGGGGGACCGGGTTGGGCGGCCGGCTCACATTCGGGATCGCGCCGTCCCGACCGCGGAGGTGCTGGAGAGCCGGGTGCCCGTGGTCTACGTCGCTGGGACCTGTATGAACGCGGGCAAGACGGTAGCGGCGACAGAACTGGTTCGCGGGCTGGCCCGGAGCGGCCTGCGGGTAGCTGCGGCCAAGCTCACCGGCGTCTCGCTCATGCGGGATGCGCTCTCCATGCTGGATGCGGGTGCGGTCGCAGCTCTCACCTTCAACGATGTCGGGGTCGCAAGCACTCACGCTGGGGTCACCGTCGCCACTGCAAAGGGGATATTCAACCGGCTGGCCACTACCAAGCCGGACGTGATCGTGGCCGAGCTGGGTGACGGCATCCTCGGGGAGTATGGGGTGCAGGACATCCTGCGCGACCGGGAGCTGAC
>UEXR01000419.1_pt1 | contig 15136 bp, 16 predicted proteins | sample 4301101 | NCBI WGS metagenome assembly UEXR01 (sample SAMEA4773180, study PRJEB27434) | metagenome | biome: 2259; feature: agricultural soil; material: soil | place: USA | collected 2014-09 | depth 0.25 m
CTCCCGGGCTTCGTACGAGAGGGCTGACAACTCCTGGTAAGGGAGATTGACCGGCAGCGTGAACTCGTCCAGCTCAGCCAGGCGCGACGCGGCCTCCCGTTCGCGCGAGAGGTACCCGGTGTATTTGAGCTCGATCTCCGGAGACTGGCACGCCGCCGAATCGCCTGGGTCGACTGCGGCAGCACGAAGCAGAAGCGCCAGCGACAGGCCAGGGCGCTTGACCAAGGATGCCACCCGTTCGGGCTCAGAGATCGGCGCCGACCCGACGGCTTCCAGCATGGGATTGACCTCCGAGGGACGGGCTGCGGTCTCTCGCGCCAGCCCAAGGATGCGGTCTTCGGCTTCGAGCCAGGCATGCGCATGGGCAACTTCGACGGGCGCCAATAACCCCAATTGCTCTGCGGTCGGCAGCAACCGGCGCAGTGAATTATCCTGCCGGAGAACCAGGCGGTATTCCGCCCGCGAGGTAAACAATCGGTAGGGCTCGTCGACACCCCGCGTCACTAGGTCGTCCACCAGTAGTCCGACAAAGGCCTGGTCCCGCCTCAATACGGTCGGTGGGCGGTCGAGCGCCCGGGCGGCCGCATTGATACCAGCAATCACTCCCTGTCCTGCGGCCTCCTCGTATCCAGTCGTTCCGTTGACCTGACCCGCCAGAAAGAGCCCCTCCACCTCCCGCACTTCCAGGGTTGCCCGAAGCTGCGTGGGCGGGAAGTAGTCGTACTCGATCGCATACCCGGGGCGAGTCATCTCCGCCTGCTCGAGTCCCGGGATTGTGTGGAGCATGCTGAGCTGAACGTCCGGCGGGAGCGAGGTCGACAGTCCGTTGACGTAGATCTCAGCGGTGTCCAAGCCCTCAGGCTCGAGAAAAATCTGGTGGCGGAGTGCGTCCGGAAACTTCACGATCTTGTCTTCGATCGACGGGCAGTACCGCGGTCCGCGTCCGCTGATCTCGCCGCCGTACAAAGCCGACTCTCTGAGCCGGCCGGTCACGATCTCCCGGAGTCGCTCATCGGTCCAAGTGAGGTAGCAGGGCAACTGCGGTGGATGCTCGGCGCGCTCGAAGCTGGAGAACCAATAGGGTTCCGGGTCCCCGTCCTGTCGCGCCAAGCGCTCGAAGGCCACGCTGCGGCCGTCTACCCGCGGTGGTGTACCTGTCTTGAATCTCTGTACGCTAAGCCCAATACCTACAATAGCTTGCGCAATCTCTACCGACGGCGCGTCACCCGCTCGGCCAGCCGGAATCCTGGTTGACAGACCCATATGGATCTGACCCCGGAGAAACGTCCCAGCCGTCAAAACGACCGCCCGGCCGGCAAACCGCCGGCCATCGGCCGCTACGAGACCAGTGATCCGGCTGCCCGTCAGGCTCAGGCCCACTACGGTCCCCTGCACCACCGCCAGCCCTGTCTCACGCTCGAGAATGGACCGCACCGCTCTCCGATACAGCCCGCGATCGCACTGCGCTCGGGGCGACCAAACCGCCGGGCCCTTCGACCGATTGAGCATACGGAACTGAATCCGGGCTCGGTCGGTGGCCCGCCCCATGACGCCACCGAGCGCATCGACCTCGCGCACCACCGTGCCCTTCGCAATGCCGCCAATCGCCGGATTGCAGGACATCTGGCCGATGGTTTCGAGATTCTGCGTGAGCAGAAGGGTGCGAGCGCCGAGGCGGGCGGCTGCTGTCGCGGCCTCGGTCCCGGCGTGACCGCCGCCGATCACGATGACGTCGAATTGCTGCATGGTCGAAAGGTATGCACAACGCCGCGGTTGGCCACGGCGGCGGGAAAGGCTAAACGCTCACGTCGGTCAATGGTCCGACTCGAGTGATCTCCGCTCGAGGAACCAGCGCGTGCTTCCGCTCCACACGGACCCCGAACTTGAGCGTGCGCCTGATGAACTCCTCCTTGGAAACGTTAGAGCTTTCAGCGTCGTGCACCGCGACATCGAGGAGATGAGCCCCGGCCTCATCCTCCGAGTCGAATCGCCCGATGAAAGTGTGCTTCCCCTTGGTCTCGAGCAGAACGGTGACTCCATGCAGGGCATGGTGACCGGGGTGAAATACGTGGCCGGTCATTTCACACTGTGGCGCCGCAGTACCGATCGAACGCGCCGGTCAGATTCGCCGCAACCGTCTGGGGCGACTGGCCCTCGATTTGATGGCGATGGATGAAGTGAACGATCTCGCCGTCCCGAAAGAGCGCAATCGATGGAGAGCTCGGCTGATACTCGCCGAAGTACTGACGCGCGCGCGCCGTTGCCTCGACATCCTGGCCGGCAAACACGGTGACGACTTGCTGCGGACGAGCTGTATGCTTGAGCGCCAACGCGAGGGCCGGCCGAGCGTTCCCCGCCGCGCACCCGCATACCGAGTTGACGAATACCAGCGTGGTTCCCCGCTGATCGCCCAGCACCTCGTCGACCTCGCCTACCGTCTTCAATTCCTTGGCGCCCATGCGGACCATTTCATCCCGCATCGGTGCTACCAGCCTGGAATCATAAGGCATCGTTCCCAAGCTCCTTGAATCAGTTGCCGCACGGAGTGTGCGCTGCGGCGATTGAGAGTCCTACTCCGTTGATACCGGGCTGCTCCCCTGATCGAGCGCGGCCTTGAGTGCATGCCACGACAGCGTGGCGCACTTGACTCGCACCGGGAAGCTGGAGATCCCGGAGAACACCGCGAGCTTGCCCAGCTCTCGGCGGCTCGGATCCTCCGAGGGCGACCGGCCCGTGACCACCTCGTGAAACCGCTCGAACAGATGCGCGATCTCAGCCCGGGTTTTCCCTTTGACCGCACCGGTCATGAGTGAAGCCGACGCCTTGGAGATTGCACATCCCGATCCCTCGAAGCTCACGTCACTCACTCGATCGCCGTTGAGCTTGAGCCAGACCGTCAATTGGTCGCCGCAGAGCGGGTTGCGCCCCTCCGCATGGCAATCGGCATCGTCCATTCGGCGAAAATTTCGTGGCGCCCGATTGTGGTCCAGGATGACGTCCTGGTACAGGCTACTCAGCTCCATCATGCGCGGAACACCTGCTTCACTCGTTGAATCCCTCGCACCAGGGCATCCACTTCGTCGCTGGTATTGTACGCGGCAAACGAGGCTCGCGCGGTAGCTGCCACACCGAATCGGGCCATGACCGGTTGCGCGCAATGGTGCCCCGCGCGGATGGCGATGCCCTCGGCATCGAGCACCTGGCCCACGTCGTGAGGGTGGACCCCCTCCACGGCAAAACTGAGAATGCTGGCCCGCTCTCGCGCCGTTCCCACCATTCGAACCCCGGATAGGCCGGATACTTCTGCGGTCGCGTACTCGAGCAGCTGATGCTCGTAGTCCCTCACCCGGTCCAACCCCACCTGCGAAATCCAGTTGACGGCAGCGCCCAAGCCCACCACGCCGGCAATGTGGGGCGTGCCGGCTTCGAACTTGGTGGGGAGATCGGCCCAGGTTGAGCCGGCAAAGCTCACGGAGGAGATCATGTCTCCGCCACCTTGCCATGGAGGCATGCGCTCGAGCAACGCCTCGCGGCCGTAGAGTACGCCGATCCCCGTCGGGCCGAAGAGCTTGTGCCCGGAGAACGCAAAGAAGTCGCACTGCAGCTCCTGCACGTCCACCTTGAGATGCGCGGCGGATTGCGCCCCATCTACGAGCACCGGGATCCCCCGCGAATGCGCCAGGTCCGCGATTCGGCGAATCGGGTTGATCGTGCCCAACGCATTCGAGAGATGAACCACGGCGACGAGCCGAGTGCGGTCGCTCAGCGAATTCTCCAACGCTGCCCAGTCGAGGTTACCGGCATCGTCGATGGGCGCCACCCGCAGGACAACACCGGTCTGTTCGGCCAACAGCTGCCAGGGAACGATGTTCGAGTGGTGCTCCATCCCCGTGATCAGGACCTCATCACCCAGCTGAAGGATTGCCCGGCCGTAACTCTGCGCGACCAGGTTGATCGCTTCCGTCGTTCCCCGCACGAATACGATTTCCCGCGGCGAAGCCGCGTTGAGAAACTCGGCAATCTGGTGGCGCACCCCTTCGTACGCCTCCGTCGCGAGCTGGCTCAGGTAGTGGACGCCCCGGTGAATGTTCGCATTCTCGGTGGCGTAGTATCGCGACACCGCGTCTATCACGACCTGCGGCTTCTGGGTGGTGGCAGCGTTGTCCAGGTAGACCAGGGGCTTGCCGTTGATACGGGACGCGAGAATGGGAAACTCGCTTCGGATCCGACCGACGTCGAAGCTGCCCGGGGACGGGGCAGCATGGCGGGAGGCAAACGACGACACGGCGCTCACAGCAATCTCTAGGCGCCGTAGCCGAGACGCTCGAGGACCAGACGGTCGAGCTCTTGGCGAACGGGCTCGAGCGCCACTTCGTTGACGACCTCAGCAGCGAACGCGTAGGTGAGGACCTTTTGCGCCACTGCGGGAGGGATCCCCCGGCTCCTGAGATAGAACAGGGCCATCGGATCCAGAAACCCGACGGTCGCCCCGTGGGTGCACTTCACGTCATCGGCAAAAATTTCGAGCTGTGGCTTGGTATTTACCTTGGCTCCGTTGCTGAGCAGGAGATTTCGATTGGTCTGCTTGGCGTCCGTTTTCTGCGCCTCGGGCTTGACGAAAACCTTGCCGTTGAACACTGCGCGAGACCGGTCGTCCAGGACCCCCTTGTAGACCTCCCAGCTATTGCATCCCGGATGGTCGTGGTAGATGGCTGTATGGTTGTCGACGAGCTGTTCGCCGCGGGTCAGATACAACCCATACATCAGAGTCTCGATACCGGGCGCGTTGAGCCGGACGTGCAGGTTGTGCCGGGCAATCGCGCCGCCCATCGAGAGAGCGAAGGACCGGTAGTGGCTGCCGCGGGCCTGATCAACGTGGGTAAGTCCCACGTGGTAAGCCCGCTCACTTTCCCTCTGGATGCGGGTATGCTCGGTCCATGCATTCTCGCCCGAAAAGACTTCCGTCACCGCGTTGGTGAAGTAGGCGGCGCTCTCCGCGAGGCTCACGTAGCTCTCGACCACCGACGCTTTCGCGCCGCGCTCGACGATGATCAGATTGCGAGGATGCGCGACCGTTCCGCCGGCGTCGGGACTGGTTACGAAGAGCAAGTGGATCGGCTGATCCAGCGCTGTATCCACGGGCACGTAGACCAGCGCCCCATCACGAATGAACGCGGTGTTGAGCGCGGCGAAGGGACTTGTTTCTGGGCCGGCGTGGCGGGTCAAGTGCTGCTCGAGCAGTCCGCAGTCGTTCGCCAGCGCTGCACTGAGACTGCTGAGCCGAACGCCGGTCGGCAGGGGCGGGACCACCGACAGATCGGCGTCGAATTTGCCATTCACGAAGACCAGCTGGGGCCATTCAGGATGTCCAAACAGGAATGGCTGCAGCACCTCTCGTGTCAGCCCCGTGGACGTGGCTGGACGGAAATCCGCCTGGGCAATGGGACCGACTGGAGTGAACCGCCACTCCTCGTCCCGTGAACTGGGAAACCCGACAGCGGCAAATCGGGCGATCGCCGCGCGCCGAACCTGGGGCAACCACGACGGACCTTCGCTCCCTCCGTTGCCGCCGAACGCCTCGAATTGCCGGAGGTAAGGTTCAGTCACGCGACCCCCGCCGCCTGATCGACCCAGTCGTATCCCCGGGCCTCCAACTCGAGCGCCAAGTCTTTCCCGCCGGACCTGGCGATCCGGCCATTCACCAGCACGTGGACCACATCCGGCACGATGTAGTTCAAGAGCCGCTGATAGTGAGTCACGACGAGGAACGACCGGTCCGGACCGCGCAGCGTGTTTACCCCGGCAGCCACAACGCGGAGCGCGTCGATGTCGAGGCCCGAATCGGTCTCGTCCAGAATGGCCAGCTTCGGCTCGAGCACGGCCAGCTGGAGGATCTCGTTCCGCTTCTTCTCACCCCCCGAGAACCCGGCATTCACCGCCCGGCTCATGATGTCGGGACCCCAGTCGACCGTCTTGAGCTTTTGCTCCAGCACGTCGAGGAAGTCCATGGGGTCGACCTCCTCCAAGCCGCGGGCTTTGCGAAGCTCGTTGTAAGCGGCGCGCAGGAAATACGCATTCGTCACGCCGGGGATTTCCACCGGGTACTGGAAGGCCAGAAAGAGCCCAGCCTGGGCCCGTTCCTCGGGTTGCAAGTCCAGGAGATCCTGACCGTCGAAGGTGACCTGGCCGCCCGTCACCTCGTATGCCGGGTGCCCCGCCAGCACCTGAGCGAGTGTGCTCTTGCCGGATCCATTGGGGCCCATAATGGCATGGACCTCGCCCTTGCCGATCGTGAGCGAGACTCCCTGCAGGATCTCTTTGTCCCCCGCGGACGCCCGCAGGTCTTTGACTTCCAGCACTCGCAACCTCCCCAAAGAAAGCGTGAACGGTAAACAGTGAACGGTGAACGGGTGTTCGGTCAAGCAATCTGTTTCCCGTTCACCGTCGACTCTTCACTGTCCCCGCCATTGGCTACCCGACGCTTCCCTCCAAGCTCACGCCCAGCAGCTTCTGCGCTTCCACGGCGAACTCCATGGGCAGCTTCTGGAAGACGTCCTTACAGAAGCCGTTCACGATCATGGAAATCGCATTCTCCGTGTTGAGACCCCGCTGCTTGCAGTAGAAGATCTGGTCCTCGCCGATCTTCGAAGTCGAGGCCTCGTGTTCGACCGACGCGGTGGGGTTCTGGACATCGATGTAGGGAAACGTGTTCGCGCCACACCCTGCCCCGATCAGCATCGAGTCGCACTGAGTGTAGTTGCGAGCGCCGTCCGCCTTGGGCAGAACCTTCACCAGACCGCGATAGCTGTTGTTGCCCCGGCCCGCCGAGATCCCCTTGGATACGATCGTGCTTCGGGTATTCCGACCCATGTGAATCATCTTGGTGCCGGTATCGGCCTGCTGCCGGCCGTTCACCACTGCCACCGAGTAGAACTCACCGACCGCGTCGTCCCCCTGGAGAATGACGCTGGGATACTTCCAGGTGATGGCAGATCCGGTTTCGACCTGGGTCCAGGAGATCTTGGCCTTGCGAAGGGCCTTACCCCGCTTGGTCACGAAGTTGTAGATGCCCCCGCGACCCTCGGCATCGCCCGCGTACCAGTTCTGCACGGTGGAGTACTTGATGGTCGCGTTGTCCAGGGCGATCAACTCCACCACCGCCGCGTGTAGCTGATTGGTGTCGCGCTTGGGCGCCGTGCAGCCTTCGAGATAGCTGACCGACGCACCTTCGTCCGCAATGATCAACGTGCGCTCGAACTGGCCTGTGTCCGCGGCGTTGATGCGGAAATACGTCGACAGCTCGACGGGGCACTTCACACCTCTGGGGACGTAGACGAAAGAGCCGTCGCTGAAGACTGCCGAGTTCAGGGCCGCAAAGAAGTTGTCGCTCGGCGGAACGACCGAGCCGAGGTACTTCTCCACCAGCTCGGGGTGCTCCTGGAGTGCTTCACCGAAGGAGCAGAAGATGATGCCGACCTCGGCGAGCTTCTTCTTGTACGTCGTTCCCACCGAGATGCTGTCAAAAATGGCATCCACGGCCACGCCGGCGAGAATTTTCTGCTCCGACAGCGGAATGCCGAGCTTCTGGTAGGTCTCGAGGAGCTTGGGATCTACCTCGTCCAGGCTACCCAGTGGCTTGTTCGTCTTGGGCGCCGCATAGTAGCTGATCGCCTGATAATCGATGGGCGGGTAGGTGACATTGGGCCAGTGCGGCTCCGACATCTTGAGCCAGCCGCGGTAGGCCTTGAGCCGCCACTCCAGCATGAAGGGCGGCTCCTTCTTTTTCGCCGAAATGAGCCGGATAGTGTCTTCGCTCAGTCCTTTGGGCGCGACATCGGACTCGATGTCGGTGACGAAGCCGTATCGATACTCGCGATTGACCAGGGTCTCGACTGGCGAACTCATCTAGTCTCCTCCGCCTGCCCGTTGGCCGAACCAAAGCGGACGTGGTACTCGCAGTGTCCGCAGCCCGCCAGTATGTGGCCTTTCCGCTCAACCGGGGCGCTCATTACATCCTCGAGAAATCTTGCCTCCGCAACGCAAACCTCTGGAAAACGCTCAGCAACTGACCGAATGGCGCAATTGTGCTCTATCAATGTTCCAAAGCTGTCGCCGTCCGTGGCCGATTTTGCCATGTATCCTTCGTTCGCCATGACTCTGGCGACAGCCGCCAATCGTGCAGCAGGGCCCAACTCGGCCGTCTCGACCTTGAGTTTTTCGGTGAGTGCCTGGAAATGCTCTTCCAGTGCCGCGACCGCGGCTCCGCGACCTTCGCGCCCCACCAAATGATCCAGCAGCTCCAAGAGCGTGGCCTCGTAACGCTTCGGGAAAAGCGACTCGCCCGCAGCACTCAAGCGATAGGTGAAGACGGGAGCCCCCACACCCTTGTGCTGCCGCTGATGCTGGATCAGACCATCGGCCTCGAGCTCGCGAAGATAGCGCCTCACGGCGTTGACCGACGCCCCAACCGCTGTAGCGAGCCGGCTGACGGTAAGGCCTGGCGCACGCTTCAGCTCCACCAGGATGTCTCCCCGCGGGCCCCGATGGCCTGGGGGATACGCCCTATTCGCTTGGCGCGTTTCGGCTAGCGACACTACTCCCATGCGGGCAATGGTAAGTAAAAAAGTAGGAATTGTCAATTCGCGCCAGAAATCTGGCGCGAATAAACATAATGCGTTGCGATAGGATGACCTATAAACTAGTAGTTGTATTATATACTTACTGTCATCTGGCTGCTAAGTAGTCTGGCCAACAGGGGCGGCTTCCGTATATTTGGCAGACCTTTCTCCCGGCCGGCTCGACCCCCGGCCAGAACGGACGCCCCATGACGATCCACCGCATCCGGCTTCTCGGCGACCCCATTCTCCGCACCTGCTGTCAGCCGATTGCGCGTCCTGGCTCGACCGCCGTCAGAGTGGTGCTCGACGACTTGCGAGAAACCCTACGCGATTGGCAATCCCGGTTCGGGAGCGGCCGAGCGATCGCGGCACCGCAGATCGGCGCTCCGGTGCGGGTCATTTACGTCGAGATGGAAAAGCCATGGGCGCTGATCAATCCGGAAATCGTCGACATCGGCAACGAGGATTTCTGGGTGTGGGATGACTGCTTCTCATTCCCCAATCTTCTGGTGCGGGTGGAACGGGCTTACCGCATCCGGGTGCGCTACCAGGACGTCAAGGGAGCGTGGCACGAAGACGAGCTCGAGGGTGATCGCGCCGAATTGATCCAGCACGAGATCGACCACTTGGATGGCGTGTTGGCAGTCGATCGCCCCTACGGGTTGGATCCGTTCTGTCTGCGAGAGGAGTGGAACCGAATTCACTCCCACGTGGGGCGTTACGGACCCCCCGAGCCGCGTACCGAGAGCCTGGCCGCGCCCCTTCCCGGACTCGGCTGAGGGCCGGCGCATCGCGATGGCGACCGCGCTTCGCGCATCGCCCCCGGCGCTTCCGCCGTGCGAGCATCAACCTCGACCCTATGACGGCCCCTCTCGGACCGAGGTCCTCGCTCTTCGGCAACAGTACGCTCACCCGTCACTATTCACGTTCTACCGGGAACCTCTGCTCATCGTCGAGGGGCACCGTCAATACCTCTTCGACGAGACCGGCCGGCGATATCTCGACCTCTTCGCCGGCATAGCCACGGTCTCTTGTGGTCACGCGCATCCGGAGATCGCTGCGCGAATCGCGCAGCAGGTCGCCACGCTGCAGCACGCTTCGTCGATCTACCTGCATCCCAATCTGCCGCTGCTGGCCCGGCGCCTGGCCGGCACGCTGCCGTCAGGGCTCGATGTCACCTACTTCGTCAACAGCGGTAGCGAGGCCAACGATCTGGCCGTCTTGATGGCCCGACTTTACACCGGCAGCCAGGACGTGATCGCGGTGCGCAACGGTTATCACGGGGGCTCGCCGACGACGATGGGGCTGACCGGCCTTTCGACCTGGAAGTTTCCCGCCCAGCAGAGTGCCAACGTCCATCACGCGGCGTGCCCCGATCCGTACCGGAGCGCCTATACCGGAACGCCGGAAGCAATCGCTACCCAGGCTGCGGCGGACATCCGTGACGTGATTCGGTGGGCGACGCCCGGTCGCATTGCCGCGTTCATCGCAGAGCCGATTCAGGGCATTGGCGGCGTGACCTGCGGCGCACCCAATTATTTCCGCGAGGCGTACGCGATCGTCCGGGAGCATGGAGGCGTGTGCATCGCGGATGAGGTGCAAACCGGATTCGGGCGTACGGGCGAACATTTCTGGGGCTTTCAGCATTTCAATGTGGTCCCCGACGTGGTAACCATGGCCAAGGGAATCGGCAACGGCATGCCGCTCGCGGCGGTCACTACCCGCCGGGAGATCGCGGAGACGCTGACCCAACGCCTCCATTTCAACACCTTCGGCGGAAATCCCGTATCTGCAGCCGCCGGGTTGGCGGTCCTCGACGTCATCGAGAAGGAAGGCCTGCAGGAGAATGCGCGTCGCGTCGGGGCGCGACTCAAGACCGGCCTCGTGGAACTCATGCAGCGCTGCCGGTTGATCGGAGATGTTCGCGGTCTGGGCCTGCTGCTGGGCGTGGAGCTGGTGCGGAATCGCACCAGCAAGGAACCTGCGACGACTGAAACGCTCGAGCTGCTCGAGGAGCTGCGCGACGTGGGAGTGCTGGTTGGCAAGGGCGGACTGGATGGGAACGTGATCCGAATCAAACCACCGCTCTGCCTCACACTGGAAGACGCTGACTTTGCGCTGGACGCGTTCGAGTACGCCTTGGGCCGGGTCGAGGGCCGATGAACCCGCGGATGCCGCGGTACCGCGAAGTCAGGCCGGGGCCGGCCCTGGTCCCCTACGTTCAGTGCTATTGGAGCATCACGGCCAGCACCGCCGCATCATTTTGGAACCGGGTCTGCCCAGATGGGTGCGCCGATGTCGTCATCGACCTCGCCGCCCCGCTGCCCAATCGGAGCCACGCGGACGGACTCGCTACGTATGCCGTCGGCACGATGCAGCACGCCACGCAGATCGCGCTCGGCGGAACCGTTCACCTGCTTGGGGTGCGATTCCGGCCGGGGGCAGCGGAGCGATTCTTTCGGCTGCCGATGCACGAGTTGACAGACCGCACCACTTCTCTCTCCGACATCTGGGGTGACGCCGGCGCGCTCGAACGCGCGGTTCGCAGCGCTTGCTCGGACCGGGACAGGATGCGACGTCTCGAGGAGGGCCTCCTCTGGCGCCTCCGCGGATCCGAACATCCCGCGCCCATGCTGCGGCGCGCCATCGGCTTTATTGGCGAGACAGGAGGCACTCGATCCATCAGTGAGCTGGAGGAGGCCACGGGCGTTGGAGGGCGCCGTCTGGAGCGACAGTTCCGCAACGCCGTGGGCGTTACCCCGAAGGTCTTTTCCCGGGTGGTCCGCTTTCGGCGCACCCTGATGTTGATGCGGCGGCCAGGGGCAATGTCGTAGTCCCGACTTGCCGTCGAAGCCGGGTACTTCGACCAGGCCCACATGATCCGTGAGGTCCGCGCGCTCTCCGGCGCCACGCCGGCAGAGCTCGCGGCTGAATCACGGGACGTCGGATTTGTCCAATACGAATCCGACGTGCCGGCTTAGGTTGTCGCTTCCACCGAACGGAGGCGATCGCCGTGGCAACCCAGCAGCTGCAGACCACCGAGCACGATCAACGCATCGATTACATCGAGCTTTCCGTAACCAGCGTTGCCGCCGCGAAGCAGTTTTATGGAACGGTCTTCGGGTGGCGGTTCGAGGATTACGGCCCCGACTATGCCAGCTTCGCTGATGGTCGGCTGAACGGCGGATTCGCCAAAGTAACGGGCGTGAAGCCGGGCGGTCCGCTGATCGTCATCTTCGCAGTGGACCTCGAGGCAACGCAGAAGCGGGTCGAGGACGCGGGTGGCAAGATCGTGCGACCGACCTTTTCCTTCCCCGGGGGTCGACGCTTCCATTTTACAGACTTGAGCGGGAATGAGCTGGCCGTGTGGTCAGACCGCACGAGGTGAGGCCGGTACACCGGATCGCATAAGCGTCCTACGACAGCGGGAGTCGCCTGATGGAAAGTGAAATGATCCGGTTCCGCGCCAACGGTCGCACGGCGCCCGGCTATCTCAACGCCAGCGCAGGCTCCGGCCCCGGGCTCGTGATCATTCAGGAGTGGTGGGGGCTGGTGGACCACATCAAACGACTGGCCGATCGTTTTGCCGCCGAGGGCTTCATCACCCTGGCACCCGACTTATACGACGGCAAGGCCACCAAGAGTCCCGATGAAGCTGGCAAGATGCTGATGGCGCTCCGCATCGAAGACGCGGCCAAGGACATGAAAGGGGCTGCCGAGCATCTCTTGAGTCTCCCGAGTCTGCGCCCAAAGAAGGTTGCCACGCTGGGGTTCTGCATGGGCGGCCAGCTCGCCCTGTTCGCGGCCCAGCGGTTTCCGGGGATGATCTCGGCTGCGGTGGACTTTTATGGATATGCGATCCACCCGGGCGCAACCATCGAGCCGGACGAGCTGCGGGTCCCGGCGCTAGCCCATTTTGCCCGCCGTGACCGCACCGTGAAAGAGAGTGATGCGCGGGCGCTGGCAGAACGGTATCGCGCGGCCGGGAAGCCTTTCGAGGCGCACTTCTACGACGCGGGCCATGCATTCTTCAACGACACCAGGCCCGAGGTTTACGACGAGCCTTCGGCCGACCTTGCCTGGCAGCGGACCCTGGCCTTTCTCCGTACGCATTTGCAGTAGAGGCCCCTGCAGTGGAACGGGTGGAGCACCTCATCGTCGGCGCAGGCCCAGCCGGACTTCGAGCCGCCGAGGTGCTCGCGGCCGCGGGTCGGGACGTCCTCGTGCTGGAAAAGAACCCGGAGGTTGGGCCCAAGACCTGTGCTGGGGGCTTGACTCGCAAGGCGGTTCGCGAGCTGGCCGCCTTGGGCCTTCCCGAGGATCTCGGGTTCGATTCGGTCGGTCACGTAGCCTTCACCGGCGGCACCGCTCGCACGTTGAATCCGGTGGCGTCTACGGTGCGGACCATCCCGCGTCGGGATCTGGGTCAACTCCAGCTATGCTGGGCGCGCCGCGCCGGTGCCGAGGTACGAACAGGGGTCGCTGCAACGGGACTCGATCTGACGGCGCGAACGGTGCGGGCCGGCGACCGCGTCATCCACTACGATCGGCTCATTGGCGCCGACGGATCTGATTCCGGGGTTCGGCGCGCACTCGGAATGCCGCACCCGCGGGCCTATTTCGCGGCCGAGTTCAACGTGCCCGGTCTCCGCCTCGCACCGCTCCGGATCGAGTGCGATCCTGACATCCTGCTCAACGGCTACTTCTGGGTTTTCCCTCACACCAGCTACACCTCGATCGGGGCGGTGGCGCCGAAGAAGCTGGTGGCTCCGTCATTCATTCGGAGGTACCTGAGGGAACGAGCGGAGGCCCTTGGAGCCAAGCTGGGTTCTGTCCCCTTCGAGGGGGCAACTTTGGAAGTGAGCCACGCCGGTTTCGACTTTCCCGGCGGCGTGCACCTGGTAGGGGATGCGGCAGGAATGCCGTCTTCCCTCACTGCCGAGGGGATCTATTCGGCGCTTGTGACCGGGGAGGAAACGGCGCGTCGCATCATCGAGCCGAGCTTTCCTTCGCCGAAGACCAGTAGTTGGCTTCGGGTCAAGCGCGCACATGATCGCCTGGCGAGCGCCCTGGCGAATAGCGTGGTTCGAAATGCCGTGCTCTACGGACTGGCCCGGATGGCCGGCTGGGAGCCTGCCGCGCGGCGTATGGCAGCCTGGTTCCTCGATGTTTGACCTCCCCTTGCGCGCACTTCGACCCCGTCGTACTCTCCCATTTCCCCTTTGGCGACGGCTCGAGGAGCAGGTGCATGACGTACGTGATCGTGGAAGCTTGCATTGGGGTGAAGGATCGCGCTTGCGTGGATGTGTGCCCGGTGGACTGCATCTACGAGGGCGAGGACCAGCTCTATATCCACCCCGACGAGTGCATCGATTGCGGGGCGTGCGAGCCTGAGTGCCCAGTGACGGCCATCTTTCCCGAGGAGGATGTGCCGCCCGATATGCAGGCGTTCATCGCGAAGAACAAAGACGTTTTCAACGGCGACACGCCTCCGGGACGGCCCAAGAGATAGCGGTCAGCGGTTGATCCTGGTGAGCGACGACCCTCCTCAGTAGCCCCCGAGGAGGGTCGCTTCATTATGGATCGCCACATCCCTGGCGATCAAGGAGAGGCGGCCCTCGAGGCCGCATCGAACACGACCCCGGGGCCGTTCATTGGAAGGATTGCTCACTACAGCGGAGGTCCAGTGAGCACCGGACCGGCCCGCTATAGCTATGAACGCACGAGTCCCCCGAACGGTTTCACCACGCCTCCAGCCCGCCCAAGAATGCCCGGATAGCTTCGGTCACGACCGTTGGCTGTTCCAGCGTTGGGAGATGGCCGGCGCCCGATACAACAATGAGCCGGGCCTCCGGGATGGCGGAGGCCATCGCGCTGGCCCGGGCCGGCGGAGTAAGGCGATCCTCCGCACCCACCATGACGAGGGCCGGCAGGTCCGCGAGAGACGACAGCATCCCCATACTGTCGGGTCTATCCCGCATAGCGCCAAGCGCGCCAACCAATCCGGCGACCGGAGCCGCGGCCATGATTCCGCGGACGTGCTCGACCAATGGAGCGGCCGCCGACGGGGCGAGCATATTGGGTAGCATCGTTTCGGCGATGGCCGCGGCGCCGCCTTCTCGGGCCAGCCCGGCGGCCTCGTCTCGAGACCGCTTTCCTTCCGCGCTGTCCGCTTCCGCCCTGGTGTCGATCAGGACGAGTCCGGCGACTCGCTCCCGCCAGCGCCGGAGAAACTCAAATGCCACGTAGCCACCCATGGAGAGGCCGCACAGCACCGCTCGAGCGGCGCCAAAAGCGTCCAGCAGAGCGGCGAGATCAGCAGCGTAGGTGGCCATACTGTAGCCCAAGTCAGGCGCGTCGGACAAGCCCATTCCCCGCAGATCCGGAGCCACCCGCCGCCAACCGGCGAGGCCGGTCATTTGTGGCTCCCAAATCGTCCGGTCGAGCGGGTATCCATGGATGAACAGCACGGCGGAGCCCTCGCCCTCCACGTCGACGGCGAGGTTGACACCGTTCAC
>UEXR01000661.1_pt1 | contig 15044 bp, 13 predicted proteins | sample 4301101 | NCBI WGS metagenome assembly UEXR01 (sample SAMEA4773180, study PRJEB27434) | metagenome | biome: 2259; feature: agricultural soil; material: soil | place: USA | collected 2014-09 | depth 0.25 m
CCAGCACTGACGCGTGGTTGCTTGCACGCTCCACTTCCGAGCGACACATTCCCTCACACCGAAACCAGGCGCGGCCATGGAACTCCTCGAGCAACTCATCGTGGCGTAGGTATGGCCCGCGCAATCTCCCGCCGCGATTTTCTCGAATGCGGTGTCGCCGCAGCCGCCCTCAGCATCCTACCGCGACGCTACCCGGCGCCGGTCGATCGTCCAAACATCCTCTTCATCCTCGCCGACGACCTCGGCTACGGCGACCTGAGCTGCTATGGCCGGCCGGACTATCGAACCGCACATATCGACCGCCTAGCTCGGGGCGGGCTCCGCTTCACCAGCAACTACACCGCGGCTGCTGTCTGCACCCCTACACGGGTCGCGTTGATGACCGGCCGGTACCCCGCTCGGCTGCCTATCGGACTTGTCGAACCGCTGGCCTACGGCGACGAAACCGTCGGGTTGCCACCGGAGCATCCCACCGTAGCGTCGCGCCTCAAGCAGGTTGGCTATGCAACTGCCTTGATCGGCAAGTGGCACCTCGGCTTTCTACCCGAGCACGGCCCCCTTCGGCACGGTTTCGACGAGTTCTATGGCATTCTGAGCGGGGGCGTTGACTACTTCAGCCACCGCGAACCGTCGGGGAAGCTCGACTTCCACGAGGGGCAGGTCGAGGTGGATCAAGCCGGCTACATGACGGACCTGCTGACTCAGCGCGCGGTTCAGTATATCCGCCGCCGCCACGCTGCTCCCTTCTACCTCGCCTTGCACTACACGGCTCCGCACTGGCCCTGGGAGGGGCCCACGGATACTGCCGCAAGCCGAGCGCTCCGAGCTGTTGCCGACACCGCCGCCCGCCGGTTCGTAAGGGGATACGCCGACGGTGGCTCCCTCCGCGTCTTTACCGCCATGATGCAGCGGCTGGACGAGAGCGTAGGCCTCCTCATGCGCGCACTGCGGGACACTGGGCTCGAGCGCGACACCTTGGTCGTGTTTACTAGCGATAATGGAGGCGAGCGGTACTCCTACAATTGGCCGATGGGCGATGGGAAAGGATCGCTGCGTGAGGGGGGAATCCGGGTGCCTGCCATCGCGCGCTGGCCTGGCCGTGTGCCCGCGGGGGGCACGACCGATCTGATCACCATTACGATGGACTGGACCGCCACCTTGCTTGCGGTCGGCCGAGCGACGCCGGACCCGGCCTACCCGCTCGACGGTCGTGACCTCTCGCCCCTCTATCGAGGGGAGTCGGCTCGGTTCGATCGCACGATCTTCTGGCGCACCAGTCAGGAGGACGCGGCTCGGCGTGGCCGGTGGAAGTACTTGAGGACTCAGGGGAGCGAGTCATTGTTCGACATTCTCAGGATCCCGGCGAAGGTGCCGATCAGGCCACCTACCAGCCCGAGACGCTGAAGTCCCTGCGTGGGGAATTCCAGGAGTGGAATAGACAGATGCTGCCCTGGCCGGCTGCGCTCAGGCGATAGCTCCCATGGAACTCCTCGAGCAGCTCGCGGAGGCGCTCGGCGATCGCTACCGCGTCGAGCGGGAGCTGGGCCATGGTGGAATGGCCATCGTCTTTCTGGCCGAGGACCTGAAGCACCACCGACGTGTCGCCATCAAGCTGCTCAAGCCCGAGCTGTCGGCTGTCCTCGGCAGCGAGCGCTTCCTCCGCGAAATCCAGATCGCCGCGACCCTCCAGCACCCCCACATTCTTCCGCTGTACGACTCCGGAAGCGCCGGGAGCTTGCTGTACTACGTGATGCCGTTCGTCGAGGGCGAGTCGCTGCGAGAGCGGCTCGCGCGGGAAAAGCAGCTTCCGCTCGATGCCGCGCTCCAGATCACCCGCGAAGTCGGCAGCGCCTTGCAGTACGCCCATGAGCATGGGGTCGTCCATCGGGACATCAAGCCGGAGAACGTCATGCTGTCGGCAGGCCAGGCCGTGGTCGCCGACTTCGGCATCGCCCGGGCCCTGGACGCCGCGAGCGCGGAGCCGATCACCAGTACCGGGCTGGTCGTGGGCACTCCGCAGTACATGAGCCCGGAGCAGGCCGCCGCGGGCGGTATGCTAGACGGTCGCAGCGACCAGTACAGCCTCGCGTGCACCCTGTACGAGATGCTGGGCGGTCAGCCCCCTTTCACCGGCGTCTCGGCGCACGCGATCATGGCCCGGCACTCGCTCGATACTGTGCCCAGCCTACGCATGGTTCGTGAGACGGTGCCGGTCGCTGTGGAGGGGGCGATCGTGAGGGCAATGGCGAAGTTGCCGGCGGACCGCTTCGCCTCGATTCAGGGTTTCCTGGACGCGCTCGTATCGCCCGGGATCGCGTCGTTGGCTACGACCGTGCCCCTCCAGCAGCGGAGCCGGTCCGGACCCCGCATGAGCCGATCGTTGATGGCCGCGCTCGGGGCGGGCCTGCTGGTGGCGGTGGGCGCGTGGTGGTTCGTCGCGGGACGGAAGGCTGCCGGTATGCATCCGGGCTCACCCATGCTCACCTCGGTTGCCGTCCTCCCGTTTCAGGAAGCGGGGGCGGATCCGGACAGCTCCTACCTCGGCGAGGGAATGACGGAGGGGCTCACCGCCGATCTGGCTGAGATCGGGTCGTTGAAGGTAATCTCGCGCTCGTCGGGCGCTGCAGCCCAGGGGACCACGCGATCGCTCGCGGAGCTGGCCAAGGATCTCGGGGTGGACGCGGTCGTGAAAGGCTCGATTCGGAAGGCGGGCGATAGTGTACGAGTGAACGTGCGACTCCTTCAAGCCAGAGACAGCACGCTGCTTTTCGCGAAAGACTACCAGAGTGGGCTAGGCGAGCTCCCCGACCTGCAACGGCAGATCACGCTCGCCATTACCGGATCTATCAAGGCCGACGTCAAAGTCGCCGAGCGAAGCCGTCTTGACGTGCGCCGCGGGGTGGATCAACGGGCCTATGACGCCTACTTGCGCGGGCGCTTCTATCTCGATCGGGGCGAGCTGGAGCAGGCGCGAAAGCTGTTCGACTATGCCGATAGCATCGCGCCGGATTGGGCGCCGTCCTACGTCGGCCTGGCCAACTACTACAGTGCGCTTCCCTTCTACACCAACGTCTCGCCGGCGGAGGTACTGCCCAAAGCCCGGGCGGCGCTGGCTCATGCCCTCGAGTTGGACGAGACCCTGGCGGAAGCCCACGCCGCTAACGGCTACATTCGGGCCTACTACGAGTGGGACTGGCGCGCCGCCGAGCGGGAGTTCCGACGCGCGCTCGAGCTCAGGCCCAACTATGCCGACGCGTACTTCTCCTACAGCCGCTTCCTCGCGTCGCGCCGCCGGCTCGACGAGGCCATTGCGCAACTCGGCCGTGCCGTGGAGCTGGACCCGCTGTCGCTCTCGCTGCAATCCAACCGGGCCCTGCTCGACTACTTCGCGGGCCGATACGATCAGGCCGAGGGCCGGCTGCGGGAAGTGCTCAAGAGCGACTCCAGCGATGTGCTGACCAAATGGGGATTGGCGCTGGTGGCCGAACAACAGGGGAAACTCAACCAGGCGATCGCGATCCTGGAGCCGATCAGCGGCAGCAGCAACAACCGCAAGTCGTCCCTCGGCCATGCCTATGCGGTCGCGGGGAAGACGACCAAGGCCCGTGAGGTGCTTGCCTCGCTGCGCAAGGCCGCCGACAGCAGCTACGTGCCCTCCTATTGGTTCGCGCTGGTCCACCTCGGTCTGGGAGAGCACGATCAGGCGCTCCGGTCTCTCGAGCGGGCGTACCAGGAGCGCTCGACCGTGCTCGCGTATCTACTGATCGATCCGCGGCTCGCGCCGCTGCGAAAGGACCCACAATTTCTTGCCTTGGCCCGACGGCTCGGTGGAGAGTAACCTTGCCGTCGCCTTTCCCCGGCTCACAGGAGGTCGGTATGACGACGCTGCTGATCCACGCGATTGCGCCCTGGCTCCTGGTGACCTTGCCGCTTGCGCAGCGGACGCTCTCAAACCCGGACCCGTGCGCGCTGCTCACCCAGGCGGAGGCTGAGAAGATCCTGGGTACCAGCATCTCGCCGCCGACCAAAGGCGGCAGCGGCGAGTGCCACTACGGAGAGGAGGGTAGCTCGTCTGAAATCGTGGTGTATCCGATGATGCTGGGCTTCCGGTCGAAGGAGGAGTTTCACGCCTTTGTGGTCAAGGACACCAAGGAGATGAACGAGCGGATGAAGGAGGGCATGAAGAAGACGGGAGCCACCGTGAAAGAGACGGCGGTAGAGCCGGTGTCGGGCGTGGGCGACGACGCCTATTACGTCGAGCCGAGCCTGCTGGTGCTGAGCCGCGGGCGGGTGTTGAACATCACGGCCGGCAACCGGGATCAGGCGGTGGCGGTGGCGGGGAAGGTGCTACCACGGTTCAAGTGAAATGGCGCCGACATGCTGCGCAGGATTCTCGCTGTCCTCGCGGGTGGGATCGTCGCGGCCGTGCTCTTCCAGCTCGGCGCAATCCTCGCCTTCGTGATGACCTATGGGATTTCGCTCGGCGCCTCGCCCGGACCGCCGGGCGTGGGGTTTTTCGCCCTGAATCTCGGATTCGCCGTGCTCGCAGCCATCGCCGGCGGGTGGGTTACGGCGCGCTTGGCTCAGCCCCGCCTCTGGTGGGCCCGGGTTCCTGGCGGTGATTCTTGCAGCCCTGGCGTTCGGGGCGTTCAACAAGCCGAGCTCGCAGTGGTCCGATTGGTATCCGCCGGTGCTCGCGCTCATCGCGCTGGCCGGCACGCTTGCAGGCGGCCTGCTTCGCGTCGGCCGATGATAGCGAGGACGATTCGCATCCAGTCTAGGGAATCCTGCGGTACCTCGCGTTGAGCAGCTGGTACACCGCGTACGCCACCAACCCCACCGCCACGAAGCCCAGCAGCCAGCGGCCGGTGCCCGCGAGCATCTGTAGCGACTCGCGCATGCCGCCGGCTTGACCGGGGTCCCGTCGCACCACCGCGCCCATCAGCAGGATTCCGACCAACGCAAAGACGATTCCGCGGGCGGCGATGCCCATTCGGCACACGTGGATCACGTATCGGGCCGCACCGGCAGGCAAAGCGGCCAGATTCAGTTGACGATCGAGATGTGCCGCACACCCGTGGAAGATCTGGATCACTCCGTCGGCCAGCAGGCCCAGGGCGACGGCCCAGGTCAGCCATTCGCCGGCCGGCAGGCTGAACAGGTGTGCGGCGAGCCGCTGCGAACGCACCCCGCCTCCACCACCGGCTCCGGTCGCCAGTCGAAACGCCGCGACCGCAAGCGTACCGTGGGTCGCCGCCGACAAGGCGGCTCCCAGACGGTCGACGATACCCTTGAGGCTGCGGCCGTGGCCCTCTACATCGGTGAGCGCGTCGACCGCGCGCCAGATGGCGTAGGCCACCAGGCCCAACGTGCAGAGCAGGAGGAGCGCTCCTCCCATCGGCGCGCGGAGGACTTGGCGGAGGGCGCCATACATGTCCGTGGTCTCACCGCCACGGCCGAGCGCCGCCTGCGCCGCCAGGATGCCGACCGCCGCGTACAGCAACGCCTTTGCGAGATATCCAATGCGCGCGAGATGCCCGATCCAGGGCGCGACCTGTCGGGCCGCGGTTTCGATCGGCTGCAAGATGGCGCGGGCCGGCTCCGACGGTGACATGGTGCCAAGCTGCTCCTGGCACTCACCTAACGCGGTGATGCAGGCCCCAGCTCTCCGAGGACGCTAATCGAAAGCCGGTCGCCCCTCGAAGCGGGCCAGCACCTTTCCGTTGGAGTCCAGCAGCTCGAGCTCCTGGCCGGTGATGCGCCAACGGCTCGCCTGCTGGAGCGCGTCGAGAAAGGCCTTCTCCGTCTCCATGCCCTTCATGCAGGCCTTCATCGTGCTGACCGTCTGACTCAGTCTGAGCCGGTCGCCATCCACCTGGTAGCCGCCCGAGAACTGGTTGCAGCCGGCCGAGCCGCCCACCCGCCGAGTCGCCGGATCGAGAACCAGGTGGGGTTCGACCTGAGTGTCGCTGACCGGCGCGGCACCCAATTGGGTCAGCTTCCAGTAGGTCTTCTCCAGGGTGAGTCTGAGTCCGCTCTGGGCGGCTGCCCGGCGGAGCAGCAGCTCCGCCTCGTTGCCATTGCCACCCGTCAGCACCGGGTAGTTCTGATCGGTGATGAAGAAGGGCTTCTCATCCACCAGGATCTGGGCCCGCACGGCATAGTGTCGGCGCGGGTCGATGCGGGATGGGTCGTAGGGGATCGCAAATCGGATCGGCGGGTTCCGCGGATGCTCCACCCGTGCCCCCGCGATCACCTTTCCCGGCGCATCGGCCCTGGTGACGTCTTCCAGAGTGGCCTCGAGCACCGCACCGGGCGGCAGCACCATGCGCTCCCGGTACGTGGCCGTCCCTCTCACCGTCCGGTTGGAGCTGTCCTCCGGCTTCATCGGTTCGAACTCGTAGATACCGCCATCGGCCATGAGCGAGAGAAAGAGGTGACCGTTCTTGATCAGGTACGAGCGCACGTACTCCCACTGCTTCACCATGTGATCGTGGATGGGCTCTGGGAGGCAGAAGGCCCGGGTGAGCCCGAGTGGACCGAACTCCAGGCGGGGTCCGTTCGACTTCCAGGTACCTGTCCCACGGTTGCAGTTGATTCGCGCACTCACCCGGCCCATGGTCCCGAACGCAATGGTGTACTTGTCCCGGTCATCCGGCTCCAGCGTGGTGCCATCGCCCCCCTGGAACTTCACCAGTCGCCAGGAGGTGCCGCCGAGGTCAGCCGGCTGCGGCGTAGACGGAGTGACTTGGGCATCAGATGGAGTCCTCTCCTGAGCCCGACTGCACTGGAGCAGACCAAGCACCAGGCCGCCGAGCACGACGCTGGACACTAATAAGCGACGAGTCATGGTCGAGCTCCTTCTCAGTAAAGTTGGTGCGGGTCCGCCCTGCTGCGCCGCTGTCGCAAAACAGACCCTGATTGACGCAATATTGGCCTTTCGGGGATTGCCAGGCCTGCCCACATTGCTCTCATACCCATACCCCTGACTTCGGTCACTCACTCGCGCTGGAGATGGAGCCCGGCACCATGGCCTTACCTGGGCTGAGACCCCTCATGCTGCTTGTCGGCCTGGTTCTCCCAACACTGCCCGGGTCAGCGGTTGCGCAGGCTGCCAGCGGAGCGAGACTGCTCGACGCCCAAGCTGCCGCCGCTTTTCATGCGGGAACCCCAGCCGAGTACATGAGGGCCACCGGCCTGTGGAATCGCGCGGCGGGCCAGTACCTCGCCATGGGCTGGACCACTGATGCGGTGGCCGCCCTCCGGAACGCCGGCCTCGCATCTTCCAAAGTCGGCGCGGACAGCACGGCGCTCGACTACTACGGCCGGGCCGCGGATCTGCAGGACCCCGTGGCCAGTCACCAGATGCTGGTCCTGCTGGACGAGTCCCCGCTTTACGATCCGGCCGGCCGTGGCATGGCCGAGGAGGCGCGGTTCGTCGGTGAGGCGAACAAGCTGCTGCAACGGGTGAGCGCGGGACAGTTCCAGCCAGTGAGCACGGCCGAGGACGCACAGAAAGCGCTGGAGAGCCTGGTCAGGTCTCGCTTGGCGACGATCACCATCCAGTGCGGCTCGCGAAAGGCCGTTGTCGAGCTGCGGCGGTGGCGTTACTCGCGGTCCCAACCTAACGCGCCGTGGGAGCGGGTGACCACCGACGTTACCCTGCGCCGGTCGCCAGCGGCCTATGATGTTCGCTACCGTGATCCGACCACCAATCGGGACACCACGATCATGTACCAGTGTGCCGACGGGTGCACGGTGGAGATCCCCTGATGGGTTCCCCTGCTGCATCTGAGAGTCCGGGCCCATTCCGCCGCTTCCTCGAGTCGGCACCGGTCGTCTACGGCCTCATCGCGGCGGCCATAACTGCCGTCACCGGGCTCGTGGCTCCCGACCGGCTCATCCCGGAACCCCTGCAAGAACTCAAGCCGATGGTCAGTCTCTACGTGGCTGCGGCATTCCTGCTGGCTTGGGCTTGGCGAAAATCTCTGAAGCGCCACGTGAAGTCGTTCGCCACGATCACTTTCGTCCTGGTCGTGGTCGTTGCCACGCTCAATGTCTCGTTCGTCAGGCCCGTCACCTACAGCCGGGAATCCGATGTGATCGAACGGCACTTCCTCGTGGGGGGCACGCCCGTGCATCCGGAGGATCGCGGTCGATCGGACGAGGACCTGATCAAGCAAGCCGGCGATAGCTGGGACGACCTGGTCGAGATCTGGGGGAGCGGATACCGATGGATCGTAGTCGGCTATGCCGCGTCTTACCTCCTTGTCGTCCTCAGTGTCGTGCTCTCGGTGGCAGCCAGCGACCTGGCGCAGCCGCGCAAGGGCCAGAAGGCCTGACCGGAGGTCGTATGCACTCGCGCACGTGGACTACGTTGGTGCTCCTGATGGTGACCGGGTGCAGCAGCGGCACCGACGATGGTGGGGACGGGATTACCGAAACCGTTTCCATAGCTGGAGGTGGTTTTTCCGACACCGGGGTGTTCGGCTTCGGCGGCCTGGACCTTCCCGATCTGTGGAGTCACATGTTCGGGCGGGCGCAGGAAGGCGATCCCGATCGCGAATGCCGTGACCAGCATCGCTGCGGTGTGGGCGGCGTGGTGGACGCCTTCGGTTTGCTCACCGGTCTCAATGGCAAGTTCGCCGTGGTGACCACGGGGGACTTTCGTTGCACCACGAACGACTTCGATGACTGCGCCGACAACGACGTCACCGTTCTGGTGAGTGGGGTCCAGACCTTTCCGGCAACGGTGGCCACGCCGGACAACCAGGTTTGGACAAGCGCGACTATCATTTTCAACCACGCGCTGCTCTCCGGCCGGGCCAATCCCGCGGGTGCCGCCGATTCCGTCGTGGTAAACGTCCTGCCTACTGGAGGGGCGCCAACCAGAGTCCTGAAGTTGACTGCTGCCGACCTGGGTACGACCCTGAGCCTGCAGGGCTCGAGTTGCGGCACCCAGCCGCTGCCTGCGCTGGACGGGGCGGAGACCACCTACCCCAGCTGTTCGGAGTGGAGCGAGCGGCGGGTGGACCTGACACCCTTCCTCGGGCAGGAGGTGAGTCTCCAGTTCATCGCCGGCGAGGCCGGGGCCGCCATCGCGCTCGCGTTCGACGACCTGCGGATTGAGGTCTCTCGGTGAGGTCGTGGCCCGCCGGCCTTGTTGTTCTCTTCGTATCCAGCGCGGCTTTCGCCCAACAGCCGGACAGCTCACTCCGGCTGCTGGTGCTGGCTGCGGCGCAGGCCCGCGACGGGCGAGCCGAGTCTCAACGGAGCGTGATTGCCCTGCTGCTCGAGGCAGCTCAACAGGCCAAGCGCAGCAAGAAGCGGGTGATCGAAGGCTACGCGCTCATGAACGTCGCGCAGGTCTACAATACCATGGGGCGTCCCTCGGATGCCCGTCCGCTGGCGCAGCGAGGACTCGACCTCCTCCGGCGCGGGAGCACGACCGTGTCCGATCCCAGCGTGCTCCTGGTGCTGGGCGAGACGCTGCAGTACCTGGGCTACCCCGACTCGGCCCTGCGCTACTATCGTCGCGCCGTTCCCGGCTCCCTCAGCGCCAGCTCGCGGGTGGACGCCCGTGCCCTCAACGACATCGGAAGCGCCTTTCATCAACTCGGTCTCCTCGACTCTGCCGAGCTGTATCTGGAGCAGGCCCGACACCTGCGCGAGCGGCTGCAAGACACACTCGGCCTGGGCACGACGCTCAACAACCTGGGCCGGCTCCAGCAAACGCTGGGGCGCCCCGATTCTGCGGCGACCCTCTTCTCCGCCGCCATTCCGCTCCGCCGAGCCGCCGGCGACCTGGCAGGTCTCGGCGCCACCCTCAACAATCTCGGCTATTCGCTTGATCTGCTACGCCGGCCGGCGGAGGCGCTGAAGCAGTACCGGGAGGCACTGCTGGCACTCTCCCAGGCCGGCAATGTCTCGATTGCGGGACTCACCCGGATAAACATGGGCCGAGCCCATCTCGCACTCGCCGCCCGCGACTCCGCCAGGGCCAACGTCCTCGAGGGACTGGCGATCAAACGATCGGTTGGTGATTCGACTGGTGTCACCTGGGGACTGGTGGAGCTCGGCCGGATCGAGCGGGTCAGTGGCGATCTGGCCGCGGCGCGGAAGGCGATGGAGGATGCCCGCAGACTCCTCCATCAGAGCGGAGATCGCGGCCGCGAAGGGGCGGTCCTTTATCAGCTTGGGTCGCTGGCTCGGGAGACCGGAGCCGCGGCCAGTACGGTCGAGGCACTAGCCAGATTCGACACGGCCGCGGCGCTACGCAGCGAAGTCGGCTTGAGCAGCGAGTCCGACCAGGACCGCGTCAGCTTTGCCGAGCAGGATTTGGCTCTCTTCGAGGAGTGGACCCTGGCATGGTTGGATCGCTCCGACTTGCCAAGGGAAGATCTCGCATTGGCAGCATTGGCGGCAACCGAACGTGGTCGAGCCAAAGCGCTGCTCGCCCTGATGCGAGCCAACCGGACACCGGTCGTGCCCGGTGGCGACCTCGTGCTCGAAGGCCGCCGGATGGTAGAGGCGCTTCGGCGCACTGGAACGGCGGCGCTGGTGTACTCGGTCGGGGCTGACACCCTGGTGGTTTGGACCATTCCGCGCTCAGGCAGTGTTAGCGCTCACCGGCTGCCGGTCGACCGCGCGGCCGTCACCCAGGCAGTGGAGCGGTTCCGGCGCGAGCTCGGCGTGGAAAGCAGCTGCGAGCCGCAAGGCGGACGCGGAGGGATTCCGCACGGAGCCGGTGATAGCCTGGCCGCTATCCTGTTGGACCCAGACGTACAACCGTGGCTCCCGAATTCGGGGCGTCTCCTCGTCGTGCCGCAGGGAGTGGTGAACCTGGTTCCATTTGCTGTGCTTCCCCGTGGACCAGGCGGAGATCCGCTCGGCACCCAACTGGCGTTGAGCTATGCGCCGTCGGTCGCAAGTGCGATCGAGGCCGCATCCCGGCCCTCCGTCATCGAGCGACAAGGTGCGGACCGGTGGAAGGCACTCCACCCCGCGCTGGTCGTGGGCAATCCCCGGATGCCGCTGCTCCCGGTCTGCGGTGTCCTGATTCGTCCTCGGGAACTGCCAGCCGCCGACAGCTCCAGCCGCCGCCTGGCCGCGCGCTTCGGCACCACGGCACTGACCCAAGAGCGTGCCACCGAGACCGCGGTGCGAGTTGCCGCCCGAGATTCCCGCCTCATCCACCTCGAGACTCACGGCTTCGCCTACGAAAGCGAGGCCCAGGGCCGGGAATCCTTCATCGCGCTGGCGGCTGATTCTGCCTCGTCGTCGGCGGGGCCAGATGACGGAAGGTTGACGGTGGGCGAGATCCTCGACCGGTTTCAGCCAATGGTCGCGGAGCTGGTGGTACTGGGCGCGTGCCAGACAGGGCTCGGTCCTCTCAGAAATGCGGAGGGTGTCATGGGTCTACAGCGGGCATTCCTGGCCCGAGGTGCTCGCAGCACGCTGGTGAGCTTGTGGGACATTGACGACCGTGCCAGCGCGGCGCTGCTGGGAAGTTTCTATTTCCACTGGCTGAGCGACGGGGTGGGGAAGGCCGAGGCACTGCGTCGAGCGCAGAATGATGTGCGGAGCATGCCGGGATTCGACCAGCCCCGATTCTGGGGGGGATTCGTCCTGGCTGGAGGTGACTAGAAGAGAGCGATCGACCACTGTCGCAAATCAGCCCCTCCCTGTCGCAATCGCGACCTTACCTTCTCCCTGCCCGCCATTCATGATGTGCCACTCCACAAACTCGCCGCAGAAGAGGAGGGCACCATGCCAACTACCAAACGAGCGAAGTCATCCCTCGCCCTCGCCGCCAGCGATAGCAGCCTCACGGTCACCGTAAAACCGTTCGGTACCGACCCGGAGAAGATCCAGTCTCTCACCCAAGCGCTTCCGAGACACCAGGCGATCCGGAAGGAGCTCTCGGGCACCCGATATCGGCTGCTGCGCATCGATCTGGTCGACCCTCCCGAAGAGAGCAAGTCCGCCAGTCTCAAGCCGCCCGACCAGTTCCGAGCCACGTTCATCGATTACACCAACAACCGCACCCTGTTTGCCACCGGCAAGCTGTCGAACACCAGAGCCCTGAGCATCACCGAATCGGCCCTGCAGCCGAGGCCGAGCGAGGAGGAGTTTCAGGAGGCGGTGAGTCTGCTGCAGAAGGATCCCCAGCTGGGCCAGGCAATGCGGGGAGAGGGGTTGCGTCCCTATCGCCCCATGCCCCCCTTGGTAGGTGAGGAGCTGGAGGACGGGCGGGTCGAGCGCACCGTCGCGGTCGGCCTGCGCCCGCCAGATGGGGGCGTAATACGAAGCGCCGCGAGAGTGCGGGAGGGCGCGCGAGGTCACGAGATCGTCGGCGTGAATCTGGGCACGCGGAAGCTGGTGCGCTATCAGCCCAACCAGCGGGGGCGAGCGCCGCTGACATCAGCGGCGCACAACCCGATCTGCGGGCTGCCCGATGCAGGACAGGGTACTGCGAGCAGCGTGGCGGGTAGCGCATGGGTAACGGTGAAGCAGGGTACGACCACGCTCTGGAAGTTCATGGTGGTGCGTCCGGCGGGCTCATCCGGACTCTCTGGCTCCGGCATCGAGCTCCGGGGCGTCGAGTACCGGGGCAAGCGGGTGCTGTACCGGGCGCACGTGCCCATCCTCAACGTCAGGTACGATGGCGACGCCTGTGGACCGTTCCGTGATTGGCAAAACCAGGAGGGCATGTTCTCGGCGACCGGCAGCGACCCGGTTCCCGGCTTTCGACTCTGCTCCTCGCCCGCGACCACCATTCTGGAGACCGGCTCCGACCAGGGCAACTTTCTCGGCGTCGCGATCTTCGTGAAGGATCAGGAGGTGGTGCTGGTGAGTGAGCTGGAGGCGGGCTGGTACCGCTACATCAGCCGCTGGCGGCTGCACGCGGACGGCACCATCAAGCCGCGCTTCGGCTTTTCCGCCGTGGAGAACTCCTGCGTGTGCACGGTGCATCATCACCACGTCTACTGGCGGCTCGATTTCGATATCGGCACCGCTGGCGACAACCTGATTCAGGAGTTCAACGATCCGCCGTTGACGGGGAGCACTTCCAAGTGGCACAACCTGAACTACGAGATCCGCCGAGCCCGGAACCCGGGGCGCAATCGGAGATGGCGGGTGAAGAACAAGACCAGCGGCAACGCGTATGACATCATCCCGGGCGACCACGATGGAGTCGCGACCACGATGCCCGATTGGCCGTTCGGCCGGGGTGATGCGTGGTTCCTACGCTACCGGGGGACGGAAATCGATGACGGCGCCATCGCGACGGGCGCGGAGGCGGGCCTCAACGGCTGGGTAAACGGCGAGCCGATCAATGGGAAGGACGTGGTGGTGTGGTACGCGGGGCATTTCAGCCACGATGTGAACCACGAGGAGCCGGGCGAGTTCGGCCACATCGTGGGGCCGGAGCTCAAGCCGGTAAACTGGTAAGCGTCAGCAGTACCGTCACCGTCCGTTAGGGGAGGAGGGAATCGTGGAGCAAATACCGAACTCGAGCCTCGCCCGAGTGGCATCGGTGGCGGAAATCGACGCGCTCCCCACCGATACCGCTGGCATTCTTGTCGTGGAGCTCGATGACAGCAAGCTGTGCGCCTTACGACGCCTCAATTCGGTGTGGGTCCTGTATCAGCATGGCGAGTCGCGGCTGACGGACGAGGGGTTGATCTGGCTGGTGACCTTTCCGGAACTCCAGTGTCTCGATTTGCACGGAAGCACAGAGATCACCGATCGGGGCCTGATGGAGCTCAGGCTCCTGCGTGCGCTCCGATGGCTCAACTTGAGGAGCTGTCCGCAGCTTACCCCCGCCGCGATCGCGGCACTTCAGATGACGTTGCCGCGATGCGAAATCATCGCGTAGCAGCCCACGGCCGCCGGTGGGGCTAATCGTCGAGCAAAGGGCGATCTACCCGCGCCACGAAGCAACCGGCCTCGGCGTTCCGGATGTGCACGTACTCCGTATCCACCCCGGCAAAGAGCCGCTCGAGCACGGCCTCCGGCTGCTGCTCGCCCACCCGCCCCCGGGCGAGCAGCTTCCCGCCGCTTCCGTAGGCTTCCAGGAAGAGCGTCAGCGAGTGGAAGTCGGGCGGCAAGGCGGACCCATCATACCGCTCGCAGGGGTAAGGATGGATGAACACCGGACCGGGAGCAGGAATGGCGGCGGGATCGGTGAACGGCTGGTAGGTCAAGAGCAGCCGCTCCTCGGCGCCAACCTCAAACGTACGGAGACACAGGCGGCAGGGCCCCGTCCCCGTGGCTGTCTCCCGGTGCGCCGGGTGACCATACTGGGGAGACCGAAGCGTCTGGCGCGCGGCAGCGGCGAGGTCGCTGGGAATGCCGGCAATGCGGAACGGCACGTTGAGCTCCTGGTGATCGACGGAGATAGCTTAGGAGTGCCGCGGTCCTCGCGCGATCCGTTTCTTGCGCTCAAATTCGCAGCGCCCCGCGCTTAGTCCATCCTCCTGCCTGACCCATTTCCAAAAACTTTCTCGCTCCTCTTTGTGGGACCGATACCGGCTCCGTCGCTCCGGAAGAGCGAAACCCACTTCAAGAAGGACGGTGCGGCATGGTTGGGGCGAACAGAAGTAGTGGAACGATCACGATCTTGCTCCTCAGCGCGGCGCTCGCCGCCTGCGGCAGCGACAGCGGGACCGACCTGGGTGTCGGCGGACCAGGCTCGACCACGCTTTCGGCTGTGCGTTCGGAGCCGAGCGGCGATGGACAGTCGGGCACCGCAGGGCAGGACCTGGCGAATCCGCTGCGCATCATCGTCATGCGGGGCGGGGCCCCCGAGGCGGGCGCGGTCGTGACCTGGAATGCGAGCGGGACCGGGGCGGCTATGAAGCCCGGCATCGACACCACCGGCACAGACGGTATCTCGACCAGTATCTGGCACCTGGGGAACGAAGCGGGAAGCCAGAGTGCTCAGGCAACAGTGACTGGAGCCGACGGCTCGCCGGTGGGATTCAGCGCGACAGCCACGGCGCCGGCTGGCGGTGGTGGTGGTGGGGCCGGTGGTGTCG
>UEXR01000241.1_pt1 | contig 15042 bp, 14 predicted proteins | sample 4301101 | NCBI WGS metagenome assembly UEXR01 (sample SAMEA4773180, study PRJEB27434) | metagenome | biome: 2259; feature: agricultural soil; material: soil | place: USA | collected 2014-09 | depth 0.25 m
GGCGGTTACCTGTTCGACGAGATCGGCCTTGGTCATGCGCCCCCCAGAAGGGTTACAGACAGCGGAGCTCGGCAGGGCTAACTACTGGCCGATACTATGAGCTTAAGTGTTGTCTGTCAAGGGGTTGGGATAGGTTGGCGCGAACCGATGCCAGGAACTCCTCGAAATGAGGGAATGCATCGTGGGGGCCGGGAGAGGCTTCGGGGTGATACTGCACAGCGAAGAGCGGCAACTCGCGATGCCTTATCCCCTCGATGGTACCGTCGTTCAGGTTGAGATGAGTTACCTCGAGGGCCGGTGCCCCAGGCACGCCATCCGCATTGCCAACCACCGCAAAGCCATGGTTTTGGGTGGTGATAAGCACGCGCCCGGAGGTTAGCTCCCTCACTGGGTGGTTTCCTCCGCGATGGCCGTAAGGCAGCTTGGCTGTCGTGCCGCCGTACGCGATGCCCACCAGCTGATGGCCCAGACAAATTCCAAACGTGGGGAGCCCGGTGTCCGCAAGTTCGCGGATGGTGCCCAGCGCGTATTCCACGGCGGCGGGATCACCCGGACCATTGGAGAGAAATAGTCCATCAGGCTTCATCTCCAACACTTGGCTGGCGCTCGTCCGAGCCGGTAGCACCGACACCCTGCAGCCTGCCCTGACCAGCATTCTCACGATGTTGCGCTTGATGCCGTAATGGTACGCGACGATGTGGGGGCCCTCGCCCTCACTCCATGGCTCGTTCACTGTCGCGCGACTGGCGAGGTCGAGTCCCTCCATCGACGGCGACGCGAGCAGAAGAGTCGCGAGTTCCCCACTCGGCTGGATTCCCTCGGCCACGACGCCTCGCATCGCACCACGCTCGCGTAGGTGGCGGGTTAACCGTCGCGTATCCACACCCTCGATGACTGGAATGCCCGCCGACGCGAGCCAGTCATCCAGGCTCCGAGTCGCCCGCCAGTTGGAGGGATTGCGAGAGAGCTCCCGCACCACGACCGCCGTTACCTGAGGACGCTCTGACTCCATATCTTCGATGTTGACGCCGTAATTCCCGATCATGGGAGCGGTCATCACCACGATCTGGCCCAGATAGCTCGGATCCGTGAAGGTCTCTTGGTAGCCGGTCAGGTTGGTGGTGAAGACAACTTCGCCGAACGCCGGATCGATGGCGCGGACGGCGGTGCCGGGAAACCAGGCGCCGTCCTCGAGCAAAACGAAAGCGGGGCGATCGGTCATCCGATCACCCCGCGCTCGAGTCTCGGCCTCACTTCGACTTCTTGGGGGCGGGCTCCCCCGGTGAAGGCGTCGGAGATGGCTTGCTCGGTGTGGTAGCCGAGGGCTTGCTGGGCGTGGCAGCCGACGGGGCTGAAGCCGGCGGCGTGGTCGGCTGGCCCTGCGCTGGTGACGAGCTCGGTGTCGTCGGCGATCCGAGCGGAAGTGAAGTGTTGGGGGCAGGAGCGGTTGGGGTGGCTGCGCGGAGCCGCTCCTGCAGGTCGCCGGCGGAGTTGCCCCCACGACGTACCAGCGACAGAAGTAGGGAAAGCACGAGGAAGATGCCGCCGCACCACCAGCTCAGCTTATGGAGAATCGTGACCGCTTGCCGGCCACCGAGCACGGTGTCGGTTGTGGCGCCTCCGAGTGAGGCGAGTCCACCACCCTGCCCTGCTTGAAGCAGGACGACCACGGAGAGCAGCAGGGCGTCGAGGATGAGCAACGTGAGTAGCAACGCGAACATGTACGGTCTCCTGGGCGGCCGGGAAGTCTAACGACCGGTATGAGTTGGGTCAACGCTACCAGCCGTCGGCGCCGCCCCCGCCGGCAAGTGCTCGTGGAGATACCGGGTGAGCAAGCCGTACAGATGAGGTGCAGTGCCCTGCCCCTCGCAAATGCAGTGGCTCCGATTGGGGTAGACCATGAGGCTGAAGGGCTTTCCCGCAGCAACTAGGGCGTTCACCAGGCGCTCGCTGTTCTGATAGTGGACGTTGTCGTCGCCTGAGCCGTGCACCAGCAGCAAATCGCCTCGCAGCCGGGCCGCGAAGGTAATGGGTGATCCCAGCCGGTAAGCCTCGGGGTTCTCCTGCGGGAGACCCATGTAGCGCTCCTGATAAATGGTGTCGTAGTAGCGCTGATCGGTAACCGGCGCAACCGACATCCCCATGCGATAGAGCTCGGGGGAACGGAAAAGCAGGTTGAGCGTCATCGAGCCTCCCCCGCTCCATCCCCAGACCCCGATACGGGTTGAATCCACGTAGGGTCGCCGCGCAATTGCGCGGGCGGCCGCGGCCTGCTCCGCCGAACTGAGGACGCCAATCTGTTGATAGATCACATGCCGCCAAGCGCGGCCGCGAGGAGCCGGCGTGCCGCGGTTGTCCACGCTGGCCACGATGTACCCCTGCTGAGTCAGCATCAGATGCCACAGGTAGGTCAATCCGTCCCAGTCGTCGAGCACCGTCTGCCCCGCAGGCTCACCGTAGACGTAGAACAGCACCGGATAGCGACGTGTGGGGTTGAAGTCAGGCGGCTTCATCATCCAGGCATCGAGCTGTTGGCCATCGCCGCCATCTACCCGGAAGAATTCCACGGGCCCGCGGCGCAGCGCGCCGACGGCGGCTCTCTGGCGCTCGTTGGCCCGTAGGGTTCGTACGACCTGATGGCTCGGCAACCGAACCAGGTCGGTCACCGGCGGGGTGCCGAAGGAGGCATGAGTATGGAAAGCCCATCGGGCGCCGGGAGCGACCTCGTAAAGATTGGTTCCGGACTGTCCCGGCGGAGTAACTCGGATCGGCCTGCCAGTGCCGTCCAACCGGCTCCGGAAGAGAAAGAGCTGGGTTGGGTTGTCGGGGGATGCGGTGTAGTAGATCCACTTCCCTCCCGCATCCGTTCCAAGCACCAGAGGCTCGCCGAACGGACTACCAGGATTCTGAAGATCGAATTGACCCGGCGTGAGCAGCCGCATGCCCGTGCCGTCGCGGGACACGGCATAGAGATGCCGCCAGCCGTCGCGTTCGCTGACCCAGGTAAACTGGCGGCCATGATCGAGCCAGCGCACATCATCCACCACGTCCACCCAGGTGCTGTCGTGTTCGGTCAACAAGCCGCGTGCCTGGCCAGTGGTGGCATCTCCCAGAATCACCAGGTTGGTGTGCTGTGGCCGATCGAGACGTTGCAGGACGACGGCATCCGAGCCGGCCCAATCCATACGCGCGATATAGTGATTCCGCGGGTCGCCCTCGAGCTGCAGCCACCGGGTGGGGCCACCGTCCGCGCTGACGACGCCAACTCTGGCCGCAGAGTTGGTCGTACCGGCCTTCGGATATTGAACTGGGATCACGAAGGAGTAGAGGGAATCGGTGTCGTTGATGAGATCGAAATCACCCACCTCCGAGGCATCGAGCTGCCAGTAGGCTATTCGCCGGCCATCGGGACTCCAGCGAAAGCCATTGCGCAATGACAGTTCCTCCTCGTAGACCCAGTCAAAGGTCCCGTTGATGATGCTCTTGGAGCCATCATGGGTAAGCTGGATGATGGGCCCGTCCCTCAAGGCCTCCACATACAGATTGTGCTCCCGCACGTAAGCCACCCGGTCGCCATTGGGAGAGAAGGTGGCGAACATCAGGCTGGAGGGCGCCGCGTTGCCTCCCAGTCGTCTGAGACGTCCACTAGAGAGCTCCAGCACCCAGTAGTCGCCCCTGGTGTTTTGTCGCCAGACCCGCTTCGAGTTGGTGAAGATCAAGAGCTGCCGCCCATCGGGGGACCAGTCGTAGTCCTCGACCTGCAGCGGCAGCGAGTCCCCGGAGGGCACCAGCCGGCGCGCCGAAACCAGTACCGCTCGGCGTCCGGTCGCGGCGTCGTAGCGGACGATGTCGCTTCCGCCGGGCTGCTCGCCCGAGGGCTCGACCGTCGTGTAGCTGTTGCCATCGGTGAGCCATCGCGCCGGCCCGAACGGCTCCGGGGCAAAGTCCTGGGTACCAAACAGCCGTTTCAAGGTCACCTGCCCGGAGTCCACCTGCTGTGAGTTGACGGGGGCCGTGAGGATGCCGGTAGCGATCAGCAGCGTCAGCGAGGTCCGAATGAAGGTCATACCGTCACTCGATCTCATCGATGGAGCGGGGCCAGTCCTCCCGCAGCAACCGGGAGAGGGCACGGTCTGCGAGCAAGCGCCCGCCGGTCTGGCAGCGGGCGCAATAGTTGGTCTCGTTGTCGGCATAGCGGATTCTCTGGACCGGCGTCCCACAAACTGGGCATGGCTGTCGGTAGCGGCCGTGCACGGCCATGCCCTCACGGAACGCGGTGACCTTTTCGGGAAACACATCGACTTCGGCTCGAAGACGTTCAACCCATTCCATCAGGGTCGTCCTGACCGCGTCAAACAGGAGAGCGATCTCCTCCTGGCTCAACTTTCGGGTCAGGGACAGCGGAGACAGCCGGGCTCGGTGCAGGATTTCGTCGGAGTAGGCGTTCCCGATTCCGCTGAATAGCCGCGGGTCGGTGAGCGCCCGCTTCAGGGTGTGGTTCTCCGAAGTGAGCCGATCGCTGAAGGCGGCGAGATCGCTCTCCAGCACCTCGAGTCCCCCCCGCTCGAACTCGCTGAGAGCGGCCTTCCCGCGCACGAGATGGATCGAGGCTCGGCGCTTGGTTCCGGCCTCGGTGAGCAGGAGCACGCCCGTGGGAAACTCAAAGGCGGCCAGCCCCAGGCGGCCGGTTGGGCGAGTGCCTGGCGGACGCCAGCGCAATCGTCCTGCGATCATCAGGTGAATCACCAGGAACAGATCGTCCTCCAGCGCCAGCACGATTCGCTTCCCCAGCCGACGCAGTCCGATGACCCGCTTTCCCTGGGCTTCAGTGATGGGAGGTGTCACCGACCGAAGCACGAAGGGACTGCGGATGGCGATCTGTTCCAGTGGCTGGTTCAGAATCAGGGGAGCCAATCGCTCGAGGTAGACCTCGACATCGGGAAGCTCGGGCAACGTGCCTTACCGCCCTACCGCCCTACCGGCATACCGCTCGCCCGCCAGCGCCCACCCACGAACGTTCCCGAGATGACCTCGTTGCCGGCGCCGAAGATGATTCCCTCGAGCAGGCCGTCCGGGGACAATTCGGCGAGGGACGGGGTCGACAAGTTCACCGCGACGAGATCCGCCCAATACCCCGGCTCGATTCGGCCGGCCGGGAGCTTCAACGCCTGGGCACCGCCCTCGGTGGCGGCTGAGAGGAGGCTCGTCGCCACCCGGCCGGTCGCATCCGTCAGGACACCGCGCCGCTCATCCCGGAGCCGCTGGCCATACTCCATGAATCGCATCTCCTCCACCATAGAGATCCGGGCGTTGCAGTCGCTGCCGAGGCTGAGTCGCGCCCCCGCAAGCCCTCGCAGCTCAGGCAGACCATCTCCCAGGTTTGCTTCCGTCAGAGGGCAGAGGCAGACGGCGCCGCCGGATTGGAGAAAGCGCCCCAGGTCATCAGGGGCGGTGTGAGTACAATGCACCGCACAGAGATTCCCGCCTGGCTCGAGTCTCTGGTTCAGCAGGGACATCGGTGTCTTCCCATAAGCAGCCACGCACTCTGCGATCTCGGTGCGCTGCTCCTCGACGTGCATATGAAATGGGAAGCTCCGCCGGGTCGCCTCCTGATGCAGTGCCCCGATCTCCTCCAGGCCCACGGCTCGAATGCTGTGCGCCGCAACACCAAGCGACTGGCTACTGGGATCGAGCATAGTGCCGAGACGCTCGAGCTGTCTCCAGTAGTGCTCCAGGGATGGAGTAGCGAAGCGGAGTTGTGCCCCCTCGAGCGGCTTCCCAATTCCTCCAGTGGCGTAGAACGCCTGAAGCAGCACCAATCGGATGCCTGCCGCACGCGCCGCGTCCAACAGGACGTCATCGAAGCGGTAGTCGGCTTCCCGGTCGTGGTGAAGGTAGTGAAACTCCCCCACCGCCGTGATTCCCGCGTCGCGCATCTCTCGGAACGCCTGGGTCGATAGCCGCTGAAACGAAGCAGGATCGAGCATGGCGACCAGTTGATACATGGATTCCCGCCAGGTCCAGAAGCTCCCGGCAGCTGCGGGAAATCGTTCCCCTTTTCCCCTGAGCCCTCGTTGGAAGGCGTGTGAGTGGGCGTTGACAAAGCCGGGAAGGAGGGCGGTATGCTCCAGTCGATCCGTGACGGCGTGGCCGAGCGCGCCCACCGCATCGATTCGTCCGTCGCCCCCGACGGCGACCTGGACACCCGGCGCGAAGCCGTCACCCAGCCAGGTGTAGTCCGCTTGGATGACGATGGCGCTCATGACTCCAGGCAGCGACGTCGGACGATGTCCTCCAGCAGTCCTGCCGCCCGGCGAAACTCGGCCACCGGCACGAACTCGTTGGCGCGATGGGCTACCTTGATGTCGCCCGGTCCGAAGAGGAGGCACCGAAAACCCACCCGCTGGAGCCATCCCGCATCGGTCGCAAACGCAACGCCGAGCGACTCACGCTGGCCAACGAGCGCGCAGAGAGAGTGATGAATGTCGGCGTCGGCCTCCAGCATCATCGCGGGGCTCTCGCTCACCAGCTCGAGGGAGAACGATTCTTCGGGGAGGGCCTGCTGCACGGTCTCACGGACTCGCTCCGCCACGACCTCGGCTTTGGTCCCGGGCAGCAGTCGGATGCCGAGCTCGATCACGCAGCGATCGGGAATGACGTTCGCGGCGCTTCCCCCATTCACGGTCCCCACGTTCAGCGCGGTGAACGGCACCTCCGGAAAGTGCTCCCCATTGGGTGGCCGCTCGTTTTCGAGGGCCCGTCGGAGCTGGCTCAGGGACACGATTGCGCGCGCGGCGGGCTCGATCGCGCTTCGGCCCAGATGAGGAAACCCGCTGTGAGCCGCCACGCCCACGAAGCCGAGCCGGAGCCGCAGCATCCCTTTATGCAGCCGCACGATTCGAAGGGAGGTAGGCTCCCCGACGATTACGTCCTGGGGCATCGCCGCAGTTCCGGTCCAGCTTTCGGTGAAGCGCCGAGCCCCGAGTGTCCCGATCTCCTCGTCATAGGTGAATAAGAGAGCGAGCGGATGCTTCACGGTCGGAGGCTCGAGGGCGGCGAGGCGATTCATTGCCAGTGCCAGGAAGCCCTTCATGTCGGCCGTCCCACGGCCGACCAGTCGCTCCCCTTCATCCTTCAGCCTGAATGGATCGGACTGCCATTCGGCCTCTTCCGCCGGGACCACGTCCATGTGCCCTGAGAGAGTCAGGCCTTCCCTCCCTTCGGGGCCGATTTGGATGAGCAGGTTGGTCTTGCGGGCGTCGGCCGAAGGATTGCGGGCGATTCGCACGCCTGGCCGTTCGAGGTAGTCACAAATGAAATCAGCGAGGGGAAGATTGCTCTCGCGGCTGGTGGAATCGAAGCCGACGAGGCGGCCCAGCAGCGCGCTGTCGGGGAGCAGATGGACCATGGCCTCAGCCCCCGAGGCCGACGAGCTCCGCCCAGGCATCAGGATCCAGGCTCGCTCCGCCGACAAGAACTCCGTCCAACTCGGGCCGTCCCAGCAGTGAAAGCACGTTTCCTGTATTGACACTGCCGCCATACAGGATGGGGATGCGTGCCTTTACCCCTCGGCGGCTCAGAGCAAACCGGATGAGCTCATGCACCTGGGCAGCATCATCCGGGGTAGCATTCTTGCCGGTACCAATCGCCCATACCGGCTCGTATGCGATGGTGACGTTGGCCCAATCGGGCGGGGGAACTCGCTCGACCACGGCATCGACCTGTCGCAGCACCACCTGCTCAGTGCGACCGCCGTCGCGTTCGGCGAGAGTCTCACCCACACACATCAGCGGCATGATGCCCGCCTTGAGCGCCGCTGCAACCTTGCGCGCCACCTGCTCGTCAGTCTCACCGAAAAGGTGGCGTCGCTCCGAATGACCCGCGAGGGTCATGCGGGCTCCCACCTCGGTGACGAGAGGGATTGACAGCTCTCCGGTAAAGGCACCCTTCGCTTCCCAGTGCACGTTCTGGCTGCCCACCCGAACGTCGGGGCGCGAGCGCAAAGCCTCAGCCAGGGTATGGATTGAGACCGCGGGCGGGAAAAACCATAGCTCACGGCCTTCCACGGCCCGGGTGGTGGTGAGAAAGCGTTCGGCAAAAGCACGGGCGGCGCCAGGCCCGTGATTCATTTTCCAGTTAGCGGCGTAGATGACGGGGCGCTCAACCATCGTCATCCAACGCCGCAACGCCGGGTAGTGGCTTCCCTTCCAGGAATTCCAGGGAGGCACCGCCGCCGGTCGAGACGTGAGTGATCCGGTCGCTGAGACCGGCTTCGGCCACAGCGGCAGCGGAGTCTCCCCCACCTACGACGGTGATCGCACCTTTCGCGGTTGCGTCCGCCAGCGCACGGGCGATCGCCAACGTGCCATGGTTGAAAGGAGGAGTCTCGAAGACGCCCATGGGTCCGTTCCAGACCACGGTTCCCGCCCCCGCGATGCGACTGGCAAAGTCCTGCTCCGTGGCCGGATCGATGTCGTAAACCGCCCAACTCTGAGGAATGGCATCGCGAGGAACGGTACGCGTCGGAGCGTCGCTTCGCAGCTCCCGCGCGATCACCGCACCGGAGGGCAACACCAGCTTGGCTCCGGCTTTCTGCATCAGCTCGCGGGCGAGGTCGACCCGGTCAGTTTCTACCAGCGAGTTTCCGGTCTCGAGGCCCATCGCCTTGAAAAAGGTGCAGGCCATCGCGCCACCGAGGAGAATCTGGTCGACCTGAGGCAGCAGTGCCTCGATAAGGTCGATCTTGCCGCTGATCTTGGCGCCACCGAGCACGGCGACGAACGGCCGCTTGGGCGAGTGGAGCGCCTCGCCGAGGTACTGCAGCTCCCGTTGCATCAGGAATCCGGAAACCGCGGGCTTGAGCAAGCGCGCGACGGCCTCGGTACTGGCATGGGCTCGGTGCGCCGATCCGAAGGCGTCGTTCACGTAGAAGTCACCCAAGGCGGCAAACCGCTGAGCCAGCGTGAGGTCGTTCTTCTCTTCGCCAGGGTAGAACCGGGTGTTTTCACCAAGTGCGACTCCACCGCGCGGCAGCCGTTTGGTCGCGGTCACCGCTTCGTCCGAGGTCGGATCGGGGAGAAAGGTCACCGGCGCTCCGAGCAGCCGCTCGAGAGCGCGCACCACGGGTTGCATCGAGTACTTGGAGTCGGGACCGCCCTTGGGCCGCCCGAGGTGAGACAGCAGCACCACCCGGGCACCGTGGTCTCGGAGATACTTGATGGTCGGGAGCGCCGCCCGAATCCTGGTATCATCGGAGACGGCTCCGTCCTTGATCGGACAGTTGAAGTCCACCCGGACCAGAGCCCGGCGACCCTCGATGGCTTTTGGATCGAGCGATTCCAGGGTTCGCTTCACAGCCGCTGTCCCACGTAGCGGAGCAGGTCCACGCAACGTGCTGAATAGCCCATTTCGTTGTCGTACCAGGATGACACATTCACCAGCGTGCCATTCACGACATTGGTGGAAGCGGCATCCACCGTGCTGGACTCAAGCGTTCCGATGTAGTCCACCGAGACCAGCGGCTCGTCGCTCACTGCCAGCAAGCCTTTCAGGGGTCCGGCCTTCGCTGCTTCGCGGAAGGCGTTATTCACCTCATCGGCACCGGTCGCCTTTTCTACCACGCAGCTGAGCGCCACGACCGAGACATCCGGCGTGGGAACTCGGAGCGAGACCCCGTCGATCTTCCCCTTGAGTTGCGGAAGCACGAGACCGGTGGCTTTGGCGGCGCCGGTCGTCGTGGGAATTATGGACATGGCGGCCGCACGAGCCCGGCGCAGGTCCTTATGCGGCAGATCGAGGATCTGCTGATCGTTGGTGTACGAGTGGACCGTGGTCATGAACCCGCTCACGAAGCCAAACCGATCCATGATGACCTTCACGACGGGCACGAGGCAGTTGGTGGTGCAGCTTGCGTTGGAGAGGACGTCGTGCTTGGCCGGCTCGTAGGCCTCGTGGTTAACTCCGTATACGATGGTGATGTCTTCCTTCTTTGCCGGAGCCGAGATGATCACCTTCTTTGCCCCGCCCTGCAGGTGGAGCGCCGCCTGGTCACGATCGGTGAACCGCCCGGTCGATTCGAGCACCAGGTCGACCTTGAGGTCCTTCCAGGGAAGCTTGGCCGGGTCCTTCTCCGCCAGCACCCGAACCGAGTCAGCGTCAACCTCGATCGAGTCGGCCTTGGCGACGACATTACCGGGGAATCGGCCGTGGACCGAGTCGTATTTGAGGAGATGGGCGAGGGTCTTGGTATCCGTGATGTCGTTGACCGCCACGAACTCGAGCTCGCTTACTCCCATCGCCTTGGCGGCACGCACCACGTTCCGCCCGATCCTGCCGAAGCCGTTGATGCCTACGCGAATGGCCATGATGGTCTCTTGTCCTTGGTCGTTAGTCGCGGTCGCGAGTCGCGAGTCACGAGAGTTGAGGTCACACTGTCGCAGCCCGAGACCCGCAGCCCGCGACCCGATCACCCCACCGGCACCCTTGCTCTCCCAAACGTCACTGCACCCACTGGTTCAGCCCCAGCAGCCTGCAGCGCCACCGCGGCAGCGCACAGGGTGGCTCCCGTCGTAAATACATCATCAATCAGCACCGGGCGGAGCCCCTGCGCGCGGTCGCTCCGAAATGCCCCCGCGACGTTCGCCTGGCGCGCCTCCGGCGTGAGGGCCGTCTGAGTTCCGGTCTCGCGCACCCGGCGCAAGAGATCGGTCCGCACCGGTCGCCCAGTCACTTCGCCGAGTGCAGCGGCGATCCGCTCGCTCTGATTGTATCCCCGCTCACGTAACCGGTGCATCCCGAGGGGGATCGGTATCAAGCATACCTGCCCGGTCAATGGCTCGAGCCGAGCCATTGCCGGCGCCATCGCCTCGGCAACCCGCCACCAGCCGCCGTACTTCAGCAGGTGGACCGCGTCCTGCGCCGTGCCCTCGAGCCACACGGCACTGCGCACTTGGGCAAGGGCCGGAGGCCAGTCAGCGCAGATCCGACACTCCAGTCCCAGAGCAATGGGCTGTCCGCATCGTTCGCAATAGGGCCCCGGAACCGCCCGCCAGCGGGAGCGACAAATGGAGCAGATCAAAGGGTCCTGAATGCTGGGAGGAGTCGCCTCCCCGCACAGCAGGCAGGCCGAGGGAAGCAACCAGCGTTCCAGCTGATCGAGCCCGGTCCTCCAGCCGGCCAACAGCTGATGCGCAGGCCTAACGGAGCGCGGCATCAACGGCGGCCCGCATGATCTCTGCTGGAGCGCGGACTCCAGGGAACCACCGCTCCAGTGCCGCTGCTCCCTGTGCCACCAGCATCGCTCGTCCATCCGCGGCGCGGAGTCCAGCCGAACGCATAGCGCGGACCCATTCGGTTTCGCCTGGGCAATAAACCAGGTCGAGAGCAACCTCCGAGTCGGGGGCCTCAGCTCGAGTGAGCGGGAAGGGGTCGTTCGAGTGGAGTCCCAGCGGTGTGGCATTGATCAGCACCCGGCATTCGAGCCGCCGTGCCAGCGTAGCTCCACGGGAGATCGCCCAGCGCTCGAACTGCTCCCGCCGGGCAGCCTCACGGGATGCGATTGACACTGGTGCGCCCCGTCGGATCGCACCGCCCACGGCGGCCCGAGCTCCGCCGCCGGTTCCGGCGATGAGCCAGGGCTCGTCGGGGGGATCGAGCCGATCCAGGGCCGTGAGGAGCCCGTCGACGTCGGTGTTGTCACCAATGGTCTGGCCATCATGGGACCAGAAGGTATTGCAGGCGCCGAGCAGTTCGGCCACATCGCTGCAGTGATCCACCGCGGCAGCCGCGGCCTGCTTGTGAGGCACGGTCACGTTCCCACCGCCGCCGGCCCGTGCCAGTCCGTGAATAAGGGGGGCCAGATCGGTCGCCGCGCAGCGAAGCGGGACGTACACGGCGCGAAGTCCGAGGGCATGGAATGCCGCGTTGTGCATGGCGGGAGAAAGCGAGTGGGCGACCGGATCGCCGAGGAGCGCGAAGACGCGCGTGCTGCCGTCGATCACCGCACCGTGCCGGCCACCCGGCTGACCACGCCGCTGATCAGCTCCTGCAGCTCTTCGAAGGTGCTGCGATAGCTGTCGAGGTCGGCGCCGAAGGGATCGTTGACCTCAGTACGGCCCGGCTCGCGAGCGGCATAGGTGCCCAGCAAGTGGACCTTGTCAGCACCTCCCAGCTCGGCCACCCGGGCGAGATGGTGCCCTGACATAGTGAGAATCAGGTCGGCGCCCTTGACGATGTCACGGGTGAGAAGGCGGGCGCGGTGCTCACTCAGATCGAGGCCGCGCTCCAGGCCTACGAGATAAGCGCCCTCAGACGCGGGTGCCCCATCCCAGGCTCCGGTGCCGGCGGATGCCACGGTGACCTGGTCGTTGCCCCGAGCCGCAAGCGCCTCGCGCATCAGCGCCTCCGCCATCGGACTACGGCAGGTGTTTCCGGTGCAGACGAAAAGGATATGCATGCTCAAATAAAAAGCGTGAAAGGTGAAAAGTGAAAGGTGAAACGTGGGCGGTTCGGCACCCTTTCACGTTTCACCTTTCACGTTTCACGTTACTTGGTCATGGTGCCAAGCGTCCCGCGGCCCGACGCAGCTCCGGACGGGGTATGGCTCCTTCTCGCACCATGCGCGGCATGACACCGGTACAGTCCACCAAGGTCGAGGGTGGGACGTTGCCGAGCACGCCCCCATCCAATACCAGCAGCTCGCCCCGATCGATATCTGCTCGAAATACGTCGATCAGCCCATCGGCGCCGGGTGCCGGCTGGGTCCCCGGCCGATTGGCCGACGTCGAGGTGATCGGATATCCCAGCTCCTCGACCAGCTGGGCGATGCCGCGGTGCGAGGTGTACCGGACCGCGATGCCGCCTTCCCGACCGCGTAACTGATCCGGCAGCCGTCCCTCACCTCCCCGCAGCACCAATGTCAGTGGGCCGGGCCAGAAGGCATCGGACAGGGCTCGCGCCGACGGGGAGAAAACCAGCCCCCACTCTTCCGCCATGCGGCGGCTCGAGACCAGAAGGAGAAATGGCTTTCCCGCCGCCCTGCCCTTGAGCCGCGCCAGCGCCTCCAGCGCGGCAACGGTTGGAGCCGAGCCCAGGCCATACACCGTCTCGGTGGGGTAGGCCAGAACTCCGCTGCCCGCCAGATGATTCCTGACGAGGGGAATGGCGGCGGTGACTTCGCTGCTGGTACGAAATGGGAGAATCACCCCAACTGCTCCGCCAGGGCTTGGGCCAGGTTGAGATCCTCTGGCGTGGTGATCTTCAGATTGCGAACCGAGTCGGGCACCAACCGAACCACACCGCCGCAGGCCTCCACCAGCGCGGCGTCATCGGTAGCCGGCAAGCCATCACGCGCCTCGGCGTGCGCCCGCATGAGAAGCGCGCGCGGAAACCCTTGAGGGGTCTGCGCCCGCCACAGCCTCTCGCGTGGAAGGGTCCGCTCCACCCGCGTGGGATCGTCGGCCGCACTCTCCTTCACCGTGTCGCTCAGCGGCACAGCCGCAACGGCGGCCTCGCCGGCGCGGGCGTAGCGGATCACGCTATCGATGACCGCTCGATCGACGAATGGCCGTGCCCCATCGTGCACCAGAACCACGGTACTGTCCGAACCGAGAGCCGCCAGACCGGAAGCCACCGAGTCGCGCCGCTCACTTCCTCCCGCCACAAGCGTGAGACCGGGCCCAACCACATCGGTGAGAAAGGAAGGAGGAGAAAAGACATCGGCAGCGGGAAGGACCACGACCACCTGGCAGACCTCGGGGTGGGAAGTAAAGGGCCGCAAGGCGCGAAGCAGCACGGGCACCCCTGCCAGAACATGATACTGCTTTGGCGTTTCACCCCCCAGCCGGGTGGCCCGACCCGCGGCTACGACGACGACACCGACATCACGCGGCAAGCGCTCGCACCAACTGATCGATCCGGTCCAGGCCGACCAGAGAGACCCCCGAGACCTGGGGACCACTTCGGGAGGATCCAAAGACCCGGCGGAAGCCCAACCTGGCGGCTTCGGCCACTCGGCGCTCGATCGCACCGCTGGGCCGGATCTCTCCCCCTAATCCGATCTCGCCGAGGAAGATGACATCTGTCGGCGCGGGACGGTTGTGCAGGCTCGAGATCAGTGCCGCGGCAACCGCGAGGTCGGCGCCGGGCTCGGTGAGCCGAACGCCGGCCGTGACCTGCACGAAGACGTCGAGATCGGCAAATGAGGTATTGGCCCGACGCTCGAGGACGGCGAGCAGGACGGCCAGCCGCTTGGGATCGAGCCCCGTCGCGACCCGTTGCGGAGTGCCGTAGCCGGACTTGGCCGCGAGCGCCTGAACTTCAACCAGCACCGGGCGGGTGCCTTCCATGAGTGCCGTGACCGCGCTTCCACTGATGCCTTCCGCTCGCGCCGCCAGAAATACGGCGGAAGGATTGGGCACCGCAACGAGACCCTGCTCGGTCATGGAGAACACACCCAGCTCGTCGATCGAGCCAAAGCGGTTCTTGGTGGTTCGAAGCAGCCTGTAATCGAGCGTGGTCTCGCCCTCGAAGTAGAGCACGGTATCCGCGATATGCTCCAGGGTCTTGGGGCCGGCAATTCCGCCGCCCTTGGTGACGTGCCCCACGACCACAACCGCGGTACCACTCTCCTTGGCGAACCGCATGAGCTGCCCCGAGCACTCGCGCACTTGTCCCACATTGCCCGGTGCGCTCTCCAGGGATTCGGTGAAGACGGTCTGGATGGAGTCGATCACCACGATGTCGGCCTGGGCAGCCGCAGCGGCGCCGAGGATGGCCTCGAGACGAGTTTCGCCCAGGACGTGTACGGCGCCAGCGTCCTCGATCAGGCGATCGGCCCGGAGCCGAATCTGATCAGGCGACTCTTCCCCACTCGCATAGAGCACCGTACGACCGGCGACCTCCAGGCGGGCGGCTGCCTGAAGCAGGAGGGTGGACTTCCCGATCCCCGGCTCCCCTCCGATCAGGATCATGGACCCGGGTACAATCCCGCCGCCGAGCACGAAGTCGAACTCAGGCAGCCCGGTGCGCCAGCGTTCTAACGGG
>UEXR01000622.1_pt1 | contig 14995 bp, 6 predicted proteins | sample 4301101 | NCBI WGS metagenome assembly UEXR01 (sample SAMEA4773180, study PRJEB27434) | metagenome | biome: 2259; feature: agricultural soil; material: soil | place: USA | collected 2014-09 | depth 0.25 m
ATCGAGGGGGAGACCGGCACCGGAAAGGAGTTGGTGGCGCATGCTCTCCACACGCAGGGCCACCGGCGAGGCGCTTTCGTCGCGGTCAACGTCGCCACCCTCGCTGAGCAGCTCGCCGATGCCGAACTCTTCGGGGCGGTCAAGGGGTCCTACACCGGCGCCACCGCCGACCGGCGCGGGCTACTCCAAGAGGCAGCCGGCGGGACGCTGCTTCTCGACGAAGCGGGCGACATGGCTCCGCAGCTGCAGGCCAAATTGCTAAGAGCGCTCGAGGCGGGCGTCGTGCGGCGCGTTGGAGAGGCGACCGATTCCCCTGTTCGATTCCGTCTGATCGTCAGCGTCCAGGAGCCACCTACCCACCTTGTCTCATCCGGCCGGTGGCGGGCGGACTTCTACTTCCGGGTGGCCGGGATCGCGCTCCGAGTGCCGTCGCTCAGAGACCGGCTGAGCGACGTAACGCTCTTGGCGAGACACTTCCTTTCGCAGTTAGGGTACGCTGTAGTCGAGACGAGCGGTCCCGCGGATCTCCATGCGTATTCGTGGCCGGGGAACGTGCGGCAGCTCCGCCGCGCGGTGGAGCGCGCCGTGTTCGATGCCGGGAGCCGGCCTGTCACGGTGGCGGAGATTCTCGATCGGGCTTGCGCGATGGGCGGACCAACGGAGGAGGCGGAGACCCTGCGTGCGGCGCAGGCCCGCCACATCGCGGACGTTCTTCGCACAGTGGGCTACGACACCCGCGCGGCAGCCATCCAGCTCGGCCTCTCGCGCAGCCAACTGTATCGCAAGCTTCGCATTCTGGGCATTCCACTTTCATTGGCGCGCTGATTCGCATCCATGCGAACACCGTTCGCAGAAATGCGAATGGCGGGCCTTGGTTCACTTGCCGCAAACGACATAAGTCCTTGTCGCACCGACCCAGCGACACGATTCTCCGCGGGCACGCGGCGTGCCTTGAGCGGTTGCGAACGCTTCCCGGAGCCGCCCGTGTCCTCCAGCGTCTACCGCTGCCTCCTCGCCCACGCCATCGCCCTCGCTGCTTCGTTGCTAACCGCCAAGACCGCCCAGGGCCAATGCCCCCAAATCCCGGTGCCTGGCCCTGGGCCAAGCGCGAGGTTCCTGTACGACCCGATTGGCGCTCCCACCGCAACCTGCGTCTACAGCGTGCTTGTCACGCCTCACAGTGGCGTAGGGCCGGATGTCGGGCCCAACTCGACGGGCAACAAGGCCATCTTCACCGTCAAGAATACGGGAAGCGGGGGCTCAACCGACACCTACAACATTACGTGCGGCGCGACGGGCAACGTGACGTGTAGCTCGGTCAAGCCGACGATTATCCAGCTGGTGAATGGGGCATCGGCCACTGACACCCTTTTCTACTCCGCGGGTGCGCCGGGCAGTGGAACCACCGGAACGGTCAAACTGGTCGCGCACGGCTCGCAGGGCGCCAGTACGGCGGCTGACTCAGGGACCTATAGCATCACCGTTGGGGTGCCCATCGTGGCGCTCGCCGGACTCCGCTACGACGATCAGGATCTCGCCAGGTGCGCGGCGAGTTGCTTCCAGTTCGGCTACAGCCAGAGCACGGCTCCGTACTTCAGCCTGGGTGCGGGCCGGGCGGTGACGCTGGTCTATCGCGGGGAGCACAACCTGACCCAGCCGTTCATCCATGTCGATGTGAACCCACCGCCCGGCGGAACAGCGCCTTCAAAGTGGTGGCTTCAGGCGACCCGCAATGGGGCACGGGTCACGTTTGTAAACGGGGACACCATCCTGAAGTTCACAAGCGGCTCGAACCAGGTTCGGCTCGGGGGGCAGCTACCCCGCATCGTGGGGCTGCCGACCGAGGTCGATTCGCTCAACATCACGGTTACGGCTGAGTTCACGGGCGGGGTGACGATTCAGGCGCCGGTCATCAGAACAAAGATGGCCATCATCGAGGACCTATACTCGCCTATCGGACAGGGGTGGACGCTGGGTGGCATTCAACGAGCTCACATCCAAACCGACGGCTCTGCTCTGGTGACGGATGGCAGCGGCTCTGCGTTCTATTTTGCTGCCAACGCATCGCCGCCTATATGGTTCGGGAGCCCCCCCGGTGAGCTATCCTATTTTCACCCGGAGTACACTGGTCCGACGTTGACCGCCTACACCCGGCGCTATCCTGACTCGACGCAGGTGTGGTTCGATGTGAACGGATACATGACGAAGGCAATCGACGCGTTCGGGAACACGACGCAGATCAAGTACGATGGAAGCAACCGCGTTGACTCCATCATCGACCCGATGAACCGGGTGATCGTGCTCGCATATGACGCGAATGGCTTCCTCCACACGATCACGGATCCCGGCGGTCGCGTCACTACCGTGACAGTGCAGGCGAACGCGTTGCTCACGCAGATCACCGACCCAGATACGAAGTCGACGACGTTTGGCTGGACCAACTCGCAATTGACCAGCATTACGGATCGGCGCGGAAAAATTACCACGATCTACTATAACGCGAGTGCTCAGCCGGACAGCACCGCAGCACCGGCAGTGCCGATCTATGGATCGGGCTCCATTCGTCCGACCATCCGCTTCAAGCCCTGGCAATTGGCGGGCGTTCCGTATGCACCAACAGGCGTCACACCGTTTACGCCGCCGCTCACCAGCACTGTGGAGGCTCGGATAACCGAACCGGGATCGGCGATCAACCACCTGACAGTAGACCGCTGGGGACAGCCCTTGAGTGTCACAAATACCGCCGGTGACGTTGCCACGTTCGCGTACGACGCGTTGGGCCAACTTGTGAACCGGACGTTGCCTTACTATGGCTCAGCCGTCTCTGACTCCGCGGTGAGCGATACCTTCGGGTTCGGCATCTTCAAGCGAATCGCCGGTACACCTGGAATCAAGATTCGACACGGGCCCTACGGACAGGCTGACAGTATCTGGCCCGCTGTAACGGCGGATAGCGTTCCGACAGTGAGACCATACATAGGGTCGAACGGAAGGGTTGACTCCGTCGCCATCGCAAAGGTTGTCCGCCAACGAACGCGTTATGACAGCCGGGGTCGCGTCGATTCCCTGTTTGATGGCCGCAAGCAGTTCGTTGCGCACTATCACTACGATGCGACAACAGGAAACATCGACACGGTGTATGCGCCGGGCGGGGTGCGGGCGGCGATCGCCTATGACAATCTGGGGCGACCGTCAGCAATCACGAGCCCTGGTTTCACCACGCAAGCATTGTACTACGACGCGCTGAACAGGCTCGATTCTGCGCAAACATCAGATGGTGTGGCGACCCGCAAGGTCAAATATGGATACGATGAGCTCTTCCTCCGGTCAGTTAGCGACCCCAAGGGGCAGGTAGACAGCCTGTTTTACAACGACATCGGATGGGTGGTGACCGAGAAGGACCCTGCGGGAGGCACACTTCAATCGGCATACTCGATCGACGGCGATCTGAAACAATGGACAAATCGCCGAGCCCAAGCGATCGCTTACGCGTATGACACGTTACACCGCCTGATTCAGAAAACCGGTGCGAATACAGACAGCGTAACGTGGAGCTATGGTGCGGCGGCGAGCCGCTTGATAGCGATCAAGAGCCCGGTATCGACCGATAGCATCTATCTGAGTGTCCTCGGTGAGCCTGACTCAGTGAGGACCGTCATCGGAGGACAAACTTTCCTGCGGCGCTACCTCTACCGGAAGACTGGGCAGCTCGTGAGTGACTCGGTCTCGGGAGGCACCATAACGACGTGGCAGCGCCGTCAGTACGTGTACGATTCGGCGACCGCGGTCCTCGCAACGATGAAGATCGGCGGGCGTACGACCACCACTCGAGCGGACTCGAATATGGACGTTCGAGCGCTGACTCTTCCGGGCGGAGAGGTCGACACAAACACACTCGGCAGTCTCAGAGTGCCGCTCGATTTCAAGACTTCCGCGCCCTACGCAGGCACCACAGACCGGCTGCTTTCACTCGACGCCGGCTACCGCATCCAGCAGCAGTTCAAGAATGTGACGCCGGCATCGGGGAGGTTCTTCGCCTACGACAGCCTCGGTGAACTCACGAGCGGCTCGGACAAACATTGGAACACTGCGCTCCCGGGGAATTGCCTTAACACAGTGTTCGGGTACAACTGCCAGGCTAGCGGAGCCGGCTGGACGACGGATAACTCTACGTCGTACAGCTACGACTCGGCGGGTAATCGGATAAGCCAGGGAGGCGCGTACGGAACCGCGAATCGGATCACGAGTTTCAACGGATGTACGTATTCCACTGACGCTGACGGCAATGTTACCGGTCGGACTTGTCCGGGTACTCCCAGCCTGACCGCTACCTTCAGCTGGAGCGCGGAGAGTCAGCTAAGATCGGTTACCAATCAAGGGACCACTTACAACCTAAAGTACGACGCCGAGGGTCACCTAGTGCGCATCGATCTTGGAGCGACCCCGCAGTCCCACTTCCTATGGGATGGGGACAACGTACTTGCTGAGCTCGATGGTGCAGCCACAACCAAGCGTGCCGAGTACTCTTTTTATCCCGGCATGGATGAACTACACGCCCTGATTCAGGGTACGACCCTCTACTTCGCGCACGAAGATCTGTTGGGAGACGTTCTCGCCCTTACCGACTCAACCAAGACAGTGCAGCGGACGTACTCCTACGACGATTGGGGCTTGTCCATTGGCGGTACAGATACTCATGGCTTTTCTGGGGTGGATCGTACACGCTGGAAGGGCGCATTGCAGATGTCCCTCGGCGGCGGTGACCTCTACTACATGCGGAACCGTTGGTACGAACCGCAAACAGGGCGCTTTTTATCCGAGGACCCGGTGGGGCAAATAGGTGGGATAAACTTGTACCAATACAGTACGGGTGATCCCGTAAACGGCTCCGATCCTACGGGTCTGTGTAATGTGGTAGATGAATGTACCCGCGACTTTCGGGCGAACGGATGCTTTTGGGAACAGGGGCTTCACGACGTTAACAATGACTTCTTCTTTAGGAGCGTTGCTGATCAGGTTGACTGGGAGAACTTCGGCATCCTGTACGGCGGGAAAGAGTTCCTGTGCGGACCATTGGACGGGCTGGAAGACGTCGGCTTGGGCCCCTTTGTTGGCGGCGGCGGCGGCGGTCGCAAGGCGCCGTCGACAACGCAAATGCCGCAATACAAGTTCTTCATTGCGGGAGGTGACGGTGCATTGAAGGGCTGTCCGCAACCCTATCTTCGTGGGAAGCGCATAGCTGTGGAATTCCGAGCCAAGACTCACGTGGGCACGGCTGGATCTGTAGATATCACTCGAGCGTTCTATAAGGTGTACCAAACTCGATCGATATTCTCCGGACTCATTCTCGGCAAGAACCACAAGCGATACGAGGGGCGGGTGCTCATCTCTGATCTTGGCTACTTCACGATTTATGGGGCTGTCAACTGCGACAATGGTGCGGCGGAATTTCACAATACCTCTTTTCCCATGGCCAATGATCCCTTGACGCCGTAGGTGAGGAACCTAAAGGGGGGGTATTTTGGAGGACGCGGGTCGTTTCAGACGAACAGCGGTGTTACTTTGGGTCGGGATTCTTATGCCTGCGAACCAATCAATGCCTCAGCAGTTTGAGCCGATTGACCTGGCAACTGCTCGGATAACTTTGATAGCAGCTCGAGCTGCCGCCGGCGTAGACGAGGGTCTTGTTGCCTATACGCTATTGCCGAACAGCGCTCCGATAGACTCAGCGGCTGCAGCACAGTCGTTGGTAAGGCTGTCGAAACCTGTTGCCTGTTTCGCCCAGGCGGCGTCGGGAGGCGTGGTTCTGGATTGTCGACCGATCGAGGGCGCAACGGACTTGAAGCGGCATCATCGCGATGTCGCCCTGATGAAGACAGCCTTTTTGGACAGCGTGAGGACTCGCTTCGCTCCGAACGTCGAGGACCCGATCGTGTGGATCTACTATGGCACAGGATCGGGATTGTATCCGATCAGCACGGTCGGTGCTTGGGTCGAGGACTATGATGTCCAGGATGTCGGGATGGTAATCGAGCCGCCACAGGAGACGTGGGAACAACAGGGGGCTGTGGCCGCGCTGAGGTTATTCCGAGATCCCGGTGGTTGGGTCGAGACTCCACCTTAAGACGGTCGTATGTCTACCGTCTAGTCGGAGGAGTCATCGGATTGGCGCGCGTTCAGAGAAGCTTGCACAACGGGTGTCCCAATCCGGCCGTGGTCCGCAGCGGCTTGGCAATTGCGTCCTCGGATGGCCCGCGGTTGCCCGGGAAGGCAAGCAGGCGCCACCAACCGACGCGTCCTTGTCCCACGCGCAGCGCCCAGGAACGCCACGATTGCGGGAAGGAAGCGCGACGCCGGCTTCGTGCGGTTGAGCTCCCAGTTAGCGGGAGCGGTTCCGCGGTCGCGCTGGCGTGCACGCCAACGCCCATATGGCGTCCCGCGACGTCCGGCGTTTTTCTCCGTTGGCGGAGCCGGCCAAGGCGCTGCTCCGGCGGGCGATGGCGACGCTGGGGCTGTCGGCGCGGGCGTGGGTGCGGGTGCTGAAGCTGGCGCGGACGATCGCGGATCTCGCCGGGGTGTTGGAGATCGCGCCGGCGCACGTGAGCGAAGCGATTCAGTATCGCAGCCTGGATCGGGCGTCGATGGCCGGAGCGCGAAGGTAGCTGGAGCACTGAGCTCAGTCGCATTTCTGCGAACGACAGTCGCAGAAATGCGAACGGACTCACGGATCTCCGCTGGTAACCTCTTGCCACACCGATGTATGGATTGCAACAACGTGGGCACGCGCCGTGCCTTGAGGGCTTGCGACCGCCCTCCCGGAGCTCCTCGTGTCGCGTCGTCTCTCCCGGTCCGTGCTCGCGCTTGCGGGCCTCGCTGTCGCCTCGCTGCTCACCACCCGGCCCGCCCTGGCTCAATGCGGACAACTGCCACCCCCCGCTCCTGGGCCGAGCGCGGGTTTCCTGTACGATCCGTTCGGTGGGCCGTCAGGTACTTGCGTGTGGAGCGTGAGTGTCACACCCGATAACGCGACCGGGCCCAACTGGGGCCCGAACACGGGGTCGCACCAAGCCCTCTTCACCGTGACAAACACTGGGAGCGGTGGGTCAACCGACACGTATACCTTGACGTGCAGTGCAACCGGCAACGTTACCTGCACCTCGGTCAAGCCGACGAGCAAGAGCCTCGTCAACGGCGCGTTCTTCACCGACACCGTCACCTACGCCGTCACAGGCCCAGGCACGGGGGTGCTCAAACTCACGGCGACCGGCACCGTGAGCGCGACCGACCAAGGGAGCTATAACATTCAGGTGGGCTACCCGATCCCGGCTCTGGCAGGCATCCCGTTCAACGATCAGAACATGAGTCGGTGCGCGGCGAGCTGCTTCCAGTACACGTACGCCCAAAGCACCGTTCCCTATTTCAGTCTTGGCGCGCCCCGCGCGGTGGCGCTCGTCTACCGAGGCGATCACAACCTCACGCAGCCGTTCATCCATGTCGATGTGCAGCAGCCGTCGGGAGGCACGCTCCCGACGAAGTGGTGGCTGCAGGCTACGCTCAACGGAGCGCAGGTCACGTTCGCCAACGGGGAGACCGTGCTGAAATTCAGCGCCAACACCGCGAACACCATGCGGTTGGGTGGCCAACTCAACCGCGTGGTGGGCCGAACGACCGGAGTCTATCCGCTCACCATCACGGTCACGGCCGAGTTCACGGGTGGAGTGACGACGCAGACGGCTATCGCCACCCAGTTCACGATTGTCGAAGACATGTTTTCGCCCATCGGGCAGGGCTGGACGCTGGGTGGCGTTCAGCATGCCTATACCCAAAGCGATTCGTCCATCTTGCTGACCGATGGCAGCGGGTCGGCTGCCTATTACACCAAGTCGGGTGGCGGGTTCTTCACGCCCGGCGGCCAGTTGTCGTATCTGTATCGCGAGGTGAGCGGCTCGACCCTCACCGGCTACACCCGGCGGTATCCCGACTCGACGCGGGTCTGGTTCGACGTGACGGGCAAAATGACGAAGGCCGTGGATCCATTCGGGAATACGACCCAGCTCAAGTACGACGGGAATGGTCGGGTGGACTCGATCATCGATCCGATGAATCGCTCGATCGTCCTGGCGTACGACGCCAACGGCTTCCTCCATACCATCACCGATCCCGGCGGCCGTGTGACGACGGTGACGGTCCAGGCGAACGCCCTACTCACCCAGATCACGGACCCGGATACGAAGTCCACGAGCTTCGGCTGGACCAACTCGCAATTGACCAGCGTCACCGACCGCCGCGGCAAGACGGCGACCATCTACTACAATGCGAGCGCGCAACCGGACAGCGTGTCTGCGCCCGCGGTACCGATCTTCGGCTCGGGTTCCTTGCGGCCGACGACGCGCTTCGTTCCGTGGCAGCTGGCCGGGGTGCCCTACTCGGCGACGGGGACCACGCCGTTCAACCCGCCCCAATCCAGCGCCGTGGAAGGCCGAGTGACCGAGCCGGGCGGGGCGGCCACGCATTTCACTGTCGACCGCTGGGGCGCGCCCGCGATCTCCGTCAACGCCATCAACGACACGACCTTCCTCACGTACGATGCGTCAGGCGCGGTGGTGAAGCGCGTGTTGCCCAGCTACGGGGGCGTTTCCGACAGCATTGCGCTCGACACCTTCCACCTCGCGACTTACAAGAAAGTCGCCGGTGGGGTGACCGTGAACATGCGCCGCGCAGCCTACGGACGGGTCGACAGTCTGTGGGACACGACGGCGAGTGATGGCTTCCCGGTGCAGCGGCCGGCGATCGGTCCCAACGGGCGGGTCGATTCCATGGTCGTGGCGAAGAAGATGCGCCAGGCGTGGTGGTATGACAGTCGCGGGCGGGTGGACTCGACCATCGACGGCAAGCGGCAGTTCGTGGCCCGCTACCACTACGACGCCACGACGGGCAATGTGGATACCGTCTTTTCCCCTGGCGGCGTGAAGACGGCATACACCTACGACACGTTCGGACGGGCCACGACGGTGCGCGCCCCCGGTATGGCGGCAACCACGACGTACTTCAGCACGATCAACCGCGTGGACTCCGTCAAGACGTCCGATGGCGTGACCGGTCACACCGTCAAGTACGGGTACGACGAATTGTTCCTCAGGAGCGTGACCGACGCGAAAGGCCAGATTGACAGCACTTTCTACAACGATGTTGGCTGGGTCACCCAGAGGGAAGACGCGGCGGGGCAGTCAACCCTGCTCGCCTACTCGCTCGACGGCGAGCTGAAGCAACTGGCAAATCGCCGCGGCGAGACGATCAGCTACACGTATGATGCCGTGCACCGCCCCACGCAGAAGTCGGGCACCAATACGGATCTGGTCACCTTGACGTACGCGGCGACCAACCTGCGGAAGGTGACGGCGGCGAGCCCGGTCTCGATCGACACCACGTTCTTCAACGTACTGGGTCCTCCCGATTCGGTGAAGACGGTGATGGCGGGCCAGGTTTTCACCCACCGCTACCGGTACCGCAAGAATGGCCAGTTGATCACGGACACAATCCTGGGCGGTGGAATTGCCACCTGGCAGGGTCGCGTGTACGGCTATGACTCCATTACGGCCGTCCTCGACACGATCAAGCTTGGCAGCCAGCTCACGTTGTTGCGGGCGGATACGAACTTCGACAGCAGGGCAGGCACGTTGCCGGGCGCCGACGTAGATACGGCCACCCTAGGTAATCTCCGAGTCCCGCTCGACCTCAAGACCACGAATGCCGGCTATTCCGCCACAACGGACCGACTGCTCTCCTTGGACGGCGGATACCGCCTCCAGCAGCAGTTCAAGAACGTGGCGCCGGCGGCCGGACGGTTCTTCACGTACGACAGTCTCGGCCAATTGACGAGTGCATCAGACAAGCACTGGAATGCCGCCTTGCCGGGCAACTGCCTGAGCATGGTGTTTGGCTACAACTGCCAGGCCAGCGGCAGCGGCTGGACCACGGACAACACGATCTCGTACAGCTATGACTTGGCAGGCAACAGAACCAGCCAGGGTGGGACCTATGGCTCGGCCAACCGCATCACGGCGTTCAACGGCTGCACCTACGGAACGGACGCCGATGGCAATGTCACCGGCCGGACTTGCCCGGGGACACCGAGTTTGACTGCGACCTTCACGTGGAGTTCCGAAGGGCTGCTCAAGACAGTCACAAACCAGGGCGTGACGACGACTCTCAACTACAACGCATCGGGGCGGCTGGTTCGGGTCGATGTTGGCGGCGTGGCCAATACCCACTTCCTATGGGACGGCGAGAATCCGCTAGCCGAACTTGATGGCAACGCCACCAGCAAGCGCGTCGAGTACTCCTACTATCCCGGGCTCGACTACCTCCACGCCATTGCGCAGGGCACAGCGGCGTATTTCGCCCATTCGGATGGGTTCGGCAACACCATCGCGCTTACGGACGCCGCCAAGACGCTCCAACGGACCTACACTTACGATGATTGGGGTGCTCTGACCGGCGGAACAGACACCCACGGGTTTGGGGGTATCGATCGCCAGCGGTTCAAGGGGACGCTTTGGCTGAGCGTGGCCGGCGGTGACATGTACTACATGCGAAACCGCTGGTATGAACCGCAGACGGGACGCTTTCTGTCAGAAGATCCTGTGGGGCTCGCAGGTGGCCTCAATCGCTACGAGTACGCGGGCAATGACCCGATCGAGGGGACGGATCCAAGCGGATTGTGCACGAACTGCATAATCACCATCGGAGGCATACGTAGCTCGAATCACGACGCAGGGGATGGCACGGGTGCGAGCCACCCGGGACTGGACTGGAGCGACATTCAGCTCGGTGCGACCTCTGGTGAGATACGTGGTGTTGACCCGGGACCGCCGGCCTGGTTGCGTGAGTTCTGGGCTGGGCTTCAGTGCGGCACAGGTGTGGCTTGTCCAACTGCCAGTAGCGCGCCCAACAGCGCAGCGTATAATCTCGGCCTGAAGATCGGAGCGGTGGCGAGTGTTTTGAATGGCACTGCGTTTGCCAGCCTTCAGGATCCAGTGCCGCTGACAAGCCCACAGCAGAGTGATCTTGCAAACTATCTTGGTTATGATCAGAGAGTGAAGGATGTACCAGTTAACACCCACGGGCAACCAGCCTTCTCCGATGGTCGCAACTATATCAGTTACGACTGGGATTCACATTCGGGCGGGGTCTGGAAAATGTTCAACCGCAACTGGGATCGATTGGGGACGTACGACGCGTTGCTGACGACCAGAATTGGTCCGTAGCATGGCATTTGGCATCAAACTCCTTGACGAGGACGTGCCAGCCACCGTCGGAATCGGGCGGGCGTGCTTTGGTTGCATACAGCTCGGCGGTTTCTCAGAACGGTTTGCTGCGGCTTTGGACTACTGGCGTCGACAAGATTATGAGCGGCAGTGGGCGCGCGCCCTGCCACGCGCGGTACGGGATGGCCAAGTGTCCGCTCTTATTACCTCGATGGCGGATCCGTCCCGCCCAGGCATCGTGCATTGGTGGCCTTTGTATCCCCTGGGGTCTGGGGAGATTGCTGTGCAGAATCATCTCGTTCTTCTCTCCGAACTTCACGAGGCGTTCGACCCTACGAATCCCTATCAGCATGTCCGAATTCGGCGCGTTGTCGATGAGGATGGGAACGCAATATCCGAATGGCACGTCTCACGGGCTGATGTAGAGCTTTTCCTAGCGGGGATCCGGTAGGCGCGAGAAGACGCTGAGGCGGTTCGGCCGCAAGTACGCCGCTGAAGCGGTGGGCCCGGCTGCATCGGAAGGGGCGCCGCCCCCTGGGACTGGGCATCGACTGTCGCAGCGTCCAGGACAGACGTGGTCATCCGGGGTGCGAGCAGCCGGAGACGGTCAATCCCCGGCAAGGTGTCCCTGCCTGTTTATGGGCCGCTGGAGAGTGCCGGGCGGGTGATAACGATGGCAGAAGCATCGTCGCTGGCGAGACCCTCGAACCAGGCGAGGAGATCCCCCGCGCGGTCCGGGGGGAGCATGCCGGTTGCCCCCTCGGTCCGGCGCTGGATCAGGAGTTCGCGCCCTGTTTGGCGATAGGCAACGGCGTAGGAACCGAAGGGGCCCGTTACTCGGACGTCCTTGGGAAGCCTCGCCTGCCAGCCCGCGGGCAGCTCGTAATGGAACTCTTCTTCGGCGACCAGCGGCGGGTTCACTTTGGCGATGTCGATGGGATATTGCCGAGGCCCTGCCCGCCGAAGCTCCTCCAGGAGGCGTACAGCTCCAGCCGCGGCGCTCCGCTGGATCGGGAGCACGGCGGTCGGGCCACTCACGGTGAATGGCCGACCACCCCCCACGACGAACGCAAGGTGTGGCGCCGTGCCGAGATCCTTCCCGTCGGAAGCGTCGAGGCTGTCGCTGGTCGCGAAGGGTAGGGTTAAGCCCAACTGGCGGGTGGTCGCCGCCCAGCGAGTCGAATCCCGCGAAGCGACCGCCGCAAGGCGAAGGGGCGGAGCCACCGTGCCCGCGGCGGTGAGCGCCATCCTCGCGTGCGCGAAACCCGAGTCGTTAACGGTGGCGCGCACGACAGTCGTGAAGCGGTTAGCGCTGGTTGGCGCCAGGGGGATCTCGACCGCCTCGCCATGACCTTCCCGATGAACCACGAGTGCGTAGTGCCCCTGATCCTCGGCTGGCAGCTCATCGAATGGAGTCCACTCTGCGGTGGGATCCAAATAGTGATAGCCGCTTGGCTCGGCGATGGCGACGATGACATGGTTGAACTCCTCGATCGCCGGCGGCGGCATTTCCGTCCGATGATACGGGCCCGCGAAAATCAGCACAGGATACGCGTCGATGTGCAGCCACGCGAGCGCCGTGAGCAGCAGATTCGCCTTGTCCTTGCAGTCACCGAAGCCCGCCTTGAGCACCTCGGCTGCCGGTCGCGGCTGGTAGCCACCCAGTCCGAGCGCTACGGACACGTAGCGAATGTCTTGCGCGATCCATCGGTGCAGCGCCCTGAGTGAGTCGTCTCGGGTGCGTGCCGCCGCAACCGTCATGACGAATTTGAGCTTGAGGGCGGGGGTTACCTCGGCCCGGCCGCTGGCGAGTCCCGCATACCACCCAGCAACCTGGTCCCAGGTGAGGGGCCCGGCGATAAACACCAGAGAGGACCACGCGCTCGAGTCTGCCGCGAAGAGCTCGCCCCGCGGGGGAATCGGAATGTCCTGAGCGGTCCAGCGGTACACGGTGCGCCCGTGACCCGTCAACTCTTCGCGCGGGGCTGGCAGATTCATCTCCACCAACGTCGGCGTGAAGCCGCTTGGCACGTCGAGGAGCAATCGCGACCGGCGGGTCATGACGCCGGTTATCGTCCGCCAGCTCTGGAAGAAATCACCGCGGAGCGGCGGGGCCTTGCTTTCGACCGTCGTGCTCCAATCGATGAGCATTCCCGGCCCGACCCCGCTCAGTGAGGCTCGGATGACGCGGCGAGCTTGGTAGACCGGCGTCGTGCCGTCGGCCGGCACGTCGGATGTCTGCAGAACGGCAGGCGCAGCGCTCACGACCGTCCCATCCGGCCGGAGCACCCGGAGCCAGTTGAGCGTGAATTTCTCCCGTTCGGGAGAATAGCCGAACGTACGCTCCCCCCATGCCTTCGCTGCCTCCGGGGTCAGGATCTGGACCACCTGCCGGTAGGTCTGGCGATTCCGACCATCGGGCTCGAGGCGAATGATGCCGTCGTCGAGTAGATACACGACCCGCTCGCCCCGGTGGTGGGTCGAGTCGACCGTGAGGGCGTAGATCGTGTCGTTCGCCACCGAGGGATCGCCGGCTGGAGTGACCTCCGGAGCCTGGGCCGCAAGGGCGAGGACGAACCTCGGTACCGCCAAGAGTGAGCCTCCCAGCAATACAAGGCGTTGCATCGGAACCTCCGGTGGGCGAGTCGCTCGGCTTGTGGCGTGGAGGCCGCGACTGGCCCCCCATGTTGTCGGGATTCTTGAAAGTCTACGAGCGGATCGCGCTGCTTGGAAGGGTGGCACCGGCGCAACACTGGACGTGATCAACGCAGCGTTCAAGAAGTACGACAACGCCAGTTTGGGCCGCGGGGGCCGCTGCTGCGACCATCAACGAGGTGCAAATGTCGCACAGCGGGGCAGTTCGCATCGCGGTGCGACACTGGCGCGCAGTGAACCAGCTATCTCGCGTGGGTGCCGAAGATCGCTGCGGAGCATGTAAGCGAGGCGATCCAGCATCGGAGCCTCGATCGGGCAATGCCAGCTGGAGCGTGTCTACTGAGATAGTGGACACATCGCCCCGGGCTCGCTTAAGCGTTATGGCTACCCTGATTGCTGTCGGGGACAAGTCCACTAACGGAGCGAGCCGATTGCGTAAGCTCCCCCTCGAGCCGGGCGCCCGCCTGCACCTGCTGCGGTTGACTCATTTATCTGGCCTCGTATCGGCCCAAAGGGATGCTGATTCGGCTCTAAGCCTACTAACTAGCCATCCTGCGGGATCGACGCCGAGGAGCCGGGCAAGCGCTGCCTGGTAGAGGCCGCGTTCCCGCCTGAATACGAACAGGCACCCGCCAACGGACGCCCCATCGATCCAGGGCGCATACCCGAGGAACCCAATGATGCCCGGCAGGAAGCGGAGTGCCGGGTTAGTCCGGCCGAGCTCCCAGTTAGTAACCGAGCAGGGGTCGGCGCCGAGACGCTCGGCGACCTCACGCTGGAGCAGGCCCAGGTCGAGCCTGCGCTTGCGCAGGTGATCTCCCACCGTCGCAAGGACTTGTGGGTACGAACGGGGCAGGGGCCTCCGCCCGGTCAGCCGGACATGACAAAAGGGCAACGCGGGGATGTCCCTGCGGTCACCACGGCGATCCGGTGCGGCCGTGCCGCTGCGAGCCGCTCGCCATCGAGCGCTACCGCGCGCGAGTCTCGGGGCCGCTGCTCGACCGGATCGACATTCACTTGCCGGTGCCCGCCGTCCCGGCCGGCGATCTCGCGCTCGGGGCCGCGCCGGGGGA
>UEXR01000282.1_pt1 | contig 14878 bp, 17 predicted proteins | sample 4301101 | NCBI WGS metagenome assembly UEXR01 (sample SAMEA4773180, study PRJEB27434) | metagenome | biome: 2259; feature: agricultural soil; material: soil | place: USA | collected 2014-09 | depth 0.25 m
GTCCGATGCTGGGGGGGGTAGGACGCGCCGGAGGGGGTGAGCCAGAGTGGTGCCGAGGGAACAGGTCGTCGCCGTCTGCGAGGGACTTCTCCAGAGCTTCCCGGACGCAGAGTCCAATCCACCTGTCGTCCTAGAACACTATTTCGATGCAGGGCCGGACGTTGCCATCATCCGGAATAACAAGTACAGCCTGAGGATCTCTGAGGAGTGCTTCGAGCAGTATGAACCCTGGATGATCGCCGGGAGCCTCGTGTTGCTGGATTACGCTCGGTTGCTGAGGGAATACAAGCGCCTGCTGCTGGGATGCGTCCCCGCCCGCGCTCGTTCGGATCTGCCCCGCGTGGCCAGCGAGGGCGATTGGTACTTGCTCGTCTGGCCAACCTAGGCGCCCGCCCGTCGCTATGACTTCCGCTCCGGCTTCACACGCCTGCTTAGCGAACGCACGAGGTCCCGGTTCAGCTCAGCATCGCCGCTGGCCAGATCCCGCCACGACAACTCGTGGCCCTTCCGCTTGCCCTTGGGCGCGATGTGCACGCCCGTTGGGCCGATGGTGACCGTGTAAAGCTGGCCATCCACTTCTACCTCTCTCTTGATCGGCTCGCTTAGGCGTGGCGGCATGTCAGACCCAGGGCGTCAAGATCGGAGCTTGAGGGTTGCCAGCGCGGCCAACTGCTGGGCGCGGGATTTCCGCGCGTTCTTATCTCCCGGCCACCCAATGATGTTGGCGTGGCGGGAGGGAGCGTCATCGGAAGCCACGTCGAGACCCACACGCGCAATTTCTCCTGGCGAGACCTCGCCGACACCGTAGCATGGCTTACCACTCGGGGCGCAGACCTCGGCCTCCCCAAGAGCCCAGATCTCATCATCGCCCAAGCCTTCGGTCCGGTATACCGAGGTGGCGAGCGCAGAAATAGTGTGATCGAGTACCGGGAGGAAAGCCCGCTCCGTCACACACCTCGCTTGCTGCTTGAAATGGTTGCTCTGCGTGAGGAATCGCCCAAACCGGCCGATAACGAGCTCCATCAGGAGCGGGGGAGTTCTTCAGAGTAGAGCCTGCGCAGGTTTTCCATCACGGCAGTTGGCAGCCCGTCAATGAACTGGTCGCGGCCATGCGCGGTGGCCGTGCCGAACAATCCCGCATACGACAGTTCGGAGGCGTCGCCGACGCTGATTGAAAATACAAGCCGCGGGGCCCGGTGCCATTCAAACGAAACCTCGCCGTCTGGATCAACTCCGATGTCCGGGGCCGGTACCGTTGCGGGAAGGATGTCTAGGAACCGCTCGGCTTGCCGACGGGTAGCGAAGTTCACCGCCTTTGCTCCATAACCATCCCAGTTGTCCGCCGACGCAGCACGGCACACGGCCGAAAGGGCGGTCTCCACCTCAGCCCTGCGCCCGGTTTGGGCGTTGGCTCTGCGGAGTTCTCTCCAGACGCTCTGCAATGATCCTCCGTCCGCGCTAACTGCTGGGTCGTCCCGGAAGCCGACCGCGGTTGAAAAGCCCGCCAGGGGTGCAATAGTCATTCGTAGGGCCTCAGAGCCTCGTCCGTTACGCTGCTAAAGAAGACTCGATTCTTAACCTCACGTAATACGCCCAAGGTCGATTCGATAAGGGATCGGTCGAAACCGGTCGCGCTTACCTTGTAGGCGTCAATGTCCAGAAGCACAACCAAAGAGTGCGCATCGAGGCTCGGCTGCAATGCTTGAACCAAGTTGGTCGTTACACCGGTCGCTGGGTCCTCCAACACGAGCCGGGTCAGAAAGCCGCTCAGAAGAGGAAGGACGCCCTGGGGCGTCACGGGCGGAGCCGTGAGATACCGGGAGAAATCCGGGACAGGTAGCGGCATTGCCAAGTGGTTGATGTAGCGGACCGCAACCCGGGTGAAGATGACCGGCCTCACTGCCTCTTGATAGATCCCTAACAGTCGGAGCGCGTCGGGCACCAACTGTTCCCAACCGGTATAGGGCCGAAGTCGGCTAAAGGTGAACCCATCGGCCCGAAACTGAACGATGTTCAGCTCGTCGGGGGACTTGCAGAGGAACCCCTGCAGCCCCAGGTACTCGGCACTTGGTGTCGCCGGCCTGCCGGCTTCCACGGCGATCGACGCACGAACGAGCTGCAGTTCTTGCTGAACGGGATAACTATCGGCGATGGCAACGAGAGAAGCCCGGACCCGTTCCACCTCGAAGGCATCTCCCAGGCTTGCGCGAACGTCAATCAGTGCCTCAGCAATCGGTGCGCGGGCAAGATATCGGTGCCTGGCCATAGTATGGCTCGATTGCAGAAGGCGGCTCGCTTCGAGCCCTAAGATAAACCGGCCGGCTCCGATCAGCAGTCCCCCTTCGGCGCCCCCGCTTGTGGGGTGGCTAGTGAGGGGCAAGGGCCCGCAGCGCTTGCTTGCCGCGTTCAAATAAGGTCGAAAGGGGCCTCTGTTCTTCTGCTGTCCGTCTCTGGTAGGCCAGGTATTCCAACGCACTCTTGTCTACCAGGCCCCGCCCACGGTAAGCGTTCTGCCGCAAGATTCTACTCAGCTCGAAAATTCGATCATCGGATGCAGGAACTGCGGACTGTTGGAGCAGCCGCTTGGCGACATTCCCAATCGTCACGTCGAACGCACGGGGCATGGCGGCGAAGGTTCCCGCTCCAGTCAAAGCCGATGTTGCATCGAGTCCCGACCGCACGTTAGCCTCGCCACCACTCAAGGCGCGGGCTCCCATCGTGACCGCCTGCCCGACTGGCCCACCCAAGCCATTGATGGCGTTCTCTACCCGCTCCGCGCCCGTCATCGAGCGCCCGGCCCAATCTCGCCCGCTTATTGTCTCGCCCGTGACCCGGAGCAGGGGATTGAGCTTGCCGGCTGCGTACTGAAATGGCGCATTGAACAGGCGGCTATCGTCTTGGTACCACCCGAGCATGTCCACCCCGAAGTCCGATCCTCGGCCATTCGAGATTCCCGTCTTGGCGTAGAACTTGGAATTCCGCTCGTTGAACTCGGGTGCCTGTCCGGTCAAGGCTTTCGACAACAGATAAGTCCCACCGACTCCAATGACCGCTTGCCGCACCTTCGCTTGCAGGTAGGCGGCATTACGGGGAGAAAGCTCCCCGGTGAGAACGTCCGTCAGCTCGCCCATTGCCCCGGCACTCAAGCGCATCCGGGTTTGCAACCACTTCGGAGCGAACAGGACATTACGAGCGAGCCGTTGGAACTCTCCCGACTGGAGCATGTCGGGAATCTTCCCCATCTGATCGTTAGCGAACTGCGCCGCTCCGCGTGCGGCTTGGACGTATTCGGGCGAGCCGACACCGAACTTGCCGCCTGTCTGGTCGGCCCAACGCGAAAGCCTCAAGTCGTAGACCGCCTGGCCAAGTGTGGGTACAATCCTCTCCCAGAGGAGGTGATCCCCCCACGCCATCGCCCGACCACCCGCATTGACTAGCGAGCGAAGCACGGGACCGCCTGGGATGCTGGAGACCACGGCCTCGAACGCTTTCGATGCCTTCTCGGAAGTGGTAAGGAGGTCGGGACGCCCCGAAGTCATTAGCCCGTGAGACGCGGCCTCGAGGATTCGGGGGTCATTGTTCGCTATCGCTCTCCACGCTTGCACGGCACCCGAGGGCGAAACACCGGCCGCCAGCGCGCCACGCAGCGCATTGATGCTATGGATTGCTGGATTAAGCATGATGGCTCTCATGGATAAGCCCTTCACGTCGCCCAGGTATCCGCTCCACTGGCTGGCGCCTGCCTTGCTCATCCCTTCGAGGGCATTTGCGATCGTCTCTGGAGCTATCATCCCACCCGCACCGCTCACATTCACCGTGCGCCACGGGACGCCGTTCTCGAATTGAAGCTGTGCCGCAACGGCGGCCGTCGAGATGGTCTCGGGGCCAGGCAGCAAGAGTCCAATACGAGCTAGCTCCGTCTTGATGGCGTTGGAAGCCAAGAGCTTTTGCGCGGTCCCGATGTAGTGGCCCACCAATTGGCCCAAGGAAAGGTCGTTAGGTTCCAGCCCGTTCGCGCGTAGGTGGGTCTCCAGCTCCCTGAGTGTATCGAAAGTCCTCTGCTGGAGAATGCCGGCCGTCGAAGAAAGCCCGACGCTCCGCGACCCGCCCCCAGCGCCTCCGATCGCAAACCGGGTCAACTCCTGAGTCGGGACGACGCCGGAGCGTGGTAGGTAGTTCTCCTGGGCCTCCGTGAGTAGCGGCGTGCCGTCGAGTCGCGTGGTGTTCTGGAGGAGGGTTTTATAACCCTGAAAGAGCTTCTGTAGCTCCTTGAGGTGCGGCATCAACTCCGGGTGGTTAGCGAATATCCCAGACTCCGGGCCGTTCGGCTCATCGAGGACGTATCGAGCGGCCCGGTTCAACGCCTTGTCTGGGATCAAACCGTCAACGGCCTCCCGGAAACTCTGGCCCGCGCGCTCGCCCAGGTTCGAGATTTCAACCGCGCTCTGTACCGCTTCCTTCGAGCCCCCGGTGAGTAGCGCCGAGCCGTCTATCGCCCCGACTGTGTTCCTGAGAAGCCCGATACGCTGCGCGGCGGCCTTGAGCGTGGGCGATCCCACGAACGACGCCCCGAGCAGCAGGCCCCCCACGCCGGTTAGCAGAGCCCTGGTGCCGGGGTCGAGGTCATCGGACGACTGGGCGTAACCCATCGTGCCGGCGCCGGTCGCCCCAAGGATCGTTCTGGCTAGTAAGTGAGGGGCCTTGGCAATAATCGGAGCCGCGTCCACCACGGTAGACAATCCCGCGAGTTGGTTGTCGCGGAGTGACGCGAGCTTCACCCGGAGCGCCCGGAGCGGTGAGTCTGTCGGGGTGTTCCCGTCACCACCCCAAGCGTGGGGCACGTCAGCCCCGCTCGGTGGTACGGGCGGGGGAGGGACCGCAGGCGGAACGCCGGCCTTGGCGAGCGTCGAGGCACGCCACTGGCCGATAGTCTGTGCGTCAGCGCCCGAGGCTTCCCACCGACTGGCCCAGTCCTCGTGTTGCAGGACTGCGTTCGCTGCCTGCTTCGGAGTATCGAATGCCAGGTTATCGGAGCGGATAAGCGCCCCAGCTACGTCCTTGGGTAGCACACCGGACGCGGCAAGCCGGGCGTTCTGTGCCCTCGCCGCGGCGTCGAATTCCTCTAGCCGGCTTTGCTGGGCCGGAGCGCCAAGCGGTCGAGGCGAGGCCGCAAGTTGTTCCAGGGTCGCCATCGGTCCCATCGGAGCCGCGGAGGAGCCCGGCGTCATCGTCACGCTTCCGGTAGGACCGGCCGTGGTCGTCGCGGGGGCTTCGGGTGCGGGTGGCCCTTTGGCCCGGCTGTTCTCCAACCAATCGTTGTAACCCGAGTCGAGTTGTTCAGGGGTGATCCCGCGTCGGGTAAGCTCGTTTTCAATCTTCCCGATGTACCCCTGCATCTGTCTGATGATCGCGCCAGAAAGCCCACCACCCGACGAGGACCGCCTCATCGCTATGTCATCGTCGTAGCGAGCCCACACGGTACCGAACCGCTCGGGGAGTTGGTCGTACCGCTGGTAGAGGCCCCGGAGGAGTTGAGCGTCCGGGACTTTCTCAAGATTCGTTGGGAAGGTCTCTCTACCTGGCGCTCCGAGTGGTAGGAGCTCGTCCATCCGCGTAACTGTTCCCGTGGTGCCGGTGCGGGTCGTCGGAGCGGGAGTCGCAGCGACCTTGACGGCCTCCGCCTTCACTTCTGGGGTCATCAGGTCAGTGACCGGCGTTTGCGCGACCGCCTTCTCCACGGCGGAACCCATCAATCCCATCTTGGCGAGTGCCCCACTCAGCCCTAGCCCGACACCGCCGGCGAGGGTGCCGAGTACCATCTGACCAGCGGCTTGGCCTGCGATCGCACCGGTTCGCGTCTGGCCGGGCTCCAAGTGCTGGAGCGCGCCGAAGGTCGCCCCGCCAGCCGCCTGCGTGGCCTCGAACGCGAGCGCCTTGCCGACGAGCGTTGAGGCGCCGGGGATCCTGAGCCGCGCGGCGAGCATCTCAGGGGCGAGCATGGAGGCAACTGTTGAGGCGGTGAACGCGGCCCCGTTTTGAAATTGGGCTTTCCCCTGAGTGTCCAGCGATTGATAGACCGCCCCGACCCCAACCGGATTCATCGGGCCGCCACCGAGCAGGACGGCCTTAGCGAACGCGATATTCGCGGCCTCTTGATCGAGCAACGCCGAGCCCAGGCGGGCAACGATCCCCCGCTGTTGCGTTGGCGCCAGCGCGTGGGCCGCCTGATCGAGTGTCGCGTCTCCCGTGGGCCGGTAAGTCGGATCGGCCTGCTGGTGGTAGTCGCGTCCGATGCCCGCGAAAGGATTAGCGGGTGGGGACGCATCACCCGTGTTACCAATTGGTAACGCCACCGAGGTCGAGGAAGCAGGAGCCTGCGAGCGCAGCGCAGCAGGAGCCGCGGCGGGAGCCGTCGAGGGCGTCGCTTGCGCCTGAGTTACCGGAGTCGCACCAACCGCGGCGAACGGGTCCGATGCGGACGCTGTGGGCACTTTGTCCCCAATTGGGGATGCGGAGCTTGTCGGGGCGCGCGCCGTTACGATGTTGGCGAAGGGATTCGGCGGAGTGGTCGCGGCCGAACTGACGGGTTGCGCTGAGTCGGTGAGGATGTGCCCGAACGGCGCGGTGATCTGGGCGAGCCGGTCCATCATCCCCGGAATGAGGTCCGCGAGAGACCCGTCGCCGGTAGTGGATGGGTCGAGACCCGGAAGCGGCGTCACTTCGATTGCGACCCGAGTGCGGCTTCAACCTCCGCGACAAGCGCCGGGTTCATCCCGCTTGACGAGACGTGAGCCCGCCACTGGTCAAGTGAACCTTTCCCAGACTTGATAACGCCCACCGCATCCCTGATAGCCTTCTGTTCATCGGGCGGGAGTTTGGTGCCGTTCATCAGGGCCGCACCCTGCCGCAGAACACCCGATCGCCACATTCTGTACTCCGGCACCTGCATACCCATTTGCTGGGCGTGGTACTGTTCGAGGCTCGCGGGCGTGACCTTCGGATTTTCCTGGTCAAACTGCTTTAGCGCATCATTGCCCGCGAGCTGGGCGAGGGACCGCTGTTGAGCGTAACCCTGCGTCAGCTTGAGGTCGTCACCGTTCTGCTGGAGCAGCGTCCGGAAGTTTTCGTGGAGTTGTGCCCGCTCCATCGCGGTATCGGATTTGTCTTGGCTCAGTTTCGTGCGCGCCAGTTCGGCAGCCGACCGTTCTCGCTCGGTGATGAGAGGCAGTAAGCCAGCTTTTGCATACGCGGCGAGCCGGCGAAAGTTCGGATCGGTTGCCACCTTCCCCGCCACGTCGGCCCCCAAGACATCCTCTAGTTTTGACGCTGCGATTTTTCCGGGAGCCTCCGCAGTCGCCACGTTAGCCCTTGCCTGTGCCTCGTTCGCTAGGGCTCCTTGTTCGTTCCCCTTGAGAAGCGTGTTGCGGAAATCCAGAGCATGCTGCGCCACGGCGGGAGAAGCGGTCGAAAGCAGTTGTGCGAAGGCTACGGGATCGCTAGCCGCTTTTGCGTTCGCCATCACGAGTGCACGGCCGGTCAGCATGGCTTGGCGGTCGTCGTTCTCTAGCTTCGCCTTCTGGGCCAGGTCGGACGTTTGCTGCTGGTAGAGCCCGGTGCGCGCTCCGGCTTCCTGCGTGTCAGCTTTTCGCTGCTCTTGCTGGGTTTGAAACCCCTGCTGTTGCTGGTCGAGTTGCTTCCGTTCGAGGAGGGCCTGCAACACAGCGCCCAAACCGGACCCAAAAGCTTCCCCCGCGCCGGGAGTCTGGATCACTCCGGGGTGGTACATGCCCCCGTAATAGGGAACCGTCATCTCTGGCCCTCCCATTCGCTGTCCTGCGTTAGCTGACCGCGCCCCACGAAACCCTCGTCAGGGGACAGCAACCTGATCCTGACGACGCCGAGCCGATGCCGCGACAGCATCGGCAAGCGTTTCGATCTGAGCGGCGAGAAACCGTGCCTCTAGTTGTTCGCGCAGGCGATTCGCGTAGGCTTTGACATGAGGCCGGCAGAGCGTCTTGCGGACGACCCCCGCGCCGGAGTAGCGAAGTAGTGAAGCGATCTCGGGACCTGAGAACCCAGACAACTTCAGCTCAACGAGCCGGCGGTGACGGTCACTCGGAACCATTGTCCGGCTCATTCGTCGTCATCCTTCACGATTTCCCACGTGATGTCATTGATCTCCTCGTTCGGCCCCTCCAACACCCTCTGGAACGCCTTCTGCTGCGATTCCGTGATGTTGATCTGAATCAGGGGATTGGTAAGGTGAGCCGCCTGCTGACGGGATACCTTGGGCAATCCCGAGCGGTCCATGATGTCTTGCGCGGCGTTCAACCGATCCGTATCTCGCGCATCGTCCTTCCGCATCACACCCACCACGGTATCCACGGCCTCTGGGAGATAGTCCCGCTGAAGTCGCTCGAACTCAGCAAGGGCGCCGCGCTCCCGCACCGCTTCGAGCACCTTCACATACTCCCGCACAACAGGCTGCCGTAACCACGCCCGGATCGTGGGCGTCGTGTACCCCAGTTCGGCCGCAATCCGCTTGGGGGACCATCCCGCGACACGGAGGCGCGCACACTCGCGCTGTTGCGTCTTGAGTGAGGTCATACCCTTCCCGGTCGCCAGCTCTGATTCTGTTTTCTGCTCTACGCCAGTGCCCATACGTAACCTCCCAGCCCGTTCTTGGACGCGCGCGCAATCCTGCTGGCGTGGGCCAGAGGAACCGCCGTAGACTGCCTATAGGGGGATTGGGACTACGAGTCTGCTTCGGGAAGCATAGTGAGGCAGCGGATTGCGCTGCCGATTACGGCCCAGATCGTTCCCAGACGTATCCGAACCGTTACCGCGATGAGTAGAAATCTAGTGACTTGGAGTGCCTAGCGGGAGTGTTCGCTCACAAGTGTCAACGCCGATCTGAATTGCACACTTTCGCCGGCCAGAATTGCACACTCGGCGGGGCGTCGGCCCGGAAGTGACATTAGGGCTCCTGCCGGGCCTGCCGGCGGTGGCGGTCGGGGCTGGGTCGAGGGGCGGTGCCGCCCAAGCGACTGGCCAGCTCGCGGTGCTGGCGCATCCGGTAGCTGTTACCCCGGATGTTGACGATGTGGCAGTGATGGACCAGGCGGTCGATGAGGGCGGCGGCCATGACCTCGTCGCCGAAGACCTCGCCCCAATCCTCGAAGCCCTTGTTGCTGGTGAGCAGGGTCGAGGCGTGCTCGTAGCGACGGCTCATGAGCTGGAAGAAGAGCATCGCGCCGGTGCGGCTGATCGGGAGATAGCCGATCTCGTCGACGATCATGAGGCTGGGGAAGACCAGGGTGCGGAGCCGGTGGCTGAGCCGCCCGGCTTGCTGGGCTTCCTCGAGCGAGCTGATGAGATCGGCCAGCGTGGCGTAGTAGACCCGGCGGCCGCCCTCAGCGGCGGCCACCGCGAGACTGATGGCGAGGTGGGTCTTCCCCACGCCGGGTGGGCCGAGGAAGACGACATTCTCCCGCCGCTCGATGAAGCTCAAGGTGTGGAGGCTCTCGAGCTGGTCGCGTTTGACCGAGGGCTGGAAGCTGAAGTCGAAGTCCCCGAGGGTCTTTACGGCCGGGAGCCGAGCTGAGCGCATGGCGGTCTGGAGTCGGCGCTGATTGCGGAGCTGGATCTGGCTTCCCAGGAGCTCACTCATGGCCTCGCCGGCGACGAGCTGGCCGGCGTCGATGCGGCGGAGGATGTCGTCGAGCGCTTCCAGCGCCCCGGGCATCTTGAGGTCGGCGAGTTGGGCGCGGAGCCGGTCGCGGAGTGGGGGCATCAGATGGCCTCCGCGAGCAGCGTGGCATACTCACCCAGGGCGCGACGCTCCACCGTGACCGCCGGGACGCTCACCGGGGTGGACTTGGGGATGGGCTCGGGCCCGAGGAGGAGCGAGCGATAGGGCCGCGCGGCGAGCGGCTGCAGCGTCGCCTGCTCATCGCGGGCAAAGCGGATCGCCGGGACCTCCTTGATCGTGCCGTGGACTCGCTGATTGGCCACGTCGGCGAGCCAGCGAGCGCACTGGTCGGCGAGATCGGCGTCGCCCAGGAAGGTGCGGCCGTAGAGGAAGTTGCCCCGGAGATAGCCCACCGGGCGCTCCACTTTGCCCTTGGTGCGGGCCCGGTAGGGCCGGCAGGCGCGGATCCGGAAGCCCCAGTGGGCGGCGAAGCGGAGAAACTCCGGATTCTCGAGGAGGCGACCGCCACCGGGGCGGTGATCCTCGACGACGACGCTCTTCATCTGATCGAAGAGGACGTGCTGGGGCACGCCACCGAAAGCCTGGAAGGCGCGCTCCAGCCCCAGCATCACGGTGAGCGCCGTCTGGCGCGGGGTGAACTCGACGTAGAGCAGTCGTGAATACCCGAGGACCACCATCAGGGCGAAGCGCTTGCCCCAGGGGAAGTGGATCTCGGCGAAGTCGAACTGGGCCTGCTCGCCGGGGGCGGTCTCGAAGCGCACCACTGGGTCAGGCGCCGGGCGGGGCCGGATCGCCGTCACATGGACCTTGAGCTGGCTGTAGCCGCCCTGGTAGCCCGCAGCACGGCACTCGTCGAACAGCCGCACAGCCGACAGCTCGGGATAGGTCGCGAGCCGCTGCTGGATCAGCGGCTTATAACGGTCGAGCTTAGTGGGCCGCGGGGCGGCCCGGCGGACGATGGGCTGGCTGACGTCCCGGTCGAGCTGTCCGGTCCGGAGCCAATGGTAGATCACGCGCCGGCTAATCCCGAGCTGCCGGGCGATGGCGGTCTTCGAGAGCCCGCTGGCGAGGTAATGCTTGAGGAGCACGAGGGTATCCCATCTGTACACGGGCCTCCTCCACCGAGGGAGAAGACCAACTTGTCACTCTCGAGGGCCTCGCGGTCAGACCCTCACGCCCGAGCCCCGGGTGTGCAATTCATCCCGGCGATTCTGTGCAATCTGAAGTCGGCGACGACAACAAGAGAAAAGGGAGGTACGCCATGCCGTTATGGAGTTGCGTCGGGATATCACCGGGGCTGGGCAAGACAAAGACTGTGGGAGCGGCGCGAGCGCTCGACAGCGGCTACGGCGGCATGCGCTGGTCAGGCGGCCCCAGGGGTTGGGGCTAGGGTAGGGGGAGAAGTAGGTACGGAGCAAGAAAAAGGCTGCCACGCCGTGGCAGCCTGCATTAAGTCGGCTTTCCTGAATTGGCCGAAAGCCGATTTTGTGACCCCAAGCCTTAGCGGGTCAACGCAGTGCAGGCAGCAGCCACAAACGCCAGAATTCCCGCCGCGATCAGGTGCGCGAGCACCACGATCGCGAGGTCGCGTCCGAGCCGCCGCCAGAAGTTGCGGTGTCTCATGGTGAATCCCTCCCTCGACATCGGGGTACCCCCCTGATCTCGCCGGTCGACCAGCTCGTCAGGTGGCCGTGGAGGCGCGCGGGAGTGAGAACCCGACACCCGTGTCGGGGGGCGCGCTAAACCTCCCCTTTTTGCGTCGCAGGCTCCGAAGTGCGCTAGGACGCATTCGGAGCGTACAAGTCATGTGCAATCAGTTCAAAGACTTGCGAGCAAAAAACACCGAGAGAGAGATCAATTATCGGATAGAGACAAACCAGAAACGCAAATCGTCAAAACGCGTGAGAACAAACCCTGAAGCGATATTCGATGGACCGTTGAAGTGTCTACTTAATCATTGGCCTCCGTGGTGAGAGTGCACGAGCCCGTTGTTAGCATAGAGTAAGCCAGGTAGCGCTTAGGTGTCAAGCCGGATTTGAGCTAGACTAGGATGCCTTTTAGGGAACCGAGGCCGAGAGGGGGCACAATTCGTAGCTGGCGACTGTCTGCACGTATTGCCGACCAAGGTAGCTGTAGTAGCAGTCCTTCACGGCGCCACGCAGCACCTCACCAACCTTGAACGCAGTGCCCGAAACGGGAGGTGGGGCAGGTTCGGTCGACACGGTCACGCTCAGCGGGCAGATCCCATAGGACGCAACCGTGTAGACGTACGAGTTGCCCGCCCAGGCGTAGTAACAGTCCTTGGTGGTCGCGTTCTGGACTTCGCCGATCTTGAAGGCGGTGGCTTGCGCCGCACACGGTGTCGCCGCACAGATCAGGCAAACCAGCAGGCCGACGATCCTCATCGTGTCCCCCCGGGCCAACACACCCCCACAGGAACTGCAGCTCTCGTAAGAAGATTGTCCGCGGACCACACGATGGCTAGGGCCCTGTTGCGTCAGGACAGGGCTCATTTGCGCCAGCCCCGATCCTGATAAACGTGCCACGCATCTTCGAGGAGGCCTCTCAGACTACGCATACCCCCGCCTGGGGGCGCACGGGGGTCTTGGAGCCCGGCCCCGGGGCATCCGGCCCCGGTCAGCACTCGGGCGCGTCAGACCCGGCCCGACAGGTCGAAAGCAGGCGGGAGCTGTCCGGGTGTCGCTCCTGGGTTTCGGGCAGGGGATTGGGGCGAGCGAGGGAGCGGGAGCGAACCGCGCAAGGAACCTGCACCCCACACAGGAAACCTGCGTAAGTCATTGTGGGGCAATATCTTCCGGTATTGACAGGAAGCGGACCGGATTGTAAGGTGGTCCCGCTTCACAGACAAACGAACGGAGCGCCGGCCTCACCCTAGGAAGTGATTCGGCCGAACGCTCCGTGGCTCATCCCTCGCGGGACTCGCGCGTCCAATCTAGGACGCCGAGCCCACGGGGGAAACACCCCGGAGGATTCGGACGATGCTACCCCAATGGGAGGACGCAGAGGAACAACCCGCGTGGCCCGAGGAAGCGCGGGAGTGGTACGCGCGACAGCTTGACTGCCGGCTCCGAACGTTTCTGTTCGAGCAACCCGCACTCCTCGAAGCACTCGGAACCGCGACCCCGGTTCGAGGCGATCCCTACCGGGATGCACTACTCCGCGTCACGGACTGGTATCTCGGCCGGCCGCCGTTCGTGGTCTGGCAGGACGACGAGCTCTACCGCCCGGAGAGCGTCGGGGGTGGGTACAAGGTTCGGTGGGGCGCGGTCAGGGACGCGTTGCTCCGAGCCGTGCGGGATGTGCTGGCCGAGATCGAGGCGGAGCGTGAGGCCGGCGAGCGGTACGACAGGCTCCGCATGGAAGCCCTACTCAGGGCCGAGCAGGACGGAACACTTGGACCGGCTCCAGTGGAGCCCGCTAGGGTGGTGTTGCTGGCCCTGGCTCGCGGGTCGTGGGGGGAGCGGGGCGAGCCATGACCGCCCCCACCATCACCAAGCGGCCCACCGAGAAGAAGCCGTGTAAGTGCTGCCGCGAGCTGTTTCTTCCGTCGCAGGGCCACGTCAGAACCTGCGACGACTGTCGGGCCGCGGGGAAACGCCTCTGTCGGTGCGGCGAGGTGTTCGTCGCGGTGAGCCTTGAGCGGCTGTGCCCCGATTGCGTGGCACCCGTTCACCCTGACGTAGAGATGTACCTAGCCTACCTCGAATCCCAGGCTTTCAGCGTCCACACGATCAAGGCGTACCGATCCGACCTGGGCATGTGGGGGACGTACCTTACAGGGTTGTGGGGTGCCGAATGGACGGCACGCCAGGTGACCCGAGAGACGGGCCGCAACTTCATGGGGTGGCTCCAGCGAGAACGGGGATTCGGCAAGCGATCCTGTGGCCGCGTGCTGGCCGCTATCAAGAGCTTCTATCGGTTCCTGATGAGGCAGGACATCGAGTACCCGTCGAATCCCATCATGAGAGCGCGAACGCCGCGTTGCGAAAAACGCCTGACCCACCACCTGTCGCCAGCCGAGATGACCCACGTCTTTGCCGTGGCCGAGCAGCGAGCCGCGCGCGCCGACTTCTACGCCATTCGGGATTTAGCCATGCTGGAGTGCTACTACTCCACGGGGATGCGCCTCGCGGAGCTCACACAGCTGGACCTTGCCGACCTCGACCTAGAGAGAGGGCTGGCCCGAATAAGGCACGGTAAGGGAAACAAGGAGCGTTACACGCCAATGGGCGCGTCGGCCCTGCGAGCGATGCGGCGCTATCTCACGATGCGGGATAGCGCGATAGGCGACGTAGAGGATACCGCACTGTTCATCACAAACCATCTTCACCGTATCTCGCCCCGGCAGGTTCAGCGGGCCGTTCACCGGATGTACGACGCGGCCGGGGCCAAGGGCTTTAGAACACATTCGCTTCGCCACACTATGGCCACACATCTCCTGGATAATGGTGCCGACTTGAGGGCGATAGGCGAGATTTTGGGCCATTCCTCGCTGTCGAGTACGGAGATTTATACCCACGTCGCGGTGAGCCATCTCAAAGAGGCGTACATGAAAGCGCATCCGAGAGCCGACTACGAGGGCAACGACTACATCGAGGGCCCAGCCCTCAAGCCGGACGAGCCGGAAGGCATCCCGTGAGATTCGAGGGCATCTACCCCGGCCCAGATCGCGTCCAGTAGGGGCCGAGGCAGGCGGCGCAACTGAGCGTCGAAGGCGACGAGCCGCAGGCAATCGGCCGGCGACAACGCACGAAAGAGGGTATCATCGGTCATGGCCGAACAGGATAGCGGCGCCCCATCAAATCAGGCTCAAACCAGCCTCTCGGACTTTTGCCTTTGGTGGCCGCCAGGCGACCGGCCCTGTTACGCCCCGGCGAGCTTCGTGGTCACGCGCCCGAGCGGCGAGACCTTGGGGTTTTCGTGTGCGAAGCATCGAGAGGCGTGGGCGGGGCTCATCCAGGGCGCCTACGAGGTCGTGGAACGCGCCGAATGGGAGCAGAACGGCTGCGGGTATCGTGGTCCGATGTTGGGCGGCTAGGAGCACCCAACCACGCTGCACGGCTTCGGCTCTGCCGTGCCCCCGGCCTCACCCAAAACAGGCAACCGCATTCCCACCATTGGCGTTAGCTTTACCCGCCCCCGACC
>UEXR01000219.1_pt1 | contig 14525 bp, 12 predicted proteins | sample 4301101 | NCBI WGS metagenome assembly UEXR01 (sample SAMEA4773180, study PRJEB27434) | metagenome | biome: 2259; feature: agricultural soil; material: soil | place: USA | collected 2014-09 | depth 0.25 m
CCGGACAAGGACTATCGCTGGTGGGTCCGGGAGACGACCGATGGTGCTGAGCCGCGGAGCTCGAGTTTCCGGACGTTGCGGGTGAGGTGACGGCAGCGCTCGCCCGCAACCTCCCCGACACTCCTTTCCTCGAACGCCTGCGTGCCCTGGCGTTCCCGGCGTGCCCGCCGTTCCCGCTAAACCAACGCCACAGCTGAGCTTCGGGTCGACCCTCGATGGGAAGGTCTTCTCGGGCGTGGCCAAGGAGGGAATACTCGGGTTCACCTACGACCTCGACGGTGACGGGGTGCCCGACAGGGAGCTCACCTTCGGTCGGAACAACCTACTGCCTCTGCAGGGGAATGACTCACATCCCATCCTGAGCGTCCCTCTCGTTGAGGCGAGAGGGCGCCGCTCGGCATCTCTTGCAGCAAAACTGCGAACCACGGAACCCACGGAAGAGACACGGAACTCCCCTCAGTTCATTCAATGACTGAGCGTTCCGTGCTATTTCCGTGTGTTCCGTGGTATGCGGTTGCACTGGACTGTGAGATTCTGACCGCCCAGGCTGCGTACCTACCTCCGAGCGACGGAATTCAACCCTTACTCGGAGGAGATCTCGATGGTCCGCCGTCTTCTTACAGGCGTGTTCTGCCTTGGGCTCTTCGCCTGCTCCGGCGGCGGCGATGCCACGGGTCCAGACCCCCTACCCCACGAAGATCCGCCACCACCCGTGCACGAGCCCGGCCCGGGAAAGCCGGAGCCCGTCCCGACGCCCGGGCCTGAGCAGCCGCCACCGCCGCCGGCCCCTGGTCCCGAGCAGCCACCGCCTCCGCCGCCACCTCCACCGGTGTTCAGTGTGGCCGGCGATTACGGGCTCACGCAGATCAACGAGTCGCAGCCGGGCCAGCTGGTGCTGCTATCTAACCCTGACGGGGGTGCCATCGGCCTCTATCGGTTCGACCCCAGCAGCGTGCTGAGCATGAACGATCAGGCCTGGGCGTTCGTGGTCCTGCTCGAGGACGAGAAGAACGTCTACCAGATCCAGAACCAGGGCACGTACACTCGCTCGGGCGACCAGGGAGAGGACTTCACCTTCGTCTCGACCATCGATGGCAAGGTCTTCACCGGTCACGCGACGAATGGGTCGATGGTGTTCACCTACGATCTCGATGGCAACGGTCAGCCCGACACCAAGCTCGGCTTCATCCTGAAAGGCTGAGACATCCTATGCGAGCAATCGTTCTCGCACTGCTTCTTCTGCAGCACAACCGCCCCATCTCACATCCTACCTCCGAGCGTCCCTCTCGCTAAGGCGAGAGGGCGCACGTCCTTTCTCACGGCACAGGGTACTGCAACCGCAACGGCGAACCACGGAACCCACGAAAACGGCACGGAACGCTCAGTCATTCATAACCTGAGGTCGCCCCCCACCCCACAACAACGACGCCTTACCAAGACGTTAGTTCCGTGACTCTTCCGTGTGTTCCGTGGTTCGCTGTTGCGGTTGTTGTGGGTTGTAGTCATGCCGAGGCGGCGAACGCGCCCCAGGTTATGTCCCCATCCACCATCCCAAGGGGAGCAGCTATGCCTGCGAATTGGATCGTGGCAGCTCACGGCTGGAAGAACGGCGTGAAGCGGGTCTATTGGGGATGCCGTACCCAATTGGACGACGAGGCCCCCATGGAGGACAGTCGCTGGTGATGGCCGAGCCAGCGTACACCGCAAACAGCGAACCACGGAACACACGGAAGAGCACGGAACTAACGTCTTTTGGGTAACCGGTTGTTCTGGTGGGGTGGTGGGCAATCCTTAGTTCATGGAATGACTGAGCGTTCCGTGCCGTTTTCGTGGGTTCCGTGGTTCACTGTTGCGGTTGCACGGAACTAACGTCTCTTTGGTAACCAGTTGTTCTGGTGGGGTGGTGGGGCAACCCTCAGTCCATGGAATGACTGAGCGTTCCGTGCTGGTTCCGTGGGTTCCGTGGTTCGCTGTTGAGAGTGGAGCTAGGGCCGGGCTTACCCGAAACGATTCCAGCAGCCAGATTCAACCCACCCCTAACATTCGACGACCCCCTGAAACCAACGCTCCTCGGCGCAGCCGTCATTCTCGCGCTCGCTCCTTACGGCGCAGCCGCCCAGGCCGCGCCGGCCGATCACGCCGCGCACCACATGTTCGTCATGCCGAGCTTCACCTTCGAGGACGGGACCACGCTGCCCCAGACCAAGGTGAGCTACGGCACTTACGGCCGGCTCAATGCCCGGAAGAGCGACGTCGTCCTCCTGCCGTCCAGCTACATGGCCGACCATCACGACAACGATTGGCTCATCGGCCCCGGGCTGGCGCTCGATACCACGAGGTACTTCCTGGTGGCGACCGAGCTCTTCGGCAACGGCCATTCATCCTCGCCCAGCAATACGCCGGAGCCGTTTCACGGGCCGCGTTTCCCCCGCGCGACCATCCGCGACAACGTGCAGGCCGTTCACCGCCTGCTGGTGGACGAGCTCGGCGTCAATCACCTGGTTGCGGTGCTGGGCTTCTCGATGGGAGCGGAGCAGGCGTTCCAGTGGGCGGTGAGCTACCCCGATTTCGTCGACCGCATCGTCGCCCTGGCCGGGACCGCGAGATGCTGGCCGCACGGCGTGGTGCGGCTCGAGTCGCAGATCGGCGCCCTCACCGGCGATCCCGAGTTCAAGGACGGCAACTATAGCTCGCCGCCCAGGCAGGGGCTGCATCTCTTCGGCCTGGTCTGGGCGCCCTGGCTCACCTCGCAGCAGTGGTGGCACGACGAGCTCTGGCGCGGCCCCACCTGGCCCCCGGGCGACACTTTCCAGGCGGTCATGGCATATTTCGCGGACAGCCTCTTCGCCAATCTCGACGCCAACGATCTGATCCTGCAGGCCCGCACCTGGGAGCGGCACGACGTGGGCACCAGTCCCGGTTTCAACGGCAACCTCGAGCGGGCGCTCGGGTCGATCAAGGCGCGGGTGCTCTACCTGCCGGTGCAGACCGACCTGTACTTCCCGGTGTCCGACGCGCGCGCCGAGGCGCGGCTCATCCCCAGGGTGGAGCTGGTCCCTATTCCTTCCTTATGGGGCCACGTGGCGGGAGGCGGGGGCGACGAAGGCTCCAGGCGCTTCATCAGCGAAAAGGTCGCCGCGTTCCTTCGACGATGAGGGTCCTTCCATGAAACCGGTCGGTCTGGTTCTGCTGCTGCTGATCGCTCTCACTCGGCTTGCTGTCGCCCAAAAATCGGCCTGCTCCTTCCTGACCGCGGCCGAGATCCAGGCCGCTATCGGAACCAGGCCCAGCGCGCCTCAGCCGATGGACATGGAGGTGCCGGGCAAAAAGGGTGAGAAAGTGCTCGCCTGTCTCTGGAGCGTTCCGGCCGACCAGGGGCAGGTCGCGGTCAGCCTGGGGCATCTACCGCCGGGCATGAGTGCGCAGACCGCGGCCAAGCAGAACCCCGGGATCGATGCACTGCGGAGTGCCAAGTATAAGGAAGAGAGCAGGGAGTTCAGCGACGGGTATTGCTCGATCATGACCCCGCCGGCATCGGAGAAGCAAGGCGTCATCATGTCCTCCTGTGCCGGAGGGGTGAAAGGCCAGATTCTGTCGGTCGCCTTCACCAGCCCGACCAAGGCGCTCACCATCGCGCAGGCCAAGAGCCTGCTGGATAAGGCCACGGCGCGGGGGCCCTGAGCCATAGAAAGGCTAGGTTGCAACGCCGCAGGGTCCTCGCCTCCTTGGACGCCGCCAGCGCAGAACGCTTCTTCCCGCTTGACTGTCGCTTGATCGCGCGCCGGTAGAATCTTCACCATTGCAGCGCCAACTGAAGGTGTGGGCTGGCAATGTTCCATGCCCTTACCGGTGAGGAAGTGGTTCGCCATGCTGGCACGCCCGCCGTTGCATCGGCTCGCGGACCGGTCGACCCGCTGTTGGGTTCTCGGCACTAGGCTGTCTCAGTTAACGCAAACGGGGGGACACCATGAGGCGCATTACATTGCCTGCTTTGCTCGCCGCGTTCACCGCTTGCACCGATCGCTCTTCCCCGGTAGAGCCGAGTGGACTTCAGATCAATCCGGCCGTGGTGGTCAACGAGAGAATCCCGATATTTTTCCTCGTGGTGAACCCTTGCAACGGTGAAGAGGTCGTGTCCTTAGAGGGCGATATACACATCGTGGTCAGCACAACCGAGGACGGACATGGTGGTACCCATGTCGGGGTAATGAACGAATCACACTTTTCTGGAATAGGGGCGCTGACCGGGGCTCAATACAGGGGCTTCTTCAACAGCAACGGCCATTTCAACGTTAGACCGCCATTCCCGCAGATACTGACACTGGCTAGTCCAGGCACGATGACCATAAGCTCTGGGAACGTGCCCAACTTCATCGCGGTCATCGTCTCCCATCTGACCGTTAACGCGAACGGTGAAGTGACGGTTACCAAGGACGAGTTTCGGGCGGAGTGCCGGGGCTAGGCGCAGCAAGACCCCAGCGGTGGTGCACGCGAGCGCTTGCGACCTCCCAAGGCATCCGCCGCGTTTTTCGGATTTCCAACCAGGACAGGCCTGCGTCAGGTCTAGCTAACTTGTGGGCCCCACTTCAGCTTTATCGGAGGCCACCCCCAGCTCGAGTCCCCCAAGGAGGTCCCTATGCGACACTTCCTCATTCTCACCGCTTTTGCTCTCTGCAGCGCCTGCCAGCCTGCCCCCAAAACCCAGACCTCGACGGAGGGGGCTGCGTCCAGGGCGGCGCCGGCTGGCCTGTCAGCCGAAGATGAGGCCGCTGTCCGTGCGGTCGATGCCGAGTGGGCGCGCGCGGCTACCGCGGGCGACGCGAAGGCCCTCACAGCCGTATACGCCCCGGATGCTACACTCCTCCCTCCGAACGAGCAGAATGTCAAAGGGGAGGCTGTTGGCAAATACAACGCTGACATGCTCAGCGCCTATCCCGCCAAGATGGAGCTGACGACCGAGGCGGTGGAGGGCCGGGGTGACCTGGCTTATGCGGTTGGCACGTGGAAGGCGATCCCGACGCCGAAGAAGGCCGGCGCCAAGCCGCTTCCCACCGAGGAAGGGAAATACCTCGAGGTGCTGAAGAAGCAGGCCGACGGGTCGTGGAAGCTCGTGTACGACATGTGGAGCTCGAACGCTCCCGCGGGAAAGCAGTAGTCCCTGCTGAGAAGCAAGACCGCCGCCGATATCGCAAGCTATCGGCGGCGGTCGCTTTTCACGCCGCTCCCTGCTCTGTCTGCGAGGACGGCTGGTCCACCGGCTCTCGCTTGGCATACCACTCCTCGGTTCTGGCATCAGCCGCACCCCCCGCCGCACAGATGCAGCAGATTGCGACGATGACTGCAACCCAGAGCAGTCCAAGTACGCTCAAGCCAAGCCCGATGAACATGGCGAGAAGCGCCGCAATAGGAATACCGATACCGCGGCGGCCTGGCAGGTAGTGGCGGGCAAAGGGATAGACCAGGAGAGACGAAAACGAGCCACGGCGGCTGGGTCTCTTAGATTGCCAACCTCTCTGCAACTGCCCTGCAAGGCGCTGCACCGGCGCCTGGCGCCTTCCGGTTCGACCCTTCACATTGCACTCGATCCTCCTCCCCCACGGTGGCACTCGTGCCTCGCGCCCATGCGACGTTGGCCGACGCACTTCGCGACCGCTATGCGTTCGAGCGCGAGCTCGGCCGGGGCGGCACGGCTACGGTACACCTGGCCCGAGATCTCAGGCACGGTAGGCTGGTCGCCATCAAGGTGCTGAAACCGGAACTTGCCCAGGCGCTCGGTGCGGAGCGCTTTCTCCGGGAAATCCAGATCGCCGCCTCGCTCACCCACCCTCACATCCTGCCGGTGCTGGACTCGGGAGTGGAGCGACCGCGCGACCAGACGGCCGGAGGGGCGTTCTGGTACGCGATGCCGTATGTAGCAGGGGAATCATTGCGGGCGCGCATTCGTCGGGAAAAGCAACTTGCGCTCGATGACGCGCTTCAGATCGCCCGCAATGTCCTGGGGGCACTGGCCTACGCTCATAGCCACGGGATCATCCACCGCGACATCAAGCCGGAGAACATCCTGCTGGAGGGCGACGAGGCGGTCGTGGCCGACTTCGGGCTCGCCCGAGCAGTAACCGCCGCCGGCGGCGACAACCTGACCCCGACCGGGCTTACAGTGGGGACCCCGGCGTACATGAGCCCCGAGCAAGCCACCGGGGTGAGCGAGATCGATGCCCGGTCCGATATCTACAGCCTCGGATGCGTGCTCTACGAGATGCTTGCGGGCGAGCCGCCCTTCACTGGCCCCTCCCCGCAAGCCATCCTCGCCAAGCGGCTGAGCGAGCCCCTGCCGTCTCTCCACGTGGTCCGCGACACGGTGCCGGCGGAGGTGGAGCAGGCAATCGCGAAAGCGCTGGCCAGGGTGCCGGCGGACCGGTTCTCCTCCGCAAGCGAGTTTGGGCACGCGCTGTCGGCGCCCCCGCGAATCCGAGGTGTGGCCGAAGGGACGACCAGGTGGCGTGGGTGGATCGTTCCTGCCGCGGCACTGGCGCTGCTCGCAGCCATAGCGATCGCCCTCGTGCGCTCGCGGGCCACCGCGCCGGCCACGCTCGACGCCAACCTGGTTGCGGTGGCGCCGTTCGAGGTGGCCGCCCCAGCGCTTCACTCCTGGTCCGAAGGGCTGGTGGATGTGCTGTCTCGGAGCCTAGACGGGGCAGGCCCGCTACGGACGGTGTCGCCGACGGTGATACTCAAACGCTGGACTGGGCGACCTGACCCGGCGTCCGCTGCGGCACTTGGCCGGCGGACCGGGGCGGGGTTGGTCGTCTTCGGCGCACTGGATCGGAGCGGGGCTGACTCGGTCAGGATTCGGGCTGCGCTGCTTGATCTCGGCGACAAGGGCGCACCGCCGGAAGTCGAGGTGCGGGGCGATACGCTGCGCATGGACCAGCTGATCGACTCCCTGGCGGTATCGTTGCTGCGGGAGCTCAACCGCACTCGTTCCATCGGAGCAGTCCGGCAGTCCTCGTTGGGCGCGAGGTCGCTGCCCGCGCTCAAAGCGTTCCTGCGCGGCGAGCAGTTCTACCGGCGCGCGCTCTGGGACTCCTCTCTGGCGCAGTACGATCGCGCCATTGCCTTGGACAGCACCTTCGCGCTCGCCTACCAACGGATCGGATGGGTTCTAGGGTGGCAACCACCCGGTGCCGCCACCTACGGGCCAGGCGACAAGTACGGTCGCCTGGCATCAGCGTTCAACCACGGACTCGCGCCCCGCGATAGCCTGCTCATCGTCGTCCATGCGCTCCAGGGGACCGTGTTCGACGCCGTCAACTCGGACACTGAGGAGCCAGACTACTTCGCCATCAAGCGCCGGCTGTTCGTCACCTTGGCGGAGGCTCGGCGGCGGTATCCGGGCGATCCGGAGTTCTGGTACGTTCTGGGGGAGGCGCGGTGGCACGTCGACGATCCGGGCGTCGCGACCGACGATGAGGCGTTGGACGCCTTCGACCACGCGATCGCGCTCGATTCCGCGTTCTCCCCGGCCTACCAGCACATCCCGGGCATCGCCATCGCCGTGGACCTGGGCGACCCGGCCCGCGCCCGCCGCTATCTCGCGGCGTACGTGCGGCTCAACCCGCAGGAGGACAAGACCTCCGGCCTTCACCTCGCGGCAATCCTGCTCGATCCCAACAAGGCAGGTCTCCCGGAGACGCGTCGACTCATCGAGGCCGCTCCGGGCACCAGTCTATTTAGGGCGTCTATCGAGTACCTCAACACCTGGCCCGACTCGGCCGAAACGGCTGTTCTGCTGCTCCGGAGCCTGGCGTTCGGCCACCACAGTATGAGGGGAGCTATCACTATCACCGATTCCCTCCGGCGACGGCAGCTCCTGGCTTTCGCTCTCACGCAACGCGGCCATCTCCGCGAGGCGCACCAGCTCCAGCCGGTATTCGCGGCCACCGAGCGATGGCAAGACCCCTACGTCCGGTTGGCCCTGCTCGGTGCCGTGCCGGTTGACACGGCTGCCGGGGCCTTCCGCCGCGCGGTCGAGCGCGATCTCCCGGCGGGAGTCATTGGCCTGATCCCGGTCCTGCCTTGGTGGTTCGCCCAGCGCGACACGACCGTGCTCAAGCGCTTCGCGTCACAGGTGGACTCGATTGCTCGCCGCGACTCCGCTCGGCCTGTGGGCAATCCCAGGCGGTACTACGCCGCCGAGGCGGCTCGGGCCTACCTCACGCTGCTGCGGGGAGACTCGGTCGGAGCCCTGCAGGCATTCGCTTCCTTGCCGGACAGCACCTGCGGTCTGGTCAGCTGCTATGCTCAGAAACTTACCGAGGCACGGCTGCTGCAGGCGGCCGGAGAGGAACGACGGGCGATCGAGCTACTGGATCGCTGGGTGGAATTGCAGGGCGACTTCTCCCCACCGGACCCACTGGCAGTCCTGGAGCTGGCCCGCCTCGCTGAGCGTCTCGGCCAACGAGACAAGGCCATCAAGTCCTACCAGTTTGTGGCCAACGCCTGGCGCCACGCCGACCCGGAGCTGCAGCGCTATGTCGAGGAGGCCCGGAGCGGGCTCACCCGTTTGGTGGGGGAGTCAAGGCAGCCGTGAAGACTCCGGATGGCGGCTAGCCGTGACCGGCGCCAAGTTGTGCCAGGTGCCGGTCACCGGGAGTACGCCAACGTGGTCCGATCTGCAACTCTGCACATCAATCAGCTAATCAACGGGTATAGCGCTCATTCTTTGCGAGCACACTGGTGCCATTCCGGCCTCCAACCGCGTAGAACCGTCCGTCACTGCTGATCAGGCTTACCGCGAGCCCAGCACGGGCTGACGGCATGTCTGCCAGCGCTCCCCACGATTGGGTGACCGGATTGTATGCCTCGACCGTGCGTAGGTAGGTCGTGCCACTGCGCCCCCCGATCACATAGAGCAGGCTTCCGTCCGACCCGCCGGCCGCAGCGACTCGCGCAGTCGGCATAAAGCTCTGCGTCGTCCAGGTGTTGGTTGCCGGGTCGTACATGTCAAGGCGCCCGCTCGTGGCACCCGAACCGGTGCTCCCGCCCGCCACGTAGAGCTTACCGCCGACTGCCGCAACCACCGGTTGAACGTGCGCCTCGGGCGCTTCACGTAGCGTGGTCCAAGTATTAGTGCCAGGGTCGTAGCGATGCAGCAGGCCCGCGCTCACCTGGACGCCCGTGCTCAGAAGCGTGCAGCCGGTGAAGACGTACAGTCTACCGCCGATCGATGCTGACCCACCGCAGCCGCTCGCCACCGGCATCGTGGACTTGGTCGCCCAGGTGTTCGTGCTGGGATTGTAGGCGTAGAGCGTTCGCGTCAGCGTTCCAGCCGAGTTGAAGCCGCCGGCTAGGTAGATCTTGCCGCTGATGGCCGTAGCGCCATTAGCACCATAGCGGGCTGAAGGCAGGAGAGCCTTCGTGCTCCAGCTGTTGGAACCAGGGGTGTATGCGACCACGCTGTTCAGCACCGTGCCCGTGCTGCTAAGCCCGCCGATTGTGTAGAGGACCCCGCCGACCGCAGCGGCGGCAGGACGCTGGCGAGCCGATGGCAGCGAAGCGCGTGTGGTCCAGAAGTTTCCGGCTGTGGTAAAGCGGACGGCATCGTTCGCGAGTTCATAGTTCGCGGCCGAGCGGCCCGGGACAAAGGCGGCCTGAACGCCGCCAGCATCCTCGACGCCTTGGGTGTAGATGTGACCGGCAGATTGATTGGTCGTGTGAATCTCGATCGCATTGCTGCCTTCGTAGAGCACGATCTGGGTGGTCACCCGGTTGGTACCTTCTTCGCCGTACCAGGGCAGGTTCTGATAGGCGACGATCAGATAACGGTTCGGTGCCTGGCCGCGCGTTTCGTAGAAGATTCCACCGCCTCCAGGTGGGTAGAGATCGGTCCACGCGGCAGCGATGATGTTATTGAGACCGTCGTTTAGTGGGATTGTCCCTCCAGTGCAGCATCCGCTGGACATGGGTGACGTGAAGCCGATGAAGCCGTTGCTGGAAATGTGGAAGGTCGTATAGCTGTTGCCGAAGAAGGTGAAGCTGAAGCCGATCGGCACACTCTCGAGCACGCAGTCATCACAGGCTGGAACTGAGTGGGCGAAGGGTCCTGGTTTCGGGGCAAACGGAATAGAGCTCCGGATCGCCAGGGCGGAGATTTCGGGCGAATTGTTGCCCGTGGGTCCCGTTGGTCGACCGAGGTCGACGGCATTGCCTTCCTTATCAGTGGGGGAAACGGGAGCCACTGTGGGATCGCTGGGCGGCAGGGGGGCGCTTCCCCCGGGATCGAGCGGAGTGTCCTCCCGCTCACCGCAACCTGCGAGCACCAGGACGAGCGCCAACAGCGTGGTCACGAGTCCTAGCCTCACATGCGCTGCCGCAAGCGCACGCCGGGATCGATACCAAAGGTTTCCAGTGACCGAGGGAGATTGGTACTTCATGGCAGCTCCAGCAAATAGTTGGACAGAAGTGGCGTTGCGCGGAGGAAGCCATCGTCACCGCGCAACCGTCATCATGGTTGAGCGCGTGCAAGCTGCCCGTATGGGGTCAAGCAGCGGTCAAGTCGCTGCAAGTCTCCAGGCGGGGTTCCGTGATGTAGCGCAGCGTCAAGCACCACGTCCGTGGACGCCTTGACGATGGCTTGATCGAGCTCCGCTATCTGTGGCCCTCCCCAGCGACCTGGTGCGCCATGCAGACTCGTCGAGCTGTCCTCGCCACACTCCTCGTCGTTGTCGTTAGCAGCCTCGTCGATCTCCATGACCTGGCGGCGCAGGCGTGCTTCGCGCCACACCCTTTGCCTCGGTGCCGAGCCTACTTTCTCACCGAAGCCGGCCTCAGCGCCCGCCTCGATCCCCATCGCTACACCGAGTCCGCCTCCGCCACGCTCGAGCTGGGCTACATGGTCAATGTCAGCGCTCGCTCGGCCCTCGGCGCGGCCGTGTTCCTTCGTGGTGGGGAACCTGTCGGCGGGATTGGATTCCGTCCTCGGTATCGCCATTGGCTGAACCGCTACCTGAGCCTCGATGTGGCCCCGGGAATCGTGCTCAAGAGTACGGGTGGGGGACAATTCTCACTCAAAGCGCCGACCCTGAGCGGCCAGGTAGGGCTGAACGTGAGCCCGGGTCTCGGGTTGATTGGCCAGGTCGACGTGGTCCGCAGCGCCTACGGCACCTTCTCGAATGGGAAGTCCACCGATGTTGCGTGGTATGCCGGTGGGTCTCTGGGGGGCTGGCCGGGTGGGATCGGGATGCTCGGCTTCCTGGGCTTAGGAGCCTTGGTCGCAGCCACGTGGTGATTCTCGTCCGTGCGTTTACTACACCTTAACCGGGACTTGACCCATGCTCCGCCTCAGTCGCTTTCCTTTCATCCTCGCCCTCGCCTTCACGGCGGCCTGCTCCGATTCCAGCCTCGGCCCTACCACTGCCACGGAGTCGACCTTTGCCTCCGCCGCCGTATCCGATCGGATCACGGTCATGACCCGGAACGCGTATGTCGGCGCTGATGTAGACGCCATCATAGCTGTCCTCGCCTCGGGCGACCTGGAGGCAGCGGCGCGCGCGGTGCTCGAGGGGGCGGAGGTTCTACGGCGCACCGACTTCCCCACTCGTGCCAACGCCCTGGCCGCCGAGATCGCCCGGGAGCGGCCCCACGTAGTCGGACTGCAGGAGGTCGAGACGCTGGATATCAACCTCGCCGCGTTCGGCTCTCCCATTGTTATCAACCAGGACTTCCTGGAGATTCTTCAGGCCGCGCTGACTGCCCGGGGGCTGGGCAACTACGTGGTCGCGGCGGAAGTGACCGAGATCGACGCTACTCCAGCTCCCGGCCTCAGGCTCACCGACCGCGACGTCCTCCTGGTGGATCAGGATCGGGTGCAGTGGAATCCCGCGACGGTGGTCGCTACCAATTACGTGGCCAACATCGGGCCGGTGGCGCCGGGAGTGTCGCTGATTCGTGGCTTTGTCATGATCGATGCGATGATCGATGGGCAGCAGGTCAGGGTTGCCAGCACCCACCTGGAGAGCGGTCCTGGCGCTACGCTCTCGGGGCTGCGGGCCTTACAAGCGGGCGAGCTGCTGAGCGCGGTCGGCACCGCGGCGCCCGCGATCCTGCTGGGAGACTACAACGACTCGCCCGGCAGCCCGATGTATGACCTGGTGCGAGGAGCCGGATTCAGCGACGTGTGGGCTGCGTTGCGGCCGGGCGTCCTGGGCTTCACCTGCTGTCATGTCGCGGACCTCTCCAACAAGGTGGCCAGGCTGAATCAGCGGCTCGACTTCGTCTTCGCTCGCGGTATTGCAGGTCCGCAGGGCAAGCTGCAGGGGCAGGTGACCATGATCGGCGACCAGCCGGGCGATCGAGTCCAGGGACCGGACTATCGGATCTGGCCGTCGGATCATGCCGGCCTGGTGGCTCAGTTCCTCCAGCCGCCGGCAAGTGGGCTCGCGCTGGCACGATGAAGTCGAAGGTCGCGGGTCAGGGTCGCCCGTGACCCGCGACTCCCTCATGCCGCACGAGTTTCACCTTCGGCCTGCGGCTGCTGCTGCGTTCCTTCCTGATCCGGCGCCGAGCGCGGCGTAGTCAGGACGCTGCTGGCGCTTTCCCATGCGGCCAGGAGATCGGCGTCGTTGGCAAAGCGGAGCTGATTGACGCCGTCCATGGCATGAACCAGCTGGAGGATCTCATCGGCAACGGCTTCGAGCTCGGCACTGGCACCGACATGGGCCCGCCGGCCTTCGACGCCCCGCTGCATAGCGGCCTCGAACTGATCCAGGGTCTGCAGCAGGCTCTCCAACACGGTTTCCACCATACCGTATTTGATCAGCAGTTCTTTGTGGGTCTGGGCTTCGGTGGCCATACCCCGGGCGGTGGTGAGGAAGGCCTCATGGGTCCGGCTGCCGGGTTTGTAGACGAATTTCTCCGGCAGGTCGGGTACTTCCTGGGCGGCGACCCTGGCCACATGGATCAGGTGCGACAGGTGCCCGTTCTTCATTTGCCGCCGTAACTCCTGCTTCAGCACACTGGCTGCCCGTTCCTCGAGCTGGCCGTTCCGCTGCTCGCCCGCGACCGCTTCGAGTCGCGCCACGGCTTCCTCCAGGCGCTTGAGCGCGGCGAGGTAACCGGGGCTGTCCACCGGGTGGGCGCGGACGAAGTTGAGCGCACTCCGCGCCATCACCAGAATCCTACGGGTTCTTCGATTCATACGGTCCCTCATTCTGTGTGCCACGGCACGCTGCCGCGCGCGCTGCCGTTGGGTGTGAGACTGCGAGAGACATCAACCGTGTCGTCATCGGCGCGAGTGGTCGGACGGCGGGGAACGCGAGGAGCATGCCAACTGTTCCGCGCAGCAACTGAGGGTGTGATGTGATAAGTAAAATGTGATCGAGCGCAGTCGAGGTTGGAGGATCGACAATCGAAATATTTCCAGGGCAGGTGAAGCCTACGATTCAGCAATCGAAGTAATCCCGGCGCAGTCGACGCTGACGCGGCAGGGATCGAGCTCCGAATCAGTGCAATCGACGTTTGCGCCGGGGCAATCGATCTGGTGATCCCGGCAGCCGAGCCGGAACCGCAGCAGATGAGGTAAAAAATGGTGCAACTGGGATGGCGAATCACGCAGTCGGGCTGGCAATTCTGCAATTGACCTATTTGTCGCGCGGGCGAGGTGTTTTGCCCGGCAGGCGACATTTCCGCGGTGCAATTCTTTTTGCTCCTGCCGCAGGCGACTGTTCAAACCGTAAATAGAAAGCAGGGCAGCCGCGGACGACGTCAAGTCGTGCGCAATCGACCTTGTCGCGCGGGACGCCGACTTCGTGCGGCGCGCGACAGCCGGGTTGTGGCCGACGGCGGCGCGGTAGCGGCGGCGGGAGGCGTGGTGCAGCCGCAATTGGCTTAGTGCGGATTTCGGCGGCGCGTTGCGGCCGCGGGCAGCACAGTAACTCTTGCGCGGGGCATCACGTCATCCGCGCATCACCTGATGCAGCTGGCGACCGACGGGTTGCAGGCGCGGAAGGCATGGTGTCGGTGACCGGTGACGTGCTGCGGCCGGCGGTCGATCTGGTGCAGGCGCGGATGACGAATTGCGGCTGCCGCCAACTCATCAACTGGAGCAATCGGCGGGTTGCGGACGACGCCGATGTGTTTCCTCTGGCGAGGACGGCTGTACAGAAAAGAGGACAATCGGGCGCCGTGACGGAGCCGTGTACGAGACCCGAGGCGTGCACATCTCCCAGTGACTGCAGCGTAGTCACGTCTGCAATGCACCTGTTGGCACGCCCGATGCACGTGGGCGACCTGCTCGCTCCTACATCCAGTTTTACGGAGGTCACCGACTCACTGACGCCGGAGGCTCGACATGTACCGTCCATTGTTCGTCTCTCTTCTTTTGCTCGGTCTCACCCGCCCGGCCCCGGCACAGCGTGTGGACCCGATCCCCTGGACCCTCGCGAGCGGCGACTTCACCATCTTCGGCCACACCGAATACACCCTGACCGTCACCCTGTTGCCTCGGATCGTGTTCGACACCAGTCGGG
>UEXR01000726.1_pt1 | contig 14276 bp, 9 predicted proteins | sample 4301101 | NCBI WGS metagenome assembly UEXR01 (sample SAMEA4773180, study PRJEB27434) | metagenome | biome: 2259; feature: agricultural soil; material: soil | place: USA | collected 2014-09 | depth 0.25 m
TAACTCAGCTTGAGAAAGAACCCGTCTTCGGCCCGGCGCAACCCGGTGATCAGCGGATCGCGCGGATCGATCGGGTCGCGCAGCGTGTTGCCGTAGCCGGCGAAGAGGACGGTGCCCGGCGTTGGCTGGTAGGACAGCAACACGTCACCCCGGAAGGAGCGGTGCAGGAATGCAGCCGCCCGCACGAACTCACCCGCCTCGGGGTCGAAGATCAGGATCGGTGCGTCGGTGCGGGTGTCGTCGCGGAGCGAATCCTGCCGCTCGCTGGTGTACTCGCCGACCAGGCGTACGAAGACCGGTCGAGAGAGTTGATACTCCACCTTGAGCCGCGGGATCTTCTGCAGGTTCACCAGGGAGCCGTCGCTCCGCCGTCGCACCTGCTGCAGCAGGTAGGTCGCGTTGAACCGCAGCTTGTCGGTGGGACGCCAATCGAGTCCGGAGTTGAACTGCACGATCTTCCCCGACGACCACTCGAAGAAGTTCTCGTCGTGCCCCCAGAGAATGAACGCGTTGGCGTAGAAGTGCTTGAACTCAGGAGTCTCGAACGACAGCACGTAGTCCCGGTTGGGGATCCGGGGCCCGCCGACGAAGGCGACCGTGTCGGTCCCACTGCCCACGCGGGGTAGTTCCAGCCGGTAACCCCCATAGACCTCGAACGGATAGCCGAAGGTCTCGAACAGCACCGAGCCGGTGAGTTGCCATCCGCCGCGCAAAGTGGAGTTGACATTGAGGTGGAGTTGCCGGTCCAGGATGCCTTCGCCATGCACGAATTGCTCGTAGCGGTAGCGGCCGTTGAGGTTGACGTCGAAGGTGAAATTCTCCAACAGCCCGCCGCGCGGCCCATAGAGCGTCAGCCGCGGATCGAAGTTCAATCCCACAAGACCGGGCCGAGGGAAGAACCCGCTCAGCGCGCGGAAATCCTGGTGGCTCCCACTGAAGCTGGTCCGGAGCCCGATCGTGCGTCCATTGATATTGAAGCGGCCCAGCCAGAGCGAACCCGAGGTGGTCTCGCCATCCACTCGGGTGCGGCTGCCGGCCAGCTGCAACTGAGCGCTATAGATCCCGCCGAAGACCAGGCGGGCGTCGGCTCCCGCTACCCTGTTGTAGTTGTCGCCCTCGACCCGGTCGGTGTAGACCATGCCCACCCGCGAGCTCCCCGCCACGTCGCGCTGGAGCCGGAGGAGGTTGTAGATCGGGTGGTCCTGACCGGTAGCCGACACCTCCCGGTCATCCATGGCCGACAGCAGGCCGATGTCGGTGCCCATGCCCTTGCCGGTGAGTTTCACCGCGGCTACGGGCTGCACCACCCGGCGGCTGTAGATCAGGTTGTTCGGGGTACTGAACTGCTCGCTGCCATCAAGAAAGAAGGGTCGCTTCTCCTGAAAGAACCGTTCATCGCGGGGGTCGAACAGGAACTGCCCTGCGTCCGACTCCACCTGGGAGAAATCGGGATTGGCCGTGGCGTTGAGATTGAGATTGTTGGTGATCCCCCAGCGCAGGCTGCCGCCCAGCTCGGGCCCGCCACCGCTGTAGTTCCACCCGGTAGACGTGGGCGTACCCGTAGTCTTCGAGGTAACCGAGGGATTGAACTCCAGCACCAGTCCGCGATGGAGGTCGGTGAGTCCGATCAGCCGCCCGAATTGTGCCAGAAACGAGGCCCGCGCGCGCTTGGCCGGGGCCCAGGAATCTTCAACGCCTGAGTGTTGCACCAGGCGGGTGATGTTGATCCCCCAGCTCTGCTCTCGAGCGGGCTGGAATCGCAAACTCTTGAACGGGATCCGGATCTCGACCTGGTAGCCGAAGTCGGTGAGCCGCCCCTTGGATTGGAACACGAAGTCGGGGCTCAGGTCCGCGCTCTCCCGGCGCACTACGGCGCTGTTGAAGCCGTTTCCCGAGGTGGAGCCGGTCTCGACCAAGGCGCCATCCGACTGGACCCCGAACGGGTTCACCGCGAAGACCGTGGCTTGCCGTGCGTCGTTGAAAGTGCCTAGAAGGATCTGTACCTGGTCGTCCGCTCCGATCTTGTCCCGGTCAGCCAGAGTAGCGTGCACCCCTCCGTGGGCCTCATATGCCTTGACCCCGAAGAAGATCGCGTTGGGCGAATACCAGACCAGAACCTCGGTCGAGTCGGTCGCTGCGACGCCGTCCACCGGGGAGAATTGGGAGAACCCGGTCAGCAGTGAGGCTTCGCCCCATACCGCCTCACTCAGCTCCCCGTCCACCGTCACCTCCACCACCCGCTGCGGAATTCGCACGTCGAGTCTGCCCGCGCGGCCATTGTAGACCGAGGCGGGATCGGTATCGCCCAGGTGTAGCGCCAGCAGCAGCGGGAGAAGCATGAGCCCGCCAGTGAGGGGGGTACTCAGGTCTACGCGACCATCCCCTACCCGGTTTCGGCTCTCCCTCCCCCTAACGGCTGATCCAGCCGCTCGCCCAAACGGCCGATGCTGGAGTGGTTGACCCCAGCGATCATACGGTCAATCGCGGGCGCACTCCGCGCCCGGGGCTCATTGGAGGATCGCATGACAACATCCGCGCCTGGTCAGAGCAGCGTGCTGGCCGGACTCTCTCGCGACCTTGCCGCCACCGCCGAATGGGTCGGCAGGTCGGTCGTCGCCATCCACGCCCGCCGGCGTATCCCTTCATCGGGAGTGGTCTGGCGACCCGGGGTCGTGGTCACCGCCAGCCATACCCTGAGCCGCGACGAAGATATCAGCGTGACCCTCGCGAGCGGTCGCAGCACAGCCGCGTCGCTCGCCGGGCGCGACCCCTCCACCGATCTCGCCGTCCTTCGGCTGGAGGATGCCGCGGTCCCTCCAGTGGAGCGGGCCGATGACTCCGAGCTCCAGGTCGGGCGCTTGGTGCTGGCCCTAGGTCGCCCCGGACCCCAGCTCACCGCGAGCCTTGGGATCGTGAGCGCGGTAGGAGGCGAGTGGCGCACCTGGCAAGGGGGGAAGGTGGACCGGTTTGTCCGGCTGGATCTCTCCATCTACGACGGGTTTTCCGGCGGCCCATCGGTTGAGGCCGGCGGACGGGTGCTCGGCGTCAACACCTCGGGGCTTGCCCGTGCGATGGCGCTCGCGCTTCCGGCAGCCACGGTCGAGCGAGTAACCGACCAACTGCTCTCTTCCGGTCGGGTGACCCGTGGGTATCTGGGCCTTGCCGCGCAGCCGCTACAGTTGCCCGACGGCTTGCGCGAGCGGCTCAGCTTGCCGGGTCGAGTGGGGCTGGTGATCGTCAATCTCGAGCCCAACGGTCCGGCCGAGCAGGGTGGACTGCTCCTGGGCGACATCATCGTGGCGCTGGACGGGCACGAGGTGGGTGATCCCGCCGACCTGCTGGCCGCGCTCGGTGGCGATCGGGTGGGAAAGTCTGCCGTCGTCCAGGTGGTACGAGCAGGCGAGCAGCGGAGCATCAGTCTGGTCATTGGTGAGCGGCCCGCGAAACGGGGACGGTAGCATGGTGGCACGTCGACTCGCCGGCTTGGCTGCCGGGCCATTGGGCGATGAACTGACGGTGCTGGCAGATTCGCTCCGCAAGATCACTGTGCAGGTGCACACCGGGCGCCGGGGACACGGCTCCGGTGTCATCTGGCGAAGCGATGGATTGATCGTGACCAACGCGCACGTTGCGTCCGGCGCCGGAGTTCAGGTGCGGCTCGCGGATGGACGACTGTTGGATGGACGACTCGTCGCGCGGGAGCCCGACCGGGATCTGGCCGCGCTCCGCATCATGGCCTCCGGGCTCCCCGCTGCTGCGCCAGGCAGGTTCGATTCCTTGCGGGCGGGAGAGTTGGTGGCCGCCCTCGGCCACCCGTTCGGGGTTGCGGACGCTTTATCCATCGGCGTGATCCACCAGCTCACCCGCGATGAGGGGAAGCCGGCCTGGATTCGAGCCGACATCCGGCTGGCGCCAGGAAACTCCGGTGGCCCGCTCGCCGATGTGACCGGGCGGGTGTTGGGCATCAATACCCTGGTCGCCGGAGGGCTCGGCTTTGCGATTCCCTCGCCGGTGGTGGCGGGCTTCCTCCGGCGCGCGGGTCTGGTGCCACCCGGCGAACGCGCAGCGTGACCCGAATTGTGATCGCCGCGGCATCACCCACCGTGCGCGCCGGGCTCGGCGCCCTGCTCGCGGGAAATCCGGCGTTCACGGTGCTGGAATCGGCCGCACGGGCTGAGACGCTCGCCGATCTGGCCGAAACGGTCGAGGCAGACGTAGTGCTGCTCGCGCTCGAGCCGGGCGAGTCCCTGCCGCTTCCATTGTCACTGCCCCCCGACGCGGTGGGGCGCGCCCCTGTGGTCGTCCTGCTGGGCGACGACGCGGTCGAAGGATGGTCCTCGCGAGCGCTGCGCGCGGGCGCGCGCGGCGTTCTTCCTCGAACCGCGACGGGAGAACAGATCAGCGCCGCGGTCGCGGCCGCGGCAGCCGGCCTGACCGTCGTGTCCAGTGATGCCGCCGTGCCTGGCCCCGCCCAACGTCCGGCGCTGGTCGCGGCAGCGCCGCCGGTTCAGCCGCTCACGCCAAGGGAGATAGAAGTACTCGGCATGCTGGCGGAAGGTTCGGGCAACAAGGCAATCGCGGCCCGGCTTGGCATCTCGGAGCACACCGTCAAGACCCACGTGGGCTCGATCTTCGGCAAGCTCGGAGTCTCCAACCGGGCCGAGGCCGTGGCGAGCGCCGCCAGGCTGGGCCTGCTGATGCTTTAGTGGGTGAGCGGCACCGCTGCTCGAGGAAGCGGCTCCGGTAGGTCGGCGACCACGTAAGCCATCACCGCCAGAAGCGCGACGCAGCGTGCCACCTCGGCGGGATCCAACTTGTCCAGGGTGTCACCATCGGTGTGATGGTACCAGAAGTATCTGCTGGCATCCACATCGAGCTCCATGCCTGGAACGCCCTGCTCCACCAGCGGGGTGATGTCGGCGGCAGGACTCTCAGGCGCCCGCTGCACCCCGGTGGCACTGATCGGCTGCAGCAGGGCGGCGACCTGCTGGATCTGTGTCGCGGCGGCATCGGTACCGGCGAAAATGACGCCTGCCGGTCTAAACACTCCGTTGTCGGATTCGATGGCCAGGACGTGCCGCCCGATGTCTGCGGCGTGTGCATCGCGATAGGCGAACCCACCTCGGAGGCCGTTCTCCTCGTTAGTCCACAGGACCACCCGCACGGTGCGTCGCGGCCTGAGGCCAAGCTGGTGCATCAAGCGCACCGCTTGCCAAGCCGCAACCGCACCGCCACCGTCGTCCATTGCCCCTTGACCGACGTCCCACGAATCGATGTGCCCGCCGAGCACGACCACTTCGTCCGGCTTCTCCCGCCCGACCACTTCCGCGACCACGTTGCGGCTGGGCGTGTCCGGCAGCATCCGGGCATTCATGGTGAGGGTCACGACCACCGGTTCCCCGCGATCCTGGAACCGATGCAACATCATCGCGTCTTCTACACTGAGCGCTGCGGCGGGGATCCGAGCCACGGTGGAGTCGTAGCGGAGCGCCCCGGTGTGCGGGCTCCGGATGGAGCCTGAGGCGACCGAGCGGATGAGGCAGGCCACTGCGCCAACCCGGGCTGCAGCCGAGGGACCGTCGGTGCGATAACGCCGGGTCGCCTCGTATTGGGTGAAGGGTTCATCGAACAGCACGATCTTGCCTCGAGCGTCGGCCGCCCGATGCTCCAGCTCCTCGAAGCTGCTCACCACCAGAACGGGCGCGGTAATTCCCTGTCGCGGCGTGCCGACGCTTCCTCCCAAACCCAGCATGCGAAGGGTCGCCCGCCGGGGCTTCACCAGCTCGACCGATTCGGCGCCGCGCACCCAATGCGGCACCATGACCGGCTCACCACGGACGTTCTCCAGTCCGTCGGCCTTCATCTCGTTCAGCACCCAATCGATCGCGGCCTCGAGGCTGGCTGATCCGCTGAACCGGTGGCCGAAGGTATCCACCAGCTTGCTGAGGCGCTGGTAGGCCGCGCTATCCCGGGTGGCCGCGCCAATGAGACTGTCGGCTACGTTCCGATACGAGGCCGCGATATCCGGAGCTTGGGATTGTACGACACTCGGTTTGCCGCCGGCGAGTAGGCCGCAGATCAGGACCGGCGAGAGGAGTCCGAGGGGACGCATGCCAGGATTCTAACCGGCTGGGTGATCTCGGGTAGGGCTATATTTCGCAAGAGCGCAGAACGCTCCGATGAATGACCCCCTGGAGGATGCATGGTAATGCGCACGCTGGGCTCCCTCGCAATTGGCTTCCTGGTCTTCGCCTCTGGCGCGTGGGCGCAATCCAAGACTACGAAGAAAGAGCCCGTCGCCGATGGCAGGACATTAAGTCAGTGGGTGGCCGAGCTGAAGGCGGCTGCGCCTCAAGTCCGCAACGCTGCGGCTTACGAAATCGCCGGGTTAGGACCCGAGGCCGCGCCCGCGGTCCCCGCCCTCATCAAGGCGTTGGACGACCCCGAAGCCAGCGTACGCTTCCCGGTCACGGTGGCACTACGGGAGATCGGTCCGGCAGCGGAAGCGGCGGTGCCCCGGCTCAAGAAGATGGTCGACGATGAGATCAACGATGAGGTCGCCGCGGGTGCCAGACGAGCCTTGAAGGCGATCAAGCCCGAAGCGCTTTCACAGGAGAGTGGCGACAAGGACTAGGCGAGGGCGCGGTCGAGATCCTCGACCAGATCATCCACGTGCTCCAGTCCAACCGAAAGGCGTAGCAGGCCGGGAGGGGTGCGGGTCGCCGGACCTTCCACGGAGGCCCGGTGCTCGATCAGGCTCTCCGGGCCGCCGAGGCTGGTCGCTCTGGTGAGAAGCCTCACCCGCGAGAGAACCGCCAGCGCTGCCTCTCGTCCACCACGTACCTCGAACGAGACCATTCCGCCAAAGCGCGACATCTGTCGCGCGGCCACCTCGTGCCCCGGATCATCGGACAGGCCGGGGTAGTGCACCCGTTCTACGTTCGGGTGTTGAGCGAGAAAGCCGGCCACCGCCTCCGCGTTGTCGCAGTGTCCCCGAATCCGATGGGCAAGGGTGCGTATCCCTCGGTGAACCAGCCAGCAGTCGAAGGGGGACGGGACCGCGCCTGCCACCGTCTGAATCGTGAGCAGCCGGGCGGCAAAATCGTCATCCTGCCGACAAACCAGCGCGCCGCCGGTCACATCGCTGTGGCCCGCCAGGTACTTGGTGCTGGCATGCATCACCACATCCGCCCCCAAATCGAAAGGCCGTTGCAGCAGCGGCGTGGCCCAGGTGTTGTCGCAAATACAACGCGCTCCCACGCCGTGAGCGATGTCGGCCACTCGGGCGATGTCGGTGATGGCGAGGACCGGATTGGAGGGAGTTTCTACCCAGATGACGCGGGTGCGGGGCGTGACGGCGCGAGCGATCGCGTGCAGATCGCACAGGTCGACAAAGCTGCTGGCGAGCCCCCAGGGGGCCAGGACCTCGGACAACATCTTGGCGGTGCCGTAGTACGCGTCGGCCGGCGCGATCACATGGTCGCCGGGGGAAAGTGCCTGAAACACGGCGGTTGTCGCGGCCATACCCGAGGCGAACGCGAACGCCACCGGGCCACCCTCGAGCGCGGCGAGCGCGACCTCCAGTGCCTGCCGGGTGGGATTGTCGCTGCGGCCGTAGATGAAACCCTGTGGCAGTGAACCGTCGGGCGCGCGCGCGAAGGTGGTGGACAGGTGGATGGGTGGTGCGACCGCACCAGTCGGGGCGTCGGGGGTACGCCCCGCGTGAACGGTCAGCGTCTCGATGTGCATCTCGGCTCCCGGGAAGCGTGCCGCTCGTTCGGCCCGCGTGGCTCAGTCGAGCAAGATACCCGGGGACGGACGTTACTGGATGCGGATGATCTTCGCGACCGAGGGAACCCCGTTGCCGTCCACCAGGAACAACAGGTAGTGGCCAGGCGGAGCGAGATTCGGGTTGGCCGGACTGCGGACCGACAGCCCGCCGGCGTTCTGCGAAAAGGTGAGCTGGTTGAATCTCTGGTTGGAATCAAAGGCGTGGGTTGCCGAGCCCAGCCGAATCAGACTGACTTTCGCGATGCTCGGGCCATTAGGGGTCTCTACGGTAAAGCTCTCATCGTAGCCCACCGATGCGGGGGCGGAGGTGATGACCGGCCGCGGTCCCTTGAACAGGTATGGAGGCGAGAAGAGCTCGGCATTTTTCTGGTCGGGGCTGCCTCCGCCGTCGCCACTCCCGGAATGCAGCACCCTGCCGTCCGGCAGCAGCACCGAGGTCGAATGGTAGATCCGGATGGCGCTGTTGCTGGCCAGGGTCGTCCATGTCTCGGTGGTCGGATTCCACACCTCGGCGGCATGCACCGCTCCGGCCGGATTGTTGAACCCCGCAGCGCTGGTGCCACCGGTCACCAGAACCTCTCCGGTGGGCAGCAGCGTGGCGTTCAGGTGACGGCGGGCGTAGTGCATCTGCTGCACGGTTCGCCAGGAAGAGGATCCCTGATTGAGGTCAATCACTTCCGCCGTGGCCTTGGGCGCGGAATTGCTGTCGCTCCCGCCGCCACCCATGATGATGATCTTGCCGGGTGTATACATCACCGCCGAGCCGTAGTCGCGGTAACCGGAGCTCGCAGGCCCCGTGGTCAAGGAACCCGTGCCGCTGGGGTTGATCCAGTGGGTAGTGGCGCTCGGGCCGGCCACGAAGACTTTGCCGTTTGGCGCGACAAAGGCCCGCGGGTAGTTCGGTATCCCGACCACCGCGCCGGTTAGCTTGCGCCAGCCCCCACCCGTGAGCCATACCTCCGGCGTCTTCACCAGGTTGCCATCCTGATCCTCTCCGGCCAATTGCAGGGCCTCCCCATTGGGGAGGGTGGTGGAGGTGGGATACCAGCGACCCCAGCTCATCGGCGCTTCCGCAGACCAGGTGTTGGTCTGATAGTGAAAGATCGTGGCGGCCGGCAGCCCGTGGTTGTTGCTGATATGTCCACCGGTCACCAGCAGGCTGCCGTCAGGAAGGAACGAGTGGCCGGCGCAGAACAGCAGTGCCGGACTTGGCACCGAGGTGAAGTCCCCGCTGGACGGATCCCACACACTCGGCGTCCCGTACTTACCCCACGACAGCACTTTGCCATTGGGCAACAGCTGCAGGTGGACCGCCACCACGGGCCAGGCGAACGCATTGGACCATTCGCCCAAGCTGTTTCCCGGCGGCACGGTCACATTGATGGAATTGGAGATCGCGCTCAAACTCTGGGCCGAGAAGCGGAGGGTATGGGGGCCACTGGCGCCGCCGATCGCGAGGTCGGTGAAGGTCGCCTTGCCGCTCACCGTGGCCAAGCTGGTAGTGCCGGAGAGCGTGCCCGCGCCCGACTGGACTGAGGCAGCAACCAGGACGCCGTTCACCAGATTGTCGGAGTCGTCGCGGAGCTCGATCACCGGCTGCCGTGCGAAAGGCTCGCCATCGTTCGCGCTGGACGAGGGCTGGGTCTTGATGGTCAGCGTGGTTGGGGCGCCGGCGGCGAGCGCGACTGCCGCCGAGGTAACCCCGGTGAGACCGGGTGAGGTGAAGCGCAGGGTGTACGAACCGACCGGACCACTGATCGCGAGATCGGTAAAGCTCGCCTGACCGTCGTTGCTGACTACCGTCAGGGTACCGCTCAGTGTGCCGGCCGGACCACTGGCGAGCGCGACGGTGATGGGCACGCCGTCGGCGGCGGTGGAATTGTCATTGGCATCCTTGAGCCCGACTTTGGGCTGCCGGCTCAAGGTCGCGCCGCTCTGCGCCGAGGTGGCTGGTTGAGTGACCAGGACCAGTTTGGCCGGTGGGCCCGGGACGGCCGTCGCCTGGAAGGTGACCGTAGGTAACGTTCCCGCCCTGGCGCTGAGGCTCTGGGCCCCGACCGCAGGGCCCAGCGTCCAATCGGCCGAAGCGTTGCCGCTGGCGTCGGTGGTGCCGGAGGTGGGAGTCACCGACCCGTCGCCCGAGGCAATCGACCAGGTCACCGCCTGGCCCGCGATCGGGTTACCGTAGGCGTCAAGCGCGCGCACCCTCAGCGGATTGGGTAATGGCGCGCCCACAGGGCCCGTCTGGCCTCCGCCGGACACCGGAAACAGCCCTGCAGCTCCGGCGGCGACGGTAAGGTGATGGAAGACAGCGGGAGAGCCCTTCGCTCCGTCCACCGTAGCATTGGTATACTGATCGCCGGCCTCCTCACCCAGCATCCGTGTCACCCCGCTGCGTCCGTCCGCTCCTGTCACGGTGGTCGCAGCGCTGGTGCTTCCTCCTCCGACAACGGTCCAGTTCACCTCGACGCCGGGGACCAGGTTGCCAAACCGGTCCACCACCTCGACCACCAGCGAATCACTCAGCTGGGTCGAGACTCGCCCACCCTGATCCTGGCCAATTTTTATGGAGATGCTGTCCGGCACATCCGGAAGGCTCACGGCAGTGAGTCGAGCGGTCAGGATTTGCCCCGCTTCCCCCGTGACCTCTGCCTGGACTTGCCAGAGCCCTGCGATCGGTCCCAACACGCCTTCCGCAGCGGCCAACCCGTGGGCATCCGTGGTCACCAGTTGAGGTACCACGGCAGCTCCCGATTCCTGAACCATCAACCGGAAGCTGACCTTCTGACCGGATAGTGGCTGTCCGTCCGCATCCACGACCTTGACCACCAGCGAGTCGCTCAGGGGCTGGCCTACGACCCCCTGCTGCGCGTCGCCTCTTATTACCGTGATGGCTGCTGGTGTGGAGGGAGCCGTGTTCTTGGTGGAGTCATGCGCGCAAAAAACCAAGGTCAACCCGACCAATACGACAATCCAATGGCGGGGCGGGCAAAGGTTCCGTAGGTGCGGAGACCGTGCGGTGCGCAGAGGAACCTCGAAGGTGACGTCGTGCACCACGTGTAGCGCCCATGCGACGACATTCGGCACAAGCCCAACAATGCGACATCTTCACTCCCACGCGATCGAGGACACACTGGTACGCCGACCTCGATGGCGCGAAGTCCTTACAGCAAAAGGCTGAAGCCATGAGCGCCCTGACTCGGGCAGAGTTCGAGATGCGCGACAAATCGCGCACTCATATGGGCAGAATTAGCAATCCGCAGGCCAGCCGGTGGGCTTACTTCACTGAGCCGGAAGTTGTCAGCTGGTGCCTAGAGAGAGTCGGTAGCCGACCTTGCGAACGGTGAGAATGTGGCGGGGCCGTGAAGGATCGTCTTCCAGCTTCCGGCGTAGCTCGCCGATGTGGGTGTCGAGCGTACGACTGAACACACTCTCGTGATAGCCCCAGACCTCGCGGAACAGTTCTGCCCGAGTGGCCAATCGTCCCTGCCGCTGAAGGAGGGCGCAGAGGAGGTCGTATTCCTTGGGCCGGAGTGCAACCGGATGGTCGTGCCGCAGCACCTGCCGACTGGCCGGCTCGATTCGCACTGAGCCGAACGCCACCGCCGCAGGCGCTCCATTCGAGGCTCCGGAGCGACGCAACAGCGCGGCGATGCGGGCGAGCAGTTCCCGAAGGGCGAAGGGCTTGGTGACGTAGTCATCGGCTCCACTCCGTAGCCCGTGCACCTTATCAGCCTCGTCACCCCGAGCGGTGAGCATCAGGACCGGCGTGGTCACTCCTTCGTCTCTGATAGTCCGGAGCAGGCCGAACCCGTCGAGGCCGGGCAGCATCACGTCGAGGACGATGAGATCGTGGCACCGGGAGCGGGCCCGCCCGAGGGCTGTCGCCCCATCATCGGCGACTTCGGCCTCGTAGCCTTCATACTCCAGGTTGCTGCGGAGTCCCAGGGCGAGGTTGCGGTTGTCCTCGACAATGAGCACGCGCGCCATCACACCTCCGTTGCCCTGAGCTCCCCGGCAGGAGCCGGCGCCGTTTCGCGGGACGCGCCGAGAAGCTCTACCACGAAACAGGCTCCGCCATCCTTCCCTTCCTCCACCCAGACTGTGCCCCCGTGGGCCACTACCAGGTCCCGCACGACCGCGAGTCCAATACCGCTCCCCGGGATCGGAGGCATGCTCTGCAGTCGCACGAAGGGCTCCCAGATTCTGTTCCGGTCGGCGGGGGCCACTCCGGGGCCGTTGTCTTCGACCTCGATGCGAGCGAGTCCCTCCCGGAACAACGCTCGAAGCACGATCCGTCCCTCAGGGGCGCCGTACTTTACCGCATTGTCGAGCAGGTTGATGATGATTTGATGTAGCGACTCAGGATGCACCGGGGCCATCAGCTGCTCATCGAGCTCGGCATGTACTCTGAGCGCGGCAGAACCGGCGAGCGGCGCGAAGCGCTCCATGATTTCCCTCATTAACGGCGCCACCGCGATCACTCGAGTCTGCACCCGAGTCATGCGCCGCTCGGCGCGGGAGAACTGGAGCACGTTCTCCACCAGGTGCGCCAAGCGGCGGGCCTCCTGCCCGATGATGCCCAACGCCACCCGTTGCTCGTCCTCACTGGCTGCGCGGCCCAGCTCGAGGGTCTCGGTAAAGAGCAGGATCTGGGTGAGAGGAGTGCGGAGCTCGTGGGATACGCTGGAGGCGAAGTCGCTGCGCATCCGAACCAGCTCCTGCTCCCGCCGCAGTTGCCGCAACGCGACGACGGCGAGACCGGCAGTAAGCGCGAGGAGCCCCAGGAGCAGTGGTAGCCGCGAGGCGGGTCGCGCCACGACCAGACGGCCGGCAACTTCCGCGGGCAACGCGGCGCGCACAACCATAGATCCCTCACCGTCGGAGACCGAGTCGCCGGCGTACGTTGGTGCCGATGCAGGACCGGTCCGGTAGAGGAGGCGGCCCGCGGGAGTCGATACCCGCAGGGACACCAGCTGTGCGTTGTCCATCCCACCGGTCACCGAACGGGGCAGCAGCGGGTGGCCGCGCACTACCTCGCTAAACGTTGAGACGAATGCGGCCGGGCAGGTCACTACTCCGTAGGCCGCCAGCGGTGCATCGTGCTGGGCGTACCCACTGTAGCGGAGCCACTTGACTCCGAAGACGGCGACGTAGTCACCCGCGCCCCAGATCACGCCAGCTCTCCCGGCGGCAGCCAGGTGCACCGCTGCCGCCCGGGCCAGCAGGCTATCGCGAACCCAGGCCTGCCCTGCCCCGGAGCTGGCTGCTCCGGTGGTGATCAGTGAGCCATTCCTGAAGTCCAGCACGAACAGGAGCGGAGCAGAGTCGGTGGTGGGACAGCGCAGGAACGCCATACCAGAGGCCAGCACACCTGGCGGCGGGAGGGAGTCGTAGGGAGACGCGGCCAGGCCTCCCACGGCCGGACCCAATCGCTCGGCGAGGGTCCGGTCCAGCAGGTCGTTGGTAGCCGAAAGGAACTCCCATCCGGCAACGGTGGCGTAGTCCCGTAGCGCGTGTTCCGCGGTCACCCGATGGGAGCGGGTCGCGCGCTGCGCCTCATAGCCCAGCAGCGCTGCGAGAGCTACGGTGAGGACCAGCAGCAGTACCAGCGCGCGGGCGGAAGACTTCATGCTAGGTCAGCGGCAACCTCGGTCGGGGCGTCGCGGGCGAGCCGGAGGTCGCGCGCGTGTCGCCGGCTATATAGAAAGTAGATCGCCCAACCCAGAACCAGCCACACAAGCAGCCGCTCCCAGGTGGACCAGGGCAGGCTGACCATCTGTGCCAGGCAGCTCACGCCGCCCAGGACGGGAACCCAGGGCACCCAGGGCACCCGGAAGGGACGCTCCACCGCGGGCGCGGTCTTTCGCAGCAGCACCACTCCAATGCACACCAGCAGGAAGGCCAACAACGATCCGATGCTGACCAGCTGACTCAAGACCCCGAGGGGCAGCATTCCGGCGGCGACAGCCATGACCGAGCCGGTGAGCAGGGTGCTGAGGTGCGGCGTGCGGAAGCGGGGATGCACTCGGCCAAAGAGCGGCGGGAGCAGTCCGTCGCGGCTCATGGAGAAGAAGATCCGGGTCTGTCCCAGCAACTGTACCAGTATGGTGCTGAAGAGTCCGAAGAGGGCGCTGATTTTCACGACCGGACTGAACCAGGTGAGTCCGGTGGCGTCGATCCCGATGGCGATGGGGTCCGCCACGTTGAGCCGGCGATAGGGCACGATGCCGATGAGCACGATCGCGACAGCGATGTAGATGACGGTGCAGATGAAGAGCGACGCCAGAATTCCGATCGGCATGTCGCGCTGGGGATTGCGTGCTTCCTGCGCGGCCGTGGAGACCGCATCGAAGCCGACGTAAGCGAAGAACATGATCGCCGCGCCACGGAAAATGCCGCTCACCCCAAAGTGTCCGAACTCCCCGGTGTTGGGTGGAATGAAGGGCACCAGGTTTTCCCGCCTCACGTAGGCCGCACCCAGC
>UEXR01000480.1_pt1 | contig 14090 bp, 5 predicted proteins | sample 4301101 | NCBI WGS metagenome assembly UEXR01 (sample SAMEA4773180, study PRJEB27434) | metagenome | biome: 2259; feature: agricultural soil; material: soil | place: USA | collected 2014-09 | depth 0.25 m
ACCGCGGCGGCCGCGATGCTGGTGGCGGAGGAGGAGTGAGAAGGCAGCTATAGGCTATAGGCTATAGGCTAGCTGCTTGCAGCTAATAAGGCGCCCGGGAGAGATCCCGGGCGCTGCGTGCTTCGTCGGTTGACCACTGCGAGGGCAGCTACCGCATAACTGCGAGGGCCGCTGACACTCGTGCTTTCGTCGGTGTGGGCCAGGAGAGTAACCCATTCGGCGGACTCGAAGAATTCCCCGTCGAGGTTGCGTCGACCAGCGCGAGTCAGTTGCTTGCCAGCTCCTGGACTCGGCCGTAGTATCTCTAGAAGACCTCACCCAGACATACGTCGGCTCACATGTCCCGGCCTGAGACCCTTGGTGGCCTTGCGCTTACCGACGGAGCAGCCGTTGCGGTTACGACCCAGCGGCCCCAGCTCGTCCTGCTCGCGGTTACAGGTGAGCGCGGGCTTACTCGCGACAAGCTGGTAGCCCACTTCTGGCTGGAGAGCCCGGCCGAGAACCCCCGCCACGCCTGGGAGCAGTGGGTCTTGGTCACCTCCGATATCACCCCATTCGAGCAGGCTTGCCAGCTGCGTAACTCGGCCGCGCCCGGATCGAGAACCCAAGGGTCAGGGGCAATACGTCCCTTGTGCTGGTGTACTATCAGGAGCTTCTGTCTGTTTACGACATGCCCTCTGCAAGCCAGCGGCATCTCGCAGACGAGGCGCGCGCACCGCAATCTCCCGCTTGTCCGCGCGGCATGACCGCAGACGGAGGCAGCACACCTGAGCGTGACCGAGCCAGGCGCGTTGCAAAACTTTTTGGCGCTGTGGCGCCATCACTGACCTGCTGCCGACTGTAGAGTAGGTGCGGTCGGGGCTTGAGAAGCTCTTCACATCGTCAAAGTCGCTAGCGATGCAGGAAGATTCTCTGGCTGTGCCTCCTCGCGGCTCCGAGCTGGATAAGCCCAGCTCGCGCCGAAGGATTCTGAGCTCTGCTCGTCAGGGTCTGCTCCTTGGGTTCCTGCTCTGGAAATGCACCCCACCGCTGGTTGCCCAGGCTCCCACGGGCACCATCCAGGGACGAGTGCAGGACCAAGCGGGTGGAGCGATCGCCGAGGCCCAGGTGTACATCGTCGGCACGGCCTTCAGCGCCGCGACGGACCCCAGCGGCCACTACTTCCTCAACAACATCCCCGCCGGACCAGTAACGCTCCGCGCGACATTCGTAGGCTATCGGCCAGTCGAGCTCCGCAATCTGAGAGTGCTCGCTGGGCAGACGGTAACCCAGGATTTCGCGCTGGAAAGCCGTCCGGTGCAGCTGCAGACCCTCGAGGTGATCGGCGCGGAAAACCCGCTGGTCCCCAGGGACGAAGTGACCACCAAGCAGCGGGTGCAAGGGGATTTCCTTGAGCGGCTTCCGATCGACCGGGTAAACGATATCCTCGTGCTCCAGCCGGGCGTCGTCGCGACCCGGAGCCGAGGACCGCTGGCGATCTCCATTCGGGGTGGTCGGTCGGATGAGGTGGCGGTCTACCTCGACGGCGTGCCGGTGACGCCGGGCTACCGGGGCCTGGGTTTCGCGACACCGAGTGCCCAGATCAGTGTCGGTACCAACGCGGTGGAGGAGGCCTCCGTCACGACGGGGTCAACCTCGGCCGAGTTCGGTAACGCACAGTCCGGCGTGATCTCACTGGTCACACGGACTGGAGGTAGTACCCGATACAGCGGGTCTCTCAGCTACCAGACCGACGAACCATTCGGGGTGAATCACAGCCTCGGCTTCAATCGGGTAGAGGCCAGCTTTGGCGGGCCGCTCGTCTCCCATCTGCGATTCTTTACCGCTGCCGTGCTCGAGGGCCAGAGTTCGGCCGCCACCGGACGTGGCAGCGAGCAGGCGCCGGTCTTTGTGCCCGCGGGGCTGGACACTGTTGTAGCGATCCCTTCCGACCCGACCTCGACTGCGGATACGACCTATGTACCGGTCTACCGCTTCGCCGCTTTTCGGGGTGGATGCGATGAGTTTAGTCGGAGCGCCAATCCGCGGATTCGCTCGAACTACGGCGTCGCTTGCCAGGGCATTCGTATCCCCTATTCCCCTGTCTCAACCTACGAGCTCGCAGGCAAGCTGAGTTACTCATACGCGGCAGGGTCACGGGTGGCCTTCAGTTACCTGCGCAGCCAAACCCAGCAGCGCCCGTTCGACTACGCCAACCTGTACAACACGCAGTCCCTGTTTGGGTCCCGTGACTGGAGCGACGTTCTGACCCTCACCTGGACGCCCAACCTGGCGCGCTCGGCAGGGCGGGCTTTGGCGCTGGAGGTGTACCTCTCTTACCAGCAGAACCGGTCGCTCAGCGGCCCGCTAACCCCGGAGAGCGAACTGAGCACCCGGAGCCCCTTCGGCGGCTTCCTGATTCGGCCGCTCGGCTTCCTGTTTGACTTCGACAACTTCCTCCTCGATCGTGAGCTGGTCGAGAACATTCGGCTGAATCGTCCCCGGACTCGGCGATCGCCCTACGATCTGGAAGACCCGGTGCAGTTCAACCTGGTCGATCAATACCGAAACGATGCCTACGGACTGCTGGGCTGGACCGAGACCGGAGGGCCCGCAGGGCGGCTGCGATTCTACCGGGAAAACCGGTACCTCGCAAAGGCGAACCTCGATTGGCAGATCGATCGCTATGATCGGCTCAAGCTCGGCGGGGAGGCTACCATCTTTTCGATCAGCCGCTATGAAACCGAGTTGGCCGCTCTGGGCGATGCCTACATCGAACACCCGGCGCGTTGGAATGTCTTTCTCGAGGACCGCCTGGATTTGGGGGACGTGGTAGTAATCGGTGGTCTGCGCTATGACAGCTACGGCTCCCGCGCCAGCCGGCCATTTCTGCTGGACACTGTGTTCTCCAGCGACAGCTTTGGCCAATACGTCAATCTCCCCGACGCACCGATCTACGCTGCGGGAGGAACGTTCGACGGCAGGCCGCTGGTCATCAACCGTCCTGATCGACGGCACGACTACCTGAGTCCCCACATCCAGGTCTCCTTCCCAGTCTCTGACCGAACCAATATCCGGTTTTCCTATGCGCACCAGGTGCAAGCCCCGGACTTCGCGCTCGTGCTGGACGGGGTCAACGTGGGTGGCCAAGGGAGCGATCTCGATTTCGGGAAGACGATCGGGGTCGAGTTCGGCGCTCGCCATGCCTTCAATGACGATATGGTGCTGGACGTGGCGGTATATAACCGTGACAACGTCGCGCTCGCGTCCGCCCGCACCTTTCTATTCGACGATCCCGTGCGCCAGAGGAAGAGCTCTATCGTTCGGGTGACGAACGCCGACTTCGGCAATGCTCGCGGTGTGGATGTCCGCCTCGACCGGCGTTTCGGCGACTGGTTTAACGGCACGATTGGCTACACCTACCAGAACGCTAAGAGCACCGCGGTCGACCCATTCTCAATTCAGGATCGAGGGATTGCCGCCATAAAGGAGTTGGGTGGGATCGTGGGCCCACCACCCCAAGCCATTGTTGCGACGGCAGCGAGCAGGCCCCACGATCTTACCGCGGCGGTCGCATTCACTGTACCGCCAGAGTGGCGCAAGGGCACGGTGGCTGGATCGGTGTTCAGCAACCTTGGTCTCTTTATCACGGCGCGCTATGCCAGTGGCCCCCCCTACACGCCCTGCCGCGAGACTGGACAGGGTGGCTCCTGTCGGCGGCCGTCCTCAGTCAACAGCGCCCGCCTCCCTGCGACCAAGCAATTCGACCTGAGGCTGACCAAGGCATTCGATGTTGGCCGCCTCGGGATCACGGCCTACCTGGATGCTCGAAACCTGTTCGATTTCACTAATGTCCTCCAGGTCTTCTCAAGCACCGGCACGACGGTTAATGAGGAGGATCACGAGGTGCGCTGGTTGGCCGACAGCTCCTCCTTCGCCCAGGACGCGATCGCGTCGGCAACGGACGAGTTCGCGATCTACGGACCCGATGGATCGATCGACCTCAGGTTTGGCGGGCAGGTGGCATCGGGCTGCGCCATATGGAAGCGGGCCAGCGGCCGGCCAGCCGCGCCTGACTGCGTCTATCTGATTCGCGCTGAGGAGCGGTTCGGCGACGGGGACCACATCTTCACCCGCGCCGAGCAACGTCGCGCATCCGACGCGTTCTACGCCGTCCATCAAGGTCCCTACAACTTTACCGGCGATCCCCGCCGGCTCAGGCTGGGCATCGAGGTGACGTTCTGATGCGTCAAGCTGTGCGCGGCTTTCTGGCGCTGCTCTTGCTCGGCTTACTTCCGTATGACGCAAGCGGCAGCGCGCCAGGAAGCCCAGGCGGTCGCTCGCCGGGATTTCGCCTCCTCGCCCGGGCCAAGGGCGCGCTGGTTGTGAACCAGGTCTATTGCGGGGTCATCTCTGATGGCGAGATATGCACCGACACGACCCAGAGTCTCGTGCCTGGGGTAGGTGGGGGTTACTGGCCCAAGGGCACTCCTGACCTGTACATCTTCAACTCTGGGGTACAGATCGCCGGAATCATTGGCGGAATCCGACCGGAGAACCCGTGGGCAGGCGACACGGCGTCCGCCTCTTTCTACAACCCCAGAGGGGTGAGCAACGGCGAGCAGGTGCTGCCGGTCTATAACTCGAACAACCCAGTGGATGCAGCTAACTGGCCGGCCGCAGCCTACGTTCCGGACGAGCCCAACGACGCCGACAATCTCTTCCATCCAACGCTCCGCGGCCGCCTCGCCGCCTCGGAGGGCGACGTCTGGTGGCTCACCTGGGACGGCAACCCGGACTTCAGGGACGATCGCCTTCACCCGCTCGGCCTCGTGTTGGAGCAGCGAGGAATGGCCTGGAACACGCCCAGCGGCAACGAGGCCGTCATTTACTTCATCTATACCCTCTACAACATCACTTCCACCCGCTCGGCGGACTATGTCGGTGTGCGGCCCGCCATGCGGGAGATTCTGCTGCAGAAGGCCAAGGAGTTCCAGGAAAGAAACAACGCGGCGTCAGGGATAACCCTGCCTGCGAACGGATACTCGATCATCAACGCACACCTGGCATTCGGGGCGGACATGGACGTGGGGTTCCCTGATCAAAACTACGCCTCGGCCAACATTCCGTTCGCCTTGGGGTATACCTACCAGGCCGACTTCTCGCCGCCCGAGGAGTGGTTCCTGGATTCCGAGATCTTTGGCCCGCCCTTCTTTGCCGGAACCGGCTTTGCAGGGGTCAAGTATCTTCGCAGCCCACGTGACTCGGTCGGCCGAGAAGCCGGGCTCACCGTGTTTGGCGGCTACAGTAGACTCGGGATCACGGGGGGAGATGATCCCGCAAGTTCAACCCAGCTGTACCGGTTCCTCTCCGGTGCCACCGATCCTGCGGCCGGCGATCCTCCTTGCAACTCCGGCGATCCGAAGATCAGCCACATCTGCTTCATCAATAACACTCAGCCAGAAGACATGCGGTTCTTTCAAGCCACGGGTCCGCTCACGTTGCCACCTGGAGGCTTCGAATCGATCGTGGTCGCCTACATCTTTGCGGCTCCGGTGTCGGCGGCGGGCTGCGAACAGGGCTGCGAGGTCAAACCCGGCGATCCAACCGTTCTTGGCGACGCCAGTCGCATGCCTGATGGAGTAAACCCGGTCGACTCGATGACCGGCTACCGCGGATTCACCGACATGAATCTCGATGGCCGAGTGGAGCAGAGCGAGTTCCAGGTCGTACCCAGGTCATTGTTGGACAAGGCGCTGGTGGCCCAAGCGCTGTTCGACAACGGGTTTGCTTTGACCTCGTCTGCACCGGCAGCACCCGACTTCTTGCTTATCCCAGGAGCAAATCAGGTTTCCATTATCTGGAGACCCTCGGTCACGGAGACTATCGGAGATCCCTCCTTCGAGATCGTAAGTCAGCCCACCCGGCCGGACGGGACACCCGACCGTAGTTACGATCCCAACTTTCGGAAGTTCGACGTGGAAGGCTATCGGATCTATCGCGGCAGGGTGGATACGCCGAGCCAACTTCAGCTTATCGCCCAATTCGACTATGCCGGCACCGTGATGGCCGATTGGCGGGGCCAGGTAAATACGGGGCCAGGTTGCGCTCCAGAGTTGGGGATCAGCACTGTCAGCGTGTCCGGTGGAGATACCACCTTCGGTTGTGCGGTTGCATTCGATTCCGCAGTACCGGGGGTCGTGCCCACGGTGAGCGACACGATTCCGCTGGTGGGCCCGATTGTCCAGGTCAAGCTCGGGGCCGAGGGACGCCAGGCGCTTGCCACGGGACTTGCTCTTATAACGAGCGCCGATACGGCGCTGACAGGCATCGGGTCAAGTTGCGCCGCTGGCGGTGGCGCAGCGCAATGCGAATTGCGGGACACCGGCGTGCCGTTCGAGTTCGTGGACCGGGGGGTACGGAATGACCTGTCCTACTTCTATACCGTCACGGCCTTCGACATCAATTCCATTCAGTCCGGGCCCTCGAGCCTGGAGTCGCCTAGAGTGTCCAAGCGGGTCACGCCCACCAGTCAGGCCTCGAATCTGGACCGATCCATCACCCTGCAGCTAAAGCCATTGGGTCGCGGGGTCGAGCTGGACACCGCGGCCACCCTGCCGGCTCTGGACTCCGGAACCGGAGCGTTCAGCGGTCCGTTTCCGCCTGCCAGCGCCTTCGCGTTCGGGCTGGGCGATCTGGCCCAAGTGCTTTTACCCGATGCGCGTGCTGGCTCGGTATCGCTGGTAGTGGACAGTCTCGGGCTGGGCTCGGCCTACGAGAACGGTGTGGGCGAGCCAGGGTCACCTGCGATCTTTTATCTGACCTCGCGGGGCGACACCGGCCCGACCCATGTACAGGTGCCCGTGGTCCAGGACCAGACGTCGGTCTCGCAAAGCGGATTCAGTTACCTCGACGCGGTGCCCATAGACGAGGCCGCGAGCGGCCGCTTCGGCGGTGGAGCAGGGTTTGAGTTGCGGGGCCGCGTCGATTTTGGGCTGCCCGGAAATTATTACACTGCCTCCTGGGGTCGCGGCTGCCGAAATGCGGCGACTGGATTCAGCGCCGCCGGCACCAGCGGGTGCGAGTACAACGGGCCACGCTGGTTCGACGGCCCCTCGCCACAGCGCAATGAGAGCGTGGCCCACCCGCAAGCGTCACACCCAGCAAACTCGGCCACGCCGGGTCCCATGAACGGCCTCGGCAACGCCGGCGCGATCACCGGCGTCGCGACACTTCAGGTGCCACACGCGTACCAGACGGCGGAGGCCGGATATCGCGTGGTCGAGGGAGTCTTGGGGACGGCCCAACGGGCGGCTGATTTCAATTTGTGGTGGGGCGACGGCGGACGCATCGACTCGGTGATCGATGTGACGCACAATGTGCCGGTGCCGTTCGACAGCTTGCGGCTGGGCGCGTCCTGGGGTGTGCTCAACCGGGACGCCACCACAGCGCCGGGTGCCTATGACCAGCGCCCCGACGTGCTCACCAGTATGGATTTCACCTGCGTCGAGCCACTCCGCTCCTCCGCCGCGGTCCAGGAGGAGTATCCCTGTATGGCAGCGCCTTTCTTCCTCAGTCGCACTGCTGTCCCCGAACCGATCGCGCTTTGGGACCAGTCGGCCGACAACTCCCGCACGGCGGTGGCTCGACCCGGAGCTGGGTTCGGACTCTATCTGGCGGGCAACCTCACGATGTTCGAGCTCTCAAACGCTCTGCCGCAGGCGGGCACGGTATGGACGCTTCGCACCTACATCGGCGCGATCAGCGGCGGCCGAGGAGCTGCGGGTGACCGAGGTCCGTACACGTTCACCCCGCAGCCCCGGCCGCTCACCGCGGTCGGAGTGGAGCTCCGTCTCGAGTATACCGTGACCAATCGGCTGCGTGCCCCGCTCAAGAGCGATCTCAGTCGGGTGCACACGGTCCCGGATCCCTACTATGTCACCAATCAATTCGAGCGCACCACCGAGGCGAAGGTAATTCAGTTCGTCAATCTTCCGGCCGACTGCATCATCCGGATCTATTCATCGAGTGGGGTATTGGTAACTCTCCTGGAGCATCATTCCGCGACGGACGGCGGCTCCGAAAGGTGGAACGTGTTGAATCGAAACAATCAGGTGGTGGGGAGCGGGGTTTATTTCTTCCACCTCGAGGCGGGCGACGCTCGCCGGATCGGACGGTTTACGGTGGTCAACTTCGCTCCTTAGAGACCACGGGGCATGAGGTTGATTCACGGTAAATTCGCGCAGTCGGCCTAACTGTTGAGTTCCTGGAGCGTGGCGCGCTCGGGCAAACACCGGTCGCGCTGGTAAGGTTCATGCCATAGCCGCAGTGGTGGTGAGGCTCACCTCACACAGTGATGGTGCATCTCACGCCAGAGTCGTAAGTTGGAATTGCCTCCGCGGAGGGGGCACTGTGGCCGACTTCCTGGACATCCTGCAAGCAGCCCTTACCGGCCGGTATCGTGTCGAGGTCGACACGTCCGGCGCTCCCCAGGTCCTGGGCCAGGGCGGCATGGCCACGGTCTACCTGGCTCAGGACCTCCGGCACCACCGGGCGGTCGCCATCAAAGTGCTCCACCCCGAGCTGGCCCAGGCGCTCGGCGCCGAGCGGTTTCTCCGCGAGATCGAGATCGCCGCCCAGCTGAGCCATCCCCACATCCTGCCGCTCTACGACTCCGGCAATGCCGACGGGGTGCTCTTCTACGTCATGCCGCGGGTGGTGGGCGAGTCGCTGCGCCAGCGTTTGGTCCGCCAGCGGCAGCTACCGGTGGAGGAGGCGATCCGGCTGGCGGGCGAAATAGGGCGGGCGCTCGACTATGCCCATGAGCACGGCGTGATCCATCGGGATATCAAGCCCGAGAACGTCTTGCTGCAGGATGGGCAGGCGCTGGTTGCCGACTTCGGGATCGCGCGCGCGATCAGCGGCTCCCTCAAGGCCGGCGGCGCCCAGAAGCTGACCGAGACCGGGATCACCCTAGGCACGCCGGCCTACATGAGCCCGGAACAGGCAGTGGGCGAGCGCAGCATCGATGGGCGGAGCGATCTCTACAGCTTGGGCTGCGTGGTCTACGAGATGCTGACGGGGGAGCCCCCGTTCAGCGGGCCCTCCGCTCAGGCGATCCTGGCGCGCCACGTGCTCGATCCGGTACCGCCGCTGCGGACGGTGCGCTCGGCGGTGCCCGAGCACGCTGAGCGCGCGGTAAAGCGCGCGCTGGGGAAGGTGCCGGCCGACCGGTTTGAGTGCGCGGAAGACTTCGCGCAGGCGCTGCTGACGCCGGGCCCGCAGCCCGTCTTTGAGCCGACCAAGGTCCATCGTCGGTTGAGATCGCTGCCCCGGCCGAGGCTTGCGCTCTCCCTGGTCTTCGGACTCGCGGTTCTAGCGGCTGGCGCCGGTGGGCTACTCTTGGGTGGAGCGAATCCATCCCTCGACGCCAACCTGGTCGCCGTCGCACCATTCGACGTCTTCGACCCGAAGCTCGCGCTCTGGCGCGAGGGGTTGATGGCTTACTTCACCAAGAACCTCGACGGCGCGGGACCGCTCCGTACGGTTCCCCCCAGCGTGGTGCTCCAGCGTTGGAAAGGCCGCGCCGATCCCGGTTCGGCTCGGACGCTGGGCCGGCGAAGTGGCGCGGGGGTAGTAATCTTCGGCAATCTCACGCCTGCCGGCAGGGACTCGGTGCGAGTGCGGGCCACTGTACTCAATCCCTCCGTGAAGTCTTTAGTCGCCGAGTTCGAGGGTCTCGATCAGCTCGACCGGGTGGATCGACTGGCTGATTCGCTTACCCTTGAGGTCCTGCGGGCGCTTGGCGATACCGCCACCGGCACCCCGGTGCGCATCTCGGCGGTGGGTACCCGCTCGATCCCGGCCCTGAAGGCATACCTCAGGGGTGAGCTGTATTACCGTCGGGCCGCAAGTGATTCCGCCGAGGCGTACTTCAGCCGCGCCATAGCCCTCGATACATCGTTCGCCCTTGCGATACACGCCCTCGCGACGCTCCGCGGGTGGGACGACATCCAAAATTTCGGTCTCTACCTGCGTGCGGCACAGTTTAACCGTGGCCTCTCACCCAGAGACAGTCGTCTGATACTCATAGACTCACTACGGGCCGCGGCAAGCGGGATTGATAACGCCTACTGGTCGCACCGGGTACGGATGCTCGAGACTGCCTCGGGCGCACCCGAATGGGATCCCCGGGCGGACCCGCAGGCCGCACAAGTGTTCGCGGAGCTCCTCTATCACTTCTATGACGTGGTGAGCTCCACCTGGTGGGGGAGAGAAGGGCCAGCTCCCTTCAGGGCAAAACAAGCGTTCGCTCGGGCGATCGAGCTGGACCCGGAGTTCGCCCATAGCTACTTCCATGCCATCGAGCTCGCCGGAGACCCGGTTCGCGCGAGGCCTTACATCAAGGGCTATCTCGAAGCCGTGGGTCCAAAGGGCGGATCGAGTGGGATTCGCCTCCTCGCGAGACTGATCGACCCGGCCCGCGCGCGTGTCGAGCCTCTCGACTCGGCTCCCACGTTCGACCTGTGGGAGGTGTTAGCTCTGACCCGCACCTGGCAGGACAGCGCCGAACTGGCGCTCCGCCTGGCACCCATCTACGCCGCGCGCCCTGACACCCGCCATGGCCCGGATATTCCGGAGTTGCGAAGCTCTTTCCGACGCATGTTTCAACGTCAGTATCCCGCTGAGTTTCTGGCCTTTCGCGGCCACCTCAGGCAAGCCCGTAGCCTGAGTGGTACGCAGGTGAGCAAGACGTTCGTGGACCTGGCGCTCATGGGGACGATACCAGCCGATACTGCATCTGCGCTCGTGGCCGCATGGCTTCGCGAACCGCGGTCGAGGGATGTTCTCCCGTGGTCGGAGCAGGTGCACCCCTCCTGGTGGGCCGAACGGCGCGACACCGTCAGGCTGCTGGCCCGGCTCGCCTCCGAGGAGAAGGGTGCCAGGATCGCTCGCGGTCCTTACGGTTGTGACGGTCCGCGCTGCCAGTGGGCGAACGGACTCACGCCTCCTGACGTCGCCTCGATGCAATCGGCTCCGGCGCTCACCCGGGTTTATCTCGCCCTGGCCCGGGCCGATACCGCGGACGCTTTCCGAAGAGTACTGGCGCTTCCCGATTCGGTTTTTGGGGGGGATTGGCGGGTTCGGCTGCTCAAGTTCCACCTGCTTGCCGCCGCAGGGAGGGATGGCGAGGCGGCTGCGGTATTCGACGCGGCAGTGCTCCCAGCCACATCGCCGTTGTGGGTGCTCGGCGTGCTTGAGCGGGCACGTGTCGCCGAGCGGCGAAGCCAGCGCGATCCAGAACCGGCTACGCGTGGAATCGAGCGGGTGAGAGCCGCCGACTCCTACCAGTTCGTCGTCGACGTCTGGCGACACGCCGATCCCGAGTTGCGGCGTTACGTAGCGGAGGCCGGCGCAGGCCTGAAGCGCCTGGCGTCATAAGGGAAGCGCCGTGGCCGACTTCCTCGATTGCCTCCAGGTAGCGCTCGCCGACCGTTATCAGCTCGAAGTCGATAGCGCCGGGGCTCCCCGGGTGTTGGGCCGGGGCGGCATGGCCACGGTCTATCTGGCCCAGGATCTCCGGCACCACCGGCCGGTTGCCATGAAGGTGCTCCATCCCGAGCTTGCCCAGGCGCTCGGCACCGAGCGGTTCCTGCGCGAGATCGAGATCGCCGCCCAGCTCACCCATCCCCACATCCTGCCCCTGTACGATTCGGGTAACGCCGGGGGGCTACTCTACTACGTCATGCCCCAGGTGGCTGGCGAGTCCCTGCGCCAGCGACTCACTCGCCAGCGCCACCTCTCGGTGGAAGAGGCCATCCGGCTCGGGGGCGAGATCGCACGGGCGCTCGACTACGCCCACGAGCGCGGCATCGTCCATCGGGACATCAAACCCGAGAATGTCCTGCTCCAGGATGGTCAGGCGCTGGTGGCGGATTTCGGCATCGCTCGAGCGATCAGCGGCTCGTTGGAGGCGGGCGGCGCTCAGAAGCTGACCGAGACCGGGATCACGCTGGGCACGCCGGCGTACATGAGCCCGGAACAGGCGGTGGGCGAGCGCACGATCGATGGGCGGAGCGATCTCTACAGCCTGGGCTGTGTGGTGTACGAGATGCTGGCAGGTGAGCCGCCGTTTACGGGACGCTCGGCGCAGGCCATCCTGGCGCGGCATGCGCTGGATCCGGTGCCGCCGCTCCGGACCGTGCGCTCGGCGGTGCCGGAGCACACCGAGCGTGCGGTCCAACGCGCGCTGGGGAAAGTGCCGGCGGATCGCTTCGAGACGGCCGAAGAGTTCGCGCTCGCACTGCTGACGCCAGGCCCGTTGCCGGCCTTTCGTCCGCTCACCTCGCGCCCTCGACTCGCCTGGCTCGTCCGGTCCCGGGAAGCGCTCGGGGCTGCCGTGCTGGCCGCAGGTGTGGCGGCAGCCGGCATCCTCCTTACACGAAGCACGGCACCCGCCACTCTCGACCCCAACCTGCTCGCGGTCGCCCCGTTCGATGTGGTAGACCCGAAGCTCGCGCTCTGGCGCGAAGGGTTGGTGGATTACCTCACCAAGAACCTGGACGGTGCGGGGCAACTCCGCACAGTCGCACCCAGCGTAGTGCTCCAACGCTGGAAGGGACGTGCCGACGCCGGCTCGGCTCGTTCCCTCGGCCACCGGAGCGGCGCCAGGATCGTGGTGTTCGGCAATCTTTCCCCCGCCGGCAGGGATTCCGTGCGCGTGCGGGCTACTGTGCTCGACGCGGGCTCAAAGACTCTCGTCGCCGAGTTCGAGGGGCTCGACCAGCTCGACCGCGTCGATCGGCTGGCCGACTCACTTACGCTCCACGTACTGCGGGGTTTGGGCCGGACGACAACGGGCGGTCCGGTGCATCTCACGGCGATCGGAACCCGTTCGATCCCAGCCCTCAAGGAATTCCTCAAGGGCGAGCAAGCCGTTCGCCGCGCTGCGTCCGACTCAGCCGAAGCGCACTACAGCCGTGCTATTGCGCTCGATAGTTCCTTCGCCTTGGCACTGCATGCCATGGGATCCAACCGGGAATGGGGTGGCGGCGTGCGCGGAAGCAATTTTCATCTACGTGCGGCGCAGTTCAATCACGGCCTCTCTCCCAAAGACAGCGTTCTGATCTTGGTGGACTCACTGCGCGCTGCGACAATCCTGTACGATACCGCGTATTGGACACACCTCAGGCGATGATCGACGTCGCCGCTGGGGCCAGCGCTGAGTTCAGCGAGGATCCCGAACCCTGGCGCCTGCTCGGAGACCTTCTTTTTCATTACGACTACGTGGCCAGCGAGACCGGTGCCGTCGATGCGGCAGCACACTCGGCGAAGCACGTATGGCAAGCCTTTGATCGCGCTATCGAGCTCGATTCCACGTTCGCGCTGGCGTACATCCATCTCATCGAGCTGGCCGGCAATCCGGTGCGGGCCAAGCCCTACATCTCCGGATATCTCAAGGCGGTCGGTTCGGAAGGTGGATCTCCTGGCATCCGACTGCTTGCCAGACTGATCGAACCGAGCGGCACCGGCGATATGCGGCGCTTCCTCGACTCAACAGACACCGGTGTGCTGAAGGAAGTCGTGGATCTCACCAGCACCTGGCAGGACAGTGGCGAGATCGCACTGCGGCTGGGACGGCTCTACGCCGCACGACCCCGACCGGCAGTAGATAATGAGGCGGCCTGGCTCTCTGTCTTTCTGGCGAAGCGACTGGCCTATCGGGGTCATCTGAAGGAGGCTCGGGCCCTCCTGGGCAATCGTGTGAGCGAAATATTCGCCGGGCTCGCGCTTCTTGGGAGGGTACCTCACGACACCGCCTCGATGATCGCGGCACAATGGCACCGGGAATGGAATCCCCTTCCCGGGGACCCCTGGCCGCCACACATGGCCGAGTTCGCGGACTACGTGACACCGCCAGTTGCCGTCTGGTTGGCCGCGCGCGGCGATACGGCAAACCTCCTCCCCCTTCTGGCTCGGGCTGTTTCGACGGCCAGGACTTTCGGTCCCTCATGCAAGCAGGCATGCGAAAGCCCTGGCCCCCCTGATGCCGCATTCCTTCGGGCTACGCCCGATTTCGTTCGAGCCACTCTGGCTTTGGCACGAAAGGA
>UEXR01000459.1_pt1 | contig 14077 bp, 12 predicted proteins | sample 4301101 | NCBI WGS metagenome assembly UEXR01 (sample SAMEA4773180, study PRJEB27434) | metagenome | biome: 2259; feature: agricultural soil; material: soil | place: USA | collected 2014-09 | depth 0.25 m
GCATCGAACGGTGGCCGCCGCGTGTTCAAGACGATGCCGTACGTGAGCAGCAGCGGATAGCTCAAGACAGCGAGATCGGGGTCCCGGGCGACAAAAGCGGCATGCGCCGGCTGAATCCCGGCGAAGTCCAGCTCCCCAGAGGTGAGGGCGGCGAGCTTGGTGGTGGGTTCATCCACAACCACAAGAATCAGACGCTGGAGTCGGGGGGGACCACCGAGGCTCGCGGGAAAGTCCCGATTGGCAGTGAACACCCAGCGGCGATTGGGCTCGTGCGCGACGAACCGAAAGGGGCCGTTTCCTACCGGTTGCTGGTTCCAGGCGGCCCCGCGCAGCTGGGCGTGAGGCACACGGCCGAGCAGATGATACGGAAGGATGGCAAGATCGGTGAGGACGTCAGGGAACCGCCGCTGCGGAGAACCGAATCGAAGCATCACCGTGGAATCATCGGGAGCGCTCACCGAATCGATCCCGGCAAGCTCCACGGTGCGGGGATACCCTGTGGCGGGATCCCGCGCCGCCGTGAGGGTCCACGCGACATCGCGGGCCGTGGTGAGGTATCCATCATGCCAGCGCACGTCGGTCTGCAAGCGAAGCGTGAGCGTGCGGTGATCCGCTGACCAGTCCCAGCTCCGCGCCAGGTAGGGCTTGGGCGCGAGTGCACTGTCGTAGCGTGCCAGCGTGGTGAGCAGCACATACCGCTGCACCTGCCGCGCCAGCGGGTGAATGGTGAGGAGTGGGTTGATGCTCTGGAGATCGGCGCCGGAGGCGAACAGCACCGTCGGTCCGCGGCGGGCTGCCGAGGGCTGACAAGCCGCCAGCAGCAGAGCGGACAGCATCGCGCTGAGCAGATGTCGTCGAGCCACGGCGAAAGGTACCGAGCCCCTGTAGGCCGCGGCCAGGGCTCCTGGCGACATCGCAAGATGATGGGGAGATTGCATTCCATGCCGCACAGAGCACTCTCGCGTACCCTCAGCGCGGTCGCCGTAGTGCTGGGCGTGGTGACCCTGATGTTCTTCCTGTTGCACCTCGCACCGGGAGATCCCGCTCGTCTGCTGGTAGGTCCCACCGCCACACCAGAGCAGGTGGCGGCGCAGCGACATGCGTTGGGCCTCGATCGCCCGCTGCCTCAGCAATACGCCTCCTGGCTCAGCCGCTTTGTGCAAGGCGATTGGGGAATCAGCCTCGCGACCGGACGGCCGGTGCGCGGGATGCTCGCCGACGCATGGCCGGCGACCGTCAGATTGGTTGGACTCTCCCTGCTCCTCAGCTATGGCTTAGGCATCCTGGTGGGCGTGCTCCAAGCCAGCAAACGAGGATGGCTGGACACCCTACTGTCCATCGCGACCGTGACGCTCTTCGCCCTTCCCGGCTACTGGCTCGGTCTCATGCTGGTGATGCTTTTCACCTACCGTGCCCGCGTTCTTCCAGCGTTCGGCTCCGCCGGATTCGATGCCGACTTTCTCTCCGGCTGGGCGCGGGTAGCCGACCGCCTCCGGCACCTGGCCCTCCCGCTCACCACGCTCACGCTGATCGGGATTGGCGGCACGGCCCGCTTCGTTCGGGGAGCGATGCTCGATGTAGGCAGCGCGCCGTTCGTGGCAATCGCCCATGCCAAGGGCCTCTCGCCGGCACGGGTCACCCTTCACCATGTGCTGCGAAACGCCCTCATCCCGGTGCTCACTCTCCTTGGTCTGTCGCTGCCGACCCTGTTTTCGGGAGCAGTGTTCATCGAAGCCATCTTCGCCTGGCCGGGGGTGGGCCGAATTCTGGTCGAAGCGGTCCTGGCCAGGGACTATCCCGTCGTCATGGCCGCCACAGCCGTGAGCGCGATCCTGGTGGTCGCCGGGAATCTGCTGGCTGAGATGCTGGTGGGGTGGGCCGACCCGCGGGTGCGAGCATGAGCCAGCTGCTGCGAGATCGCCGCGCCGTCTTCGGTATCACCGTGCTGGCCCTCGCAACGGTGATTGCGCTGATGGCCCCGCTGCTCGCCGCCGATCCTATACGGCAGGGAGACATCGTGGCGACGCGATTCCTCTCCCCTTTGAGCATCGACGTCCACGGCGTGTTCCACCTGTTGGGTACCGACCGTTTCGGGCGAGACGTCTGGGCTCGACTGGTCTACGGCGCTCGAGTATCGCTCAGCGTGGGCTCTCTGGCAGTGCTGGTCTCGGTGTTGATCGGAGTCGCCATTGGAGCGGCGGCAGGGTACTGGCGGGGTGTGATCGGGACCGTATTGCTGGGGCTCACCGACTTTGCGCTGGCGCTGCCGCGAGTGGTCCTGTTGCTGCTCTTGGCCTCACTCTGGCAGCCCAGCGCAGTGCTGGTGGTCCTCGTTCTGGGTCTCACCGGGTGGATGACGATCGCGCGATTGGTGCACGGCGAGGTGCGGGCGCTGGCCGCGCGACCCTTCGTCGAGAGCGCCGTGGGGCTGGGCGCGCCAGAGTTGCGGGTATTACTCCGTCACGTGCTGCCCAACGCTCTCACCCCGGTTATCGTGGCGGCGGCACTAGGCCTGGGGAATGCGATCATGCTCGAGGCGGGACTCTCCTTCCTGGGCCTCGGGGTTCAACCGCCCACACCTTCGTGGGGCAACTTGATCGCGTCCGGCCGTGACACGCTGGTGAATGCGCCGTGGGTGGCCACGGCACCGGGCATCGCGTTGGTGCTGGTCGTGTTGGCGGCTACGCTGCTGGGGGATGCGGTGAGAGACCGACTGTACCGCAGTGAGGAGTAAGGAGTCAGGAGTGAGCAGCCTGCAGTGACCAGTGAGAAGTGAGAAGTGAGAAGTGAGGCGTGTGGAGGAGAACAGGTCCGACATCCCAAGGAGCTTGCCCCGAGCGGCGAGGGGACCACGGCGACCGAGGGACCTACTAGTCCGGTATCGAGACCCGAGGACTTGGTTCCTCGCTCCGCTCGGGATGACAGCTCGTCACTCGTCACTCCTCACTCCTCACTGCTCACTGCTTTACTGGCGTCTGGTCCACTGCTCCGTCCCCGCCACCTCGTCGATCCTCCGCTCCAGCTCTGCCAGAATTGGCGGCGCCTGGCTGCAGCCGTAATCGTGTTCAATGCGCTTGTGGCGGCCATCGTGGCTTACCTCGGTGATGGCGCTGGGCGCATCGGTGGCGTAGGGTCCACACGCCGCCGCGCCCGCGACGTAGCGATCGGCGAAATCGAAGTATCCCTGGCGCTCGATCTCAGCCAGCAAACTGTCCAGTTGTGCCTTCGAAGCCTGGCCGCCGGCCTCACCCTGCTGTGCTACGAAGTTTTTCCCCACGAAGCTCACGCGCCCTGTGGCGGAGATGGCAACCCGGTAGACCGGGCAGCGGCCGAAGCACGGGGTGCGTTCCAGTTGGATGACGGGCGTGTCGGCTGCAACCGAAACCGCGGAGTCTGGCTGCGCGCGGGGGATTGCATGCGGTGCGCAGGCGAGAACTCCGAGCGAAAGGAGAAGAGTGGACCGGAGCAAGGGACTCAGCGGGTAGGCACCGACACCCGCACCTCCCGGCTCTGGACTCGGTTCGAGAGCGTCAGGGCAAGCTCCGGTCGATTGGCCCACACTACGGCTTGGCCACCACGGGCGAACGAGAGAATCTGGCCGCTGGCAGCGTCGCGCACCAGGATCATCGGGCTCTTGCCGGCATCCCAGCTCAGCGCCACCCTGCCGTCGGTCCCGCGCCGAACGTCCACCGACACCGGCACGGTGGCCGCCTGAGACCAACTGACACTGCGTCCCTGGCCGGCAAGCTGCAGGGAGGATATCTGCGCGGCGCGCTTCTCTGACAGGGGCACAGCAAAGGCGAACTGCTTGTCACCATTGGGGTCGTCCGCCACCTCATCAGGTGAAAAGCTGAGATGGAAGATACTGGACCCGTCGGCAGCACGGCCGTTGACACTGTATGCCCCACCAGCCGTGGGCAACTGAGGCCGGGTGGTGATTTGGAAAGCGGGTTCGAGAACCAGTTGACCATGCTCGATTCTGCCCCACACCAGCAGGCACGGCTGGATCGCCTGGCTGATGCCGCTCACCACATCCGGGTGGGCACTCCGGTAATTGAGCACGGCCGTATAGGTATAGTCGCTGATCCACTCGTTGTCACAGTATCCCATGAGATCGTGAGACGTGGTGGGCGCCTTGAGCTGCCCAGCCGCCACATCGTAGCCGTACACGCCGATCAATCCGGCACTGTAGGGAAAACTGCGGTCCGGGTTGCTCGCACCGCCGCACGGGGCGTGCTGCCGCCCCCAGTTGTGTCCCCACTCGTGGGCCGCCACCTCTGATGCGCTCGGCAGATTGTCCCAGCCTATCGCGGTCGGCAGGCCGACGTAGCCCACCCCGGCCACGCCGCTGGTGTACCCGGTGTGCACCACGCCGTAGTAATAGAGCGATCCCCCTTCGCTCACTCGCAAGGCGTTGAGCTCGTTCAGAATCGTAGTCCAGGCGTTGTTGCTGTTATTGGAGGTAATGGCGGCCTTTGTCGTAGTGGTGTATGGCGTGGCGCGCACATCGGCGCTGACGCTGTAGATCGGGTGCATCTTCAGCGTCTGCACCAGGTATTGGTCCTTATTGGCCGCCGTGACATTGCCCACCGAGCCGTTCGCGCTCTGCAGCACCGGAACGAGCCGAACGTTGAAGGTAGACGTCGTCCGCACGTCGAGAGGAAGCGGGGCGCCCGACGCAGGGAAGCTATTGTCGGCCTCATCGGCCTCCGGGATGGCGTTGGACGGATCGACATCGGCGACAATGGAGACGTTGGGCTGAATCAGGGATCCGGGTACGGCGAGATTCCACGAACTGCTCAACGAGCCCTCATCGGGTGCCTGTGGAGTGGTGATGCTCGGTGGGTTGATCGTGCTGGTTTGGATCAGGTTTATGCCATTGTAGAACCGGACTCGCACGCTGGGCGCCGCGGCGTTCACCTGATTGGCAACCACGAAGACCCGCAGGAAACCATTTTTGTCCTTGATCAGCGGTACCCCGCCGGCGAAGCTCTGAACGCTCTGCGTGAGATACATCCCCTGAATGCAGAGGTTGAGGCCGCCGGCCGCCGAGCTGGTGGCATAGCTCACGTTGGCTGAGGCGCTTGCGCCGTCGGTTACTGATGCAGTCTGCGATGAGGGTGTGGGATCGTACACGCTGCATCCGGCAGAGACGGACTGAGCAGCGACGGTGTAGGTACCGGCCGCCAGGCCGGTTAGCGTCTCGCTGGCCGCGACCGCGCGAGTATACCCACCCGGACCGGTGACCGTGACCCCGGCCGGATTACCTCCGGGAAGCCCGGAAATGTTGACCGCGAGACTCCCGCCGGCGATCTGATAACTGACGCTTGCCGAGGCCGGAGCGGTCCCTTCGCTGACAATGACTGCCTGGCTATCGGGGTTGGCTGCATAGAGGGAACCGCCCGCGGATACGCTGGAGGCGGTGAGCGTGTAGTTGCCTGGCCTGAGATCGGAGAGGGTCTCCGACGAGTCCACCGACCGAGTGAAGCCCACCGGGCCGGTCACCAGCACGTCCGCGGACGCGCCGCCAGGCAGTCCTGAAACGCTGATAGCCAGACTCCCAGTGCTCGGACCACTGGGATCGCCACCGCCACACGCCGTGAGGGCGAGCAACGCCAGTAAGAAAATCCCGCTGCGCTTGGGTGTCAGCATCGAGAGCCTGGTGACTCAGATGAGTGGTGTACCAGCGAGAGGACGAGCAGTTCTCTCGTTCTGCATCGGATCGAGTGCACCGGCGGCTCCCCCCGGAGGCTGCAAATAGTCGCTAAGTCAAAGCCAGTACGCGGGTTGCCTATCAGCTTCCCAATCTCAGCCTGCTGCTGTACTGGCAACAGGCGCGCCACCGGAGCGTGGGCCCCTGAGAGGTAGGGTACAAGAAAAAGGGCCCTGAGCTGGGGCCCTGATTACGCATAGTCACACCGATTTACGCCGTGATAGCCGGCTGAGCGCTGAGTCGCGCGGCGGTGAGCTGGGCCAGCAGGTGAGTGCCGTCGGATCGGCACCAGGGCAGCAAATTCAAGTAGCCAGCGATGTTGGCGGCCAGGGTAAGGAAGATGAGATCACCCGAAACTGTTCCCCGTACTGGATGGCCGATCAGCTCCCAGGAAAGCACCACCAGCAGAATGCCGACGAGATTGGCGAGCCCACCAGCGGCCGAAATGATCGGCGCACGCCACGATTTTGGACCCCAGACGAAACGCCAGCTTCCCCGTGCGATGTCCCGATAGCCGATCGCTTCGGCATCGTCGTCCAGAAGGTGAACCGCTGCGACAAATGGAATCGCGGCGATGTGGACCTGGCAACCACCGAGCTCACCGCGCCAGATGACCGGACCGAATCCCAGGCGAATACCCCAGATTCTCACACCCACCAGGCGGGCCGCCGCCGCGTGGCCGAACTCGTGGAACAGAATCGCCATCCAACAGGCCACCAGGCCAAGCGTCAGCGCACGAGCCAGGATGAACCAACCATCCATCCAATGTGTCCAGTGTCCGGAAATCCAGAGCATTGCTTATTCCACCTGGGGGAAGGCGTTTTTCTCGACCGTCCTGGCCCAATCTAACACGCAAAATGCACCTTGGTTATGACACAACGCTCATCTGTCGGGGCCGGTTCCACGGTGTAATTTTCTCCAACCCCCCTGCACCGGAGTTCTCTATGGAGGAGATCGCACCACAAACTTACTGCCAGCGTGCCGCGCTTGAGCTCGCTGCCCTGGTGAAGCATCAGCGCCGACCTACCGGGCGGACCCGTCGGGATTCCGCTCTCCTCAGACGATTCGTGGAGCAGGTCATCTCCCTGGTAACCATTCCCGCCCCCGATCATGGTCCGTGGAGGGTGGGGACACGCCCACTGAAGAAGCCCGGACGCGGCGGCCTCCTGTTCATTCCACTGGTCCAGCGGGGGTCTACCACTATCATGGTCTCCACCCTCCGAGAAGCCGAAGAGCTGGTAGCATTCCTGAACTACTGTGGGATGCAGGAGTTCGAGACTCACTGAACGAGAAACGGTGGGACCGCCCAAGTTGGCTCACTGCGCATTGCGAGGCGGCTCGGAGACGATGGTCTTCGAGCCGCCGTCCTCATAGGCCCGGGCCGGCTCGGGTGCGGCCGCGGAATGACTGCCGGAGATTCGCGGACGATCACCCGACAGGCGTCGGGGGAGATTGAGAGAGGTCGAGCGAAGATGCAGATCGTAGACGTTCGGCATGGTCCCCTCGAGCCTGAGCGCTTTGATAGTGCGCTTTCGCGGTCGAGGAGGCTGTGAGGAAGGACACGCTCCCGCTCAGGGCGTGAACCAGTAGGACACCTTTACCAGGAACGTATCGTTCGCTCGCCGACCAAACAGGTCGTCGAGGTCTCCTCCGAAGGAGTGGTTGCCTTCCACCGCCGCAGATCCCTGCCGTCCTTGACTCCACACGAGAAAGAGCGTCGACCCCGGCCGATATTCCCAGCGGAAGACGACGTTGGATCGGAACTGCTGAAAGTTGAAGCCTCCGGGATCGTCAGCTACCGCGGGATCGCCATAGGGGCGATACCGGGCGTCGTATGCGGACGCCCGGGCGTTGGCCACCTCGCGCACGTCGGCATAGGTACCCTTCGAGATGAATGGAGATGCGTATACCTGAAGCGTAGTGTTGGGCGTGAAGGTATAGCCCAGGCGCCAGGTGAGGCTCAGGGTCTTCTGGGCCAGATGGGCGAAGGTGAAATGGGCCGCGCCTACCGAGTCGGTAAAGGTTCCGAAGTACTGGATGTCGTTCCGATTGTGGTTGTAGGTGACGCTGAGCGAGGTGGTAAACCGGCTGGACACCTTGAGGTCCAACTCCGGCGTGATCTCGATGGTCTCCGATCGGCCCTGGTCGGCGCTGGTGTAGTTCAAGGCGAAGCTGGGGACCAGGTGCCTCCGGTCGTCACCTTCGATCCGGAGCCATGGAGAGATGTAAGGGTCCTGCCGGATCGCCGGCCCGCCTCTGGCACAGCGGTCGCAATAGGTCGCGCCGAGCTGACCCAGCGTAGCGCCCAGACGGAGCCACCAGCGGTTGTTGAACTGGGTATGGACGTTGGTGTTGAACGCCCGCTCGGTGGGCAGCCCCTCGCTGGTCCAGTACTCCCAATGGTTGAAGTTCCACCGCAGCTGTTGAAAGACCCGATTGGGCTGGAAGAAGGTCAGGTTGGCCCAACTGGTCCATAATTGCTGGTCGGCCTGCCGGAGAAACCCGATATCATTGATATCGAACCCCGGGGTGCGCCGCTGATACGCCGTCTCGAAGTGCAGTCGTCTTCCCCCCACCTTCGCAAATCTGATCTCCTGGTTGATGCCGCTCAGCGACGTACGGGTCGAATCGAACGCCAGGTGGTCGTCAGGGCGTTGATAAAGATGAACCGGATCCCGCTGGGTCAGAGCAATCGCCGCCGGGTCACCCGCCACTCGGCTCCCATCCAGTGAGCCAGACACTTCATAACGGCCGTGGAAGCGCCAGCGGGCATCGATCCCGCCGGTATAAGCGCTTCGACGCAGGTACGCTGCGCTGCTGCCGTCGAGTGACCGGTTTACTCCCGTCACGATGAACCCCACACTGCCCTCGCCGTTATGAAAGTCCTGGTTGCCTCGAATAACGGCGTAGTTGGTAGCGGGCTCGAGCGTGGTGCTACCGGGGCCGGAGACATGATCCGTGACGGCATCCAGCATGCCGATGGAGAAGCCCCCGGGCAGGCGACCAGTCACCTTCCCTGCCCCGAGAATCTTGGTCGACGCCGGCGATGCAGCGTCGCCATAGATATCGGAGAGCTGAGGGGAACGCCCAATGCGTCGGGAGTAGAACAGCCCTTCTCCGGTGTTGCAGTCCAACACCACCACGCAGTTCACCGTGAAGCTGAAGAGCCCCTTCCCCTCGACGAAGAACGGGCGGCGCTCGCTGAAGAAGGTTTCGAACGCGGTGAGATTGAGCTCCGATGGGTCCGCTTCGACTTGGCCGAAATCCGGATTGACCGTGGCGTTGAACAGCAAGTTGGACGCGAGCCGATAACGGAGATCCCCGCCGAGGCTCATCTCCTGGCTCCGACCGAAGCCGGGAGAGCTGGCGTCCTCCACGTTCTTGGTCACCAGGTAGGGCGTGATTTCCGCGCGGCCTGGACTTCCCAGTCCATCCAGCCCCGTCAGGCTACCGAACTGCGACGTGAAGCCCGAGCGTGAGGTGCGATAGAGCGGCCAGGTGACCGACTCCGTATGGCGCTGGATGGTGCGCCAAACCAGCAGGCCAAAGGTGACGTTCCCAGTGGCCGAGTAATGCAGCTGCGAGAGGGGGATGCGATACTCGGCGGTCCATCCCAGGGAATCGATCCGGGTCGCGGCATCCCATACCGCATCCCAGGCTACATCCTCATCCCCATCGTTGTAGATCGCATAGTCCGTCTTCACGCCGGCTGGATTTACCACGAACTCGTACCCGGTGCGCCGATCGTAATAGGGGTCGAGCATGAGGATGATCTCGTCCGACGCGGTCTGGTCGTCTCGACGGGAGAGCAGGCTGATGATGCTGTCAGGGTGGGGATCGAAGGCGCGGACGAACACATACAGATTGTGCTTGTCGTATGCCACTCGTGCTTCGGTCTTGAACTTGGGCTGGGCGCCTTCGGTAGGCTTGGCCTCGAGGAATCGATCGATCACAGGTGTAGACCGCCACACCGCATCGTCGTCCCGGCCATCGAGGACCGGCGGCGCAGCCGTTCGCGTCGCTTGAACCGAGTTGCCGGTCGGAACCCGAGGAACGGCCGCGGCTACCTGTGCTTGAAGGGCCAGTAGTGCGCCCAGCAATACTGTCACGCGATACCTGCCGGAAGAGTCCAGGGGTTGGACAACCGGAACGCGAAAAAGGTTGGAACACCAGCGATCAGGGGAACGGTCGCGGTCGTGGCTCGGGCCACGGCCATGGGTCTAGCTCGTCGTTTCCCGCGATCCCCCGAATGGCCGCCTCGCGCACCTCGGGATCCTTCGACTGCAAGAGCTGGGTGAGCTGTTCCGACCTCTCGCCTGAATGAATCAGGGCGCGTACCTCTGCCTTTCTGGTGTGCGAGTCCTTCTCATCGGCGAGCGCCGCGCGCAGCGCGGGAATAGCCGCGCCGTCTCCAATCTCTGAGAGCGCCCACGCGGCTCTGAGCCGCAGGTCTACATCGGGGTCGCGGAGTGCCTCGATCAGCCCCTTGGGCGCGGCCTTCAATTCCAGTTGGCCCAGCGCCCATGCCGCGGTTCGCCTCACCTCAAGATTCCGCTCGGCCGAAATCAGCTGGCCCAGGGCTTCGGCCGCGGAGTTGTCGCCCAGCTCGCCGAGCGCCCAAACCGCTGTCTCTCGAACCGCCATATCGCTGTCGGCTCGGGCAGCCTGCACCAGGACCGGCGTGGCAGAGTGTGCCTCGATGTTGCCGAGCGCCCAGGCACTCATCTCGCGCACGGTCGCTTCCCGGTCACTCCGCAACGCCGCAGCCAAGGCCTCTGCGGCCTGCTTGGCCTCGAGCTGGCCCAGCGCCCAGGCAGCGGTGCGACGCACGGAGGGCACTGCATCGTCGCGGAGCAGACGGATGAGCGCCGGCACAGCGCTGGTGGAGTCCAGATGCCCGAGCGCGGCAGCGGCGGCCTCGCGCACCAGCGGCGCATTGTCGCTGATCACGCTGGTAACTGGGCGCACCGCTCGTCCGTCGCCGATCCGGCCAAGCGCCCAGAGCACGTTGGCTCTGGTCCCTACGGATGGGTCGTGAATTGCGCGCAGAAGTGGATCTACCGCACTGTTGGGTTGCGCCAGTCCGAGCCCGAAGGCCGCCAGCGTCCGCATCGCGGAATCGGCCGAGGAGAGCTGCTGGATCAGCCCGGCAGTGATCTGGTTGTTCTCTTGCTGGCCAAGGAGGCGAATTGCCACCTCGCGAACGCAAGAGTCGTTGATCGCCAAGCTCCCGAGCAGGAATCCGATATCCTCCGAGGACATCGGTTCGTGCCGCCCGGTGAGCGACGAGCGGGCCTGCGATGGCCCGAGTGGGGTGGCGGGCGCATCGCGATGGCCTCCCCAGCCTTCGTTGCCGACCGCCGCCGCGGCGAACCTGCACAAGGCCGCCGGTGCCCCTCGGGCCGCCGCGAGCAGCTCACGGATCTCGGGTCTCGGCTGGAGTGCGCTCGAGGACGAGCCGGCGCTGGCGGCCGCGAGTGTCAGTACGACTAGAGCGATGTGAGTTAGGGGTGACATGTCTGCTCCGCTGCAAGAGGACGAACCCTACTGCTGAAATTTCAGCACCTCCAGGGCCAAAACTACGGGCGACACACGTGACCAGCGGGCTCACGCAGCGCCCGTAGGACTCAGCCCGGCCGAATCAGGGGAACGGGCGAGGCTCCGGTCTGGGCCAAGGCCAGGGGCCCGAGGCATCGCCGCCGGCCAGCGCTCGAATGGCCACATTTCGCACCTCGGAATCGGGTGAGGCGACCAGTCGCTCGAGTGCTCCGACGGAGCTGTCCCCAGCAGCACCAAGGGCTTTGATGAGGCCGAGCTGAACCTCGGAGTCGGTCTCTCGCCGAAGCGCGGCATCGATAGCACCAGCCGCGCTCGGATCTTCGATGGTGAACAACGCCCAGGCCACCGATTCGCGGACATCACGATCGCGGTCGGAGAGCGCGCTCACCAACGCGCTCGGTGCCCGGCTCGGTTCGCAAGAGCCAATCGCCCAGGCAGCCACTTCCCGCGTCTTGGGATCGGCATCGGCCAGCACGGCCGCGAGCGTCTCTACCGCAGCCTCGTCACCGATGGACCCCAATGCCCACACCGCGGTCGCGCGTACCTTGGGATCCTTGTCCTGTTTCACCGCTCTCATCAGCGCGGGAGTGGCAGCGGTCCCTGGCTTTGCCTCAGCCAGTGCCCACGTGGCCATCTCGCGCACCGACGCGTCGGCATCGCTGCCGGCGGCGGCAGCCAGCGCCTCCACCGCGATCTGGTCTTCGGCATACTGGGAAAGTCCCCACGCTGCGACCCGCCGCACCGAGGCATTCGCGTCGGTGCGGAGCGTCTTCGCCAGCAACGCCACACGACCATCGCCCGGTTGCTTCGCCGCCTTTCTCTGGTCTGGCCGATTATGCATTGGCTGCAGGCGCGGTGTTGGGCCAGGGACAGCGATTGGCGCCAAGTCGGTGGAGGGAACGCCATGGGCCGTGTCCTGAGCAGCCACCTCAGCCGCGACCTGGAGTGGCGAGACCACTGACGCCGGTGTGCCGCGCGGCACCGGGGCGGCGGCGCCGAGGAGAAGCGCGGTCAGGCCGAGGCTACCTGCGATGGTCGCTGTCTGGGCTCGGCTCGGGCTGGCGCGACGGAGCGCAGGATCGAGAATGGCGAGCATCCGTCCCTCGAATTCTTTCCGATGCGCCATTGCCAGCGCCACCGAGGGCATGGAGAACTCGCGAACGCCCGTGACGATGTCGAGCAGGTGCTCGGCGTACTCGCTGGGCGGCGTGCCGAAGAGCAGCGCCAGGTCGTCACAGGCTCGCTCGCTCTCCGCGCGCAACCGTCGTGCCGCGGTCCAGACCAGCGGATGAAACCAGTACAACGCGCAGGCGATGCGGCCGATGGTATGGCCAATCAGGTCGCGGCGGCGAATATGGCCCAACTCGTGGATCAGGACCGCGCTGCGTCGCTCCGCACTCCACCACTCGCTTTCGGCCGGAAGCACGATCGTTGGACGCAGGAGTCCCGCGGCGAAGGGCATGCGGGCTTCATCGCTGCGAAGCAGCCGCGCAGCGACCCTCAGGCCCAGCCGGTCGGCAATTTCGTAGAGCGGCGCCTGCCAGTCCGGATCCTGGAGCTGGCGCCCGCGCCGGACAATGCCTCGTACCGCAAGCACGCCCCAAGCCAGCCTGAGACCCAGCACGAGCACACCGACTGCCCAGGCCAGCAGGACCAGCGCAGCTGGGTGATCGGCTGCACCGGCCAGAACGCCTTGGACTGGCCGTGCCGGCGCGGCGATGGGCGCAGGGCTTCTCTTTTCACTGGTCGGCGCAACTCCTGATGATCGATTCGCCTGGTCGATCAGGATCGGCTGTGCCGGGGTCAACACCGGCGAAGATCTGGCAGGGAGCACCCGAACCGGGAGCGGACCCCAGAGCGCCAGCGCCGGAAGCAGGAGCAAGCCGATGAGCGCGAGCAGCCAGACCAGATGCCGGGATCCCGCCGAGGCTCGCGAAAGCGCGAGAGAAGCAGCCAGCGCGACAAGTAGAAGGCCGGTGGCCTTCACCAATACCAGGAGGATGGCAAGTGTCGGCATCATGACCTCTCACTCCGCCGCGCGCCGCGGATCTTCTCCCGCAGGCGGGCGATTTCGGCGTCGCTCAGGTCGGCATCGGAGAGCCGGAGCAATGCGGTGACCGCCTGCTCGGTGGAGCCGGCGAAGTAGGTTCGCACCACATGGGCGAGCACGTCCTCTCGCGCCTTGTCCGTCGATCGGGCGGGAAAGTAGACGTAGCGCGGTCCATCTTCCTTATGATTGATCAGCTTCTTCTCGCTCAGGATCCGCAGGATAGAGCGTACCGCGGAATAGGTGGGCGGATCGGGGAGAGCCCGCATGATCTCGGCAACGGTCGATTCGCCTCGGCGATGGAGAATCTCCATGACTTGCCGCTCCCGGCGGCTGAGGTCTTCGGATGGGGGACGCTGGGTCATGACCACGGGCTGCTCGCGAAGTGGGTTGACTCGGGTCATCAATACCTGTGCTGATATTTCAGCATGGGATCCGAAAAGTCAAGAGCCGGGTGGCAGCACTGGCATGGATGAGACTGGGCTGGTAAGCTCACTCCCGCGGTCTAAACTCTTGGACGGGGGCCCGCATGCATCGGTTTCTCCTACTCACTTTGCTGGTCTTGTTCAACGCCCAGCCGCTCTGCGGCCAGCATCTGCGCGAAGACCTTTCCCAACTTTTCATCTTTGGTAACGGCGAGGACCCCCTTCAGTTGGGCGGGAGTAGCAGTCCCAATAACCCCGAATCCATTCGGATCCACGGGAGCCACTTCATTCCTGCTGCGGTGGCCAGCAATGGGACGCTCATCTCCTTCCTGA
>UEXR01000390.1_pt1 | contig 13978 bp, 13 predicted proteins | sample 4301101 | NCBI WGS metagenome assembly UEXR01 (sample SAMEA4773180, study PRJEB27434) | metagenome | biome: 2259; feature: agricultural soil; material: soil | place: USA | collected 2014-09 | depth 0.25 m
GCCCGGGGTCGCCGGAGCCCGAGCGGGTCTCCTTCCACAATGGTCCGGTCGCCCTGGTCGGCAGCCTCTATCTTCCTGCCGACACCGGGCGGCACCCGGCTGTGATCGCATTGCACGCATCGAACGGCGGCACCCGCGACTATCCGGCGTATCAGCATCTGACTGCAGCGCTCCCGACCGCGGGGTTCGCGGTCTTGCTGTTCGATCGCCGAGGCGGTCCGCTGGGCAGCCTCCTGATGTCATCGACCGCGCGCTCCGGGTTCGGGGTGTGGTGGATGACTATTTTCGCGGCCGGGCGACCCGAAGAACTACCGAGCAGGCGGTGGAAAGCATTCGGCACCAGCCCTGGTTCGACCAGGTCTTTCTGCCGATCGGGGACAGCCTGCCTGGCGATCCCAAGCACACCAAATGGTATAGCCGGATGGACTACGACCCGATCGAAGTCCTTGCCCGGGTAAAGGTCCCCATTGCCTTCTTCTTCGCGGAGGACGACCCGTGGGTACCGGTCGAGGAGAGCATGGCCCTGGTTCGTCGAGCGACGCGGGGCAATCCGGACGTGACCATTCAGCGGGTGCCAAAGACCGGCCACTACATGGAGGTTGGAGCCAACGGGCAGGTCTCCGACGACTCCCTGGCCCAACTGCTCCGGTGGCTCCGCCAAAGGCGCGGCTGAGCCAGTGAGCGCGGCGCTGGAGCGCATTGGGACCGCATTCTCTTCCCTCTACGGGCAGCAGCCAACCTTGGTCTGGTCCGCCCCCGGTCGGGTGAACCTGATCGGCGAGCACACCGACTACAACCAGGGATTCGTCCTCCCCTTCGCGCTGCCGCACCGCACTGCTGTCGGGGTGGGGGCGGAGGTGGCGCCTTCCGACCAGCCGGAGTGGATTGTCTGGTCCGAGTCGGAGCAGCAGTCGGTCTCCTTCAGCCCCGACGATCTAGCACCCGGCGCGATAGCGGGATGGGCTGCTTACGTCGCCGGGGTGGTGTGGGTCCTGCGCGAGACCGGGGTCAGCGTGCCCCCTGCTCGACTTGCCATCACCTCCGACGTCCCGGTCGGGGCTGGTCTCTCGTCCTCCGCCGCCCTCGAATGCGCGGTCCTGGCCGCGCTGCTCGACTTCGCAGGGGCCGCCGAAGACGTCGCAAGAGCCACCTGGCCCGCGCTGGCGCAGCGCGCCGAAAACGCTTACGTCGGCGTCCCCTGCGGCATCATGGACCAGTCGGCAGCGACCCTCTGCCAGGCGGGCCATACCCTCTTTCTCGACTGCCGCAGCCTCGCGACCGAGCAGGTCCCCTTCGACCTCGCGCCTGCCGGGCTTGCGATGCTGATCGTCGACACCCACGCCCCGCACCGGCACGCCGACAACGAGTACGCCGCCCGCCGCACCACCTGCGAGGCGGCGGCATCGACCCTCGGCATCCCCGCGCTGCGTGACGTGGTCGACCTGTCGTCCGCGCTCGGCACCCTGCACGACGACATGGTGCGTCGCCGGGTCCGGCATGTGGTCACCGAGAACCAGCGAGTGCTCGACACGGTAGGCCTGCTCCGATCCGGCGCGCTGGCCGAGATCGGCCCGTTGCTCACCGCGTCACACGCGTCGCTGCGGGATGACTATGAGGTGACGGTGAGCGAGCTGAACGTGGCGGTGGAGACGGCTTTGGCGGCCGGTGCCTTGGGCGCCCGCATGACCGGCGGCGGGTTCGGCGGCTGCATCATCGCCCTGGTGCGCCTGGTCGATGCCGACCAGGTGGCCAATGCCGTCAGCGCCGCGTTCGCCGCCAACGACTTCGCCGCACCTTCTTTCTTTGTGGCCACGCCGTCGGAGGGCGCGGCGCGGCTAACGGCTAACAGCTGTCCAGGGTGACAATACGCTTCACTCCTTACCGCTCACTGCTCACTGCTCACTGCTTCACTGCCCTCTGGCCACCTGCCGATCTCGGGCGTATGCTCAAAGCTCCTTCCCAACTCCTGGCGGCGGCCACGTGCCCGAGTGGCTCTATGTGACGCTCCGGTTTCTCCATCCCGGCGGCTGGCTGGTCGCCTTCCTTGCCGTGCCGGTTGCGTTGCTCTCCGAGAAGGGTGCTCGCCGCCACATCCTGGCAGGGCGAGTGGCCGCGGTGGGAATGGCGATGGGAGCCACGGCGGGCATCCTTCTCGCGCTCATTCGCGACGATGGTCCCGTGGTCGAGCTGGCTCTCATGGGCTTCCTGGCCGCGTTCTTCATCACCAGCGGCTATCTCACCCCTCGGCTCGTTCACGGATCTCGGACCGGCTATCGCTGGGACCGCGGACTGACCGTTGTCGGTATCCTCGCGAGCATCGGGCTCATAGCGCTTGACCTTCCGCGGGTGAAGCTCGAGGCGCCGCTGCAGGACGGTGTCGTCGTCGGTGCCTTGGGCCTGTGGATCGCCATTGGGCACTGGCGTTGGCGGGGAGCCAAGGATCCGGCGCGCTGGCGAGTGGAGCACCTCAGCAGCTTCCTCGGCGCCTACCTCATCCTCTGGTGGTTCGTGTTCTGGCTGTATCTCCGAATGCTGCCCCGGCCCCTGCAAACGCTGATTCCAGGCACCATCGGCATCGCCGGTCTTTTGTGGGCTCGCCGTCGCTTCGCGGCCCAGGCGCTCCCTGAGCCGCCCGGTGTCGCCCGCGGCGCGGGCCCGCGAGGTGAGGTCGTCGTGATGCCGCGAGGAAGCTGACCCGCTTACTGCCTAGTGAGGCTCACATGCCTACTGAATCCAAAGTCACCGATACGGCTGTATTGAATCCCGCCACACTCAAGACGCTTCAGGCTGCTTTGCGCGGCGACCTGCTCCAGGCTGATCACCCGGACTACGACCGCGCTCGAGTCCTGTTCAACGCCATGATCGACAAGCGGCCGGCCGTGATCGTCCGCTGCCAGAACAATGAGGACATCCAGCGGGCGCTCGAGTTCGCCCGGAGTCACGACCTCCTCGTAGCAGTGCGTGGCGGCGGTCACAACGTCGCGGGCAAGGCGCTCTGTGACGGTGGCATGGTGATCGATCTCTCGAGCATGAAGGGGATCAAGGTGGATCCGGCCGCTCGCACTGTCCGGGCTGAACCCGGACTCACCTGGGGCGAATTCGACCGGGCGACGCAGGAGCACGGCCTTGCCACTACCGGAGGGTTCATCTCCACGACCGGCATCGCGGGGCTGACGCTGGGCGGCGGGCTTGGCTGGCTCATGCGCAAGCACGGCATCTCCTGTGACAACCTCCGCTCGGTAGAGATCGTCACCGCTGACGGACAGGCCCTGACCGCTGATCCTACCAAGCATCCGGACCTGTTCTGGGCCGTCCGGGGAGGCGGCGGGAACTTCGGAATCGTGACCTCGTTCGAGTACCAGCTCCACCCCGTCGGGCAAATGCTGGCCGGCGTCGTCTTCTTTCCTCTCGACCAGGCGGAGGGCGCACTCCGCTTCTATCGGGACTTGATGGCCAGCGCACCTGACGAGCTAATGGCCTACGCGGTCTTCTTGACCTCACCCGAGGGTGCGCGGATGTTCGCCGTCCCGGTGTGCTACGTAGGGGCACCCGAGGCTGCAGAGCGGGAGCTGCGGCCGCTGAGAGGTCACCCTGGTGTGGCGGCGGATATGGTTCGCCCTATGACGTATCTGGAGGTCCAGAGCATGTTCGACGCCGGCTTCCCGTCCGGCCGCTTGAACTATTGGAAGTCCAGTTTTCTCCAGAGTCTCTCGGACGAGGCGATCGCAACGCTGGTCGCCTTCTTCAAAGCCGTCCCCTCGCCCTTCTCCGCCGTCGCGATCGAGCCGTTCGGAGGCGCGGTCGCTCGAGTCGGGATCGACGAGACCGCCTTCCCTCATCGCCATGCCAGCTTCAGCCTGGTGATCGTGAGCATGTGGACCGACCCTGCAGAATCGGCCGCCAACACCCGGTGGACCCGGGAGTTGTGGAGCGCGATGCAGCCCTTCTCTACCGAGGCGGTCTACGTGAACTATCTGGACACGGACGACACCGAGCGGGTGCATGGGGCGTACGACGCGGCGACCTATGAGCGCCTGCGGCGGGTCAAGGAGAAGTATGATCCCAAGAATTTCTTCCGGGTGAACCAGAACATCGCACCGACAGCTGACAGCTGACAGCTGACAGCTATCAGCTATCAGCTAACGCAGCGCGTGCGATCGGAAGAGCGAGGGATGATTGGCGTCGCCCTGATCGGCTTCGGCTACGCCGGCCGAGTATTCCACGCGCCACTCATCTCTGCGACACCCGGTCTCGCGCTCTCGGTCATCGGCTCGCATCAGAAAGACGGGGTTGCATCGGCCTACCCCAAAGCCAGGATCATCTCCGACCCTTTGGAGGCGGTCCGGAGCCCCGATGCGGACCTGGTTGTCATCGCCACGCCCAACGACTCTCATTTTTCCCTCGCCGAAGCGGCGCTTAGCGTCGGCAAACACGTGGTGGTGGACAAGCCCTTCACCGTCACCCTGGCCGAGGCTCGAGCGCTGGCGGCGCAAGCGACCAAGGCAAATCGAGTCCTGTCCGTATTTCAGAATCGTCGCTGGGACAGTGATTTTCTCGCGGTTTCCCGGGAGCTTACCCTGGGCCGGATCGGCGACGTCGTCGAGCTCCGCTCGGAGATGAGCCGGTATCGTCCCGTGGTTCGAGACCGCTGGCGGGAGCGTTCCGGGCCCGGGTCGGGTGTCTGGCACGATCTCGGTGCCCACCTCATCGATCAGGCCCTGGTACTCTTCGGTCCGCCTGAAACGGTGCAGGCTGACCTTCAGATCCAGCGCAGTGGGGGAGCCACCATCGACTGGTTCCAGGCTATCCTCGGCTACGGCCCGAAGCGTGCGATCCTTGCTTCGAGCATGCTCGCCGCAGACCCCGCCACCCGCTTCATCGCGCGCGGCACTCGAGGAAGTCTGGTCAAGCAGCATGGCGATCGGCAGGAGGAGCAGCTTGCTCGGGGGGAGAAGCCGGCTTCTCCCGAGTGGGGGCACGATCCCGATTCGGTTCTCCTGGTCACGGATCCAGCGAAGCCGCCAGTCGAGCTCACCCCTCCTCCGGGCGATTATCTCATCTACTACTCGCTGCTGCGAGACGCTATCCTGGGCAAAGGCGAGATTCCGGTAACTCCGGCACAGGCGACCACCGTCATGGCCGTTCTCGAGGCCGGCATTCGGGCATCCCAGGAGGGTGAGGTCGTTCGTCCCTTATATAGTGAAAGGGAGCGCTCGGCCTGGGAGCTCAGGGTGCCATCGGCTTAAGCTTCCCATACAATGGATCTCACCAGCTTCGCCAAACTGTTCGACCACTCGATCGTTCGCCCCAACGCCGTGCAGGCCGAAGTGGCGCAGTTCGCCACGACGGCAGCTCGGCTGGGCACGGCCACGCTCAGCGTTCAGCCCCATTACATCCGGTTCGCCGTGGAGCAGCTGCGAGGCTCCGGGGTGCTGGTCGGCACCGTGGTCGGGTTTCCTCACGGCAATGAAACCCCTGCGATGAAGCTGTACCAGGCGCGGGAGGTGCTGGAGCTGGGTGCGGAGGAAATCGACATGGTGATGAACATTCCTGCCCTCAAGAATCGAGAGGAGGAGCTGTTCATCGAGGACGTGTCGGGCGTCGTCGAGGCGGCCCAGGGAAGGACGGTGAAGGTCATCACCGAGAACTGCTACCTCACAGCGGAGGAGAAGTACCGCGCCTGCGATTGGATCGCGCGGGCCGGTGCTCACTTCGTCAAGACGTCGACCGCGTATGCGGAGGGCGGAGCAACGTTGGACGATGTCCGACTGATGTACCGGGCGGTGAACGGGAGATGCCGGGTCAAGGCGGCGGGAGGAATCCGGGAGATTCACGAGGTGTTGCAGTACCTCGAGGCCGGAGCGCGACGGTTCGGCTCGACCCGTACCGACCAACTGGTCCACGCCTTCCAGCAGTTGCCGCCGGAGAAGCAGCGGGCCTTCGAGGACTACTTGCCCAGCCCGAGTCCCTCGCGCCCGTGAGCGTTGCTCTCGGGCGTCCTTTCCTGACCGCGGCCTGGCGCTATCTCGCCATGCTCAACTACGAGGTGCCCGCAGCGCTACTTCGTTCGCTGGTGCCGGTGGGCACCGAGCTCGACAGGTGGAATGGTACCACACTGGCCAGCATAGTGGGCTTTCGCTTCCTTGATACCAGAATCCTGGGCCTGCCGGTTCCCGGTCACCGCGATTTCGACGAGGTCAACCTGCGGTTCTATGTCCGTCGCCGGGACGAGAGGGGAGCATGGCGCCGGGCTGTGGTCTTCGTCCGCGAGTTGGTGCCGAGGCGAGCGGTTGCGCTAGTCGCGCGCCGGCTTTACAACGAGCCCTACTCGGCTGTGCCCATGCGCCACGAGCTCGGCCTGGGCGGTGCCGAGCATGGTGTGCCCGGACACGCCGCTTACTCCTGGCGGGTAGCGGGGCGATGGCATCGTCTGGAAGTCAGGACCCGAGGAGTGCCACGAGTTCCTGAGTCCTCCTCGGAGGCGGCATTCATCGCGGAGCACTACTGGGGTTACACAGTGCAGGCTGACGGCGGCTGCAAGGAGTATCACGTGTCGCATCCGCCGTGGCGGGTGTGGGACGCGATCGGCGCGCGCCTCGACTGCGACGTTCGGGCAGTGTACGGGCCGGGCTTCGCGGAGTGCCTCAGTGCTCGGCCCCGGTCGGCGTTTCTGGCTGAGGGCTCAGAGGTCGCGGTGCATCGCGGGCGCCGACTGCAGAAGTGAGTGGGCCAGCGCTGGGGGCGATGCTCCCGCAGCGCACATTCAGTGCACGCCACACCACCAGAACGTTGTAGCAAGGTCGGCAGTTCGGCGGGCACTGCAGTGCGCGGAGGGAGCGTCGGCCACAGGGCGAGCCGCAAGCATCCGCTGCCAGGCGCGGCCTGAAAGAACTATGCACATCAAGACCATCGTCCGCTACGCGCTGGTCCTCTTTGGTGGCTTCCTCGCCGGCAGCCGCCTCGTTGATGCCGTAGACAACTGGCGCGAATGGCACGAGTGGGCCCTCGCCGATCCGTCGGCGGCTGATCTCTATCGCACCAACTTCTGGGTCGACGTTACCTTCGCAGTACTGATTGGGTGCCTTGCGGCCTTGATCTACTGGCTGCTCCGGCCCAACCTCCGGGCGCCCTGAAGGCCGCGAGCTACCGGGGTGGCAAGGATGTCAGCTTCTTCAAGGCCGGCAAGTTCATGTCGTGGAGTCGAGGCCCTTACTTCTACTACGCCGACGCGAATCGCCCGAGCGCGCTGGATCGGTTCATGCAAGCCTTCCCGTTCTGAGCATGTTGACCTCTGCCGTCGCGGTCGTGGCCGGGGCGACGGGCCTCGTGGGGCGGGAGCTGGTACGGCAGCTTGCGGCCGACAGCACCTGGCGCGAGGTGCGGGCCAGTGGCGTCCGACACTTTCTGCTGGTGACAGCGGTGGGGGCGTCGCCCAACTCACGATTGTTCTATTAATCGGGTCAAAGGCGAAGTCGAGACGGCGATGACTGCGCTGGGCTTCAGGTCAGTCACCATCGCCCGGCCGTCCCTCTTGCTGGGCCCGAGAAGCCAGCCACGCCCGGGCGAGCAGCTGGGCAAGGTCCTCGGCCTCCTGTCGCCACCGCGATGGAAACCGGTGCATGCGGCCCAAGTGGCGCGGGCCCTGGTGGAAGCCGCCAAACGTGATCTTCCGGGGGTCCGTATTCTGGAGAACCGCGAGTTGCGTGCTGCCGAGCGCGTATGACCCTCCAGACGCTTAAGGGTCCTCAAGGCAAGCTGGTGGTGGACGACGGAGGCAGGGGCGAGCCCGCGCTGCTCTTCGTCCACTGTGACTGCGGCAACCAGACGCAGTGGACCGAGGCGCTCGATCATCTCCGATCGCGCCATCGTGCCGTCGCGTTCGACTGGCGCGGACTGGGGTTGTCCGCGCAGGCCGCGAACGGTGACTACTCCGTTCCGGGCCGGGCCGAGGACGTGGACGCGGTGATCAAGGGGCTCAGTCTCGCCGGCTGCGTGCTGGTGGGTCACAGTGCTGGTGGGATCGTGGCGCTGCACTACGCGGCGGCTCAGCCGGCGAGGATCGGCGCCCTGCTGCTGGTGGATCCCGCCACCGATGGGCGGCAGGTTCCCGCCGACCAGCGGCTGCGGATGTTGGATCGGCTGCGCGGGCCGTCCTTTCGTGAGGTGCTGCTCGAGTACTATGGGTCCATCGCGGGCCCGCACGAACACGTCCGCCAGCGAGTCCTGCATGACGCCGCCGCCGCTCCTCAGGCGGTCGTGGTCGCCACCTTCGAGGCGCTGGGCGAGTACAATCCCAGCCTTGCGCTGCACGCCTATCGCGGGCGGCGGCTCTCGCTGGTGACCCCGGTGACCGATACGCCGGCGGCCTTGCACAATACGACCCCGAATTTCCCGTACCGTCGGCTCAACACTCCGGGACACTGGCCGCAGCTGGACGACCCGGCGGAGTTTCACCGGATTCTGGATGAGTTCTTAGAAGCGGTGAGAAGTGATGCGCCGTAAGGACTGATGAGCGGTTGTCACCCTGGAGCGAACCCTTCCAGGGCAGGCTCCGTGAGCGGAAGGGGTCGGACCGCAAACTGGGCTCAGCTCCCTTTCGCTCGCCCTTCGGGCTCGCTCCAGGGTGACAGTCTGCACTCCCCACTCCTTACGCGTTGCGCCTCACTTCTCGCTTCTCACTGCTCACTTCTCACTGCTCACGGCTTCTCACTCCACCCTCAGCGTGCTCGCTGGGTCGACCTGAGTTGCCCGCCAGGCCGGGACGCTACAGGCGATCACCGCAACGGCCCCGAGCAGTGCGATCGCGCCGAGATAGGTAATCGGGTCGAGGTGCGAGACGCCGAAGAGCATCGCGACCATCACGTCGCTGGCCAGAGCGGCGCCCATCAGACCAATCACAGCGCCGACGCCGGTGAGCGTCATTCCCTGTCCCACCACCAGCGCCAGGATGCTCTCCCGTGAGGCTCCCAGCGCCGACCGCACCCCGATCTCGCGGGTGCGCTCGGCCACCCTGCCGGAAAGCACCCCGTAGATTCCCGCCGCGGCGAGCACCAGCGCCGCCAGGGCAAAGGCCTCGACCAGAATCAGCGCGAAACGCCGCTCCGCCGCCGTGGCGGCGACCAGGTCGTCCATTGTGGCCACGCGCACGATCGGCTGGTCTTTGTCGATGGACCAGATCGCCTGGCGAATGGCGGGCAGCAGCGCGATGGGGTCGCCGCGGGTCCGGACCACGAGCGACATCGCGTTGTCGGCAAAGCGCCACTGGCTCGGCGTAGTGTACACTGCGTCCGCTTGGCCTATCGCCAGGGACACCTGCTTCACATCCCCCACCACCCCAACGATGGTATAGAACGGACTGTCCATGGGCCCGATACGGAGACGTTGACCTATGGGGTCCATGCCGGGGAACTCGCGCCGGGCGTAGGACTCATTGATCAACGCGACCAGAGGAGCGCCCGCGCGATCATGGTCGTCGAGCAGGCGGCCTCGCCGAAGCGGGATGCGCATCGTCTCCATGTAGGCAGGACTCACCCCATAACGAAACGCGCTGTGATCCTGCTCAGCTCGCTGTGTAGGGCTCGACTCGAAGTGCACCCCATAGGTGTCGTCGTCCCCACTCAGGGGAAGCTGGCTGGTGAGCGCGGCGGCTTGGACACCGGGCACCTGGCGGACGGCGTCGAGCGCCTCCTCGAAGAAGCGATAGGTGGTGCTGTCCTGATCGAAACGGTGGCCGGAGGTTTGCACCTGCATGGTGAGCAGACGCGACGGCTCGAATCCGGGAGCTACGGCGAAGAGTCGCTGCAAACTCCGGAGCAGCAGGCCCGAGCCCACCAGCAACACGAGCGCGAGCGCCACTTCAGCCACCACCAATGCGCTGCGGGTACGGCGGTGCCCGCCCGCCATGCGGGACGAGCTGAGTTGGAGCTCCTGGTGCTGATCGCTGCGCGCCGCCTGCAACGCCGGGGTCAATCCAAACGCCAGTCCGATGAGCGTGGTGAGCCCCAATCCAAAGGCGAACACACTGGCATCCACGGAGATGGCGTGCACCCGCGGGAGCTCGGGCGGGCTCAGCGCAATGAGCGCCCGCACCCCGAGCATTGCCACCGCCATGCCGACGATCCCGCCCAGCAGCGCGAGGAGCAGGCTCTCGGTGAGGAGCTGCCGCATGAGCCGAGTGCTCCCCGCACCTAGGGCCGCGCGCAAGGCGAATTCGCCCCGCCGGCGGACGCCGCGGGCGAGGAGGAGGTTGGTCACGTTCACACACGCGATCACCAGGACCACGAGTACCGCGCCGACCACGATGAGCAACGCCGGCTTGACCCCGCGGGTGATATCATCCTGGAGTGAAGTCACCGTGAGGCCGCTCTTGAGCGATGCCCAGGGCACTCGAGCGAACTCAACCACCGGCGTCGCCGCGATACGGTTCAGCTCGGCCGCTGCCTCGTCGACCCCGACGCCAGGACGCAGCCGGCCGACCATGCGCAGGTGATGGCCCCAGGCCCAATCCTTCGACATGTCGTACTGCAGCGGAGTCCACAGCGTAGCCGATGGGTCGACCACATTTTCGAAGCCTCCCGGCATCACTCCGATGACCAGATAGGGATCATCGTCCAGAGTGACCGGGCGCCCAACGATTGCGCGGTCACCACCGAAGCGGCGCCGCCAAAGACCGTCGCTCAGGATGACCACGTTTGGGGCGCCGGCCCGATCGTCCGAGGCCTGAAAGTCCCGCCCAATCGCGGGCGGCACACCCAGCGCGCGGAAGAAGGTGGCGCTCACCCTCTGCCCGTCGAGGCGCTCAGGTTCCGTGGCGCCGACCAGGGTCGGCTGCCATGGCTTGAAGACGGCGAGGGCCTGAAACGAGCGGCTGCGCTCCTGCAGCTCCTGGTGGGTGCCGAAAGTCACGTCGGCCCGCGACCCGTCGGGGCCAACATCCCAAACCGTCACGATCCGGCCGGCATCCGGGTAGGGGAGCGGCTGGAACAGAATCGGGTTGAGGGCGCTGAAGATGGCGGTGGTGCTGCCCACACCGACCGCCAGGGTGAGCACCGTGACTACCGCGAAGCCTGGCTCGGCGACCAGACGCCGGCTGGCGTAGCGCAGATCGGCGATCAAGGTTTCGATGAGGTTCTCCCAACCGGATTCATGGATCTCCTGCCGGACGCTGGTGGCATTGCCCAGCTCCCGGCGGGCGGCCCGGGCGGCCTCCTCGGGCCCGAGGCCCCGGGCAACGTATTCGGCGGTGGCGCGATCTAAGTAGTCGCGCAGCTCGTCCGCGATGTCCTGATCGGCGGCCGCACGGTGGGTAAGAGCCCGGAGTCCCCGGCTGAGCTGGCGCCAGAGCGACACGATCATCCCTCGGCCTTGAGCAGACGAGCGACGGCAGTGGCCCGGCGAGTCCAATCGGCGGTTTCGAGCTCCAGCTGCTTGCGGCCGGTCCGGGTGAGGCTGTAAAACTTGGCCCGGCGGGAGTTGTCGGTCTCGCGCCAGGCGGCGTCAAGGCATCCGGCCCGCTCCAACCGCTGCAGGGCGGTCAGAAGCGAGCCTGGGTTGACCTTGAACGTCCCGCGAGAGACCTGCTCGATCCGCCGGGCGATGCCGAAGCCGTGCATCGGCTGGAGGCTGAGCGTCTTCAGGATCAGCAGGTCGAGAGTGCCCTGAATGACGTCGGTATTGGGCTGGTCCACGAGCGCTCCGAGGTGGAAGGCGATCCGATGATAGCGCACCATCATCTTGATTGTCAAGATGTGGTAGTCAGGAGGAGAGTGAGGAGGAAGGAGCAAGAGTCATTGGTCTCTGGTCTTTGGTCCGGCAAACGGAGCTACGTTCATCAGGACCAACGACCACAGACCAACGACGCTCCCCTGACTTCGCCTTCAGTATTGTTAACTTCCAGAAACCTCGAGTGGCTGGTAAACGTATGCATTTGGTGAACCCATGAAACTTGCCCCCGGCCTGCTGGGTCTGCTCTGCTCGGTCGCCCTGGCGGGCTGTAGCACCACGTCGCAAGGCCCTGCCAAGACAGGGGTTGCACCGGCTCCTGCCAAACATGAGGGACACACCACGGCGGCATCGGCAACAGCAAGTACCGGAGGCCGTTATACCGAGGCCGACGCCTCCTTCATGAAGGGCATGATCGCGCACCACGCTCAGGCCGTCCTGATCGCAGGCTGGGCGCCAACCCACGATGCGAGCCCATCCCTCAGGGCGCTATGCGAGCGGATCGTGGTGGGCCAAAAGGATGAGATGGCCTTCATGCAGAACTGGCTCCGCGATCGGAACCAGGAGGTTCCCAGCGGGGACACGGCCCACGCCCGCATGCCGGGCATGGAGCACCACATGCTGATGCCCGGCATGCTGACCGCCGACCAGCTGGACCAGTTGGATCGCGCCAAGGGTGTCGCGTTCGACAGTCTCTTCCTCAAGGACATGATCCGGCATCATCAGGGCGCGCTCACCATGGTCAGCCAGCTGTTCGGGACACCCGGCGCCGCCCAGGATGACCTGATGTTCAAGTTTGCCTCCGACATGAACGCCGATCAGACGATCGAGATCGAGCGCATGAACAAAATGCTCGCCGCGCTGCCTTAACCTCTAATGGACTCCCTCATGGCCCCTGCATCTAGAACGCTTCGCCCCCACTGTACTGCCGTTGCTCTCCGTCTCTTCTCAGTCGCCATCGTCTTGCTAGCCGCGGCGGCGTGCGCCTCATCCTCCCCCTCCTCGGGCGCCAGCACCGTAGCCGCCACGGCCCCCAAGCCGGACCCGCGGGTCGGGCTCCATGCCGGGCTCATGGACGCGGGCCAGGCCGCCTGGAACCTCAAGTTGGTCTCGAACACGCCGCCCTCGGAACGATTCATCGGGGTGACCAATTCGGATCTCTCGTTCGCCGGGCCCGACGTGATTCAGGGCAATTACGGCGGGTTCCAGGTCTGGGATGTGACCAAGCCGGAGAAGCCGGTGCTGAAGGTGGGTTTTCTCTGCCCCGCCTCCCAAAGCGACGTCTCCGTGTACCACCATCTCCTGTTCGTCTCGGGTGAGGGCTTGGGCGGGCGGCTCGACTGCGGCACGGAGGGCGTCCCCGACACGGTCAGCCACGAGCGGCTGCGCGGCATTCGGATCTTCGACATCACCGACATCACCAAGCCGAAATACATCGCCAATGTGCAGACCTGTCGAGGATCGCATACTCATACCGTAGTGGCCGACCCCAAAGACACGGCGAACGTGTACATCTACGTGTCCGGCTCGGCTCCGGTGCGCTCGCCCAATGAGCTCGCAGGCTGCGTCAGCGCGCCGCCGGACTCGAACCCCAACAGCGCCCTCTTCCGCATCGAGGTCATCAAGGTCCCGCTGGCCCATCCCGAGCAGGCGGCGATCGTCAGCTCACCCCGGATCTTCCAGGACCTGGTGGCGCCGCCGAAGCACGGCGAAACGCCCCAGGACATGGCCGAGATGAAGCGCAAGGCCGATTCGACCAAGGCGGCCGGTGGATTCACTGCGACGATGCACGGGATGGAAATGCCGATCCCCTCAGAGGACGTGGCCTACTTGCTCGACAGCATCGTCAAGGCTCGTGGCGGAAGCGGGGCGCCCACCGGTGCGGACAGCGCGGCGTTGCGGGCTGCCATACCGGAGATGGTAGCCAAGATGATGGGGCCGCAGCCAACCGGGCCCAACGGCGTTGCTCCGGGCCCCACCCAGTGTCACGACATCACCGTCTACCCTGCGATAGGCCGGGCAGGCGGGGCCTGCGGCGGCTACGGCCTCCTACTCGACATCACCGACGTCGTGAATCCCAAACGGATCGGCGCGGTGTCCGACTCCAACTTCTCTTTCTGGCATTCCGCGACATTCAACAACGACGGGACCAAGCTCCTCTTCTCCGATGAGTGGGGCGGAGGCGGGCAGCCCCGTTGTCGGGCGACCGACAAGCCGGAGTGGGGGGCGGATGCGATCTTCACGCTCTCGCACGACT
>UEXR01000742.1_pt1 | contig 13886 bp, 19 predicted proteins | sample 4301101 | NCBI WGS metagenome assembly UEXR01 (sample SAMEA4773180, study PRJEB27434) | metagenome | biome: 2259; feature: agricultural soil; material: soil | place: USA | collected 2014-09 | depth 0.25 m
TCCTTGTTGGAGAACACCGCCCGGGCGCGGATGGTCCCGGTCTGCGGGTTGAGCTGGTTGTCCACGAAGTCGACGTAGCCCTTGTGGGGGAATTGGCCGTCCTCATCCATCAGTCCCAGGTAGATGGGGTTGCGCACATCGCGTGAGCTGGGCCGCGAGCCGGCGCGCGCCAGGCCGGAATACTTGAGGTAGGTCTGCTCGTCCCCCTCGAAATAGACGTAGATCGGATCGAGCGACACGACCGTGGTGAGCAGGGTGGCCGTTGGTGGACCGGCCTGAACCAGGTTGCCCGGCGTCACCTCGGCGTTGCTCACCCTGCCGGCAATCGGTGCCCGAACCCGGGTCCATTCCAGATTGAGCTTGGCGGTCTGCACCGCGGCCTCCGCGGCGCGCACCGCGGCCTCGGCATTGGCTTGGCCGCTGGTCCGGCTATCGAACTCTTCCCGGGAGATTGCCTGTACGTCCACCAGCTTTTGGGCGCGTACCACTTCCTTCGCTGCCAGGGCGGCCTCAGTCCGCGCCTGCTCCATCTGGGCCGTGGCCCGGGCCAGGTCGGCCTGATAGGGACGCGGATCGATCTCGAAGAGCACTTCGCCTTTGGGCACTTCCTTGCCCTCGGCGAAGTCGACCCGCTGGATATAGCCCGACACCCGGGGGCGAATCTCCACCGCGTCCACCGCCTCCATCCGCCCGGTGAATTCGTCCCACTCGGTGACTTCGCGCTCCGGCACCACGGCGACGGTGACCGCCGGCGGTGGTGGCGCCGCAGGCGGCTTGCCGCCACAGCCCAGCAGAAGGCCAAGCCAGAGCACAGGGTACCTCGATGACCGACAACTCATGCCACCCTCCGCTGACGCCGCGTCCGGACCGTGCGCGGGCTACCCATTGACCCGCCGCAGCAGCTCGACCGCGTACGCCTCCAGGACGTCACGCCGAATCTCGCAGTGAAGGTACTGGCCCTCCCGCCGGGCCTCGATCAGTCCGGCGCGGACCAGCTCCTTGATATGATGGGAAATGGTCCCCTTGGAAACGGGGAACTCCTGCCGTAGCCGCTGGCAGGGACACTCCTCCTCCGTGGCGATGGTTTCGAGCAATGCCATGCGCCGGGGATCAGCCAGCGCCTTGGCGATCAGCTCAAATCGCTCATTGGTGAGTCGCGGCCGGCGGCTAGTCGTGCTCATAAGCAGTTCAATCAACATCAAACTATTATCGTGTCAAGGCGGAAGGATGACAGCAGCTCAGTGGCGCCTTATTACTTTGACCGTTCAGCAACACTCGCGTTACCCAAATGAGACGGAGCCCGCCATGGACTTTCGAACCTTCAGTCTGACGACCCTCCGCATCATCCCGACGTTGCTCTACATGCAGCACGGAGTGCAGAAACTTTTCGGTTGGCTCGGCGGTTTCGGCCCTAACGGAGGAACCGCGCCACTCTTCTCGCTCTTTGGACTGGCTGGGATTATCGAGACTTTCGGAGGACTCCTCCTCCTGCTCGGGCTCTTTGCCCGACCGGTGGCCGCGCTGCTCTTCTGTGAGATGATGATCGCGTACGGGAAGGCGCATGCACCGCACGGGTTCTGGCCCATCCTGAACCATGGGGAGCTTCCCCTCACCTTCGGATTCATCTTCTTGTTTTTCGCCGCGCACGGTGCCGGGCCGGTGAGCCTGGACGCACGATTGTTCTCCAAAGCCGCGGGCGACCGGGCTGTCTCGCCGGCCGGATGAGGTTCATGCCGGTTGCTGTGGCTGTGGCGGCCACGGTCAGTCTCCTGGCCGCCAGGTCGACCGCCTGGGCTCAGACGGATTCCGCTTCTCCGTCGGGAACGGTCGAGCAGGGCGAGTTCCGACTCCACATGGAGATGAACCCGATCGGGACTGAGCACTACCAGCTCGCCGCCACCGACTCGGGTGTCCGGCTCACCACAACCTTCGGCTTCGTCGACCGCGGTAGCCCCGACACCACTCGGCTCACGCTGGATGCTTCTCCCCATCTTCTGGTGCAACGGTTCAGCCTGACGCGGCAGGCGCCTCCCACCGCTGATACCCGCATCACCATCGAGCGCGCGGGCGACAGCCTGGTGACCGGCGACGGTGCGCGAGTGTTCCGTCGGCCCGCGCCGGAGCGCTACTTCACCGTCGCCGGCTATGCCCCCTTCGCGGTCCAGCAGGAGCTGGTTCGTTACTGGGCGGGGCAGGGGAAGCCGGATACGCTCGCTCTGTTGCCGGATGGAGCTGCCACCATCGTCGCTGGTGGGAGCGACACGGTGCGAGTGGCTGGTCGCGACGTCGCCCTGCAGCGATACACGGTTGGAGGCGTCGTCTGGGGGTATGAGACCCTGTGGTTCGATTCGACGATGCAGCTGGTGGGAGCAGTGACCAACGAGTCCGGCGGAAATCACTTCGAGGTCATCCGGGAGCCGTTCGAGCCGGCGCTGCCGCAACTGGTGGGCAAGGCGGTTCGCGCCAGCATGGCGCGATTGGCGGCGCTGGTTCCCGCCGCGCCGGCTCCGGCTGCGATCGCGCTGATCGGTGGCACCCTGATTGACGGGAGCGGCGCCGATCCCATTCCGGACGCGGTTGTGGTGCTTCGCCGGGACCGCATCGTGGCCGCTGGGCCTAGCAGCAGTGTAGTGATCCCCCGTGACGCGACCCGGATCGAGGTAGCGGGGAAGTACCTCGTGCCCGGTCTCTGGGATATGCACGCCCACTACTCCCAGGTGGACTGGGGTCCCGCCTACCTGGGAGCGGGAGTCACCGCCGTGCGCGACGTGGGCAATGAGTTCGAGTTCATCAAGGCCGTCCGCTCCGCTATCTCCAGCGGACGAGGCCTCGGGCCTCGCATTCTCGTCGCCGGCTTTATCGACGGCGATAGCCCGGTGGCCATCGGGGTGCGGCGGGCTCGCACCGTCGAGGAAGCCAAACGCCTGGTGCGAGAGTATCACCGAAGCGGCTTCGAGCAGATCAAGCTCTACAACAGCGTTCCCGCCGAGCTCATTCCTGTCATCTGCCGCGAAGCTCACCGACTGGGCATGACCGTGACCGGGCACATCCCCCGGGCGGTAACCGGTTTCGAGGCGATCGCGGACGGGATGGACCAGATCAACCACGTGACCTTCATCCGGCGGATGATGGCGCCGGCGGATACGGTCCGGCCCTCCCTTGCCCGTGGTCCCGTGGACCTCGGCTCACCCGACGCTCGGCGGACGATCCGGGTGCTCCTCCAGCATCACATCGTGCTCGATCCTACGCTGGCGATCTACGAGATGGCGACACATTCTGCGGACCAGCCGGTGGCCAGCTTCGAGCCGGGCATTGCGATGTTGCCGCCGCAGCTCGCGAGCGCCATCGAGCACAGTGGCGTACCGGCCTCGGACACCCCGGCCGCACGCCGCACGTTCGACGGTTTGCTTGCCATTGTGGGCGCCCTTCACCGGGCCGGGGTGCCGATCGTGGCCGGAACCGACCAGCAAGTGCCAGGGCACTCGCTGCACCGGGAACTGGAGCTCTACGTCCAAGCGGGATTCACTCCGATGGAGGCGCTGCAGAGCGCGACCTTGATTCCTGCGCGGGCCATGCGGCTCGAGCGTCAGAGCGGAACCATTGCGCCGGGCAAGCGTGCCGACCTGATCGTGCTGGATCGCGATCCTCTGGCGGATATCGCCAACACCCGCAGTGTGCACCTGGTTATCGCCGCGGGACGGCCATACGATCCTAAGGCGTTATGGCGCGCGGCGGGGTTTCGACCTTAAGGGGCATACAGGACGCAGAGGACGGAAAGGCTTGTCACCCTGGAGTGAGCGGAGCGAACGAAAGGGGCCGGAGCATGGTTTGACGTCCGCCCCTTCCGCGCTTCGCGCTCCAGGGTGACACCGATTATCTCCGTCCTCTGAACGTGCCTCACATCACAGTGAAGCGGACTGTCCGGCGACAGGTTGAGAGCACCTAACGGTTTAATGGGGAGGCTCTATGCCAGCCAGGAAGAGATCCAGAAAGAAGTCGAGCCGGCGCTACGGCAACGCCGCCAGTAAGCGGGTCGAGAGCGCGATGCGCCGGCGCAAACGTGGCACCCTCCGAAGCGGCAAAGGCGGCCGGGGCGGCAGGGTGAAGAGCCGGAAGCAGGCCATTGCCATCGGGCTCTCGGAGGCGCGCAAGAAAGGGGCGAAAGTGCCGGCGAGAAGGAGGAGCAAGAAGTCTTCCAAGCGCTCGCGCAAACGCTCATCCTAGCAAACAGCGTGAACCGTGAACGGTGTTTACGGTTCACGGTTCACGCTTCACGTTCATGCACCCTTCACTCTTCGCTTTTCCTGCGGCCCCCTCCCCGAGGCCAAGATGACCCGATTCCCGATGGCGCTCTTGGCCAGTAGCGTTCAGCCTCCACCTGGGCAACGCAGCTGGCATGGTGGCCCTACACCGGTCGGCGCCGTGCGGGGCATCGACGCGGAACAGGCGCGTTGGGTCCCTGCTCCCCGGCGGAAGAGCATCTGGGCACTCACCCTGCATATCGCCTATTGGAAGTACGCTGTGCGTCGCCAGCTCGAAGGCGGGTTGCGCGGCGCCTTTCCTCGGGGGCCGTCCAATTGGCCCGCACTTCCCGACACCCCCGACCATCGGGGTTGGGCTGCCGACGTGGCTCTGCTTCGCGAGGAGCACGAGCGCCTGGTTCAGGCCATTTTGTCGCTTTCGCCGGAACGATTGAATCGTAGGCCGCCCGAGGGGCGACGCTGGACCTACGGCGACCTCGTCGTCGGCATCGCGGCGCATGACGCCTATCACACCGGACAGATCCAACTGGTCAAGCGCCTGTGGCAGGAGCGTGACTCGCTGCGATTGCAGCACGGAGCTCATTGATGATTCGTGTCCGCCCCGCCGCGCCATCCGATGCTCTCCCGCTATCCCAGTTCGGCGCCCGCACCTTTCGTGACGCCTTTGCCGCCGAGAATCGGCCGGAAAACCTGGATGCGTACCTGGCCAAGGCCTACGGCGTGCCCCAGCAGTCCGCCGAGCTTGCGGACCCATCCATCGCCAGCCTAATCGCGGAAGCGAATCAGGAGATGGTGGGATTTGCTCAGCTTCGCGGCGGAATCCCTCCAACCTGTGTGACTGGGCCGCAACCGATCGAACTGTGGCGATTCTATGTGGCGCGTGAGTGGCACGGCCAAGGGGTTGCCTCGAGCCTCATGGCGGCGATTGTAGATGAGGCGCTTGGGCGGGGAGCTCGCACTCTGTGGCTCGGCGTCTGGGAGCGCAACGCCCGGGCCCAGGCGTTTTATCGCAAGTGCGGGTATTTAGTGGTGGGCCGGCAGCCATTCATGCTGGGGAGTGAGCGCCAGACCGATCTCGTCATGGTGCGTCCAGTCAGCCAACCGGCGGGCGTGGCCTGAGACGTCTTCCGCAGAACAGTCCCGAGCTTAGATTCACCTCGCCCCCTTTTCAGCGGCCCCTTTTGTGAGGAGCCGGGATGGCTCGACCGTGGCGCGTTGCCTTCGGCGCGGTGCTCCTGGCCGCAGGACTACCCGGGTTGACCGCCGCGCAGCAACCCCGCGGTTACATCCGAATGCCCTCCGGAGACAGCCTTGCCGTTTGGAGCCTGACCCTCTATCCGGTGCGTGATGACAGCACGGCGCTGGTGCTGGATTACGAGACCCGAACCCAGCTGAGCGACACTGCCGCTCTCCAGCGCGAGATCATCGCCATCTGGCCGCTCTTCCGGCCGGCAGTCGAGAAAGCGGGTCTGTGGACTGCCGCGATTCGGGCACTCCGTTTCGGCCCGGCGAACGCTCCGGCTGGCGACCAGGATGTGCTTCGGGGCACACCGGTGAACCTGTATGGGGTGGTGTTCCGGAGGAATGTGCGTGGCGGCTGGTATCTCCTGGGAGATACCCTGAAGATCAACTGATGGACCGCTACTAGTCGGACGCGCGGGTGCGCTTCTCTGGCCGCTTTTTCGGCTCCGGCGGCTCACCGCGAAACTCGAAATGTTGATCGTCGAGGAATCTTCCCCGATAGAACTCGGCCGATGTACGCCGCCCCAGCAGTCGTCCTGCCTTGATATTGTCGAGCACCTCGCCGACTGGTTTCCACTCTCCCGCGCGCACGCCTGGATAGAGACTGGCATACTCCGGTTTGAGGCGCGCCTCCCTGTGAACCATCCGCATACGTCTTCACCCTGCCCTCGTCCGGCTCTCCCTCACTCGGCGTGAGGGTCGTGACCTTGCGCTTCCCGCTCTGGTGCCCGCGAGGGCTCAGTCACGCGAGCGGTGTGTACAGGGGGAAATCTACTGTAGGGAGGGATCCCATTACAGGAAAGGGGGACCCACCCCTACAGAGAACCCGGGCTTACAGAGAGCCCGGACTCGGGGCACCCGCGGTGAGCACTTCGCGGACCTTCGTGGCCAGGGCGACTGGCGCGAAGGGCTTCTCGATAAAGGAAGTCGTGCCGCCAAGATCACCTTGATGTGCCAGGGCGCTCTCGGTGAAGCCGGACATGTAGAGCACCCGAGCTTCCGGCCGAAAGCGGGCCAACCGCTCCGCGGCCTGCGTGCCGCTCATGTGCGGCAGGACCAGATCGGTGAGCATGAGATGGATGGGGCCATGGTGTTGCTGCGCGAGGGCCAGCGCCTCTTCGCCGTCAGTTGCCACCAGAGTCTGGTAGCCGTAGAAGTGCAGCACCCGAGCGGCGAGCTCGCGGACGGTAGCCTCGTCCTCCACGATGAGAACCGTCTCGGTACCGACCAGGGTGCTGGCATGGGCTTCGGCCGGAGCAGCCGCGGGGGCGACTTCGCGCACTTGGGGCAAGTAGACCTTGAAGGTGCTGCCGTGCCCCGGCTCGCTATAGACTGAGATGTTGCCTCCGCTCTGCTTCACGATGCCGTATACAGTCGACAGCCCCAATCCCGTCCCTTTATCGCGCGCCTTGGTACTGAAGAAAGGCTCGAAGATTCGCGCCTGGGTTGCCGGATCCATTCCGATGCCGGTATCGGTGAAGGCCATCATCACATATGAGCCGGGCTGGGCACCGATCAGCTGGCTGGAGTAGCCCGGCTCCAGCTTCACGTTCTGAGTCTCGATTGTGAGCTTCCCGCCTTCCGGCATCGCGTCGCGCGCGTTGACCACAAGATTGACGACTACCTGCTCCAGCTGAGTGGGATCGGCGCGGACCATTCCCAGATCGGGGTCGGGAACCAATCCTACCTGAATGTGCTCTCCTACCAGTCGGCTCAGCATCCGCATGGTGTCGGCGAGCGCTGCGTTGAGATCGATCAGCTTCGGCTGGAGCACCTGCCGGCGACTGAAAGCCAACAGCTGATGGGTGAGCTCCGCGGCACGGGTGGCGGCGCGCTGGATCTCAACGACGTCTCCGTGGCGGGGGTCTCCCGGGGTGAGAGACTGAAGCAGGAACTCGGCGTAGCCCAGGATAGCCGTGAGCAGATTGTTGAAGTCGTGCGCGATCCCACCCGCGAGTTGCCCGATGGCTTCGAGCTTCTGCGATTGCAGCCGTCGCTCTGCGGCGTTGGCACGGCGTCTCACCCAGCGGTCGGCCGTCGCACCCAAGAGCCCCAGGCCGAGAATCACCAGCGTGCCCAGCGTCACCACTATCGCCAACTCACGAGTGGCCAGCACGCCGCTGGTCGGTCTTCCGGTGATCCCCGGGACCGAGAAGTCCGCCGCCAGCATGCCGGTGTAGTGCATGCCCGCGATGGCCAGCCCCATGATCACGGCGCTGGCCATCCGCTGCCGGCGGCCGAAGGCGGTCTCGTCGGTACGGTAGCGGTAGGCCAGGGAGAGGCCACCAAAGGACGCGGTGATCGCGACTCCCACTGACAGCGTAACCAGCAACGGATCGAACCGCATCGCGGCGGGGGCGTTGAGCGCGGCCATGCCGATGTAGTGCATGCCCGCGATGGCAGGGCCCATGCAGATGGCGCCCAGTGCCAGGGCTTCGATGCCGATGGACTCGCGGCTCACGATCACCAGTGCCAGTGCCGAGGCGGCGATGGCGACCAGCACCGAGAGGAGTACCCGTCCGATCCCGTAGGTGATCGGCACCGGCAGATGGAAGGCGAGTATGCCGACGAAATGCATGCTCCAGATGCCGATGCCCATTGCGGCGGAGCCGCCCGCCAACCAGGCGAGGCGCTCCCGACCGCGGGTGACCGTCACCCGTCCCGCCAGGTCGAGGGCGGTGTAGGAGGCGGCGCTCGCGATAAGCACCGACAGGAGGACGAGGAGGGTACTGTAGGTTCCGTGTATCGGCATAGGCGATCAGGCGACCGGCGTCACCCCTGCGCATGGTGCCCGGGGGTGGCGCCGTGGCTCGACCGGACCCGACCGGTCCGGAATCATCTGTACCTTCAGGCGAACGCGCGGTGGAGGGCCCCGCGCTGGGTTGGGCTATCTATGTTAGTGACGACCGGCCCGGCGGAACAAGTGGTTACCTGATTCCGTCGATGGCCCGGCTGTGCCGACCCCCGGCGCGGACATGGTCAGGAGGGCCGCCCCGAAACTCGAAATGTGATTCAGGCAGGACTCGACCGCGGAGCAGGCCTGCGTAGCCCTGCCTCGCGAGCACCCGCTCGGAGACCTGGCTGGCGAGGGTCTCAGCCGGTAACCATGCCGCCGAGCCGGCCTCGGGATACAGGTGGCGGAATTCAGGCTTGGGGCGCGCTTCCCGCGTGAGCGGCATAGTCAGGTCTCGAGTGTCATCGGGACAGTTATTTCGTAATGGATCCCACTCGCAGACACAAGTGGGAAGGTCCTGGTTCCCACTTGAGACGTGCAAATCCTGGTGGAGAAGTTGGCAAGATACTCCTCCGTGACTCATCCGTACCGCGGCGTGGGATTCGCCGTTACCGGGGCAGGGCCGCCGATATGGTTAACGGCTGGTAGTCGTGTCCCGATGTGCGCTGGTGTCCGCCATAGTATCTCGGGCGACCCGGTTCGCGGCGCTGTCCAAGGCCCCTGAGACCGACGGTGCCGGTCGAGGATTGTTCTCGCTCTTGTTCGAAGAGCAACCAGCTGCAAGGAGGGTGAGCAGGGCGAGCAGCATCGAGTATCGCATGAGATCCTCTGTTGGTGGGTTTCTCCCGCACCTTGCCGTCTGCTCGACCTCCTGTCGAGTGCGTGGATCACACTGCGAGGTATGTCCGCCAGGGATCGCGCTTTGCCGTTACCTTCGCAGTTCGGACGGGTTTAGAGCGCTCCTGGCCGAGATAGCCCTCTGCCGCACATGGGGATACGCTGTGGCGTGGATCGTGCTCGCAGCGAACTCCATGCCCGATAGCCGTTTTGCCGATGCCCGGATCATCGTGGTGGATGACGAGGAGACCAATGTTCGGACCCTGGCCCGGATCCTTGGCATGGCAGGCTACGAGAACGTGCTTGGGACGACCGACTCGGCCGCGGTGCTGGATCTCTACCGGGAACATGATCCAGATCTGATCCTGCTGGACCTCCACATGCCCATCAATGGCCTGGCCATCCTGGAAGCCCTGCGGGCGATCGCTGTTCCTCACTCGTTTCTTCCCGTCCTGGTTCTCACCGGCGACACCTCTCCCGCGGCTCGGCGCCAGGTGCTCACCGCTGGAGCCAAGGACTTTCTGACCAAGCCATTCGAGGTGGACGAAGTACTCCTTCGGATTCACAATCTGCTCGAGACCCGCTATCTCCACCGGGAGATCACCACCCATAACCAGCTACTGGAGCGACGGGTCAGCGAGCGGACCGTCGAGCTGGAGGGGGCGTACCTGGATACCCTCGAGCGGCTGGCGATCGCGGCGGAGTTTCGGGACGACGACACCGGCCGGCACACCGAACGGGTAGGCGAAGCGGCGGCGACGTTGGCCGGCGCGCTGGGACTTGCCGAAGAGGACGTCTTTCTCATTCGCCGTTCCGCGCCGCTGCACGATCTGGGTAAGATCGGCGTGCCCGATGCCATCCTGCGGAAGTCGGGCCCGCTCACCGATGAGGAATGGGAAGTGATGCGGGGCCACACGACGATCGGCGCGCGGATCCTCTCCGGCGGGCGGTCCCGTGTAGTGCGGCTCGCCGAGGAGATTGCGCTCTATCACCATGAGCAGTGGAGTGGTGAAGGCTATCCCAAGGGGCTGGCGGGAGAGGCGATACCGCTGGCAGGAAGGCTGGTGATGGTAGCCGACGTGTTCGATGCGCTCACATCGGATCGAGTGTATCGGAAGGCATGGCCGGCCGAACGGGTCTTCACCTACATTCGCCAGTACGCCGGGCAGCGGTTCGATCCCCGCATCGCGGCCTTGTTCGACCGCCCCGAGGTGCAGCAGGCTCTGGTCTTCATCCGGACTCACGACGGGCATGTCGCCCAGCGGAACGGCGGCCGATCCTCCCGGCTGGCTGAGTCAGGCGTCTCCCGAGCTTAGGTCGGTTTCGGGCTGGTCCAGTGTGCGGGCGACGGCTTCGAGTACTTCTCGCCGGGTAAATGGCTTGCGCAAAGTCATCCGAGCGCCGAGCAAAGCAGCATCGCCGAGCAGGTCGAGATAACCGGTCTGGTCTCCTCCGGACATCATGATTACCGGAAGCTGTGGATCGAGGGCTTGAAACTGGATCAGGGCTTCGATGCCATCGGCCACCGGCATGTGAATATCGAGCAAGACGACGTCGGCGCCGTTCTCCCGCCACACCCGCATCGCTTCCCAGCCATCTCCCGCTTGCAGCACCTCGTGGCCGCCAGCCTCGAGCATCCGTTTGAGTGCACGACGGAGTGCGGCGTCATCGTCCACCACGAGAATGTGGGCCATGCCGGCTAGAGGTCGGCAAGGATGCGAGCCTTGATCTGCTCGAATTCAGAGTCGGTCAGGAGTCCCTGTTGGACCATCTCCTTGGCGCGCTGCAGCCGGGCCTGGGGTGATCGGGGCTCGTCGCCGCCGGCACCTCCAGCGCTCGCTCCCAGCTGGATTCCCCCGGACTTGGCGCGCAGCTCTTCCAGCTCGCGCACCCGCCGCTTCTCCCGCCAGGCCTGCTCCTGCGCCTGACAGGCTCGATAGACCTCCTCAGCCTCACGCTTGCGCAGTCCGTTCACCGTCAGCACTCTGGGTTGGCCCTCGGCCATAGCCAAATCGCTGCTCCCGTAAACCGAGACCGTCAGCCTCGCGGCGAAGACGCCTACCTTCATCTGGGCGTCTCGGAGATCCTGCCAGCGAACGTCCTGAGGCGTGAAGCCTCCGAGCAGTCCGCGATCCACGATGATCAGCCGGCCACTGGTCGCGCCCACCGCGATCCGCCGATGGGTGAGTGCGAAGAGGCGGCGTTGAATGGCGTAGGTCTGGAGCTCTTCGCCGGGAATGAGTAAGGAGCGGAGCGCTTCGAGCGCGCGCGACGTTCCCCCATCCCGGGACATGCTTTCGCCTGGCTGAGTGGGCTGTGCGCCCATGATTTTCCCCCGCGTGCTTGGTCACTCACCACCCGCGGCGCCCCCTCGGCAAGCCGTGGGGCGGGGGCGGGAGATAATGCCACACCGCCTTCTGCGGGACAAGGCCCATCTGCTCAGTGGCGAGAGCCGGGCTTATCGCTTCCGCCTGGCCAGCAGAAATCCCAGGGCGACACTGGCCACGGTCAACAGTGCCAGCCCGCCGACCACCTTGGCGGGACCGAGCCCTCGTCTCGCTCGCCTTCCTAGTTGGGTGGAAGTCTCGGCCAGCGCCGATGCCACTCGATCTCGCTGTGCCAGCCACTCCTGCACCAGGCCGGGCTCCTCCACCGTTCCCGGATTGGCCTCGAGCCGGGCGCGGACCTCGTCCTCCCCCAATTGGTCCAGCTCGCGCCAAACCTGCTCGCGGGTCTTCCGCATCATCCGAGCGCCTCCTGTATCGTCCGTACCGGTGAACCGCACGATCACTCGATACCTGTTCGAGTCGAGATAGAAACTGATCGAGTGAGGAGGGCTTGGGTAGGACTGAGTTGCAGCGGGACCGGCCCAGGTACTGTTGCCGGTATGCCTGCCTTGCTGCGGACCGCCCTGGTGCTCCTGGTTGCGCCGTCGCTCGTGCGGCCCTCACCGGGGCCCAAACTGAGTCTACCTGGCGTCATAGCGCGTTGTTGCCAAAGTGGCTCTGCCTTCGTGGTAGGAGATGAGGTACACCAGGTCGTACACGCCCACTTTCCACTTCGGAGGCTGCGGTTTCACACCCAATGCCACCGCCAACAGCGGAATCTCGGTATGGTTCCAGCAGACGAGGACGGTCTTCCCGGCGTAGGCCGGGTCTCCCAGAACCCGCCTTGCCAGCGCTACGAAATCCTTGGCCAGAAACGGGGCCTGTACCTGCAGCTTGAGTGCCTTTGCCAGTGGAGCGACCGTCTCCTGGGTGCGCTGCCCATTACCGTGGCTGGTGGTCCGCGTCGCGAACACCGCGACCGGCGGGCCGAATCGGGACATCATGGGTCAGTCGTGATGAAGGACACCAGCCGTTCGGCGCGCTTCACGCCCGCCGGTGACAGGTGCGGGTCTTCCGGGTCGGCCGGCTCGTCGGCGTGGCGAATCAGGATGATCTGCGCCGGCCGTGGGGGGGACCAGTGTGTTGGTCCCGGTGTTGGGAAGACCGCGACCAGCAGGATGGCGCTAGTGGTCAAGACCGGCGTCACGGCACCACGCCGAGCTCGTCGAGAGACGTTCTGAGATCGGCTGCGTCCTGATAGACCCGGAACGCTCCCGCGCGCACCAGCTCATCTTCGCCGTAGCCGCCGCTCAACAGCCCGACGCTCAGCATCCCGGCTCGACGGGCCGCCAACAGGTCCCAGACGGCGTCTCCGACGACATAGCAATCCGTCGGCGCAACCCCCAGCCTTTCCTGGCATTGCAGGAAGAGATCGGGCGCCGGTTTCGCCCGTTGGACATCTCCCCGATCCACCACTACCGTCTCGGGCCCCACGCCCAGGGCCGCGAGCGAGTCGTCGATCTCAGGATGCTTGCCGGACGTAGCGATGCCGTGGATCACGCCGCGTTCGCGGAGCTCCCGGAGCAGCTCAACCGCACCGGGCAGTGGCCGGCGGTGCGGCAAGAGTTGGCGGAACAGCTCTCCATGACGCCGCTGCAAACTTTCCGCTTCGTCGGTGGTGAGAGTGCGTCCCAGCTCCCGGGCAACCGCCCGGGTAAACAGGCCTCCGCTCATCCCGATTCGCCGGTGGATGCGCCACCCGTCGATCGCGAGCCCGGCCTCCGCCAGGGCTCGCTGCCAGGCGAAGACGTGGGCATAGACGGTGTCGATCAAGGTGCCGTCCAGATCGAAGATCAGCGCGCTCACCCTAGCGCCGCCGAAAGTCGATTGCCGGGCTCAGCCCATGACGCGCGAGGCCCACCAGGCTGCGAATCATTACCCCGAACAATACTACCGCAAGCCCGACAACGATCACGTCCTGGGCATGCTCCAGCCAGCTGCAGAAGCTGGCGATGGACCTCGGTGAAGGGGACAGTGTGTTGGGGGCAGATGCCATGGGGCGCGCATCTCGCGCGCCCCATGGTCGAGAGTATCCCGCTCTGGCCGGTCCTCGGATCCCGTTATGGCGAAAGGATTGGGCCCCTCACTTGATCGTGATGCGGCTCTTCGTGGACACCTGGGCCTTGGGAAGTCGGATCGTCATCACCCCATTGTCATAGGTCGCTTCGATCTTGTTGGCGTCAACTCCCGAGGGCAGGCGCACGGTCCGGACGAACCGGCCCTGCTCGCGCTCGCGCCAGAAGTATTCCTCGTTCTTCTCTTCCTTCTCGAAATTTCTCCGCCCCGAGATGGTCAGGATCTGGCCTTCGAGGTTGACCTCGAGGTCGTCCTTGGGAATGCCCGGTGCCTCGAGCCGAACGATGTAGTTCTTCTCATCTTCGGAGAAGTCGAGGCTCGGTGTCCACATTGTCTCGAAGACCCGGG
>UEXR01000401.1_pt1 | contig 13793 bp, 11 predicted proteins | sample 4301101 | NCBI WGS metagenome assembly UEXR01 (sample SAMEA4773180, study PRJEB27434) | metagenome | biome: 2259; feature: agricultural soil; material: soil | place: USA | collected 2014-09 | depth 0.25 m
GGCATTTCCCGGGCGTCGGATTGTGGCGGTGTTCCAACCACATCTCTACTCCCGGACGCAAGCTCATGGGGAAGCGATGGGGCGGGCACTGGCTGCAGCCGACCTGGTGATTGTGACCGAGATCTATCCGGCGAGGGAGCGGCCTATCGCGGGCGTCAGTGGTCGTCAGGTGGCGCAGGCGGCTGAGGAGGCCGGCGCCGAGACGTACTTCGAGCCGACTCGTGCGCGGGTTGGCCGCCGGGTGTTCGAAACGCTGCAACCTGGCGATGTGGTCCTCACTCTCGGGGCCGGTGACATTACCCGGGTCGCTCCCGAGCTGGTTCGGTGGCTGAGCGCCGCCTGACGGACGGCGCACCTCGCCGAGTCCGCCCTCGGCGTGGCTGGTTGGCTCTGGCGGCACTCGCACTCGCACTCCTCGTCTGGTTGGGCCTGCCTCAGCTCTTACGGCGGCTCGACTTTTTCCGGGTCACGCGGGTGGAGATCGCCGGACTGCAGTATCTTGATCCGGCGAAAGTGATGGGCGCGCTGAGGCTCTCAGCGCGCGCGAGCGTCTTCGACGATCCCGACCCGCTGGTGCGGCGACTCCGGGCGCTGCCTGGCGTCATCAGTGCCGATCTCAGCTATCGGGTGCCAGGCACACTCCAGGTCGAACTGCACGAGGCGGTCCCCGTTGCCTTGACACCCCGGGGCGATCGGTTGGCGCTGGTCGACGCAGGTGGAAGAGTGCTCCCGTTCGACCCATTGGGCTCGGTGCCGGATTTGCCGGTGCTCATCGGCGGCGGAGGGCTGGTCGCCGGCGCGCTTGCCCGGGTCCATGACTACAATCCGGAATTCTTCGCCCGAGTGGATGCTGCCTGGCGGGTCGGCGCCGATGTCGTGCTCGAAGTCGCGGGGCGGTGGTTTTGGTTCGACGCGCAGCCAACGGCGGAGGCCATCCAGGCGGTGACGGCAGTAGAGCAGGCTTTGTCCCGAAGGGGGCGCCCATTCCAGGAACTCGACGGACGGTTCGCCGGTCAGGTGATCGTCCGATGGTCGCGGGCATGAGTGCCCAGCCCCAACGGCTGGTGGCCGGGCTCGATCTGGGCTCGACCAAGGTGGTTGCCGTGATCGCTGAGGTCACCGGTGACGCCCGGGACCCCGGCGCCAAGATCCTGGGCCTCGGGGTCGAGCGCAGCAACGGCATCAGACGCGGAGTAGTGCGGGACATCGAGGAGACCACTCGAGCCATCGACAAGGCCATGAAGAGCGCTCAACGGATGGCCGGTGTCGAAGTGGGATCAGCCTACTGCGGCATTGCGGGCGAGCACGTCGCCGGCCGGAGCTCCCACGGGATGGTGTCGGTGACGGGTGACGAGATCCGCACCAGTGACGTCGCCCGGGTCAACGACATGGCGAGCAACATCAGCTTCGGGCGGGATCACGAGCTGCTGCACGCCATCCCTCAGGACTATCTGATCGACCAGCAGGGCGGCATCAACGAGCCGATCGGGATGACCGGCTCCCGGCTCGAGGCCGAGGTGTATCTCGTCACGGTGCTGTCGAGCGTCCTGCAGAATCTGAGAAAGTGCGTGGAGCGAGCCGGCTATTCGGTGGCCGAGTTCGTGCTCGAGCCGCTGGCGGCCTCGCTGGCGGTTCTCACCGCCGATGAGATCGAGCTGGGCTGTGCCATCGTCGAGCTGGGAGGCGGTTCCACCAACGTCTCGATCTTTCATAACGGCAAGATTCGCCACACCGGATCTCTACTCTGTGCCGGCGGGCACGTCACGGCCGATATTGTTCACGGTCTTCAAGTCACCCAGCTCGATGCCGAGCGGCTGAAGGAGCGTTATGGCGCCGGGTTCGAGCCGCTGGTTCCGGAGAGTGATGTGTTCGATCTTCCCAGCACACCGGGACAGGGCGCTCGCAATGCCCAGCGCAGGGTGCTGGCGCACATCATGCACATGCGGTTGCAGGAAGTGCTGGAGTATGCGCTCGACGAGATGACTCGCGCTGGCTATCATCAGCGCTTGCCCGCGGGAGTAGTGATCACCGGGGGCGGTGCCCTGACGCCAGGTATCGTCGAGCTGGCTCGTGAAGTGTTTGCCATGCCGGCCCGCTGTGGAGTGCCCGGCCAGCGATTGCGCGGGTTGGCGGACAGTGTCGAATCCCCCCGCATGGCAGTGCCGGCCGGCCTGGTGCTCTACGGCGCCCGGCAGGTCGCGATGAGTGGTAGCTTCGGTGCCGGCGGTCGCAAGTCGCCGGCGGTGGAAAAGGTGCTTGCTCCGGTGAAACGCTGGCTCCAGGACTTCTTCTGAGTCGCGCCGAGGGAACAAACCATGATCTTTGAGTTGGAAGAGAGTGCGGTCCAGACCGCGCGGATGAAGGTAGTCGGAGTCGGCGGCGGCGGCGGCAATGCAGTGAACCGGATGATCGAGGATCAGCTCGGCGGGGTCGAGTTCATCTCGGTCAACACCGACGCCCAGGCTCTCGCGATGTCGAAATCGGACATCAAGATCCAGATCGGCCGAAAACTCACCCGCGGACTCGGTGCGGGCGCCCGGCCCGAGATCGGGCGACAGGCGATCGAGGAAAACCGCGACGAGGTGGCCCAGTCAGTCCAGGGCGCCGACATGGTCTTCGTCACCTGCGGGATGGGTGGCGGAACCGGTACCGGCGCGGCGCCGGTCGTGGCCCAGATGGCGCGGGAGTCCGGTGCGCTCACCGTCGGCATCGTCACCAAGCCCTTCCTCTTTGAGGGCCGGCGACGCATGAAACAAGCCGAAACCGGGATCAGCGACATGCGGAAGAATGTCGATACCATGATCGTGGTTCCGAACGAGCGTCTTCTCGCCGTCGTGGGGAAAGGAATTCCCTTTCAGGACGCGCTCAAGAAAGCAGACGAAGTCCTGCTCCACGCCACTCAAGGCATCGCCAGCCTGATCACCTCCACCGGCATCATCAACGTCGACTTCGCCGACGTGCGCACGGTCATGCAGAACGGCGGCGCAGCCCTCATGGGCACCGGCATCGGGCGGGGCGAGAATCGCGCGCTGGAGGCGGCCCAACAGGCCATCTCCAGCCCCTTGCTCGACAACGTCTCCATCGCCGGTGCGTTGGGCGTGCTGATCAACATCATCGGTGGCGACGATCTTACCTTGGGCGAAACCACCCAGATCAACGACATCATCCATGACGCCGTGGGCGATGACGCCGAGATCATCTTCGGCGCGGGGAACGATCCCGCGATGCATGGCGAGGTCCGGGTGACCGTGATAGCCACCGGGTTCGATCGAGCGGTGCCGGAAGCGCCGTTGGCTCGACCCTCAGGCGCATCGGCGGTGCTCAGCTTCCCGGCGGGCCGACCCCGTCCCTCCACTCCGCAGACCCAGATTCCCACCGGACCTCGAGTCGTGCCCCCGCGCATGCCTCCCGCTGCACCGCCGGGCTCGGCGACCGAAGTGCCGGAGATGGAGATCCCTACCTTCATTCGACGGCAAATGGACTGATGGCGGTCGCGTCTTCGACCGGGGGGCTGCCGCTGCGGCTCCTCGGGGCCGGGCTCGTGCTCGGGGGCGCCGCCCTCTTTGCCACCAGTGGTCACTGGCCCTGGCGCCGCCTGGACCTCCCGGTCGCGCGCCCGATTCTGGTCCTACCGCCCGACAGCGTGCACGACAGCTTGCACGAGACCCTGGACACCCTGCGACGAGGCGAGACCCTCTCGCAATTGTTCGCCCGGCATGGCATCACCGATATCGATTTGAGCCGACTCGACCCATCGCTCGCCCTCAATCCGAGGCGGCTCCGTTCTGGGCTCATCTTCAGCTTCCGCGCCGTCTCGCCCGATTCCCACGCCACCCACATATCAGTCCGCACTAGCCCGGAGCAGCGGGTCACCTTCCGCCGAATTGCCGGCGGATGGGATCCGACCGTGGAGTCGATCACCTGGCGCTCTGAGCCGGTCCGGATCGAAGGCGCGATCGACAACTCGCTGTATGAGGCTCTCGATGCGCAGGTCGGGGACGATCAGCTCGATGGCCCCAATCGCCAGCGCCTGGCGTGGGATCTGGCCGACATCTACGCCTGGCAAGTGGACTTCACCCGAGACATTCAGCCGGGCGATCGTTTTAAGGTGGCGTTCGAGCGCCTGGTCTCGGAGAGCGGAGAGGTGCGGTTCGGACGGGTGCTCGCCGCCGATCTTCGGATCTCTGGTAAGAACCTGACCGCCTTCCGATTCGAGGAGAACGGCCGGACGGCGTTCTTCGATGCGGACGGCAACTCGCTGCGCCGGGCATTCCTTCGGGCGCCGGTGCAGTTCCGCCGGATCTCCTCCAGCTTCGCTAGGGCGCGGTTTCATCCCATCCTGGGCATCACCCGGCGGCATGAGGGGACTGATTACGCGGCCGCTCCGGGAACTCCGGTGATGGCGGCCGGCGACGGGGTCGTTGTGCGAGCCGGCTGGGGCGGTGGCTACGGCAACCTGATCGAGCTCCGGCATCGCAACGGGATAACCACTCGCTATGGTCACCTGCGCGGGTTTGCCCGGGGGGTCCGGCCCGGGGCTCGAGTTACCCAGGGGCAGACTATCGGCTTCGTCGGCTCGACCGGCCTCGCGAGCGGGCCACACCTGCACTACGAATTCCGGGTGAACGGCCTCGCCAAGGACTCCCGGCGAGTGGAGCTTGGCAACGGGGCGCCGATCGCCCCGGCGGAGCGGGCGGCCTTCGAGCGAGAGCGAGACCGGTTGATGGGGCTGCTGGGGGCGCCGTCGGCAGTGGCGACGCATTGAGAGTCTTGGGTCTGGGGTCTTGGGTCCTTAGTCTTTGGTCCTGAAGAGTTGAGACCAGAGACCCAAGACCAAAGACTGCTGACCTGAGACGACCTGTTGGACTTGTACCCCGCCCTCGACATCCGCAATGGCCGCGTCGTCCGCCTCACCCAGGGTGAGCCGACGCGGCAAACCGTTTATGGGGAGGATCCGGTCGCCATTGCCGAGCAGTTCGCGGAGCGTGGCGCTCGCTGGATCCACCTGGTCGATCTGGATCGCGCGTTCGATGCGGGCGATAACCTGCGACTGATCGCGGGTCTGGTCGGTCGATTGGCCGGCCGGGTCCGAGTGCAGTTGGGTGGTGGGCTGCGCTCGCTCGATCGAGTGCGCGAGGGGCTCGACCTGGGCGTGGCGAGGCTGGTGCTGGGAACCGCGGCCGCGAGGGACGAGAGCTTCGTCCCTGCCGCTGTGGAGCTCGCCGGCTCGCCCCGACTGGCCGTGGGAGTGGACGCGCGGGGAGGATGGGTGGCGGTTCGCGGATGGACCGAGACCTCCTCCCTGCGGGTGGAGGACTTGGCACAACGCGTCGTGCGTGATGGAATCACCACGCTGATCTACACCGATGTCATGCGAGACGGGACCATGCAAGGTCCGGATCTCGCAGGAGCCGTACAGCTCCAGCTCACGGGAGCGCGGGTCATTGCGAGCGGGGGAATCAGCTCGCTCGACGATGTCCGCGCGGTCTGCGCGAGCGGTCTCGCCGGGGTCATCGTGGGTCGCGCGCTCTACGAGGGACGGATCGAGCTGCGGGAGGCCCTCGAGGCCGCCGGATGCGCGTCGTTCTCGTAGTGATTCTCGCGGCTGGAGTCGCCGCGTTCACCTACCTCCGCCTGGAACGCACTGGCCGTCGCGGCTGGATACCGATGGCCTGTCGTGCGGTCGCCTGGACGGCGCTCGGCCTCCTCTTGCTCAACCTGAGCTGCCCGGTCCGCGGCACTCTCCAACGTCCGCTGGTGCTGCTGGACGCGTCCTTGAGCATGGGCGCGCCTGGAGGGCGTTGGGCCGAGGCCCGGGATTCGGCCCAGCATTGGGGTGAGGTTCGCCGGTTTGGTGACGAGCGGGCCAGCTCTGACACCATTCCCACTCGGGGGCGTTCTCTCCTGGCGCCCGCACTCCTCGCTGCATCAGTGTCGGACCGTCCCGTTATCGTGGTCACCGATGGTGAAATCGAGGATGCGGCGGACTTGCCGTCCGATCTCCTCGCCCGGAGCGGCATCCGAGTCTTTCCCCGCCGGGTTCGACCGGATCTGGCCATCACTTCTCTGAGCGGTCCCGCGCGAGTGACCTCCGGTGATTCCATCCCTCTCGACTTCCAGATCGAGGCGGTGGGCGATAGCGCGCCCGATACCGTAGCGATCGAGGTCACCTCGGGGTCCACCCGGCTGGCCTCCCGCACCGTACGGCTTCGGAATGGAGCGGGGCAGGGGCACCTGGTCCTGCCGACCGGGCCAATTGGCCCTGGGGACCACTTGCTGCGCGTGGCGTTGGCAGGCTGGACTGATGCCGAGCCCCGAACCGATGCTCGGCTTCACCTGGTCTCGGTGGCCCCGACGCCCGGAGTGGTGTTGCTGGCTGGCTCGGCGGATTGGGACAGCCGGTTTCTCTACCGCACCTTGCGCGATGTGGCACAACTGCCGGTGCGAGGCTACGAGCGGATCGATCCCGAGCGCTGGCGCTCAATGACGGACCTGGAGCCGATGCCCACCGAGCAGGTACGCCAGGCTGCCAGACGGGCAGACCTGCTGATTCTCAAGGGCGGCGTGGGCGGACTGGCGGAAGGCTCGTTAGCGCGGGGGATTTGGAGCTGGCCTGGGGAGCAGGGTCGCGATTCTGCCGTGGCGGGTGACTGGTACCTAACCCCGAGCGACGCATCTCCGCTGGCGGGGGCCTTTCTCGGGCAGCCGGTGGATTCCTTCCCACCGGCGTTTCAGCTGTGGTCCATCCCACCCAGTCCGGGTGCATGGGTAGCACTCAATGCACAGTTGGGACGCCGAGGAACTCCTCGGCCGGCCCTTCAGGGCTGGGAGTCAGGGCGAGTGCGGCGAGTGACCGTCGCGATCGACGGACTCTGGCGCTGGGCCTTCCGCGGCGGGTCGAGCGAACAGAGCTACCGGGCGCTGATCGCGGCGGCGGCCAGCTGGTTGCTCGGTGGAGTGGACAGCACCCGCGGATCCGCCCGCGCCGTTCGCGCCGTGGTGCCCAATGGTCGGCCGGTGATCTTCGAATGGGTCGGGCCGGGAGCACCGACGCCTCTGGCGGTGGCGTGGTCCGGCACCAGAGGCCCGCGAACTGACACGCTTCGCTTCGACGGGTCGGGCCGAGCCAGCGTATGGCTGGATCCGGGAGAGTATCGCTACCGGTTGGCTGGCGGTGGCGGCGGAACCGTCGCGGTGGAGCAGTTCTCCGAGGAGCTACTGCCACATCCGGTGACCCTGACCAGCCGTAACCCGCGGGTCGTCGAGCCGGCTGGAAGGACTGCGGCGCGCGATTGGCTCTGGCTTTTCGGTCTGTGCCTGGCTGCCCTGAGCGGGGAATGGCTTGCGCGACGGAGATTAGGTCTGCGCTGAGGCGGGTGCCGGAGGTGGTAGATTTTGGGCAGAGTGAGAGCGACATCATGCTGGAGGAGAATCGACCGGAATGGCTGAAGGTAGACTGGGAGACCGAAAGCAAAGCCTGTGGAGCCGGATCAAGCGGATCGCGCTTACTGATGTAGGCGCGCTCATGCGCGGCCTCAATGCCGAGGATCTGGAGAACATGGAGCGGATTCTCATCGAAGCGGACTTCGGCGTGACCGCGACCGTGGAGCTCACCCAGGCGTTGGAAGACGAAGTGCGCCTGGGCAAGCTCAAGACCGAGGCCGATCTCAAGGAGGCGCTGGAATCCCGGCTCAGCGCCATGCTCGACGGCACGGAGAATCCCGGAATCCTGGCGCGCGCCCCGTCGGGCCCCACCGTCATTCTGCTCGTCGGGGTCAACGGCACCGGCAAGACTACCAGTGCGGCCAAGCTTGGCTGGCGGCTTCAGCGAGAGGGGCGGAAGGTGTTGCTGGCGGCGACGGACACTTACCGCGCTGGGGCAATCGCTCAGCTTCAGGTCTGGGCCGACCGGCTGGGGCTTCCCTGCGTTGCCGGCGCGCCGGGCGGCGATCCTGCGGCGGTGGCGTTCGACGCCATCGATGCTGCCCAGTCTCGGGGGCTCGACACGGTAGTCGTAGACACCGCCGGGCGATTGCACACGCAAGAAGGGCTGATGGACGAGCTCCGTAAAGTGGTGCGAGTGATCGGCCGACGTGTCCCTGGCGCGCCGCACGAGACCCTCCTGGTGCTGGATGGGACCGTAGGACAGAACGCGGTGCAGCAGGGCCGGCTCTTTGCTGAGGCGGTGAGTCCGACGGGAATCATCGTGACCAAGCTGGACGGGAGTGCCCGAGGCGGCGCCGTCACTGCGCTTCGCCGGGAGCTCAAGTTGCCGATTCGGTTTTTGGGGGTGGGCGAATCGGTGGACGATCTCGAGGCCTTCGATCCCCGTCGCTTTGCCGCCCATCTGCTGGCCGAGCCGGCATGACTAGCATCTCTGGCCCTTTACCACGAAGGCACCAAACAGCAGTGAGGAGTGAGAAGTGAGAAGTAAGCAGTGATGGCTGGTCTCAGAGGCACGCGGGTGTGCTGTTGACCACCAGTTCTGTGTCGACTGAAATCAAAGGGGCGCGGAGTCCTTCGTGAGCTTCGTGCCTTCGTGGTGAAACACGGCATTGGAGCTCGACCGAAGACGGAGCCCTCTGTGACCTCTGTGCCTCTGTGGTGAAAAGCCGTAGGAGCCAAGCGTAGGTGCCAGACGCCAAAGCTTCGAAAACCGGACGCCCAGTGTCGGCCACGCTGCGGCTCGACATGCCGGTCAAGTTCCTCAAGGGGGTCGGCGAGCGGCGCGCCGAACAGCTGGCTCGACTTGGGATCCAGACGGCCCGCGACCTTCTCTGGCATCTCCCCCACCGATACGTCGACGCCTCTACCGTCACACCGCTGGCTCGGGCCCAGATAGGGCAGGAAGTGGCCTGCGTCGGCCGGGTCGTAGCCAAAGGCGTCCTGCCGACCAAACGCGGACTCCGGATCTTCCACGCTGTCCTCCGCGACGACAGCGGTGTGCTCGAGTGTGTATGGCCGGGCCAGGCCTTTCTTGACAGGACTATCGTGGTCGGTCAGACCCTACTCGTATCCGGCCCGGTACGCTTTTACCATGGCCGGCAGCTCGCACCCCGTGAATTCGTGATTTTGGGTGATGCCACCGGTGAGGCCGATCCGCTCACCAGCGGCAAGGTGCTCCCGGTCTATCCCGCGACCGAGGGACTGAGTCACAAGATCATTCGATCTCTCATCGACCGACATCTCGACGCCCTGGTCGAGCTTTCGGAAGACGTTTTGCCCGAGGTGGTCCGCCGCTCCCTCGGCCTTTCTGATCTCCACGAGGCGTTGCGTGCAGTCCATCGCCCGACCTCCGCGGAACACGCGGAGCAGGGGCGCCGCCGCCTTGCCTTTGATGAACTGCTGGATCTCCAACTCATGCTGATCCGGGCCCGGGCGCTCGCGAAACGGCAGCGGAGCGGGGTCGCGTTCGTGATCAAACGCGATCTCACCACTAAACTCAAGGACAGCCTGCCGTGGACCCTCACCGAGGATCAACAGCGCGCCGTCAAAGAGATCACCGGGGACATGACTGCCGCCGAGCGCATGCACCGGCTCCTGATGGGTGACGTGGGGACTGGAAAAACGGTGGTGGCCCTGTTCGGCATGATGCTCGCGTTGGAAAACGACTACCAAGCCGCATTGATGGCGCCAACCGAGCTCCTGGCGGAGCAGCACGCGGCGACGCTCGAACGACTCCTGGCACCGCTCGAGTTGCGCCCGGAGCTTCTGCTCGGTCGGCTGACGTCAGCGGAAAAGACCGCCATCCGAGAGCGGGTTGCCCGGGGGCAATCCCGGCTCGTCATCGGCACCCACGCGCTGATGCAGGAGAGCGTCGCCTTCAAGCGACTCGGTCTGGTCGTCATCGACGAGCAGCACCGCTTCGGCGTGGAGCAGCGAGCGGCGCTCATCGGCAAGGGTGCGGCCCCCGATGTTCTGCTGCTGAGCGCCACCCCCATCCCCCGTTCCCTGGCGCTGACCTTGTATGGCGATCTCGATGTCTCAACCCTGGTTCAACGGCCACCGGGACGGGGATCGGTTCGCACCGGTGTCCGTATGCCCGCTCAACGGGAGCGGGCGCTCGAGTTCGTGCGGAGCGAATGCGGACGCGGGCGACAGGCCTATGTCGTGTTGCCGGTCATCGAGGAATCGGAGCGCGCCGACCTGCGGGCGGCCACCACCATGGCCCAGACCCTGGCGGCGCGCTGGTCTGAGTTGCGGGTGGGGCTGGTGCACGGACGACTCAAGCCGGACGAGCGGGATGAGGTGATGCGACGCTTCCGAGCAGGGGAGATTCAAGTGCTGGTGGCCACCACGGTGATCGAGGTGGGGATCGATGTCCCCAACGCCACAATCATGGTGGTCGAGCATCCGGAGCGGTTCGGTCTGGCGCAGCTGCATCAGCTGCGCGGTCGGATCGGGCGAGGGGCGGAGGAGAGCTACTGTATTCTGCTGGCGGACGGGCCGGGGTTGGACCGGCTTCAGGCCTTCGCCGAGACCCACGATGGCTTCAAGATCGCGGAGCTGGATCTGGAGGAGCGGGGGATGGGAGACCTGATCGGGGCCCGGCAATCGGGTGGCTTCGAGGTACGCCACGCCCGCCTCCCGGCCGACACCGAGTTGCTGTCGCAGGCGCGGGCGCTCGCGATCCGGCTGATCGAAACCGACCCCGCGCTCCAGCGTCCTGAAAACCAGCGGCTGCGAGCCCGGGCGGTATCGAGATATCCCAGAGCGGTGGAGCTCTTTCGCGTGGGCTGATGAAGGGTCGTGGCTTGCGGTCTCTGGTCGTTGGTCGCTGGTCGCTGGTCTTGAAACGAGAAGCTTCGGTGAACCAGACCAAAGACTCAAGACCAAAGACACTCCTCCGGCCTCAGAAGTGCATTCGTAGTCCTACGCCCGTCGCACGGTTCAGACTCTTCACCTCCGGCTCGAACGGAATGTTGTCGGGACGATGACTCTTGCCGGTGAGTTCCCAGATCAGCATCGCGGCTGCACCCAGCAGCGCCGTCTCACCACCGATGAGCCAACGCCGAGCCCGGCGGTCATAGCGTAGTGACGCCTGGTAGAGGCTTTCGCTCTCGGGATTGGCGTAGCGTCCCGAATCGTCCAGGTCACAGAGCGCGTGATTGTCAAAGCAGCGCTGCTCCAGCTCATTGAACACCTCATCCCCGCGATCATGGGCTTTCGCCGCGAGCACGTTCATGGTGACAGCCCCAGCGGCGAGCACCCACTTTCCGTATTTCACCACTGGACGAAGCCCCTGGGCCTCGGCTCGGCCCGTGAGCACAACGGCAAGCAGCAAAACCAGCGCGCGCCTCATCGGCGATACCGGTGGAGGTCGCCATCGCCGCCGATGGCCAGGAGGCCATCCACCAGGGGAACTGGGGCCACCTCGATGGGCCGCCACAGCTGGACCCGCCATACCTCGTGCCCATCCGTTCGCAGGGCACGGATCGAACCATCAGCACCACCTAGCAGGATTTGATCACCCAGCAGAGTAACCGATGACGTGACGGGCCAGCGCAGCTCCGCGATACGGTGGGCCGAGGCGCTGTCGCCAGGCACGATTCGATAGAGCGAGCCGCGCCGGCTCACGGCGAAAAGGGTATCGCCCTTTGCCGCCGGCGAGCCGAGCACCGGGGCGTCTACCCGGGCGCTCCATTGCTGCGTCAAGTCGTCCGCTCGGATCGACAACACCAGTGAGTCGGTCGTTCCGGCCACAAGCCCGCCGCGGAATGGGACCCAGGGCGAGAGCACGGTTCCTGGAGAAGCCGCCCGATGAGTCACCTTTCCGTCAGTGACGGCGACGCGGAAGAGCGAATCCACCGTTGCAATTACCAGTGCGTCCTCGCCCGCGGGCGCCGGTGCCACTCGTGAGGTCCCCAGACGCTGACGCCATGCGATCTCGCCGGTGCGAGGGTTGATGCCCAGCAGCATTCCGCGCTGCGTCGCCGCGACCAGAACTCCCCGAGCGAGAGCGAGCGGAGCGCCGATTGCTCCGGTAGACGTGCGCCAGATCCGCTTTCCCGTGTCGCGTTCGAGTGCGAAGACCTTGCCGTCGGGTCTGGAGGTCGCGACAAAGAGTGTATCGCCGGAGGCGAGGACCCCACCGGCCACGATCCCCGAGAGGCGGGAGGACCAGCGTATGGCTCCGCTGCTCAGATCGACGGCATACACTTTTCGGTCTACCCCGCCAGCGTAGAGCACATCGCCCTCCGTGATCACGGGGGAGGTGAATCGTCGGCCGGTGCGGGCAGTCCAGACCTGGGCGGGGGCATTGCCGGCAGTCCCGGGGGATTGCGGCGGTGGTGGCGGCCGCAAGTTCACGCAGGCTGCGTTGACGCCTCCCAGGAGCAGCACTAGACTCAACGCTCCCCAGGTCATTCCCCATTTCACTACGAAAGAGTCATGGCGGCGGTCCCGATCAACGAACTGCGTGCGCATGTAGGCGAGACCGTCACCGTCCGCGGATGGGTGGTCACCACCCGTTCCAGCGGGAAGATCGCGTTTATCGTGCTGCGCGATGGATCGGGCTACTTGCAAGCGGTCCTGTCCAAGAAAGAGGTATCCGACGCGACCTGGGAGACCTACGGATCGCTCACCCAGGAGACCTCCATTGCGGCGACTGGTACCGTCCGGGAAGAAGCTCGCTCCCCTGGTGGCTACGAGCTGGGCGTGTCGGCGCTGCAAGTGTTCGGCTCGAGTCCTGATTTCCCCATCACCCCCAAAGAGCATGGGACGACTTTCCTCTTCGAGCATAGACACTTGTGGCTGCGTACCAGGCGACAAGTTGCCATTGCCCGAGTCCGACACGAGGTAGAGCAGGCGATCCGGGATTTCTTCTACCAGAACGGCTTCACTCTGGTTGACACGCCGATTCTGACCGGCGCCATCGGGGAGGAAGCAGGACACCTCTTCGCCACGGACTACTTCGATCTGGGCAAAGCCTACCTGGCGCAAACCGGACAATTGTATGTCGAGGCCGCAGCGGCGGCTCTGGGAAAGGTCTACTGCTTCGGGCCCACCTTCCGCGCCGAAAAATCCAAGACCCGCCGGCATCTGACCGAGTTTTGGATGGTGGAGCCGGAGGTGGCGTTCAACGATTCCGCAGACAACATGCGGCTGCAGGAATCTTTCGTGAGTTACATCGTGGCACGGGCGCTGGAACGGCGCAAGGAGGAGCTGAAGGAGCTCGAGCGCGATATCGCGCCGCTGGAGCGAGTCGTCGCCCCCTTTCACCGGATCTCCTATACAAACGCCGTGGTCCGGCTCAACGAGCTGGGCTCGGACATCGCCTGGGGCAGCGACCTTGGCGGCGACGATGAGACTTTGCTGGCCCAGCAATATGATCGGCCGGTCTTCGTGTTCAACTATCCCAAGCAGGTCAAGGCGTTCTATATGAAGGAGAATCCCGAGGACCCCCGGACAGTGCTCAATAACGACTGTCTCGCGCCCGAAGGCTACGGGGAGATCATTGGCGGATCACAGCGGGAAGACGACTACGATAAGCTGCTCGCCCGGATCAAGGAACAGCACCTCGACCCCGAGGCCTATCGCTGGTACCTCGACCTCCGCCGGTATGGTACGTTCGTCCACTCGGGGTTTGGCATGGGGCTGGAGCGTACGGTCGCTTGGATCTGCGGTATTCCCCATATCCGGGAGGCGATTGCGTTCCCGAGGCAGATTCATCGACTGTATCCATAGGCGGGAGCGGCGGGAGCTTCGCGGCGCGGCCGGCGGGGCGCAATGTCGGGTATCCCAAAGGCAGACTAGCCTCGTCGCCGCGCCGTTCCCGCCGTTCCCGCCGTTCC
>UEXR01000249.1_pt1 | contig 13778 bp, 11 predicted proteins | sample 4301101 | NCBI WGS metagenome assembly UEXR01 (sample SAMEA4773180, study PRJEB27434) | metagenome | biome: 2259; feature: agricultural soil; material: soil | place: USA | collected 2014-09 | depth 0.25 m
CGCGCTGCTCAATCGGATGTACAGCGACTCCCGGCTGTTCCGGCTCATCGTGGACGAAGTGGAGAAGACCCTGACCTACGTGGACCTGGAGCTTGCCCGGGAGTACGCCGAGCTGGTGCCGGATACCGCGGCTCGAAGCGCGGTGTTCGGCAAGATCGAAGAAGAGTACCGGCGGACGGTGGAAGCGGTACTCCGGATCAGCGGGGGCACGGAGCTGGCGGAGCGCTTCCCGCGGTTCCGGCGCCGCCTGGTCCGCCGTCTACCGACGCTCAACCAGGTATCGAGGCAGCAGGTCGAGCTAATCCACCGGTTCCGGGAATGCGGTGGAGATCGAAGCCAGGAGGAAGTGCTGTCCGCTCTGCTGCTCTCGATCAACTGCATCGCGGCGGGGTTTGGGGCGACAGGGTAGACTGCGGCGAGAAGTGAGAAGTGAGAAGTGAGAAGTAAGAAGTGAGGAGCCGGGACGTACTCTTTACTTCTTACTTCTCACCTCTCACCTGTCACCTGTCACCTTTCTTACTTCTGACCGTGGTAATCAGCTGTCCGCAGGCCGCGTTGATGTCGAGCCCACGACTCCGCCGCACCGTCGCCTCGATCCCCTGATTCCGCAGCCGCTCGGCAAAGGCTCGAATCCGAGCGCCCGGCGTTGGTGTGAGATCCGGCGCGCCGCCGGGGTGTAACGGCAGCAGGTTCACCAGCGCGCCGAGCTTTCGGGCCAGGCGGGCCAGCCGATCGGCATCGGCGTCGCAGTCGTTGACCCCGCCGATCAGGACGTACTCGAACGTGACCCGCTTGCGAAATGCCTGGGCAGCGCGGAGCACCGACTCGAGATCGTACTTCTTTTCGATCGGCATGATGCCGAGCCGCTGAGGAGAGGAGGGGGCATGCAGCGAGATGGCCAGTCGGAATTGCTCCGGCCGTTTGGCCAGCTCTGCCATGCCGGGTAGGATCCCGACGGTGGAGACGGTGATGTGCCGCGCACCGATTCCGAAGCCTTCCCGGCTGTTCAAGATGGTAAGCGCGGTGTTCACGGCCGGCCAATTGAGGAGCGGTTCTCCCATCCCCATGAACACGACGTTGGTCGGCTTATCCGCAGGATCATTCAGCAGGATTTCCCGCGCCTGGGCCGCGATCTCGAAGGGGCTCAAGTTTCGCCGAAACCCCATCCGGCCGGTCGCACAAAACGAGCAGCGAAGCGGGCACCCAGCTTGAGACGAGATGCACAAGGTTCGACGCCCACCGCTCGGGATGAGCACCGACTCGATCGCCTCGGAATCGGCTAGCCGCCAGAGGTACTTGCGGGTCCCGTCGCCGGACTGTTCGACCGCTTCGGCCATCAGGCGGGGGAGGGGAAACGCATCGTTGAGGCTGGAGCGGAGGTCCCTGGGGAGCTCGGTCGCATCGGACCATGACCTCACCGGGGCTAGCCACAGCCGGCGCATGACCTGGTCTGCTCGGTAACGGGGCAACTTATTGGCTGAGGCCCAAGTCTCCAGAGCCTCGCGGGCCTGAGCCAGAGCGAGATCGAGAAGCCCGCTGCTGGAAGTAGTAGATTGGGGCAAGGTGGCTGGCGGCGCGTTACCCGGATGCACGGGCCAAGAATAGCGTCCCGGCGCAGGAGGGGGAAGCCTCGAACATCGGCTAACCCTAAGGTGCATTTCGCATTGCCCCACCCCCTGGCGCCGGTTACGTTTGTCCCATGCCCTCCCTGGCGGCGCCGTGCTTCTGACCGAGCTGCTCACGCCGGACCGGGTCGTGCTGCCGCTCACCGCCCGAGACAAGAGTGGCGTCATCGCCGAGCTGACCCGGCGTTTGGTCCGGGATGCCGGTGGCGGATTCGACGAAGTGCTGGACGCCATCCGCGAACGCGAGTCGGTGCTGAGCACGGGCATTGGATTCGGGGTCGCGATCCCACACGCGCGTTGCGCCGCGGTCCACGATCTGATCGTGGTTTGTGGGGTGAGCCGGAATCCAGTCCCGTTCGACGCGATCGATGGCGAACCGGTCCGTTTGGTGTTTCTGATCGTGGGTCCGGAGGCCTCGGCCGGACTCCACGTCAAGATCCTGAGCCGGATTGCACGGCTGGTCCGCCGGGAAGCGGTCCGCCAGCGGCTGCTCGAGGCCAACACTTCCGATGAGTTCTATAAGGTCCTCCTCGACGCCGAAGCGCAGTGATTGGCCTCAGAGCCACGCGGCCGCCCATCCTTCGGTGACTCCGAGTATGAGTGCAACCGCCCTACGCACTCACCGGTGCGGCGAGCTCACCCGGGCAGACGTCGGCCGCCAAGTCCGGCTCGGCGGTTGGGTTCACCGGCGGCGGGACCTGGGTGGCCTGGTCTTCATTGACCTGCGCGACCGGGCCGGTCTGGTGCAGCTCTCCTGCAATCCTGAATGGACCCCCGCCGACGTAATGGAGCGTGCCGCGAGCGTCGGCGCCGAAGCCGTGCTGCTGGTGAATGGCACTGTCGCCCTCCGACCGGAGCCGTCGCGCGATCTCTCACTGGTCACTCGGGAGGTAGAAGTCCATGTGACCGGTCTGGAAATCTCCGGTCCAGCGCAGACCCCAGCCATCCCGGTCGCCCGGAAAGAGAACGAAGACCTTCCGGCGGAAGAGCTCCGCCTCAAGAATCGGATCTTGGACCTGCGCCGCCCGGAGCTGCAGGCCAACTTGGTGCTGCGGCATCGGCTGCTCCAGCGCGCCCGGCGCACGCTCAGTCAACTCGAGTTTCTCGAGATCGAGACGCCCATTCTGACCAAGCCCACGCCGGAGGGAGCCCGGGACTATCTGGTTCCGAGTCGCTTGCACGTGGGCGAGTTCTACGCTTTGCCCCAATCGCCGCAGATCTACAAGCAGCTCCTCATGGTGGCGGGGTTCGACCGCTACTTCCAAATCGCTCGTTGCTTCCGGGACGAAGACCTCCGGGCTGACCGACAGCCGGAGTTCACCCAGATCGACATCGAGGCGTCCTTTGTCACTCAGGAAGACGTGCAGACGGTGGTAGAACGGGTGCTGGTCGATCTGTGGGCAGAGGCGGGGATCACCGTTACCGCGCCCTTCCCCCGGCTCACCTATCGAGACGCCTTGGAACGATATGGCATCGACAAGCCCGACCTGAGGTTCTCGCTCGAGATCCAGGATCTCACGCGCCTCGTGGGAGACGGAGCGGCGTCCTTCATAGGCCAGGCGACGGCCACGGGCGGACGATTGCGTGGGTTGATTGTTCCGGGTGGGTCAAGCCTCAGCCGGAAAGAGCTCGATGGGCTCAGTGCCGCGGCCAAGGAGGCGAAAGCCGGTGGTCTCATTTGGGCGCGGCAAACCAGCGCCGGCTGGGAGGGCCAGGGCGTAAAAGCAGTCGGGTCGGTCCTGCTCGATCGGCTTGGTGGGAGGGAGGGTGACCTGCTGCTGGCGTTGGCCGGCTCCGACGTGGTCATCTCACCGGGTCTGCACGCGGTTCGCTCGGGATTGATCCGCCTCTCCCGCACTCCGGCAGTGACCGAGCATGCCTTCACCTGGATTGTGGATTTCCCGCTCTTCGAGCGCAACCCGGAATCGGGTGAGCACGTGCCGGCTCATCATCCTTTTACGGCGCCGCATCCGGATGATCGGGACAAATTGGAGAGCGATCCGGTGAGCTGTCGCGCGTTGCACTATGATGTGGTGTACAATGGCAATGAATTGGGAAGCGGATCGATCCGGATCACCGATCCAGCTCTGCAGCGGCTGATCTTCAAGCTCCTCGCCATTCCGGAAGCGGAGGTCCGTCGCCGGTTTGGGTTCCTCCTGGACGGTCTCGCGGCCGGGGCACCACCTCACGGTGGCTTTGCTCTCGGCATGGATAGGATCGCGATGCTGCTGGCGGGCGCGGCTTCGCTGCGCGATGTGATTGCGTTCCCCAAGACAACGGCCGCGCGGGCGCTGTTCGAGGGCGCGCCCACCCCGGTAGACCCATCCGATCTTCGCGAGCTTCATATGGAGGTGAAGAGAGACGGTGAAGGGTGAAAAGTGAAGGGTGAAGGGGAGGGGCCCTTTCACCTTTCACCTTTCACCTTTTACCGCAGTCTATGCCCGACGATACTCAGTCCCGGCTCTCCGCCGAAGGCGCCGACCCGCTGCTCTTTGCCGGCGTGAACGACGCCAACCTGCTCGAGCTGCAACGAACCCTTGGCGTGCGCGTGTCCTACCGGGGAGACGCGGTGACGCTCTCCGGCCCGGCGGAGCAGATCGAACGGGCCACACCCGTGGTCCAGGGCCTTCTCGATCTGGCACGAATGGGCGAGCCGGTCACCGCCGACGACGTCTTCCGTCTCGCCGCCGAAGGGCCCACTGCGGAGCTGACTGCTCAATCGGTCGATGGCAAGATCGTGCTGCCGGGGTTGCGACGCGCGATCGTTCCCAAGACGCAGGGGCAGCGGGACTATCTCCAGGCCATCACCAATCACGATATCGTGGTGGGAATCGGGCCCGCGGGCACCGGCAAGACTTACCTGGCGGTCGCCAAGGCGGTCGAAGCCTTGGCCCGCAAGCGGGTCAAACGGATCATTCTAGCTCGGCCGGCGGTCGAAGCCGGTGAATCGCTGGGCTTTCTCCCGGGTGACCTGCAGGCCAAGGTGGACCCCTATCTGCGACCGCTCTACGATGCGCTGGAAGACATGATGCCGCACGACCGGGTCCAGCGGTCGCTGGAGACCCGCACCATCGAGATCGCACCGCTGGCGTACATGCGCGGGCGAACTCTGGCCGACGCCTTCATCATCCTGGACGAGGCTCAAAACGCGACCGGGGCGCAGATGAAGATGTTTCTCACCCGGCTCGGCGTGAACAGCAAGACCGTGGTCACCGGAGATAAGACCCAGATCGACCTGACCCCCCGGGAAGATTCCGGCCTGGTGCAGATCGAGCGGATTCTCCCTGGCATAGAGGGGATCGCCTTCTGTTATCTCCACGAGACTGATGTCGTACGTCATCGGTTGGTACGGGAGATCATCCGAGCGTACGCCGAGGATCAGAACGGCTGATGTCACCCAAGCTGGTAACCCGGGAGCATGAACGGTCGCTGGGCGGGACTCTGGCGAGCCGCGCTCGGGCCCACGCCGTACGCTGGGCGCCGTTGGTTGCCACCGCCGTCATTTCCTACGCCCTCTTCCCGGCGCCGCTCACGATGGTGGCCCCACTGCCCAGCGTGGGGGAGATTGCGGACCGCACCATCATCGCGCCGTTCCCCTACGAAGTGCGCAAGTCCACCGAGGAGATCGCGCGCGAAGGCGAGTCACGTGCGCTCACGGCCCAGCCGGTGTACCGCTTTAGCCCTACGGCCTACGACTCCGCACTCAGCGCGGCCCGGGCATTCTTCGCGGAGCTGGAACGGGCGGCAGGTCAGGGCCCCGAACTGCTCCAAGCGGTGGCGGCAACTCGAGTCCACCTCGGCCCGGAGGAGACCCGGTATCTCACGGTCCCCGCGCAACGCCGCGGGATCCAGGAAGTCGTCACCCACTTTCTTGCCGAGGTCTTGTCGCGAGGTGTGGCGGACCCGGGCGTCATCCGTACCGAGCCCAGCCGACAGGTAACCCTGCGCCGGGGCGACGAGGAGCGCATCGTGCCGCGCGATTCGATCCTCACCTTCGCCGACATGATGGAGCAGGCCGAAGCCGCCGGTATCGCGATCTCGAGCGCGGAGGGACAGCGAACGGTTCGAAGATTGGTGAGCGCCTTCTATCGGCCCACGATCGTGCCCGACGTCCAGCTCACGACCTTGCGCCGGGAGCAGCTCCGCGCCGGCGTAGACCCGGTGAAGTACACCGTACGCGCCGGCGAACGCATCGTGGTCGCCGGGCAGCCGGTCACCGAAGAGGCTCGGGTCAAGCTGGGCGCGCTCCACCAGGAGCTCCGGCGCCGCGGCACCGACGATCTCTGGCTGCGGGGCGCCGCCGGCGCGCTCCTCTACAATACCATCGTGCTGGCGGCCTTCTGGCTGCTAGTGCTGTTCTACCGTCCGGGCGCCTACCGAGGACTCAGGGAGATGGTGTTCTTCGGCGCCCTGTTTAGCCTGGTCATGCTCATGGCCGCCGGCATGTCGCATCTCTTCCCGGGGCGCCCCGAGCTGGTCCCCATTCCATTTGCGGCGCTGCTGGTGACGATGCTCTACGATGGCCGCATGGGGGTATTCGCGGCGCTGACACTCTCGGTGCTGCTCGACGGGCAGTGGGCGCTGCGGGAGAATTTTGTTCTCCTCTTCGGTTTGGCCGGTGGTGTGGCGGCGGCCATCGGGATCCGCGTGGTCCGCCGCCGCCGGCACCTGTATGTAACCATCCTGTTCATGGGGATCGCTGCGATTCTCGCCTCGGTGAGTGTGGGGCTCACCCAGGGCTGGGAAACCGTCACCATCATCGCGAGCGCGCTACTCGGCCTGCTCATGGCTCCGGCCAGTGCTTCCCTGGCGATGATCGTGATGCCGCTGGCGGAGTCGGCCACCCGGATCACCACCGACCTCACCCTGCTCGAGCTCTCCGACCTGGGGCGGCCATTGCTGCGTCGTCTGGCGCAGGAGGCTCCAGGCACCTGGGCGCACAGCCTGGCCATGGCCAACCTCTGCGAGTCCGCCTGCAACATCATTGGGGCGAACGGCCTGCTCGCTCGGGTTGGCTGCTACTACCACGACATTGGGAAGCTTACCAATCCCGGCTTTTTCGTTGAGAACCAGGCGGGCGGGGCCAATCCCCACGATGATCTGAGCCCGATAGAATCCGCCAGAATCATTCGACGGCATGTCTTGGACGGCGTCGCGCTGGCTGAGTCCGCAGGTCTTCCCCAAGTTGTGAAAGCCTTTATTCCAGAACATCATGGAACTGGTGAGATAACCTATTTTCTCAGCCGGGCCAGGCTCGGGGACCCCACCGGGACGGTCAATCCGGCCGACTATCGCTATCCCGGTCCTCGACCCCAATCCGCCGAGACCGCGGTGGCGATGCTGGCGGACTCCGCCGAAGCCGCCATCCGCGTGATAGAAAAGCCGACGGCTGATCGGGTGCGCGAGGCGATCGAGCACCTGGTTCAACAAAAGCTTGCCTCAGGGCAACTGGACGATGCGCCACTCACGCTCAGCGATCTCGACCGCATTAAGCGGGAATTCGGACGAGTTATGTCCGGCACCTATCACAAGCGCATTGGCTATCCCCGGTCGAGCGGTGGGATCACGCCCGAATTCCAGACCGCCGAACACCAGTGAGGTGGTCGTGAGCGGGCGACCGACCCCGCTGTCATCGGCGGCGGTCCGCCGGATCGTCAAGGCGGTGCTCCGCGGCGAGCGCCGCGATGCTTTCATCTCCATCACGTTTGTGGGACGTGAGGCGATGCGCCGGCTCAACGCGGAGCACCGGGGTCACGATCGCCCCACCGACGTTCTCGCGTTTCAGCTTTCTCAGCCTGGACGACTTTCCGTAGGCGACGTCTATGTCTCCCCCTGGGTGGCCGCGCGTCAGGCGGCGGCGCACGGGGTATCCGCGCGAGAAGAGCTCATTCGGCTGATAGTGCACGGTACCTTGCACGCGCTCGGGCGGGATCATCCGGCAGGGGCTGGGCGGACCCGATCGGCGATGTGGCGTCGACAGGAACGCTACGTGGAGACGCTGGCGTGATCGCGATCCTGCAGCTCTTCTTCGCGCCGCTGGTTGCCGCCGGCCTCACCTTGTGGGCGGCCTGGCTCGCGCTGGCCGCCGAATCCGACGCCGACCTGCCGCGCGCGCTCGGCGGAGAGCTGTCGGCCGAGAGGGGCGCCGGAACCCTTTCCCGCAACCTGCATATCGCTCATCTGGCCTTGCTGGTGGTGGCCGGCGCCGCCGCCGGAGCTGCCGTCGCCTGGTGGGCCTGGGCACCGATCTCCGCCCTGGGTCGGCTGCTGCTCGCGGTGGCGCTCGTCTGGGTGTTGGGTGACCTGCTCCCCCGGTTGCTCGCGGTGGTGGCTCCGGAATTGACCGGCCCTGCTCGCCGGGCTGCCGCTGCCACGTTGACTCCGTTTCGCCCGCTGCTTCGACTGGCCGCCTGGGCCGACGCCCGTTCCCGGGCGAGGCTTCCCACCAATCATGGTCGTCACGCCGGGCCTGCGGAGCGGGACATGCTCCTGGGCGTCTTCTCCCTGGCCGACACTACCGTGGCCGAAGTGATGACCCCGCGGATCGACATCGTTGCGGTGGATTCCACCGCCGAGCGAGACGAGGTCTTCACCACACTCCGCAGCTCCGAGCATGCTCGAGTGCTGGTATATGACGGCCACCCCGATGCCGTGTCCGGCGTGATCTACGCCAAGGATATTCTCGCCAACCCGGACGACAGCACGCCCTGGCACGCCCTCGTCCGCCCCGCGGCGTTCGTGCCCGAAGGCAAGACGCTGGATCGTCAGCTGCGTGATTTCCAACGTGGGCCCAGCCACCTCGCGGTGGTGGTGGACGAGTTCGGAGGGACAGCAGGCATCGTCACGCTGGAGGATATCCTGGAGCAGATCGTGGGCGAGATTCAGGACGAGTACGACACCGACGAGGTCGCTCCCATCCAGACCGTAGGCCAGGATCAGCTCCGGGTGGAAGGCGGCGTCGCACTCTCCGAGTTGGAAGCAGTGCTCGGCCACGCCTTCGAGCGAGAGGATGTGAGCACCGTCGGCGGGCTGGTGCTGGCGGAGTTTGGCCGGGTGCCACGTGCGGGAGAAACCATCGACGTGCAGGGGTATCGGCTCACGGTGGAGCAGGTGGTCCGTCGCAGAGTCAAGCGGGTTTCGGTGTACCGCCTGCCTGAGGCCGCGTCGGTGGGCGCCTCGGAGCGGACCGGCTCATGATCTGGATTGCCGTGGCGCTCGGCGTTCTGGTCTCGGCGTTCGGCGCGACCGCCGGCGCGGCGCTCATCACCGTCAGCCGCGCAGAACTCACCCGGGCGGTGGGCCGCCGGCTTCGCGGAGCGGTGCCCTCGCTCACCTGGCTCTCCCAGGTGGATTACTATCTCACCGCCGCTTCGGCCACGACATCCCTCGGCGTCCTGCTGGTAGGTGCCGCGTTGCCCGGAATGGTGACGGGCTCGGGAGCGCCGCGGCTGGTCGTGATGGTGGCGCTGGTGGCCGTCCCTCTGGTGCTCTTCGGCGCGTATCTGGTGCCCCGCTGGTTGACCCAGCCCAGAGCCGAGACGGTCGCGGACAAAGTCATACCAATTCTGCGACCGTGGTCTCGGCTGCTCGGCCTGCTGCTCCCGGCCCGGGTCGCGACCCGGCCGACTGATCTCCGCTCGATCTGGCGTGAAGGTGCGGCGGTCGGGCTTCGCGCCGATGACGAGCTGGTGATGGTCGGCGGAGTAATGGCCTTCAGTGTTCGCCCGGTACGCGAGGTGATGACACCACGTACCGACATCGTCGCGGTGGATGAGCATGCCCCTCTTGATGACATCCGCATGGTGTTCGCCCAGAGTGGATATAGTCGCATCCCGGTCTACCGCGAGACGCCTGACGACATCGTGGGCATGCTCCACGCCTTCGATCTCTTCAAGCTGCAGCCCGGCGATCCGCTGCCGGTCCGACCGGTGGCCGTGACCCCGGGCAGCCGAAGCTGCGGCGACCTCTTGTTGGACATGCAGCGGGAGCGGAGACACCTTGCCGTGGTGCTGGACGAATTCGGCGGAACCTTGGGGATCGCGACCCTCGAGGATCTGCTGGAAGAGCTCGTAGGCGAGATCTTCGACGAGTACGACGAGGAGGTCCACCACGCCGCGACCGCCGGCCCGGCCCTCTTCGAAACCGATGGTAATGTGCCTCCCGAGGCGATCGAAGAACGCTTCGGAGTTTCGCTGCCTTCCGGCCGTTCCACCACGATCGCCGGCCTGGTCGTGGAGTGGGCTGGCCGCATTCCCAATCCGGGTGAGCGCTTCCTGATTCGAGGGCTGGAAATCGACGTGATTCAAGCCTCACCCACCCGCATCGAGCGGCTCATCATCCGATCGGGGAGCACCCCGGCTCTACCTCTCGCGCCAGTCAGTTCATGAGCTCGTTCACCGACCATATCCAGCGGATGGTGGATCTGGTCCGGCGGGGAGAGCTCAACCTGTTCGTCCGGCGCGCGCGGGAGTTCGAGCCGGCGGATCTGGCCGACGTGCTCACCGAGCTGGATGAGCAGGAGCGGGTCGCCGTCGTTGAAGCGTTGCCGCCGGAGGTTTCCAGCCAGGCGCTGGTGGAGATGCCGGAAGAGGCCCACGCCGAAACAACGCTTGCCGCCCTCCCGCCCGAGCGCGCCGCCGAGATCGTCGAGGAACTGGAAGACGACGACGCGGCCGACATCCTGGGCGAGCTCGATCGGGAGAAGCAGGAGCGGATCCTCAGCGAGGTCGAGGATCGTGCCGATGTCGACCGCCTGCTGCGGTACGACGAGGAGACCGCCGGCGGCAGGATGACGAGCCACGTGGTGACCGTGCGCGACACGGCCACCGCGGCGGAAGCGCTGGACGAGATCCGCCGACAGGCGGAAGAGGTGGACGACTTCTCTCAGATCTTTGTGGTCGGCTCGGACCGGCGCCTGTTGGGGGTTGTCTCGCTCAAGGACCTGGTCATCAGCCGCTCCGAGCGACGGGTGGGCGAATTCATGAAGCCGGCCGACATCTCGGTGCCTCCGGATCTCGATCAGGAGGAGGTCGCCCGGCTGATGACCCGCTATCACCTGTCCAACGTGCCCGTGGTGGACGGGGCCGGGCGCCTGCTCGGCATGGTCACGTTCGATGATGTCATCCACGTGGTCGAGGCCGAGACCACGGAGGATCTGCTCCAATTCGGCGGGGTCTCCGCCGACGAGGAGCTTGCGGCCCGATGGACCACCGCGGTGCGAAGCCGGCTTCCCTGGCTCGGCGTCAACCTCCTGACTGCGTTTCTGGCGGGCGGGGTCGTCTACTTCTTTCAGGACACGGTGCGGCGAACGGTGGTATTAGCGGTATGGATGCCGGTCATCGCGGGCATGGGAGGGAATGCCGGTACTCAGGCGTTGGCGGTGACGGTCCGCCGGCTCGCGCTGGGACTCATTCCCACCCACCTCTTCGTTCGGGTGGTGGGCAAAGAGGTGCTGGTTGGGGTGGCCAACGGCCTGGTGATCGGGTTAGTGGTAGGCCTCGTGGCCGGATTGCTCGGCGAAGGGATTCGGCTCGGCATGGTGGTATTCCTTGCCATGACGGGCAACCTGCTGGTAGCGGGGTTCGCCGGTGCGTTCATCCCGGTGGTGCTCGAGCGCCTCGGGGTCGATCCTGCGATTGCCTCATCGATTTTCGTCACCACCTTCACTGACGTGTGCGGCTTCCTGCTGTTGCTTGGCCTCGCCGGCTGGTTCCTGCTTTGATGACGCGCTGATCGGCTGGGGCTGGGCCAAAGCTGGCCTGATCAAGGAGGGCGGCCGCGTAGTGCACCTTCCACCGGTGCAGCGACTCGGTGGAGAGCTCCGCGAGCGTGTCAGATACGGCGTGGGTCGCCCTGATCGCGGCCTCCAGCAGCTCTCGCTCGGCCTGATTGAGCGTCTGATCCCGGCGCTCGGTGACCGACATCAAGACCACGGTCAGCTGGTTGTTGATCCGGTCGTGCAGCATTCCCCGTAGCTCCTCGATTACTTCCTGACGGACCCGCCGGTAACGTCGGCGCATGAGCCAGAACACCACACCTTGGACCACACAGGCGCCCAGAGCCGCACCCGCCAGCTCCTGCTCGTTGGTGCCGAGCTCCAACGCCAGTGGAAGGGCCAGGGCAATCGCGAGAGCGACGGCCGTGAGTACCAGCTCGAGGTTGTCAGAGACGAAGGAAAGGAAGGCGCCCCTCCCTGGGGAGGGGCGTTGAGAGAGGAGCCGCGGGCCGGCAACTCCTCTGTTGGTAGGCTGCTGTTGAGGACGCAAGTCAGCTGGACTTTAGTCTTACGAGTACACTATCGCTCAGCTTTCCCGTCACCGGGAGTTTGTTGCTCTTCTGGTATTGCTTGAGTGCCTTGCGGGTATCGGCGTTGAAGACGCCGGTCGTATCACCCTTGTAGAACCCTGCCTTCTTCAGGCCCTCCTGGGCCTCTTTGATCTGCGCCTTGCTCCATTTGGCGTGATGGTGCGCCATGGCGGCCTGCTGGGGCGCCGCTGCGGTCGTTTTGGACTTCATGGTAGAATCGTGCTTCGTCGCGCTGGCCTGGGCATGAAGGCCTCCGGCCATCAGGGTGGTCATGAGCGCGGCTACCGCAAGAGTCAACTTCCCACGCATAGCTTCCTCCTTGAAGGGTGCAGCGGCACTGAACCTCTGCCGCAGGTGACACCCGCCTGAGGGCAATCGACGTGCCAGCGTGGGATGATCGAAGCGCGAGCGTAGTCGAGGGAAATGCGAGGTGGAGGTCGTGGGCAGCTATTCTGTCGTGCCAATCTGTCCCAAGGGGGACAGACTGGCCGTCAGCCATGGCGCCGCGGAAGGCCCCAACGCTGAATCATCCGGCTCAACGTGCGGCGCGAGATTCCCAGAATCCGGGCACTCTCCTCCCGGTTGCCACCGGTGAGGCCGAGAACCCGCAGCACGTGCTCCCGGTCGACCTCTTCCAACGAGCGCAGCGGGTTCGGCTCGGCCGCGGGCGGGACAGGGGGAGTCGGCGCGGAGGGAGACGATGCTCCGGGCCGGACTTCAGGAGGCAGGTGCTCAGGGCCAATCACGTCCTGCTCCGCTAGAAGCATTGACCGCTCCAGCACATTCTGCAGCTCGCGAATATTTCCGGGCCAGGAGTATCCCAAGAGGCGATACTGAGCGTCGGGATCAACCGCAACCGGGTCCCGGCCATGACGGGTCACCAGCTCGCGCAGAATGTGGTCGATCAGGAGCGGGATATCCTGACGTCGTTCCCGCAAGGGTGGGAGCACCAGGGTCACCACGTTCAGTCGGTAATAGAGGTCCTCGCGGAAGCGGCCTTGACGCACCAGCTCCGGCAGGTCGCGATGGGTTGCCGCCAACACTCTCACATCGACGTGGACGGGCGTCTCGGAGCCCACCGGCACAATCTCGTGCTCCTGGAGGACGCGAAGCAGGCGGGCCTGCAGCCCGGGTGAGATGTCGCCGATCTCGTCCAGGAACAGGGTGCCGTGGTCGGCTTCGCGAAACAGTCCAGGCCGGGCACCGGCAGCGCCGGTGAAAGCACCCTTTACGTGCCCGAACAACTCGCTCTCCAGCAGTCCTTCCGCCAGGGCGGAGCAGTTGACGGCAACGAACCGCCGCTCCGCGCGGTCAGAGAAGCGATGGATGGTGCGCGCCACCAGCTCTTTGCCGGTCCCTGTCTCCCCCACGACCAGCACGGTCGCCTGCGAGGGTGCCACGCGGGCCAGGGTCTTCATCACCTGAATGATCGCTGGACTGTGGCCCACCAGCGCCGGCTCCCCCGGCCGGAGTGAGTCGGCCGAATCCGGCGCACCGGAATCCTGGGAGCGGCTGATACTCACGAGCCGCCGCCGGCCAAGCGCCCGCCCGAGGGTTTCGCGCAGTGCCGCGATATCGTAGGGCTTGCTGATGAAGTCATACGCGCCCGCCCGGATGGCTTCGCCGGCGGCAGTGGCGTCACCGAACGCGGTGAGCACCAGGACCAGCGCCGCCGGATCGCGTTCCCGAACGATCCGCAGCAGGTCCAGGCCACTGGTACGTGGCATTCTGAGGTCGGTCAGAATGGCGTCGAAGGGACCGGACTCTTCCAGCAGGGCGAGCGCCTCGTCGGCCGAGAGGGTTGGAACCACCTCGTATGACTCCCGCTGGAGGACTTCGGCCAGAAGC
>UEXR01000264.1_pt1 | contig 13729 bp, 15 predicted proteins | sample 4301101 | NCBI WGS metagenome assembly UEXR01 (sample SAMEA4773180, study PRJEB27434) | metagenome | biome: 2259; feature: agricultural soil; material: soil | place: USA | collected 2014-09 | depth 0.25 m
TCGATCAAGAAGTGACCCAGAATGGTGCCGTCGGTGATGTACGGAGCCAGGTTCACGTCCTTGTAGCGAGCCACCAGGGACTTCCATTTCGACAAGCTGAAGGTGCCATCGGAGTTCTTGACGTAGCTGTCACGTCCCATGCATAACCTGATGACCACCCGAGCGCCCTTGGCCCGCGCCGTAGAGAGCAGCGGCAGGATGTTGGTCGTGCTTAGACCACCGGCGCGCACGGTTCCGGTGTGCACGCTGCTGAAGTAGGTGGGCTGCATCTCGAACGAGCCAAACACAATCCCCGGCAGTGCTGAACCGGCCTCCGGGGGGGGTACGTTGGTCCCTCCGCCGGCGCTTGAATCGCCCGGCTGAGCGGCCGTGGAATCAGCCGTCGTATCGCTCGGTGAGGTTACGCTGGTATCCGGTGGCGGAGCAGCGGGAGGGTCGCTCTGGGGGACGGTAGTGTCCCCCGGCGCGGCGGCGGTCGTGTCCGTCGGAGCGGCCTGCGGTGTAGGAGCGGTGCCATCGCCACCGCACGCCGCAGTAACGATCACGAGTAGCCCGCCGGCGATCATTGGCAGGCTGGCTCTGCGCAGTTGTAACATCGAACCAATGCTCATGCCTGTCGCTTCCCTTGCCAGAGTCGCACGTAGCCTGTCCAAGTCATCGCGCTACGAGCCACGGTCGGGCCCGAGACGGTAGCGCCAGACGAGAATGTCGCAGGGCGACGTTGCTTGAGGCCTCGGCTAGTCCGAGGTCAGATTCTGGTTGTTGGGTTTACCCGTGCCGGGTACGGCCACGGTCGCGATGGAATGGACGCCCGAATGACGCCATCTCATTTCACAAGGCTCGCGCGCGAGGATACTATCGACCCCTGCGTGGCCCTGTCAACCGATGACTGCAGCCACGGCAAACACCAGGCCGTGTGCTGCCGAATTCAAGCGCAAGAAGCGGAGTGCGCCTGCAGGGAATGGCTGATACACTTACGCTCGAGCTACGACCAGGGCAAGGCGACGCTGGTGAAAGGATTGCCATGAGTATGTCAGCCAACAAGATAGAGCTCGCGGCCGCGACCGAGAACGATCCCCGCTGGGCCAGCGTAGTGGCCCGCTCCGCAGCCGCGGATGGCAGCTTCTTTTACTCGGTCAGGACGACCGGAGTGTACTGCCGCCCGTCATGCGCTGCCCGGCTGCCCAAGCCGGAAAATGTTCGTTTCCATGCGACTCGCGAGGAAGCCGAAGCCGCCGGCTTTCGGCCCTGCAAGCGGTGCAAGCCGGATCAGGCGGGTCTGGCGGAGCAGCACGCGGCCAAGGTGACTCAGGCGTGCCGCCTGATCGAAACCTCGCCGCGCATGCCGAGCCTGGAGCGCTTGGCACGTCACGCGGGGCTCAGCGTGTTCCACTTCCATCGGGTGTTCAAAGCCGTCACCGGTCTGACTCCCCGGGCATACGGCATCGCGCATCGGGGGAAACGAGTGCGCAAGGAGCTCGGACGGAACCGCACGGTAAGTCGGGCAATTTACGAATCCGGATACAACTCGAACGCCCGGTTCTACGGAGAATCCCAGCAGTTTCTCGGGATGACGCCAACGGCGTATCGAGCGGGGGGAGCTAACGCGGAGATCCGCTTCGCCATCGGCGAGTGCTCGCTCGGCGCGATTCTGGTGGCCGCCAGTGAGCGCGGTGTCTGCGCGATTCTCCTGGGCGATGATCCCGAAGCGCTCGCCCGCGACCTGCAAGACCGGTTTCCCCGGGCGACCTTGATCGGCGGCGACTCCGAATTCGAAGAGCTGGTCTCTCGCGTGGTAGGGTTTGTCGAAGCTCCGGCGCTGGGGCTCGACTTGCCGCTGGATGTTCGAGGTACGGCCTTCCAGCAACGGGTCTGGCAGGCGTTGCGTGAGATTCCCCCTGGCTCAACCGCGAGCTATGCCGAGATTGCCAGCCGTATCGGGTCCCCGAAATCAGTGCGAGCCGTGGCCGGCGCCTGCGCCGCGAACAGTCTGGCGGTCGCAATTCCCTGCCATCGCGTGGTTCGCACCGATGGCAGCCTGTCGGGCTATCGGTGGGGTGTCGAACGCAAGCGCGCGTTGCTGCAACGGGAGGCCGGGGCATGATCACAACCGCACCTATTCCGGTCGCGGAACGGCTCGCCGCGGTCGATTGGCAGCAGATCGCAGAGGAGCTCGACGCCCATGGTTCTGCGGTCCTCTCGGGAATGCTCTCCCCGGACGAATGCGAATCGCTCGCGGCACTCTATCCCACCGAGGCACCGTTTCGCAGCCGAATCGTGATGGCGCGTCATGGGTTTGGCCGGGGTGAATACAAGTACTTCGCCTACCCGCTTCCGGAGCTGGTAGGCGAGCTGCGCACTTCGCTCTATCCTCCGCTAGCTGAGATCGCCAACCGCTGGAGCGAGGCGCTGGGCGGCGAAGCGCGATATCCCGAGACCCATACGACATTCCTGGATCGCTGTCATCGAGCCGGCCAGACCCGCCCGACTCCCCTGCTGCTGCAGTATGGCAAAGGGGATTACAACTGCCTTCATCAGGATCTGTATGGGGAGCACGTATTCCCCCTGCAGGTGGCTTTCCTTCTATCGGCGCCCAACCAGGATTTCACCGGCGGTGAATTTGTCCTCACCGAGCAGCGGCCGCGCATGCAATCCCGCGCCGAGGTGGTCACGCTGGGCCAGGGAGACGGCGTGATCTTCCCGGTCCATCATCGGCCGGTGAGAGGCACCCGCGGGCTGTATCGGGTCAACATGCGTCATGGCGTAAGTCGCCTGCGCTCCGGCCACCGCCATACCCTGGGCGTCATCTTCCACGACGCCCAGTGACTAGCCAGCTGACTTCTGGCGTGCCACATTCGGACTGGCGCGACCAAGGGGAACAGCCGGTGAGTGGACTTCACGGACGGGAAGCGCGACTCAAGCCTGAGTTCGCCCACCTCTACCCATCGCTCGAGGCCGGTCGCTGGGACTCGGCCGCCATGATGGCTGATCGGGTGGTTGCCTGGCTGCTGCGCCAGCCGCACGGGGGTTACATCTCGCCCGACCGCGTGCTCCGCCCGGAGCACTTCGAGTTTCGCGGCACCTCTCCCCGACCAGCATCGCGACCTGAAGGACAAAGTCGCCGCGGTGATCTGGGCAATGCCTGAGACTTACCGGTCGGTAGGCTCGTCGGAGGTGCGGGTCCGGAGGTGGCGGAGCTCGGGAGGTCGGCCCTTCCCCCCACGAAACTGAAAGTGGCGGGGGTCGCATGTCCTCTGGCTCACGATCTCATCACCCTGGGCCGGCGCGTTCGACACCTGTTCCACGATTACCCAGGCCGGCATCCAAACGCCCGCCAGGATGCCCGGATAGAGATGAGCAAACTGAGGTAGGAGACGGACCTGGCGCTCGTGGCCAGAGGAGAACTTGGGCATCCTTCAGCTGAACCCGCTTACGATCACTTATCCCTCTCCCGGCAGCGCGCCGGAGTCACTCATGCGGCTGCGGTTGGGCGGCATGCCTTTGGGCCGGGGAGAGGAGCCGCGGAACTCGAAGTGATCCTCGCGCAGCAATCGCTCACCGGTCATCATGCCTGACTTACTGCCAGCTCCATAGAGCAAGGTGTGCACGTCCTGCAGTAAGTGTTCGACGGGAAGCCAGGTATTGGCCGCTATTCCAGGATAGAGATAATCGAAATCCGGTCGGAGTCGCGCTTGCCGACCGCGTACTTCAGTAGGCTTGGATCTCATTCCTCGGGCACCGATTCTCGCGAACGTCTCTGGCGCCGGTCCTCCAGTCGCCTAAGCCGCAGCTGATCCAGAGTCCCAACCGAAGGCACACCCCGGAAGTCGAAGTGACTCTCGTCCAGCACTCGGTCCAGCGGGACGGGGGTGGAACGTCCGTCCGGTGATCGAAGGGCTAAGACCCGCTCGGCGAGCAGGGTAGCTGGCTGCCATTCACCGGGTTGAATCCCGGGATAGAGTTTGGCGAAGGCGTGTTTAAGGAGCGCCTGGCGCACTCCCGGTCTCGACATGAGTGGCCTTTGGGCAGGAATATGGTCTCGTCCCTAGTATAGTCGCTCGGTCAACGAGAGCAACTTGGTGACCGCACTCCACATGGGGTTCAGGTCGCCGCGTACCACCACGTCGAAGGCCCCTCGTTCGCGGGCCGCTTGCCGAGTGCGAACACTGATGTAGGCCGGATGGGTGAGAATCGGAGTCGTGGGTGCCTGCTCACCGATGGCACGGAGCGCGTGCAGCGCGGTCACTTCTGGAAGCTTGGTGTCGAGCAGGACCAGATCGAAGGTCTGCTTGCCTAGCCACTCGAGTCCGCCGCGCAGGTCGCGTGCTTCAGTCACGCTGAGCCTCCCGCGACCCTTCACCTGCAAGAGCTCGCGGACCAGCAGCCGGTCGGCATCGCCGTCTTCGATGAGGAGAACTTGAGCGGTGTTGTCGGGCACAAGGACGTCCTTGCGGTACCTGGTTAGCGCCCTCGGAGTATGGGATGGGGGCACCGGCGATGCGCCAAACGTATGCCGGTGGCACGTCGGCGCAGACCAATAACACGACACCACCGGTAAGCATAGGCACAAGGCCGAGGTAGGCAGCGAGATGTGACAGAATTCGACACCTCGGAGCGGTGCCGGCAGGGGAACCGTGGCTCGGATGCTTCGGTCTAGCTGTGGTTGAGAGCCAACACAAAAACCGCACACCGATGCCCTCGCCTCGGGGAGGCGAGAGGATCGGTGTGCGTAACTGGGTCGCGGGCGAACCCGCGCGAGTCTTAAGTCGTCAGTACAGCCTTGTACCGCGCGTAGTCGTTCAGAATGCGGCCGCTGCCGCGCACAACCGAGGTCAACGGATCGTCGTCTACCCGGACCGGAAGGCCGGTTTCGTCCATGAGCAACTGGTCGAGGCCGCGAATCAGAGCGCCGCCGCCGGTGAGCACGATGCCGTGCTCCAGGATGTCGCTCGCGAGCTCGGGCGGCGTCATCTCCAGCGCTCGACGAACGGCGTTCACGATCCGGGTGATGGGCTCCTGCATTGCGTCGCGCACACCCGCCGCGTCAACCCGAACCGTCTTGGGCAGACCTGACACCAGATCGCGGCCCTTCACATCCATGGCCTCTTCCGTCAGGGAAGGAACCGCCGAGCCCAGCTGAATCTTGATCCGCTCCGCAGTCGGCTCGCCGATCAGAAGGCTGAAGGTCTTGCGCATGAACTGCACGATGGCCTGATCCAGCTCATCGCCGCCGGTCCGGATCGAGGCATCGCAGACGATGCCGCCCAGCGCGATCACGGCGATGTCCGTCGTCCCTCCGCCGATGTCGATCACCATGCTGCCGACCGGCGTCTCCACCGGGAGACCGACGCCGATTGCCGCTGCCATCGGCTCGGCCACCATGAGGAGTCGCTTGACCCCGGCGGAGCGGGCCGAATCTCTCACCGCGCGGCGTTCGACCTCGGTAATTCCCGAGGGGACGCACACGATCACCGTCGGCTTCACCTTGAAGATGGTCCGATCGATGACCTGGCGAAGGAAGTGGCGCAGCATCTTTTCCGCCACGTCGAAGTTGGCAATCACGCCGTCCTTCATGGGACGGACTGCGAGAATGCCGTCCGGGGTCCGGCCCAGCATCCGCTTGGCGTCCAGGCCGATGCCCAGAATGTTCCCGGTTGCCTGATCCACAGCCGCCACCGAAGGCTCGTTGAGGACGACTCCCTCGCCCTTCACCAGGACCAGGGTGTTGGCAGTGCCGAGATCGACCGCGAGCTCACTGGCCGGACGCCAGGAGCGGCGCTTCGCTCCGGAGGTCCGACGGTCGCCGTTTTCGGTCACTGGCTCGGTCGAGGCCAGCGGCTTGAGATCGATCGCTGCAGTCACGTGGGGGTATCCCTTCAGGCGATTGGCTTCCATGTCCCCTCGGGATAGCGGCGGGTCCTTGCAGATCTCCCGCGCCGGTTGCGTTTCACCCACGCGGGTCGGCGTCGGCTTGCCGGCGACCCTTGACCAGTCCCGCTCTCCAGGGGGGCGACGCGGCGAACTCCGCTGGGCCGCGTGCTCGGCCCAGCGCAAGTGCAAATAGCGATCCAGAATTCCAGGAGAAGATGCGGGCGGTCAGGCCATGACCGAGAGGGTACGGAGGAAGGCGGTTCCGAGGTCCGAATCGCCCTGAATCGACACCCGCTCCGTGGCTTCCCCGGCCTTGAGTCCCTTGGACAGCAGCCGCCAGGCGGTATCCTGGCTCAGGCGAACCCTGGCATCCGGGCGGGGGTGGGAACCGGCCAACAACTCCCATCCCGGAGGCGCCCGCAGGAGGGTCCAAACCCCGCCTGCGTCGCCCTGAATCTCGATGCCCATGGCGCTGCCGGCGCTGCGATCCAGGCCGCGAAAGCTGTAGGGCAGAGCGCGGAGAAAGACGTCCAGGACCGGATGCAGCCATTCCCGTGCAGTGAGGCCCGGAGCACCGACCGCGTCCCGGATCTGCTGCTGATGCAGCCACCGTTCGGTGTATTCTCGCGCGATGTCAAACCAATTGAGCGAGGTGTCCTCACCCGCCCAGGCAACGGAAAAAAGCGCCGGGGCGAACGGATCCAGCGAGAGAAAGAACTCCGCCACCTGGAGCCCGGTCAGGTCCAGGAGCTGGATCAGCACTTCCGGACTCATCCGGCGAGCCGCCGTCACCCACTCGGCGTTGAGCCGGTTGAGATAGGCGACGAGTTCCGAGTACGACTGGATAGGATCTGAGGAAGGCCGGTAGTTATCCCGCTGAAACGAAAGCCTCCGGATGCTGCCGTCGAGGAGATGAGCGGCGATGTCCTTGACCGACCATTGGGCACACGCCGTCGGCCGATGCCAGTCGCTCGACCCCAAGCCGCGCAGCAGGGCAATGAGCTGCGGGTGCAGCGCCGCAAAGCGGGGTGCCAGGAAGACCGGCGCGACTGGCTGCGGCTCGCTGGTCATTTGCGTGATGCGCCTCGTTGACCCCTCCTCAGGGGGGGTCCATATTCCGATTCTGTTCCCGAGTAATCGACTTGGGATCGAGTAGCTTTCATGCGAAGGAGCCGGTCATGGCATTCACCCTACCCCCTCTGCCGTACGACTACGCCGCGCTCGAGCCGCATATCGACGAACAAACCATGCGGATTCATCACGACAAGCACCACGCGGCGTATGTGAACAATCTCAATGCGGCCCTGGAGCAGCACGCCGACCTGCAAAAGAAGTCGGTGGAAGAACTGATCGGCAACGTCGATGCGTTGCCGGAGGCGATTCGGACCAAGGTCCGCAACAACGGCGGCGGCCACGTCAACCATACCATGTTCTGGGAGCAGTTGGCTCCGGGCGGAGACAAGCAGCCGAGCGGGGCGCTCACCAGCGCCATCGACAAGGCTTTCGGCGGGTTCACGCAGTTCAAGGAGCAGTTCGCCAAGGCCTGTGTAGAGCGGTTCGGCAGCGGCTGGGGATGGCTCATCGCCGATCGCAGGGGCGGCCTCTCCATCGAGAGCACGCCCAATCAGGATTCCCCGCTCATGAGCGGCAAGACGCCGATTCTGGGCTGCGACGTGTGGGAGCACGCCTACTACTTGAAGTACCAGAACCGTCGGCCTGACTACGTCACTGCGTGGTGGAACGTGGTGAACTGGACCGACGTCGCGCAGCGGTACGACCGGGTCGCGAGCCTGGCGACAGCAGGAAGCCGCTAGTGGGCTCATTGCCCGCGGCCGGCTCACCTGCTCCGGATTTCACCCTGCCGTCCACCGCGGGAACCGATGTGACGCTTTCGAAGCTGAGAGGGAAGAATGTGCTGTTGGCTTTCTTCCCTCTGGCTTTCACCAGCGTCTGCACCAAGGAGATGCTCGCCTTCACCGAGGACTACGACCAGTTCCGCGAGGCGGAGACCGTGGTGCTGCCGATCAGCGTCGATTCGATTCCCACCCTGAATGAGTTCAAGGCCAAGGAGCATCTCTCGGTGGATCTGCTGAGCGACTTCAAGCGGGACGTCAGCCGTCTGTACGGCACGCTCCTGGAGGACAGGTTTTTCTCCAACCGCGCCTATGTCTTGATCGACCGGGAAGGGATCGTGCGCTGGGCCTTCGCCGAGGACGCTCCGAGCACCCGGCGGGAGAATCCGGACATTCTCCAGCAGCTCCGCGCGCTGCCCTAGCCGGGGTCCACCGCAGCACCGCGGGTGCCGCCCCCGCCCCCGCCGCGCCGGGCACTCAGCACTCTACCAGGGATGTCGATGCACCGTCTGCATCTCACAGCCCTCTGCCTAGGCCTGCTCCTGGCCGCAGGGTGCCGGATCGAAGATCATACGCCTGCCGGAACTCGCCAGGACGAGGATGCGATCCAGTCGCTCGTCGCCGAGTACGCGCGAAATCTGTCGGAGCGGAACTGGAGCCAGGTGCGCAGCCTCTTCTGGCGTGACGGGAGCTACTCGGGCCCGATGGTGCCGCGCTCGATCGCGCAGGCGGTGCCGATCGACTCCGCGCTCGGGGCCATCGCCCGGCGAGTCGAAGGTGCAGATGCCGCGAGCTTCGACGTTCGGGTCGTGCGGACCGACTTTCGACAGGATGCGGACCTCGCCGGTGTCTGGCTCACCACCCGCCGGAGGCTACCGCTCAGCGGCGTGGCCGAAGGCAGCGAGCGCGACTGGGTGGAGCATCTGGTGCTCCGCCGCATCGGAGGACAGTGGCGCATTCTGAGCGTCGCCGGTGCCGCCAGTCCGCGGCCGAGCCCCCGCGAGAGCCGCTGACTTGCCCGAGGTTGGATGACCGCTGCACTCACTCCGATGCCGGCTCTGACGTTGATCGGCTCGATCGCCAAGCTGCTCAACGCGGGCCTGGGCACGGAGGCCACCCTCACCGCGGTCACCGAGATGCTACGCAGTGGACTCGGTGCCCAATCGATCACCGTGTGGCTGCGGGAACCCGGAGTCACGGCATTTCGGCCGGTTTCCTCACCTCCCGCGTCCGACGTGCGCGAGTTGCCGCACTCGGCGCGATTGGATCCTCCAGGCCAAAAGGAGCGTCGGTTTTCCCTGGACCACGAGGGAATCCGCCTTGGGGTCCTCGACATCGCGCTGCCGGCGCGGCCGGAACAGGATCAGGATCAGCTCCTTCTCATCCTGGCCGATCTGCTGACGATCTATCTCGGCTCCCTGGAGCTGTCGCAGGACCTTGCCGGTGAGGTCGCCACTCAGTCCCGCGAGATAGAAGAGCAACGTCGCTTCACCAGCCTCGTCATCGACAGCCTGCCGCTCGGTCTGTACGTGGTGGACCGGGACTACCGGATTCAGATCTGGAATCGAAAGCGTGAAACCGGGACCCAGGGCCTGCAGCGCGGAGATGTGGTGGGAAGGCCGGTGTTCGAGGTCCTCACCCGCCACCCCGCGCAGGAGTTGCGCGCGGAGTTCGACCGGGTGTTCGAGACCGGGGAAATCCAGCAGACCGAGCTGGAGGTCGTGCTGGGTGAAGAATCCCGCCACTTTCGCCTGAGCAAGATCCCGATGCGCCTGAACGCGGATCAGATCACTCACGTGATCACTGTGGGAGAGGACATCACCGAATGGCGCTCGATCCAGGGGCAGATCATGCAGAGCGAAAAGCTGGCCGCCGTGGGCCAGCTCGCCGCCGGCGTCATGCACGAGATCAATAATCCGCTCGCGACCATCAGCGCCTGCGTTGCCGCGATCGAGGGGAGATTGCGTGAAGGTTCTCCGGCAGCGCCGGTGGAGGAGTACCTGGCCATCATCGAGAAAGAAGTGGAGCGCTGCACCCGGATCGTGGACGGTCTCCTGGACTTCAGCCGCCCGAAGGGGAAATCGAAAGGGCCGGTCAAGCTCGACGCCCTGGTAGAGCAGACCCTCTTTCTGCTCAAGCACCATCAGCGATTTCGCCGGCTCACCGTGCAGCGAGATCTCGACCCTGCCGCCCCGCCGGCCTTGGGCAACGCTGAGCAGCTCATCCAGGTATTGATGGCGCTCTTACTCAATGCCGTCGACGCGATGGAGCAGGGCGGCAGGCTGGGGGTGCGCACCGGCCGCAGTCGGTCCCGCTCGGATGAGGTCTTCGTCGAGGTGGAGGACACCGGTGTGGGGATTCCGAGGGATGAGCAGTCGAAGATCTTCGAGCCGTTCTATACCACCAAGCCTCCCGGTCGTGGCACCGGACTGGGGCTCTCGATCTGCTACGGGATCGTAGAGGAGCACCGAGGCCGGATCGAGGTAGAGAGCACGCCGGGCCTGGGGTCGGTGTTCCGGGTGTACCTTCCGGTCTCCGATGTATGAGAGAGGGTCGTTGGTCTCTGGTCGTTGGTCATTGAAGGAGAAGCCTCCGATGATTCGGACCAAAGACCAACGACCAACGACCAAAGACGGGTAGTCTTCCTCAGGGAGCTCCGTGAAGATCCTCGTCATCGAAGACGACCGCACAGTTGGCCAATACGTCCGGCGGGGGCTGGAGGAGCAGGGCTACCATGCCGATCTGGTGGACGACGGCATGGAAGGCCTGCGCCTCTCGTCCGGCGGGCGTTACGACCTCATCGTGCTCGACCTGCGATTGCCGGGGATGAACGGGCTCGAGGTGCTGCGGACCTTGCGGGACCGGGGCACCACGACGCCAATCCTGGTGCTCACGGCCCAGGACTCTGTCGACTTCAAGGTCCAGGCCCTCCGCAGCGGGGCCGACGACTATGTCACCAAGCCGTTTGCCTTCGAGGAGCTGCTGGCCCGGGTGGAGGCGCTCGGGCGGCGTCCCAAGGAGATCCGAGACCCGATCCTTCGAGTGGCAGATCTGGAATTGGACACCGCAACCCGCGAGGTGCGCCGGGCGGGAGAGCGCATCGATCTCACGCCCAAGGAGTACACCGTCCTCGAGTACCTGATGCGCCACAACGGCCGGGTGATGTCTCGGACCCTCATTACCGAGTATGCCTGGGACTATCACTTCGACCCGGGCACGAACATCGTCGACGTGGTGATCAACCGAATCCGCAAGAAGGTGGATTCGGGACAGGCCCACAAGCTGGTGCACACGGTTCGAGGCGTGGGCTACGTCGTAAAGGCGTGAGATGAGAACCATCCGTCGCCAGCTCACTGTCTGGTATACCGTCGCTCTTGGTGTGACGGTCGTCGCCTTCGGGATGTTGCTGTATCTGGAGCGGCGCCAGTCAAGCCTGCGAGAGCTGGATCAGCGGCTCGCCCTGGAGGCGGACCTGGCTACCCGCTGGCTCAGCGAGTCCTACAACGTGCTCGGCCGCATCGTGACGACTGCTGGATCGAACCCGGCACTCGATCCCGGCATCAGTGCGTACCTGGAGGCGGTGCGAGACTATCTGGTGGTCGCGGATACCAGCGGCCAGGTTCTGGCTCTCTCGGAAGTCGCTCGGGCGCTCAACGCCGATGATCTCCAGCGGCTCACGGCTCGGGTGGATACCCTCCGACGGTCCAAGGAATCGGGTACCCTCGACCTCGGCTCTCCCATTGGCCGGGTCCGCTTCCTCGCTGTCCGAATAGAGGCTGCAGGGCCAGAGATCAGTGGCCTGCTGGTCGCTATACCGCTCAGCGAAGCCGCCTTTGGCCCGGCTGAGCTGCTGCGCTCGATGCTCTTCATCTCACCCTTCATTCTTCTCGGGGCCGTGCTCGTCGGATATTGGCTCGCCGGTACCAGTCTTCGACCGGTGCAAGGCATCATGGATGAGGTCGAGGAAATTACCGACGGTCGCAGCTTGCACCGGCGCCTGCCGGTTCCGCGCTCGGCTGACGAGATGGCTCGGCTCGCGCTAACGGTGAACGGGATGCTCGCCCGATTGGAGGAGAGCTTCGGCAGCCTCCATCGCTTCACCGCCGACGCCAGCCACGAGCTCAAGACCCCGCTCATGGTGCTCCGGGCGGGAGTGGAGCGCGCCCTGGTGCATCCCGGGGTTCCCGCGGAGATCCTGCAGTCCCTGGATGAGACCCTCGCCCAGATCAACGAGATGACCGAGCTGGTCGAGAGCCTGCTGACGCTTGCCCGGGCCGACGAGGGCAGGGCGCCACTTGCGGTGGAGGACTGCGATCTCCGGGATCTCCTCGGCGACGTCGCGGAGACCACCGGCATGTTGGGAGAGAGCGCCGGCATCATCGTCACCAGCGAGATGCCCGACACGCCCGTGCGGCTCAGCGTGGATCCGCATCGGATTCAGGAAATGCTGCTCAACCTGGTGACTAATGCGATCAAGTACACGCCCAAGGGCGGCCGCATCGCGCTGAGCTTACAGGACCAGGGCGACGCCGTCGTTCTGACGGTGCGGGACACCGGGATCGGGATCGCGCCGGGAGACCTTCCCCACATCTTCGACCGTTTCTGGCGGGCCGACCCGGCACGTTCGCGGACGGGTGACCGTCCCGGCACCGGGCTGGGCCTGGCGATCACCAAGTGGATCGCCGAGGCACACGGCGGATCGATCACGGTCCAGAGCCGGCCAGGCCGGGGAACCTCGTTCAGCGTTCGACTGCCCAAGTCTCCCCGGTCGGCGCCGCGGCCGGAGCCCGCGTTTCAGGGCGGCACCGATCCGGACCGCTAACCTGCTTGTCATCGAATTGTCATCTTCGGGCAAAGGCGGCGCTATCGAGCAGGTGCTAGCTTCTCGCCACGATCACCCTCCCTCGGAGGTAGTACGTGTTCGAGAACCTGATCGAGTCCAAGCAGAAGGGTAAGCGGACGGTAGGTCAGAGCATCCTATCTGTCCTGGTCCACGGTCTCATCATTTTCGGCGCGATCAAGGCCACCCAAGGTGTAGCCGAGACGATTAAGAATCGTCCGGTCGATACCACGATGGTCTTCCTCAAGCCCCCCCCGCCTCCACCTCCGCCACCCAATCAACCACCACCAGACGTCGTCGTCGCTGCCAACCCACCGCCGAAGGGTTTCCAAACGGTAGTGGCTCCGACCGACATCCCCAAGGACATTCCGCCCATTGACTTGAGCGAGAAGCCGTTCGACCCCAAGGACTTCACCGGTAAGGGCGTCGAGGGCGGGATCGCGGCGGGTGTCGCCGGCGGAACTGGGCCGGTCTCGGGTGAGGTGTTCCTGGAGGCACAGCTGGACGATCCGGTCCAGCCGATTTCGATCCCGACGCCTCGCTATCCCCCGGTACTGCAGAGTGCGGGGATCGCCGGGGCAGTGGATCTGCAGTACATCGTCGATACGACGGGACATGCGGAGCCCAACTCGTTCAAGGTCATGAAGACCACGCATCCCGCGTTCGTCGAGCCCGCCCAGGAAGCGATCCGGAAGGGCGTATTCAAGCCGGCCAAGTTCAAGGGACAGCCGGTTCGTCAGTTGGTGCAGCAGCGGATTTCATTCAAGGTCGGCCAGTAAGTCATTCCCCGCCCCAGGAGGCAGCGCAACATGAGTGTAGATCTTCTTCACCTTTGGGCCCAGATGGGCGGCTTCGCCAAAGGCATCGTCGTCATCATGGCGATCATGTCCATCTACTCGCTGACCATCGTCTTCACCAAGCTGTTCCAGCTGAAGCGCAGCGAGTCGGAGACCCGCAAGTTCGCGCCCCAATTCTCCCGCGCCATCCAGGAGGAAAACCTGGACCAGGCGATCACTCTTGCGGAGAAGAACAAGAAGAGCCACGTCTCTCGCGTGCTGGGCGAGGCACTGGCCGAAGTGAAGCCGTTGTTGCGTGACCGGGCCACCATCACCGCGGCCGACATCAACTCGGCAGAGCGGGCGGTGGAGCGGCAGATGCTGATCGT
>UEXR01000491.1_pt1 | contig 13626 bp, 8 predicted proteins | sample 4301101 | NCBI WGS metagenome assembly UEXR01 (sample SAMEA4773180, study PRJEB27434) | metagenome | biome: 2259; feature: agricultural soil; material: soil | place: USA | collected 2014-09 | depth 0.25 m
AAGCACGTGGCAAGCGTCGCCCGGTGCGACCGGCGCAGATCGCTCGTGCAATCGATGAAGGCCGTGAGAGTCTCGACCTCTATTTGGACGAGATCAGTCGAGTTCCGCTCCTCAACCGTGAGGAGGAGATGGAGCTCGCCCGCAAGGCGTTCAAGGGCAATGTGGTCGCCCAGGAGAAACTGGCTCGCCACAATGTTCGGTTCGTCGTCTCGGTAGCCAAGAAGTTCCAGAATCGGGGTGTACCGCTGGTCGACCTCATCGGCGAGGGGAATCTCGGCCTGATGACTGCAGCCCGGAAGTTCGATCCCGATCGGGGCGTAAAGTTTATCTCATATGCGGTCTGGTGGATTCGTCAGGCAGTTCAGGCCGCCATCGCCCGGCACGGGCGCCCGGTCCGGGTGCCGCTCAACCGCACGGCCGATCTCAGCCGGCTGGGTCGCACGACCACTCTGCTGAAGGACAAGCTGGGGCGGATGCCCACTACTGAGGAGTTGGCCCGCGCCACCGGTCTTACGGTCGAGGCTGTCCGCTCGTTGAGCGCGCTTAACTCCGAAGCCGTGCGGCTGGATCACCCCACCCGGGACGGTGAGGGCAACGAGCGGATCGAGCGCTTTACCAGCGGCGAGCAGGAAAGCACCGACATGACCACCATGGCCAACAGCCAGACCCGGGACATCGAGGCTGCCCTGGCTGCGCTCCCGCCCCGAGATGCCAAGGTGCTCCGGCTCTATTTCGGGCTGGACGATGGCAACAGTCGGACGCTGGAGGAGATCGGTCGTATGATGGGTGTGACCCGGGAGCGGATCCGTCAGCTCCGCGACCGGGCCCTTCTCCGCCTGCGGGAGGGTGAGACCGGCGATCGGCTGCGCGACTTGGTCGCCTGAACCAACGGGTCTCGCAACAAAGGCCCCCGGGTAGTCGCCGGGGGCCTTTTGTGTTCCGGGCTGCCATCGCTACCGGGGTTCTAATCGGCTAACCACGGAACCACGGAAAGCACGGAAAAGAACGGAAGAAGCATGAATTTGTTGGTGTGCTGTTCACCCCAAGTCTTTTCCTCCGTGCCTTCCGTGTTTCCCTGGTTAACCTTATTGCCCGTCTCTCAAGAATTGCCGCAGGACCCGGTGGAGAATCCCGCCATGCCGGTAGTAGTCGAGCTCGACGGCTGAGTTGAGCCGCACGATGGCCGGGAACACAGTTTCTTTGCCGGTCTCGTCCCGTGCCGTGATGGTTACCTGCCCACCCGGGGCCAGCCCGCTCGCGATGCCGGTGATGCTGTACGTCTCAGTGCCCGTGAGTCCGAGCGATTTCCGGTCGCTGCCAGGCTCGTAGGCCAAAGGCAGTACTCCCATGCCGACTAGATTGCTCCGGTGGATCCGCTCGTAGCTCTCTGCAATCACCGCCTTTACCCCCAGGAGTGCGGGTCCCTTGGCTGCCCAGTCTCGGCTCGAGCCGGTGCCGTACTCCTTGCCGGTCAGGATCAGCAGGGGAGTTCCCGCCGCCTGATATCGCATCGCCGCATCGTAGATCGAGATGACCTCGCCGCTGGGGAAGTGCAGAGTCCAGTTGCCCTCTTTTCCAGGCGCGAGGGCATTGACGATGCGCACGTTGCCGAACGTACCGCGCATCATCACCTCATGATTGCCCCGCCGTGACCCGAAAGTATTCCAGTCCGGTTGCTCGACTCCGTGCTCCCGCAGGTAGCGAGCGGCAGGTCCGTTCTTGGGGATAGAACCTGCGGGTGAGATGTGGTCCGTGGTCACCGAATCACCCAGTACTGCCAGCACCCGAGCTCCGACAATGTCGCGCAGCGGCGGCGGTTCGGGCGAGAGATCGGTGAAAAAGGGAGGCTCCTGTACGTAGGTAGAGTTCGGATCCCAGGCGTAACGGCTGCCGCTCAGCACCGGAAGCTGCTGCCAGGTCTCGTCCCCTTCGAAGACCGAGGCGTAGCGTCGCTCGAACAGCTCTGGTTTGAGTGAGCCCGTCACCGCGGCCCGAACCTCCTCGGCCGAGGGCCAGATGTCGCGGAGATACACCGGCCGGCCATCCTGGCCGCTACCCAGCGAATCGCGGGTGAGGTCGATATCCACCCTGCCCGCCAGGGCGAACGCGACCACGAGCATGGGAGAGGCCAGATAGTTCGCTCGCACCTGGGGGTGGATCCGCGCCTCGAAGTTGCGGTTGCCACTCAGGACCGCGGCGGTGACCAGGGCATGCTCCTCGATGATCTGCGCAACCGCGTCGGGAAGGGGGCCGCTGTTGCCGATGCAGGTGGTGCATCCGTAGCCCACGGTATTGAAGCGAAGCTGCTCGAGGTAGGGGAGCAGGCCGGAACCGTTCAGATAATCGGTGACGACCCGCGACCCTGGCGCAAGGCTGGTTTTGACCCATGGCTTGGCACTGAGGCCGCGCTCGACGGCCTTTTTCGCCAGCAAGCCCGCGCCAATCATGACCGACGGATTGGAGGTGTTGGTGCAGCTGGTGATGGCCGCGATGACCACCGAACCGTCGTGCAACTCGATTTCCGAGCCCTCGAGCACTCCCTTTACGACTGGCGGGGCATCCGGGTCGAGCCCGGTCGAGCCGTTCGCCCCATGTTCCCCGATGGTGACGTTGGCACCACCCTCTCCCATCCACCGGGAGTAGGTGCTCTGGGCCAGCTCCTTGCGCGCAGCCGGAGTGGCGGCGCTCATGAGACCGGGGAGGCTCACCAGGAAGTTGCGCCGCAGCTGACTGAGCGGCACCAGATCCTGGGGCCGGCGGGGACCGGCAAGGCTGGGCCCGACGGTCGAGAGATCGAGCTGCATGGTGTCGGTGAATTGCGGATCGGGCATGGCATCGGTCCGGAAGAGATTCTGCTCCTTGCAGTAGCGCTCGACCAGTTGGATCAGTTCACGGGGTCGCCCGGTGCCCTCCAGGTAGCGCAGGGTCTCGCTGTCGACTGGGAAGAATCCCATGGTCGCCCCGTACTCCGGAGCCATGTTCCCGATGGTAGCGCGGTCCGCGACCGGCAGGTTCGATAGGCCCGGGCCATAGAATTCGACGAACTTGTCGACCACGCCCTTCTTCCGCAGCATCTGGGTCACCTGCAATACCAGATCGGTGGCGGTGGTTCCTATCGGAAGCGCCCCCGTGAGCTTCACGCCGATCACCTCAGGCACCAGCATGAAGTACGGCTGGCCCAGCATGACGGCCTCGGCTTCGATGCCCCCGACGCCCCAGCCGAGCACGCCCAGCCCGTTGATCATGGTGGTGTGTGAGTCGGTGCCCACTAGGGTGTCGGGATAGGCGGTGAGCTCCCCAAACTGCTCGCGCAACTGGACCACCGGTGCCAGATATTCCAGGTTCACCTGGTGGACGATGCCGGTTCCGGGGGGAACCACCCGGAATCCGTCAAATGCGCGCTGGGCGAACTTGAGGAGCTGATAACGCTCTCGGTTGCGCTGCAGCTCGAGCTCAACGTTGAGCTTGAAGGCGCGATCCGATCCGTAATAGTCCACCTGGACCGAGTGATCGATTACCAGGTCGCAGGGGACGACCGGGTTGATGCGATCGGGATCTCCTTTCATCCGAGCCATGGCATCGCGCATCCCCGCGAGATCCACGGCGCAGGGCACCCCAGTGAAGTCCTGCAGCACTACCCGGGCCGGCATGAACGGCACTTCACCGGCCGTGCCTCCCGATCCGGTCGCGCCTCCCTTGGCCAGCTCGCGAACATGGGTCTCGGTGACGATGCCGCGCCCGGCGTATCGCAGGATATTCTCCAAGAGCACGCGAATGGAGAAGGGAAGTCGGTCGATATCGGCCAGGCCTTGCCTGGCGAGCTCGCCCAGGCGATAGACCACGGCCTTGCTGCCGTCGAGCGAGAGGGTTGCTCGGACGTTGAAGGGATCGGCACTCTGTGGGGGCATGGTGCTCTTGGTGGAGGTTGGCGATGGGCGGAATATAGCCACTATCATGCTCCGTATGGCGAATCCAATTCCGTACGCCATCACTCGCCAGGACGACGGCCTCCGAGTGGAGTGGGATCAGGCGGGCCATGTCGCCTTCTACCCTGCCCGAGCGCTGCGGCTGGCCTGCCCCTGTGCGGGCTGCGTTGAGGAGATGACTGGCCGGCCGCTCCTCGATCCGGGCAACGTCTCCCCAGACATCCGGCCGCTCTCGATCGCTCTGGTGGGAGCCTATGGGCTTCGGGTCCATTGGAGCGATGGGCACAGTACCGGGATCTACACCTTCGAGCGGTTGCTGCAGAGTTGTCCGTGTGAGCGCTGTGGCGCGGCTAAAGGCTCTAGGCTCTAGGCTCTAGGCTAAAGGCTCGAAGCCAAAGGCGCCCGCCTCTCAGGTGACTCAAGCGAGCTAGGATTTCCGTCTGTATAGACCTTTAGCCTATAGCCTAGAGCCTTTAGCCGTCTTTGCCGGTATGACTTTCATGCTGACTACCGCCAGCGGAAACCGCTTCTCGCTGTGGTCGGTTATTGGGGGGAGCCTCGTCGGCGTGGTCGCGATGGCCAGCTATCTCTGGCGCCGCCACCCGCGGCTGCGCGGCTCGTTTCAGGAGTCCGCGCTGGGGGATGATGTGAAGCCTCCGCCCCACCCTCCCGGTGGGACACGGGTATAGCCGAACGAGACTTGCGGTCCGGGCAGCGGAGCGCCACTGTGATAGACGGCCGCAGCGTCGCGGCACCCGCGGATTCGAGCCCGCGGGCTGCGGTGTCGGGGCACCGGCGCCGTGGGTTTACCGGCTCGAGATCTCCGCTATCTGCGGGGAGGCTTGCATGCCCGACAGTCGCCACTCGGTTATTGCGGAGGGCACGGATGTCGGCGTCATCGGCGGACTGGCAGTCGCCGCCTGGTTTTTCGTCCTGGACCTGATCGCCGGACATCCCTTCCAGACGCCGAGCTTGCTGGGCCAGGTTGTGCTCTTCGGTGATAAGACTCCGGATACTACCCACCTGCTCTTCGGCTCCATCGTGGTGTACACCGCATTTCACTTCATCGTCTTTGTCCTGATAGGAATGGGGCTGGTCGCCCTGGTGCACTGGGGAACCGAGAACCACGTTGTGCGCTACGCGCTGTTGCCGGTGTTCCTGGTATTCGAAGTGATGTTCTACGGGGTGTTGGCGGTCTTTTCGGAGCGGACCAACGAGCTGTTTCCCTTCTGGGCCGTCGTGTCGGCCAACACCTTGGCGGCCATCTGCATGGGACTCTATCTCTGGATCCGTCATCCCGATCTGCGGCGCTCCATTGAGGAGACGCCACTCGGCGCGGCACCAAGATAGCAGTGAGCAGTAAGCAGTGAGCGGTAAGAAGTAAGCAGTAAGAAGTGAGGAGTAAGAAGTAAGAAGTAACCTCCCGAAGCCGCCTCCGGCTCACGGGCATTTCAGGCGTTACTCAAGAACAGACTGCTTAAACTGCTCACTTCTTACTGCTCACTGCTTACCGCTCACTGCTTACTGCTCACTGCTTACTCCTCACTGCTTACTGCTCACTTCTCACTTCTCACCGTCTTCTTGCCCCGCACCTTACTACCGGTCCTCCTCCTCACCTTCACCGCTGCACCTGCTGTATTGGCCCAACTCGAGCCGCCCTCGACCGGCGGCATCGTCGCGTTGGATCAAGAGCTTCGATTTCTGGGACACTATAAGCGGGTCCTCATGATCGGAGCCCATCCGGACGACGAGGATACTGAGCTGCTCACTGTCCTGGTTCGCGGTATGGGAGCGGAGGCGGCCTACCTATCCCTCAATCGGGGTGAAGGAGGGCAGAATCTGATCGGGCCCGAGCTGGGGGAAGCGCTCGGGCTGATCCGCACCGAAGAGCTGCTTGCGGCCCGCCGGCTCGACGGGGCCCGGCAATACTTCACTCGGGCGTACGATTTCGGGTACTCCAAAAGCTTGGAGGAGACCTGGCAGCACTGGCCCAAGGACACGATCCTGAAAGACGTGGTCCGCATCATCCGAAGATTCCGGCCTCAAATCATCGTCTCGATCTTCAGCGGCACCCCGCGTGACGGTCATGGCCAACACCAGGCTGCGGGGTGGGCCTCGCAAGAGGCCTTTCGCATTGCCGGGGACTCGGCCGCCTTTCCGGAGCTGGAGCGGGAGGAGCACCTCGCGCCCTGGACGCCGATCAAGCTCTATCGCAGCACTCGATTCGACAGCACGGCCACGACCCTCACCATACAGGGTGGCGTGCTCGACCCGGCGGTTGGCAAGTCATTTCACCAGATCGCGATGGCCGGACGGAGCCTGCATCGCTCCCAGGACATGGGGCGGCTCCAGGACGTGGGGCCTTCGCCGGTGAGGCTGGCCCTGCAGCAAGATCGCAGCGGCCGGGGCGAGAGCGGCTTCTGGGCCGGGGTCGATACTACTTTGGCTGCGGCTGATGTACGAACAACCTCGTCGTCGGTCGGTCAAGCCAGCAACGCACCCAAGTGGTCCGAACTGGCTCGGCGTCTCAGCGCGCTCTGGCCGGCGAAACTGGGAGACTCGGATCTGACCGCGAGGCTGATCGCGTTACGGGCAGAGTTCGAGTCGGCTCTTCCGCTCAGGCCTGTGGGCAACAGCCTCTTTTCCGACCCGAGCGCTCCGCAGGCCGATCAGCTCCGCCACCTCGACGCCGCCGCTGAGGCCGCGTCACCTCTGGTTTTCGATGCGGTAGCCGACGACGACCGGGTCGTCCCGGGCCAAGAGGTGCATGTCCAGCTGACCATATGGAATCCGTCTGCACGGGTGGCGCGGGTCTCGACCGAGCTTGAGGCGAGCGAGGGCTGGAGCATCCGGGGTCCTCTGGGAGGAGGGCGGCTCCTCTATCCAGGGCAGGTCATGCGATCGGACATCAGCGTCATCGCTGGCGACCAACTCACCACCCCCTATTTCGCTCTCGACCGGGCGACACCTGCGCTCTATCGCTGGGACGGGGGCCCACCCGAGGTGCGCGGGCTACCCTTTTCCCCGGCTCCTCTGATGGGAAGGTTCATGGTGATAGACAGCACGGGGAGGTACTCCGCCGAACGCGAGGTGGTCTTCCGCTCGGTCGACCAGGCCCGGGGGGAGATCCGTCTCCCACTCACCGTGGTGCCAAGAGTGGATGTGAAACTGGAGCCTTCGGTTGATCTGTGGACCACTCTCACGCCAAAGACCCACCGGCTCACCGTCACTCTCTTGCATGGAGCCAAAGACACCACCGTTGGCAGCGTGGGGCTGACGCTGCCTCCGGGATGGTCTCATGTGGCGGAGCAGCCCTTCCGATTAGAACGTGAGGATCAGCGGGAGACGTTCGTCTTTGAGGTCCGCCCGCCCGCCGGCACAACCCACCTGGACGCCGAGATTCAGGCCGTTGCCCGGGACGGCCTCGGCCGGACGTATAGCTTGGGGAGCTATACCGTCGCCTATCCCCATATTCGGCCCCGCCCGTTCATCCGCCCCGCCGTGACGACCGTGCGCCTGGCGCCGGTAGAGCTTCCCAGACTCTCACGAGTCGGGTACGTCCGAGGTGCGGCTGATCAGGTGCCCGAAGCGCTCCAGGAAATAGGTCTGCCCATCGCCTTGCTGGATCGACAGGCACTGGAGCACGCCGATCTTCGCCGCTACGACGCCATCGTGGTCGGGCCACGAGCTTATGAGACCGATTCCGCCCTGGTGGAGAACAACGATCGCTTGCTGAGCTACCTGCGCGGTGGAGGGCTGCTGATCGTGCAGTATCAGCAGCAGTTCTTCTTCAAGGGCAACTTCGCGCCTTTCCCCATGACGGTAGGGGGCCCGCCCCTCCGGCCAGCAGGACAGAACTCCGGAGCTTCCGCCGGCGGCTCCAGCCAGTTCCCAGTGTCGCACGACCGGGTCACCGACGAGACCGCGCCGGTGCGGCTCCTGGTGCCCAGTGATCCGGTGGTCCGGGTGCCCAATCGGCTGGAGCACTCCGATTGGCAGGGGTGGGTTCAGGAACGAGGGCTGTACTTTGCGCGCAGCTGGGACCGGGCTTATCGACCGATTCTCGAGACTCACGATCCGGGCGACGCGCCGCTCCAGGGTGGTCTTCTGATCGCTCGAGCAGGGAAGGGAACCTACGTCTACACCGGACTCAGCTTTTTCCGTCAGTTGCCTGCCGGCGTTCCCGGGGCATTCCGGCTGTTTGCCAATCTGCTGGCGCTGGGTGGTAGGGCGGTAAGGCGGTAGGCGGTAAGGGCGGTAAAGGCGGAAAGGGCGGCAAAGACGGGAAGGACGGGAAGGACGGGAAGGAGCGGAGAGCAGCGAGTGCACAGAGCCAGGTGCGTCATCCCGAGCGAAGCGAGGGGCCTACTGCGTTGGTGTCAGAAACAGGCGAGTAGGTCCCTCGTCGCTGACGCTCCCCTCGCGGAGCTCGGGGCAGGCTCTCGGGATGACGAACCTGCTTTGCGTCCATCTTCCGCGCTTGCCGGCCTTCACATCCTTACCGCCTTTACCGCCCTTTTCGCCCTTACCGCCCTTTCCGCGTGCTCCCCCGACCACCGAACCCCCGTCGTCCTCTACTCTCCCCACGGGCGAGATCAGCTCACTCTGCTGGAGCATGCCTTCGAGGCCAAGCGGCCTGACATCGACGTCCGCTGGCTCGATATGGGATCCCAGGAGATTCTCGATCGGTTACGCTTTGAGCGTGTCAACCCCCAGGCCGATGTCTGGTTCGGAGGGCCCACCACGATCTTCGACCGCGGGGTGCAGGATTCGCTGCTCGCCCCCTATCGCCCTGCGTGGGCGGACCATGTTGGGCCCGGTGGCATCGGTCCGGACGACCTGTACTATCCAGTCTACCGCACCCCCGTGGTCATCGCGTTCAATAGCCGGCTGCTTTCCCGAGAGCGGGCCCCTAAGGACTGGGACGAGGTGCTCACCCCGGAGTGGAGAGACAAGGTCTTGATCCGTGATCCTATGGCAAGCGGTACTATGCGCGCGATCTGGGGACTCATCCTGGTGCGGAGTCTCCGGGAAACGGGGGACACCACCGAGGGCATGGCGTGGCTCCGACGCCTGGACGGCCAGACCAAGGCCTATGCCCTCAATCCGGCGATTCTGGACGCCCGCCTTGCCCGAGGCGAAGGACTGCTGACCCTATGGGATCTTCCCGATGTATTGATCAGCCGCTCCAAAGGCATGCCCTTCGACTATGTCTTCCCTACCAGCGGAACCGTGGTGATCGACGACGGGATTGGCCTGGTTCGAGGCTGTCGTCACGTCGAGGCGGCCAAGGCGTTCATCGACTACGTGGGGAGCGAAGAAGGTCAGCTGCTCGCGGCAGAGCGCGTGTTCCGGCTTCCGGCCAGGCGCGACCTGCCGCCTGATCGCATGCCAGCCTGGGTTGCACAGGTCGAGCGCCGAATGGTGGTAGCGCACATGGACTGGGACTTGCTCGCTCGCAACGGCTCAGCCTGGATGGGCTATTGGGACCGGCACGTGCGCAACACGGGCAAGCGGTGACCTTCCTCAGGCTCGAGGAGCTGGTCAAACGATTTGACGGTAATGTGGCCGTCGACCGATTGTCGCTCTCACTGCACCGGGGCGAGATGCTGGCGCTGCTCGGTCCCAGCGGCAGCGGCAAGACCACGACGCTCCGCCTCCTCGCGGGCTTTGAGGTTCCCGATGCCGGTCGGGTGCTGGTGGATGGGGACGACGTCACCCAGGTCGAACCAGTGGCCCGTCGCTTTGGGATGGTGTTTCAGCACTATGCCCTGTTTCCGCACCTCGATGCCGGGAACAACGTCGCCTTCGGTCTGGAGTCACTCGGGGTCAAAGGCGAGGAGCTGCAGGAGCGGGTGGCACGCGCGCTCGCGCTGGTCGACCTGGCCGGGTTCGAGCGTCGCCGGATCTCACAGCTCTCCGGTGGCCAGCAGCAGCGGGTCGCGCTGGCTCGAGCGCTCGCCCCGGAGCCACGAGTGCTGCTACTGGATGAGCCGCTCTCCAATCTGGATCCCACCCTTCGAGAGCGTACCAGGCGTGAAATTCGGGACGTGATCCGGCGGGTAGGCATCACCACGATTCTCGTCACCCACGAACAGGACGAAGCCTTCGATCTAGGCGACCGGGTTGCGGTTCTGCGTGAAGGGCGCCTGGAGCAGGTCGGCACTGCCGACGAGCTCTACGTCAGCCCCGCCAATCCCTTCGTCGCGGGCTTCGTAGGCCGCTCCAGCAGCCTTCGGGTTGACGTGATCGACGCGAATGAACGGGGAACCCGAGTCCGAATCGGTGCGGCGGAATGGGAGGTCGAGCGGGTGCCGAGCCAGCCCCAATTGACTCCAGGGCCGGCCCTCATGGTGGTCCGGCCCGAGGCTCTTCGCCTCGCGCCGCCTGGGCCCGGTGCGGTGAGTGCCACCATACGGGAGCGACGCTTCGTGGGACCATCGGCACTCTACACCGTCGTGCTCGACGGAGCTGGAGCGACCATTGAGGTCGTGGCGCCCCAACAGGCAGTTCGAATCGGAGAACAGGTAGGCATCAAGCCCAGCCGCCGGGCCGGCGGTGGGATTCACCTCTTTCCCGATGGGAGGCGGTGATGGGACCCAAGTGGGGCCGCATCGCCGCCGCAGGACTGCTCCTGGTCCTCCTTTGGCTGGTGGTGTATCCCCTGGTCCTGGTATTGATCGAAGGGCTCCGCGAGCCCACCGGCTGGACCCTGGCCTACGTGCGGCAGTTCTTCCAGCGCCCCAGCGAGTGGCAAGCGCTCTGGGGCAGCCTGTTCATCTCTCTCGCGAGCGTCGTGCTTGCGGCGGCGATTGGGCTGCCGCTGGCCTTTCTGCTGTCACGCTATGAGCTCCTCGGCGGCCGAGTACTGGGTGGGCTGGTTGCCCTTCCTGCGGTGCTTCCTCCGCTGGTCGGGGTCATGGCCTTTCTCTTCCTCTACGGCGAGACCGGCTTCGTGTCGCTGCTGGTCCAGCGAGCGCTCCACCTGGAGAGCCCGCCGTGGGAGTTCCAGGGTCCCTGGGCGATCCTCCTGGTTCACGCCTACTCGATGTACGTCTACTTCTATCTCTTCGGTCGCGCCGGGCTTGCTTCACTGGACCTTTCCCTGTACGAAGCCGCAGCCAGTCTCGGCGCGGGACGCTGGCGAACGCTGCGGCGCGTCATACTCCCTCAGCTGTATCCCTCTCTCGCCGGGGCCGCGATTCTGACCTTCATGAGCTCGTTGGCCTCCTTCAGCGCGCCCTACATCTTCGGCGGCGGGTATCGGGTGATGACGACTCAGATCGTCGCTACCCGCCTCAATGGGGAAAACGAGCTCGCGATGGTGGAGACCATCTCGCTCACTTTCCTCGCCTTGCTCGCGCTGTGGGTTCTCCGGGGTACTCGTGCTCCCGATAATCCGGCAGGTGGCCGGAAAGGGGTCGCGCCAAATCGCATCCCCTTGCGCCACCCGCTGACCCGGCGGCTGCTCACCGGCTTCGCCTGGGTGTTCGCTGGTGTGCTCCTGCTGCCGCATCTCACGCTGCTGCTAGTCTCGTTCGTCCCGCTGGGGACCTGGACCACGGAGCCGCTGCCACCGGCTTACACCGTGGGCAACTATCTGGCGCTGGTGCGCGATCCGGTCCGCGTGCGGCCGCTGCTCAACAGTCTGTGGCTGGCCACCGCCGCGACCCTTGCGGCGGTCTCGATTGCGCTCCTGGGCGGAGTACTGAGTGCTCGACGGCGGGTGCCCGGCGCCCGGCTCATCGAAGGCCTGATGGCTCTCCCGTGGGCGGTGCCAGGAACCGTGTTCGCCATCGCCCTGGCCGCCGCATTCAGTGTCCACGCCCCCGCTGCCGGCCGATTCATTCTGGTTGGTACGGTCTGGATCCTCCCCCTGGCGTATCTCGTAAGGAACCTGCCGATCACCAGCCGGGCGATTTTCGCCGGCTTCCGATCGCTCGATCCGTCCCTTGAAGAGGCCTCCGCCAGCCTCGGCGCGGGTCGGGCGCGAACCCTGAGGCGGGTAATTCTGCCGCTGCTTCGCCCTGCGCTGGTGGCCGGAGCCAGTCTGGCTTTCGTCACCGCATTCGGAGACTTCGTGACCTCCATCATGCTCTACACCTACGATACCAGGCCGATCTCGCTGGAAATCCTCTCCAGCCTCCGACAGTCCGATGTAGGAGTGGCGGCAGCTTACGGGGTGGTGCTCATGCTGGTGAGTGCCGCGGTCTTCGCGCTCGGCGCGGAGCGAGGGGGAGGGGGATAATGGTGGCCGGTCTCGGGCCGGGCACCAACTTCCGACGGCTGGTGGTACTGATCGCGGTCAACTTCGTGGACATGATCGGCTTCATGATCGTGCTTCCGCTCCTGCCGTTTTACGCCCTGAAGCTGCATGCCTCGCCCGAGACCGTAGGCCGACTGATCGCATCGTTCTCCATCGCTCAGCTCCTCGCAGCCCCGGTGTGGGGCCGAGTCTCCGATCGATACGGCCGGCGGCCTGCCCTGCTAATCGGGCTCAGCGCCTCTGCCATCGCCTACGTTGTGTTCAGCTTTGCGGACAGCGTCTGGCTACTGCTGGCGTCCCGGCTGGTCCAGGGCGCCGGTGGGGGCACGACCGGGGTGGCTCAGGCATACGTCGCCGACTCTATCGAGCCCAAAGATCGCGCTCGTGCCCTCGGCTGGCTCTCCGCCGCAACCTCGGCCGGCGTAATCCTCGGGCCCGCCATCGGCTCCTTCGCCTTCCACTTCGGCCATGAGGTGCCGGGACTCCTTGCCGCCGGTCTTTGTCTGCTGAATGTGGCATTTGCCTGGAAATGGCTCCCGGAGTCGCGGGTCCGGGTTTCCGCTGTCCCGACTCCCGCGCGCAAGCCACTCTGGCATCCAGCATGGTTGGTCGTGCGGCATCCCGCTCAACCGGTATCTCGCCTGATCTGGATCTATGGCGTGGGAATGCTGGCATTTTCGTCGATGACCTCGGTGCTCGCCTTGTACCTGGGGGCGGAGTTCCGACTCACCGAGGCGAACATTGGGCCGATCTTCGCATACATCGGCGCGTTGTCTTTGGTCATGCGCAGTCTGCTCCTGGGCCCGATCGTGGATCGCCTCGGCGAGCTCTGGACCATGCGCACTGGGACCGCCCTTCTCGCCCTTGGCCTGGTGCTGTATCCTACCCCCAGGGATCTCTGGACCTTGGCCGCGGTCATACCCCTGGTGCCAATCGGTACGGCGCTGCTCTTCCCGGCCACGACGTCCCTCATGTCTCGATACTCCGATCCGGGCGAACTCGGCACCACCATGGGCGTCGCGCAGACCTTTGCCGGCCTGGCACGGGTGGGCGCTCCGCTGCTCGCCACGACGGCTTTCCAGCGATTGGGCCATGGGTGGCCCTTCTATCTCGCGGGAGGATATGTCGCGTTGGTAGGAATCATGGCGTTCCAGGTGAGAGGCGAGACCAGGGTGCCTGCCGGGGCGGCGGCCAAGCCGGAGGCCGGTGTCTCGTGAATCAGGACGATCGGCTCGATCGGCTGGAGCAGCGGGTCGGAGTCCTGGAGACGCTGATACGGGAGCTGGCTGGCAGAGCGCCCGTTCCTGCGGCCCCGACGGTTCCTGCGCCGCCTCCACCTCCGCCGCGACCAGCCGCTCATCCTACCCAGGGGCAGGAGCCGCAGGGGCCGCCTGAATCTCCTTCGCCCCCCACGGCGGCTCCTGCAACTCGTCC
>UEXR01000517.1_pt1 | contig 13612 bp, 17 predicted proteins | sample 4301101 | NCBI WGS metagenome assembly UEXR01 (sample SAMEA4773180, study PRJEB27434) | metagenome | biome: 2259; feature: agricultural soil; material: soil | place: USA | collected 2014-09 | depth 0.25 m
TGCCCTCCTGCGGGGCCGCTGGCGCGGCGCCCGGGTTCGCCGGCCGCCACAGGACAGCCTGAGTCACGCGCTGCGCCAGTTGCGCGGGCTCGAGCGCGCCCTCCGGCTGGAGCATCGCCGCGATTACTTCCGGGCACCCGGCAGGGTCACTGCCTCTTCTACCGTGGAGACCATCATAGCCGAACTCGGGCGGCTGGCCTCCGCCACCCAGAAAGAAGAATCCGCGCGTGCTCTGGGTCACTAGACCGCGTCCGCACATCGATCGCACCGCCTGCGCCTGGTTGATCCGACGCTTTATCGACCCGGACGCCGAGTTCGGATTTGCCCCTGACGCCGAGAGCGCGCTGGCCCTGGGTGGGACCCCTTTCGACATGGTGGGCGTGGACCTCGGGCACCATGAAGGCCGCTGCTCCTTCGAGACGATTCTCCATCGTCATCACCTCACCGATCCGGCGCTGCATGAGATCGCCGCCATGGTTCACGACGCCGACCTGGACGACGAGAGGTTCCGCTCGCCCGAGGCCCCTGGGCTGGATGCTATCGTGCGCGGGCTGGGCCTGGTGATCCAGGATGACCAGAAGCTGCTGGCACTCACCGACCAGCTGTACGATGGCCTCTATGCCTGGGTACGGCAGACGCTCACGTGACCGGAACCGCATCAGCCGCTCGGGTGCGCCTGGCCGGCGCGCTCGGACTGGAGCGCAATACCGGCGCAGTAGTGGCCGCGATGTTCCTGATGGCGCTGGGTGAGAATCTCTGGCGGCGGTTTATCCCCAAATACCTCGAGGCGCTCGGGGCTCCGGTAGTGGCCATCGGAGCGTACGGGAGTACCGAGGACTTGTTCGATGGTCTCTACCAGTACCCCGGTGGTTGGGTGGGAGACCACTATGGCCGCCGTCGCGCCATGCTGCTCTTCGTGAGTCTCGCAGCGGTCGGCTATGCGATTGTCGCGATCGCTCCCGTGTGGCCGGTCGTCTTCATGGGCCTGGTCTTCGTGATGTGCTGGACCAGCATGGCGAGCCCGACGCTCTTTGCCGTCGTGGGCGACGCGCTCCCTCGCGAACGGCGGGCGGTGGGATTCTCAGTACAGGCCATCCTGCGGCGCGTGCCCGTCCTGGTGGCGCCAACCCTGGGCGGCCTCCTGATCGTGGCGCAGGGTGTCCGCTCCGGAGTGCGGGTGGGACTCATCCTGTCCATCGCGCTGGCAAGCATCACCCTGCTGGTAGTGCGTCACATGCGGTTGGACCAGGCCGGCTCCGCCGCCACCGGCGCGATCGGTGATGTCTGGCGTTCGCTGCCTACGCCGCTGCGGCGGTTGCTGCTGTCAGATGTCTTCATTCGCACCTGTGACGCGATGGTCGACGTCTTTCTGGTGCTCTACGCGGTGAACGTGGTAGGGATAGGAGCTCCCGAGTTCGGATTGCTCATCGGCGTGCAGATGGCCACCGTGATTCTGTGCTCCTTGCCGACCGCTCGACTGGCCGACCGCCTGGGCCGCAAGCCCTTCGTCATCGCGACATTTCTCGCGTTCACCTGCTTTCCGCTCGCGGTTGTCGCTGCGCGCTCATTCGCTGGGCTGTTCGTCGCCTTTGTGGTGGGTGGGCTGCGTGAGATCGGGGAGCCTGCCCGCAAGGCTCTGATTCTGGAGTTTGTCCGGCCGGACGTTCGAGCGCGGGGCGTGGGCCTATACTATCTGATCCGCAGTGTCGCCATCGCGCCGGCCGCGACGGTTGGCGGTCTCCTGTGGAAGATCACGCCAGGCCTGCCATTTCTGATGGCCGGAGCCATGGGACTGGTCGGCACAGCCGTTTTTGCGCTAACGGTGGAAGAGCCGCGCCGGTGACCGAGCGCGTACCCGCCGCCTTCATTTCGTCTCCACCGTGTAGATCTTGCCCACAATCCACCAACGTCCCTGGATCCGCAGCAGAGAGAGGTAGTCGGTGTAGCGCGAGCCAGGATACTCCTCGATCACCTTGACCGAGGCCGCGTCGCCCGCCAGGTCGAGCTTCGCCATCCGAAGCACGCCCGTCTCCTCCTTGCCGACGCTCCCCTGGAAGCTGGCGTACCACTGTTGCTGGGTCAGCTCCCCTAGTTGCCCGTCCTCCTGCACCCAGAAGAGCCTGGCCTCGGGCCAGAATGCCCGCTGAAGGCTGGTCGTGTCATTGAACTTGAGCCCGTGAAGGTATTGCTCTACCACCCGCCGAATCGGATCCGTGGTCATGGGCGTGTCGGACTGAGCCGGAAGGTCGCGCTGCAGCAGGCTCCCGAGTACGAGACAGACCCCGAAGCACCGGGCAATCATGGGAGCCGTGCGATTGATCCGCTGGATCACAACGCCTCCGGGACGAATCGGCCTATACGCCCTGGCGGAAACCTCGCTGTTTGGTGTACGCCGGGCCGGCGGCCGCCTCGAGAATGGTTCCGACCAATCGGAGTGCGACAGCGCAGATCCGGCCGTCTTCATCGAAGGAAGGATCGTAGGCGGAGATCGTGGCCGCAGCAATCGGGAGTGCCTCCCCGATCGCCGCCACGGCGCGCTCGAGCTGCGTCAGCGATAACCCGTCAGCGGCAGAGTACTGGTTTACCTGTCCGACCGACGGATCCAGCACGTCGAGATCGAGGTGCAGATACACCCCATCGACCTCTCCAATGAGATCACGGGTGGCCGCGGTGACAGCCTGCTGGACGTCCGCCGGCGCCGTGAGCGTGACGTCCGAAGTCTCCAGTGCTTGTCGCTCCAGCGGATCCAGGTCGCGGACCCCCAGGAGGTGTACCCGACGCTCGGGCACTGGTCTAAAGCCCGGCACGGCCTTGGCGAGCTCGCGCCAACACCGTCCGGTGACCATGGCGAGCCCCATACCGTCGAGGAAGCCGCCGATGGTGGTCTCAGGGGTATTGAAGTCGCCGTGGGCGTCAAACCAGAGCACACCGATTCGGCCGTCCAGGCCTGCCACGGTACCGACGGCCGTGTTGCAGTTGCCCGCGAGGATCAGGGGGAAGCGCCCCCCCGCTCGGGCCTCGCGCACGGCTTCAGCGAGCGGGCGCATCAGGCTGAACGCGGTCTCGATCTCCGCGTGCCACCCGTCGGGCAGCTCAATGACGCGAGAGAGAACGTCATGGCCTCTTGCCCGCAAGCTCTGCTCCAGGCCACGGGCGAGCAGCCACTCGGGTCCGGCCCCCATGCGCCGGCCGCGCTGGGCTGAGTCGTACGGAACAGCCAGAATTTGGGTTTGCATGTCTCTCAAGATACCAAGGACGAAGCCCGCATTCCGCAAGTCATTCGTGACACTGATCACCGCTCCAGGCGCGCCGGCGCTCTACCGTCCCAGCCACGAGATGTTCAGGCACTCCAGAGTTGCAGGAGCTTCGAGCCAATCATGAGCACCACCCGGCCCATCACCGGACCAGCAGCAGCCGCCAGCACCATCACGCTCGGCGGCGATCTTACCGTTTACCGCCTGGGCTTCGGCGCGATGCGTCTCACGGGACCGGGGATCTGGGGACCGCCTGCCGATCCACGAGAGGCCCTCCGGGTTCTGCGCCGCGCGGTCGAGCTGGGCGTGGACTTCATCGACACCGCGGATTCCTACGGACCGCATGTCTCCGAGAGGCTGATCGCGGACGCGCTCTACCCTTACCCCGATGGGCTCGTAATCGCCACCAAGGGCGGCTTCGAACGGCCTGGTCCCAACCAGTGGATCACTAACGGCCGCCCGGAGTATTTGCGGCGGCAGCTGGAGGGAAGTCTCCAGCGCCTGCGGCTCACCCGGATCGACCTGTACCAGCTCCACCGGATCGATCCCAAGGTGCCCGAACCGGAGCAGTTCGGAGCACTCCGCGACTTCCAGCGAGAGGGGCTGGTCCGCCACGTGGGCCTGTCGGAGGTCTCGACTGAGGAAGTGCAGCGTGCCCGAGCCGTGGTGCCGGTGGTTTCGGTTCAGAACCGGTACAACCTGACGGACCGCAAGTGGGATAGCGTGGTCGACTACTGCGAGCGGGAAGGGCTGGCGTTCGTTCCGTGGTTTCCACTTTCTGCGGGGAGACTGGATGAAACGGGACCGTTGGCCCAGGTCGCCCGGCGAAAAGCGGCAACCGTCGAGCAGGTCGCCCTCGCCTGGTTGCTTGCCCGGTCACCTGCCATGCTGGTGATCCCGGGCACGTCGTCCGTTGCCCACCTGGAGGAAAACGTCGCCGCCGCAGAGCTCCGCCTCTCCGCAGAGGACCTCGCCCAACTCGGCTGATCAACTCACGATTTGACGCGGGCGGAGTCGGCCGAGCGGAGAAACTCGCGTACTGCCCTGAGGTTTTCATCGGGCGCGTCCCAGGGTGTCAGGTGGGCAGCGCCAGGGAAGACGACGACTCTCGCGCCACGCGTGAGTCGAGCGAACCGCTTCACGGTGGCCGGCTCGGCCTCGTCGAACTCACCCACGGTATAGAGGGTCGGGACCGCGATGGTGGGGAGGAGCTTGGTGCCGTTGTACCGCTTGAGCGAGCCGCTAATGGTGAACTCACTCGGCCCTTGCATGTAGTTGTAGATCGCCTCGTTCGCGGTCCGGGTGAGGCTGTCGAGATCTGCCTGAACCGGCGATCGCCAGACGTATTTGCCATAGAACTCGGCCAACGCCGCCTGGTAGTCCGGTGCATCGAACCGGTGGTCTGCCTCCCGCAGCTTGATCGCGCGCTGAGCGGAATCCGACAAGGTGTGCACCAGCCGGCCAGTGTTCCGTTCCCATTGGGGAAGATCCAATGCTGCGCTTTCCAGAGTCAGGCTGGCCACGTGCTGCGGGTACGCCCGGTAGTACTCCACGGCGAGAATGGTTCCCCATGAATGGCCCAGCAGGTGCACCCGTTGGTAGCCCAGGTGCGCCCGCAAGGAGTCGAGCTCGCGAACAAAATGGGGAATGGTGAAGAGAGTGGTGTCGCTGATCCGGTCGGACTTGCCACCGCCGAGTTGGTCGTAGCGAACCACCGGGCGATCATCGCCGAGCGCTTCGAAGACCTTGAGGTAAAAGCTGGAGTAGCCCGGCCCGCCATGCAGCAGAATCACAGGGGTGCCGGTGCCCGCGCCCGAAACCTTGTACCAGATCCGTCCTCCAGGCACCTCGAGGTACGCCTCACCCGAAGGCAGTGGTCTCGTAGCAGTACTGGGGATCTCGGCCGTATCGGCAACGTTCTGCGGAGCCGGAGACTTGCTGCGGCAGGCAGCGACGGTGCAAACCAGCATGCTCCACCACGGCACCAGCCCGCTCAGTCGCATGTCAGCTCCATGTCATCTGCCTCCAAGCACGATGTCCTCATCCTTCGGCATCTGCGGATGACTGGCTAACCATTGGACGATGCGAGCCCGCAGCGCAGCTCTGGTTGCTGTAATGTCGCAGGCTGCGCCTTCCGTTTGGTTGGGCTAGTCCAATGGTATCAGCTGTTTGTAGCGGGTCAGCCAGCGCTCGAAAGTCAGCAGCTCGGGATTGAGACTTCGGGTGAAGGCGAGGTTTCGTGCCCCGCAATAGTACTCATTGAAGTCGCGCTTGAACTGAAACATGTTGCCGATATCGTCCGCGCCCGGAAAACCGAAGCTGCGATAGACAGCCGGCGTCACCGGGTTCCAGCGGACCTCCTGGCCCAACGCCCGAGTGAGCGTGGCCGCGATCTCTGCTCCAGTCAGGTGTTCCCCTGCGATCCCCACGGTGCGATTCAGAAACTCACTGCCTCGACGAACGATGGCGAAGGCACACTTACCGATGTCCTCCACCGCGATGCTGGGCAGTTTGGCGTTATCCAGAGGATAGGTCAGGGCCAGCACACCATCGGGTCCGCGCTTGGGACCTGACCCGAAGTAAATGAGGTTCTCCCAGTAGAACGAGGTGAGCAAGAACGTGGTCGGCACGCCCAGGTCTCGGTAGATCTGATCTGCCTCGCCCTTGGCGTCGAAGTGCGGCACCTTGTACTTCCCCCCGAGTGTCGGCATGCGATCATCCGTCAAGGGGACCCACCGGCGAGTGTCCTCCAGAGTCGACCAGATGACGTGCTCGACGCCGGCGGCCTTCGCCGCTTGCGCCATGTTGCGCGCCTGGGCCAGCTCCCGCTCGGGAGAGAAATGCTCCCAGAAGTTCGTGATGCAGAAGGCGGCGCTAGCGCCCTCGAACGCGCGCTTCACGCTGGCGGCGTCGTCAATGTCCGCCTGGGTCACTTCCGCCCCGGCCGCCGCGAGGGCGTTCGCCTTGTCGGAACCAACGTTCCGGGTGAGGGCACGGACCGTGAAGTCGCCGCTCTTGTCCGCCAGAATCGCGCGGACCACGCCCCCGCCCTGAGCCCCGGTTGCTCCGACTACGGCGATGACTCGTTTGTTCGCCATACAGCTATCTCTTGAGATGAGAACCTGGATGCCGGCTCGATTTCCCATCGACCAGGGTATCGAGTGACGAAACCCATCGAATTGACCTCCAGCTCGCTCGCAAAGGAGCCGTCGAGCGTCTCATAGTGATAGGAGGTCTCGCCGGTACGACGATAGAGCTGGGCAAGCGGTTCGAGAGTGAAGCCGGGAAACTGGAGCCATGCGGCTTTGGCTTCGCCCTGGTCTCCCGGAGTGAGGCCGAGCCGGCGAATGGGAATCAAGTTGGTCGACGGACTGAAGCTGAGATCGAGATCGACGCATTCCGCTACGGCGGGACACGGCTGTCCATTGCGTCGCCACTGCCCGGTGGCACTTGCCAGGAGCTCCACCTTGGTGAACTGAGATCCCATCCATCCACTCACCCGGGCGTGCAGGGTGCGCCAGGAGGCGTCGCACACGATCAGATATTCTACCCGGCAGGGATGACGGTCGTGGGCAAAGACGGCGGTGCCCATCAGTTGCCAGTAGGGATCGTGGAAGACGAGCCTCGCGGCTTCGTGGCCCGGCTGATCCAGTCGCCGCCACAGGATGAAGCTGTCGGGCACAGGAGTCCCGTTCATTCAACTACGGAACGTAGCGCGCCACGGCCATCGCGGCCGTCGCGAGCACGAGCAGCACCGCGACCAAGACGCCCGCGCTCCGCAAACGGGCCTGGAGACGCTGTATCTCCGCGAGCTCATCCGGGGTGGGTGGTGTACCCCTGGCCTTGATCGCCGTGGTCAATGCGGTCAGCCGCCGGCCTGCCGGGGCACTGGTCGCCATGCCCACCACTCCGCCCGCGATCCCGAGCAGGGCTCCCAATCCGAACATGGTCCCGGGACCGGATCGCATCCAGACTGACTGAAATCCAGCCGAATCCTTCCAGTACAACGCGATGCCCGAGAGGATCACCAGGGCCATGGCGATCATCAGGCGCACGGGAAGGCGCCGCACCTGGACCAGATGCTCCATGACCGGTCCAGCCGAAGGGCCCACTGCCTGCAGTGTCGGCAGCAGAATCCCGGCCACGAAGATGGCGGACCCGACCCAAAATACCCCGGCAACGACGTGAATGATCCGAAGAACCGCCATCAGGGTTGCCTCACTCATATTTCCATTCCCGATTCAGAGTAGCTCGCAGTTGATTCAATCTATCCCCGCCACCCGTCGCGCCCTTCGCTCCAGCGGCAGCAGCGCCCGAAAGATGAAGCTGTGGACCGGTACCTCCACTCCCAATTGCCGTCCCAGCCGGACCACGGCCCCGCTCTGGGCATCGAGCTCGGACGGCCGGCCCTCGATGATGTCCCGCTGCATCGACGTGGTGCCTTCAGCCGGGACACTATCGACCAGACCGAGCGTCGTAGCCACGATATCGCCAGGGAGCGGGATTCCTCGTCGAGCGGCCACGGCGCGAATCTCTTCCATCGCTTGAATCAACATCTCCCGGGTTTCCGGGTAGGAACGAATTTCTCCGATCGGGGCTCGCGTCACCGCTCCTATCCCGCTGAGAGACGCGATGAACAGAAACTTGCTCCACATCGCCACCTGGATGTTGGCAGGAATCTCGACCCGAATGCCTCGAGCGCGGCCCAATGCCTCTTGTAGCCGCCGAGTACGCTCGCTGGGACGGTCGTCCAATTCGCCGAACGCGACGTAGGGCTCGACCCCGGCGTGACAGATGTGCCCGGGAGCAGCCACGAATGCCAGGATCCGGCACAGGCCGCCCAACACGTGCTGCTGCCCGAGTGTCTCTGCCAACCGCTGAGGCGCCTCGATGCCATTCTGCAGCGGCAGGACCATCGTCTCTGGATTGACGAGCGCACGCATTGCCTCGGCGGCATTGTTCACCTGCCACGCCTTGACGCCGACCAGGATAAGGTCCACCGGGCCCACAGACGCCGGGGTATCGGTGGCGGCTGCCGGCTGGACGATGAAGTCGCCGGCGACGCTGCTGACCTGAAGGCCTTGCTCTCGGATGGCGGCCAGGTGCTGCCCGCGGGCGATGAAGACAACCTCCTCTCCAGCCTGGGCCAGCCGCCCGCCGAAGTATCCGCCGACGCCACCGGTTCCGAAAACGGCCACTCGCATAGTCAGCCGGATCCCGTAGCCGTCGTTTCGGGTTCACCCATCATGCGCTCGAGCCGGAGCTTCACACTGGGCCACTCCTCCTGGAGAATGGAGAAGTAGACGCTGTCGCGAACCGTGCCGTCCTCGTTGATCATGTGGCTGCGGAGCACGCCTTCCTCCACCGCGCCGATGCGTCGCAGCGCCGCGCGGGAACGCTGGTTGAGGGTACTGGTCTTGAATTCCACCCGGAGGCAGTTCCACCGCTCGAACGCATGTCGCAGCATGAGGTATTTGGCTTCAGTATTGGCGCCGGTCCGCTGCCACGCGCGCCCGAGCCAGGTCCAGCCGATCTCGACTCGACGATGTGCCGGCGCGGCGCTGTGGAATCGGGTGCTGCCGATCACCTCTCCCGAGGCTCTGAGCACCGTGGCGAATGGGAGCGCCACGCCCGCTCGTTGCTCCGCGAGCGCCTGGGCCAGGTAGCGCTCCATCGCGGCCTGGCTGTCGACGTTCGCGATGGTAAAGCGCCAGATCTCCGGATCCAGACCAACGGCGCAGAGCCCCTCGAGATGGCGCGGTCCCAGCGGCTCCAGCCGAACCAGCGAGCCTTCGAGGACGCAAGGTGAGAGATCTATTTCCAATTGGAACCTGCCGTGCCGAAAAGGCGTTGCAGCCGGCGAGGGGCTCGATCCGCCGAAGGCAAAGAGCACACGGAGAGGAATCTATGCTGCCAAGCTTGGATGGGTACGCGGCCGAACGGGAGAAGTGGCGCAACTTTCCCCGCACCAGGCCAACCGGCATTGTTGCGCCTGGTCCCGGGCAGGTGTCGGTCTGGGATTTCCCCCGGCCCCCGCGAATCGAGCCGGTTCGAGATCGGGTCCTGATCGAATTTGCCGGACGGATCTTCGCCGAGAGCCGCCAGGCTCTCCGGGTGTGCGAAACGGCGAGTCCGCCGGTGTACTACATCCCCCCGGCCGACGTTGCCCTCGAGTTTCTCGAGCCCAGTGAGCGCACCAGCTTCTGCGAGTGGAAAGGCGTGGCCCGTTACTGGACGGTGCGGACGGGGAGCAGGGTGGCGAAGGATGCGGCCTGGAGCTATCCCGAGCCTGACCGAGGCTACGAGCCCATTCGGGACTACCTGGCCTTCTATCCTCGACGCATGGACGCGTGCTACGTGGGCGAATACCGGGTCGAGCCTCAACCCGGCTTCTACTACGGCGGATGGATCACGCCAGAGCTGGTTGGACCCTTCAAAGGTATCCCAGGCTCCGGATCCTGGTGAGATAAAGCTCAGGGAAGCGCAGTCACGGTGCCCAAACCGGCGAACACGTAATCCTTGGTAAAGACGCGCCTCAGAGCGGCGAATGCCGGCTCCCCAGTGCAGTGCCCGGGAGCGATCTGATCCAGCTTCCAACGGTCATGCAATGAGCTCACGATCTGGGCAATGGTGGTATCGGGCGCGGTGACCAGATGCAGGCCGCCAAAGATCAGATGCACGTGATCGCCGAAGGGACGGGCCGCCTCCAGAATTCTCTCGATTCCCGGGTGAGAGCATCCGACCAGCAGAACCAGCCCTGCGGGCGTCCGGAGAACCAGCGACAGCTCACGCAACTCCAGAGTGCCGGGTGTCGCGGATATCGTCGAGGTTACCGCCACCCCGGGAGCAACCTCGGTGAGCGAATCGACCCAGGTGAAATTGGCAGTGGGCCACGGCGTACCGAAGCTGAGCTGGTCCGGTGTCGCGCCGTCGAAGTAACGCAGGGAATCCGGCAAGGACGAGTCCTGCCGGTAGAACGTACCGGGCAGGCTCGCCCCGAAAACGCCAAACCCTTCCTTGGGTGCGAAGATCTTCACCTTGGGATTGACTCGGAGCAGATAGTTCAGTCCCGAGGTGTGGTCACCGTGGCGGTGGGAGATGACCACGAAATCCAACCGCCGAAGATCCACGCCGAGCGCGCGGACATTCCGCTCGAAGATTGCAGCGTTGTTGCCGGTATCGAACAGAATCCGTTTGCCGCCATACTCCACCAGCGCGGCGAATCCCCAGTCTCGGGTGAGGCCACGGCCTCCGCCGAATGCATCGTAGAGGATGGTGATCCGGTTAGGGCCCGGAGGAATCGCACCGGCGACCTCACCCCGAGGCCAAAGCAGGAACATCAGCGCGATTGAACCCACAACAGTTCGCATACCCCCTCCACTCGACCGAGTCATAGGCGCTTCCGCTGAGCCCGCAACCACCGGAGCACTTGCCCAGCGTCGGCATCAGGTGGGAACACCGGGTAAAACACCTGCTCAATGCGCCCCTGTCGGATGATTAGGGTGTGCCGCTTGAGCAACGTCCAATCGCCAAACCGGAAGGTGGGGAGCTGAAGCGCGCGAGTCAGCGTCAGCTCCGCGTCGCTCAGGACCTCGAAGGGAAGGTGCAGCCGGTCGGCCATCTCCCGCTGGTACTCGGTGTCCTGCGTGCTCAGACCGAAGACCTCCGCCCCCTCCGCCCTGAGCTCCCGGTAGTGATCCCGATAGGCGCAGGATTGTGGCGTGCACCCGCGGGCACCCGGGATGGCATCCCACCCAAGCGGGGTATCTACGTCAGGGAGGCCGGTTCGAGGATAGGCGTACACGACCACCCACTGAGCGGACACCTCCCGGAGATGCACCGTCCGGCCGCCGGTCGAGGGGAGACCGATCGCGGGGATCGGTCGACCGACCAGGTGGGCGCAGGCTCCGTCATCGATGGGGGCCGGGAGCCCGGCCGGAAGAGCGTAAAGGTCGTCGTTCCGCACTCTCAGTTGACTCTCGCCTCCCAAGCCTCGGCTCAGCTGCTGGGCAATCGGATCGGCTGGAGGCCGAGCGCTTCGCGCACCTCCTGCTCTCGCGGAACTACCTCGAAGGCATCCAGCAGCTCCTGGGGAAGCGCGCGGCGGCGGCCAGTGGCAAGATCGACGAATACCCACCGGGTCTCCGCCTGAGCCAACACCTGTCGGTCACTCTCCCGGACGAAGAGATACCTCCTCGGCGTGGTGCGGTCGTCGAACTGTGGCACCCAGGTGTGCGCGCTCAGCAGCTCCCCGGCAAAGGCCGGCCGGAGGTACTCGATGAAATGCGACCGAACTACCCAACCCACTCCCATCGCGGCATAGCGCTCCATGGGCCAGCCGGCGGCCGCCGAATGCTCGATGGCGAGATCCTGCATCCAGCCGACATACGCCAGGTTGTTCACGTGTCCCTGTTGGTCGATGGCCTCGGGCGGCACCTCGAACCGCTTGGAATGGATTCTGATTCGCTGCATCGAGAAGAACTCAGCGCCGGGCTAGTCGCCGGTCGGAACGATGCCGGCGCCCTCGATCATCAACACCACGGCACGTTCCGGGGCACGGGTACGGTGTTGCAGACCCTTGGGGACAACCAAGCCCTCCCGCGGCTTGAGCTCGATGGTTCTGTCCTCCAGATCGATCAGGAAGCGACCTTCCACCACGTAGAAAAACTCATCCTCCTCGTCGTGCCTGTGCCAATGATATTCGCCTTGCATCACCCCAAGTCGAACCACCGAGTCATTCACCCGGCAGAGCGTCTGGTTATACCACGGGTGCCGGCAGGCGTCGATCAGTGATTGAATGTCGACCAGCTCGAGCGGGCCATAGTGGAGGTTCATGTGGTTGTCGTAGGGGAAGGCCTGCGGGGTTCCACTCCCTGCGGTCGGTGACATGGCCCGGGTTCCTCCGGTGAGATTCTCGTCGCGCGTCGCTGTCGGCTCAATCTAGCAGGGTCTTGACTTTCGGGATTTATTCGGTACTGTGGGCTAGGAGCTCAGCAGGAGCCGGGATGGGCAGAGGCACGCTGGAACAGAAGCTGGATATCCTGATGTCTCTCGCCACCGACGACCGAGAGGGTCTCCCGCCACGTCTCCGTCACACCAAAGATGTTGGCGCCCTCCGTCCTCTCAATATTCGAAACCTGCGGCCGCAGCCGGGCATGCGCACATCCTTGCTCCGCGTGCTCATGACCAACGCCTGCAGCTACAACTGCCACTATTGCCCCATGCGGCGCGATCGTGAGATGCCCCGCACCCTGCTCAAGCCGGAGGAGCTGGTGCGGATCTTTCTCGGTGCCCGTCAACGAGGCTGGTGCGAGGGATTGTTCATCACCACCGGCATCCCGGCCCGCCCGGTAAAAGTGGTGGACGATCTTATCCAGACACTCGAGTTGCTTCGTGTGCGGCATCGGTTCCCGGGATACATCCATGTCAAGCTGGTGGCCGGTGCCGATCCGGCTCAAATCGAAAGGGTCACTGCCCTCGCGAGCCGGGTGTCCCTCAACCTCGAGGCCGCCTGTGGGGCGAGCCTCACCCAGATTGCGCCGGAGAAGAGCTTCTCCGTCACGCTTCGCGACCTCGAGCGAGTTCGGAACCTGGTCGTGGAAGAACGGGCAGCCCAGGCTCAGGGTAAGCCACGCGATCCGCTCCAGCCCGGCGGCAGCTCGGGGATGACGGTGCAGTTCGTTGTCGGAGCCACCGCGGACACCGATCGGACTCTTCTCCAGAGCGTGACCGAGCTTTCGGCCGGTGGCGGAGTGCATCACGCCCACTTCAGCGCTTTTCGACCCATCAGCGATACCCCGATGGAGCACATACCGGCTGCTCCCGCGCTGAGAGAGCATCGGCTTTATCAGGCTGAGTATCTGCTGCGCGACTACGGGTTTGCTCCGGACGAGGTGGTGTATGCCGCCAACGGGAATCTTCCTCTCTCACTCGATCCCAAGGCAGCCTGGGCTCTGGCCCATCCGGAGCGTTTTCCGATCGAGATCCATGGGAGTGACTACGAGGAGCTGGTGCGGGTGCCGGGGATCGGCCCCCTTGCTGCCCGGCGAATCGTCGCGGAACGGAGCAATCTTACTCTCCGCTCGCTCGCTGACATCCGGAAGCTTGGGGTGGTGACCACGCGCGCGGCGGGATTCCTTACGCTTCGAGGCCGTCGGCTCCAAACCAACCGCTGGTCCGAGCAGCTTGGATTTTGGGCGCCCGAAGACCAAGTGGGCGTCCCTCACGTTGTTTATCAGGTGAGTCCGGGAACGTTCAGGTAATCAACGACTTAGTTACCACCGTCTCAGCCACATCTTCGGCCCAACCAGGATTCCCTCAGTCGACCGGTGGGTCGCGGTACAAGGCTGGGAACTGCT
>UEXR01000432.1_pt1 | contig 13568 bp, 13 predicted proteins | sample 4301101 | NCBI WGS metagenome assembly UEXR01 (sample SAMEA4773180, study PRJEB27434) | metagenome | biome: 2259; feature: agricultural soil; material: soil | place: USA | collected 2014-09 | depth 0.25 m
GCCCACACCGCGCCGCTCTCCCGCTCGGCATCAACCCGCATCGTGCGGAACTTGTAAATGGTGAACGGCCGTCCGCCCAGATTGTGACGGCGGCGGTAATAGACGCTGTCGGTGCGTTGCCGCCGATCCAGGCCCACTCGTTCCTGGGTGTAGAACACCGGGCCTCGCGAAGACAGCTTCACTGCCAGCGCGATCACCAGCAAGATCGGCAGGATGCAGATCAGCGCGATCAGCGCCAGGGAGAAGTTGAGGCAGCGATGCAGCCACTCGAGCGATGGGCCGTCGCCGCCGACGAGTTGGTCGAGTACGCTCTCGCCCGCCGAGCTCCAATCATTCCGGAGCGTTGGCGTGGTGGTGGAGCCGGGTCGCTCCATGAGCGCCTCCATCCACCGCATCACGTCGTCGCCCCGCGAGAGGTATGATGAAAGATGATGATGACCACTTTCTCCGTGCCGGAGCGTCATGCGTCGCTTGAGTGCTCGGGGGCCACGTTTACTCCCCGAACCGGACGCGGGCGAGGCCGCACGAACTATGCCCTGGGGGGGCAGTCTTGCGCTAGTCTGTCAAGCGGAAATCAAGTCACCGCACAGCAACAGCTTGACGAACCGATGAGAGTGGGACAATCAGTCCCAGAGGCTCCTCTCTGTGGTGATTGGCCTAGAAGGAAGTCATTCTGCACCACGGTCTTACGCGCGGAGCGCCCACCAGCGGACCAGCAGGGTCGTCCCCACGCCCAAGAGCAGATGAATCGCCCCGTCATGAGGACCGCTGGCGAAGGTGAGAAACGCCCACACGACCAGCGCGGCGAGGCCGAGAAGCAGGGAGAGAGACATGGTGTGTCCTGAAAGTTGTCGGCGTGTATCGCTTCGAGTACACACGGCCGCGTTGGTTGACGCTCTCCGAGGGCATTCCTATCTTACACCCGCGCGGTTGCGGGGAGCCACATTATTGAGCCAACAGGTCCGATGATGGGCCCGAATACCGTGGCCGATGTCACGCCCCCCGGGGGAAGGCAGGAGTCAGGGTGAGGGCGCCGCTGCTTCACATTGGGCTTCAATAATCCTCTTCGTTGCCGCGTCACGCGCCGACCGTATCCCGGTCGGCGTTCGTGTCTCGGCTCGGCTTGACCTTCCTGCCGGTCCCCGCATCTTCCTCAAGGACATAGCTCTGGACGGTCGATGCCAAGATGCAGCGTGACGAGGCGCGTGCACTTCAATGCCGCGCATCGAGTGCACAACCCCAAGTTCTCCGATCAGTGGAACCGGAAGACCTTCGGCGAGTGCAATAGCCCCAACTTTCACGGGCACAATTACGAGCTGGACCTCACGGTGGAAGGGGAGATCGATCCGGAGACCGGCTACGTCATGGACCTGAATATCCTCAAGGATCTGGCCGAGGAACGAGTGTTGCGTTACCTGGACCACAAGAACTTGAATCTCGATGTGCCCTGGTTTCAGGAACTGATCCCGACCACCGAGAACATCGCTCTGGTCTGCTGGCGCGAGCTGCGAGCCGGGCTTCCCGCCACCCTCACCCTGCGGCTGCGTCTGTGGGAAACGCCGAGGAACTATGTCGAATATGAAGGCGCGTAAGACCGGGGTTCCGGTGCCGGTGCACCCCGAGCGCAGCTTGCTCAGCCACCCGGATGCCGGCCGGGTTCATCTGGAGCCGTTCGCGGAGCAGGTCCGCGACATCCTCTCGGCCCTGGGAGAGGATCCTGAGCGGGAAGGGCTGGCCAAGACACCCGAGCGAGTGGAATCGTCGTTGCGCTGGCTGACCCAGGGCTATCGGATGACGGTGGCGGACGCGGTGGGCGACGCGGTCTTCGAAGAGACCCACCAGAGCATGATCATGGTGCGCGATATCGAGCTCTATTCGCTCTGTGAACACCACCTCCTGCCGTTCTTCGGTCGGGCCCACGTGGCTTACATCCCCGAGGGGAAGATTCTGGGTCTCTCCAAGGTCGCCAGGGTCGTTGATGTGTTCGCCCGCCGACTGCAGGTGCAAGAGCGGCTGACCGACCAGATCGCCGATGCCATCATGGAGGTCATACGGCCCACCGGGGTGGGCGTGGTCATCGAGGCGGCCCACTTCTGCATGATGATGCGAGGGGTAGAAAAGCAGAACTCGCGCACCGTCACCAGCGCGTTGCGCGGAATCTTCCGGGACGATTCCAAGACCCGGGTCGAATTTCTGCGCCTCGCGCACGGCGGACGACTCTCCGAGTGAGCTCGCTCGCCGGCCGCGTGGCGCTGGTCACCGGCGCGTCGCGCGGGATCGGTGCGGCGACCTGCGAGCTGTTGGATTCAGCCGGGGCGCGAGTGCTGCGGGTGGCCCGAACGCTCGCCCCCGACGATCGGCACCGCTACCATGACCTACCCTATGATCTCAGCCAGCCTCGCCAGGTGGAGGCGCTCGCGGAGCGGGTGCTGCGCGACAGCGGGCCCCCTGACATTCTGGTCCATAGCGCGGGCGGATTTCTGCTCCGACGCTTGGAGGAGACCTCGCCCGAGGATTTCGATGTCCAGATCGCGGTTAATCTCCGTGCTGCCTTCTGCCTGGCTCGGACTTTCTTGCCCCGCATGGGCTCGGCCGGGGGCAGCCGATTCATCGCGATCGGCAGCGTCGCCGACCATGTCGGCTTTCCGGAGAATGCGGCCTATGCCGCGAGCAAATATGGGCTGCGCGGGCTGCACGAGACCCTCCTCGCCGAGTATCGCGGAACCGGCGTGCGGCTGACGCTGATTTCTCCCGGCCCGACTGATACGCCGTTGTGGGATCCGTTCGACCCCGATCACCGAGAGGGGTTTCCAGCGCGGGCGCAAATGCTTCGCGCAATGGACGTGGCCGAAGCCATCCTCTTCGTCGCCACTCGTCCGGCACACGTGGTCATCGACTGGCTCCGGCTGGGGCCGGCATGATCGCCTCCTCGTCTGTCCACCTTCTGCACCGGCCTCGTGATTTATGAGTTCAGCCTCATCGCTTTCTCCTCTTTGTGCCCTGCGTGGGCGATGGCTGCTGTTGGCGCTGTACCTGGGCCTACCGGCCATGCCGATAGCGGCCCAGACCCAGACCGGTCTGCCGCCACTGCCTGACAGCACCGGCTGGGGCGTTCACGTGCTCGCTGCCGCGCGCGATCCCCAGGGCGCAATCTGGGTTGGCACCTACGGCCAGGGCATCTTCCGACTGCCGGCGGGGAGCAGGGAGTGGGAGCGAATTCGGCACGACTCCACCGCCAGCTCCATCTCCATGGATTTCATTCAGGCCTTTGCCTTTGGTCCCCGAGGTGAGATCTGGTACGGCACCGTTGGGAACGGGTGGGGACTTTCAGTGGATGGGGGCAAGACCTGGCGCAACTGGGCCTATGAGCAACTGGGACCGGAGTGGCAGTATGTGGCGCCTGATGGCATCGCTACTCGGGTCGACACGACCGTCATCGCCACCGCGGATGGCTTGCAGATCACCACGGACGATGGGGGCCACTGGACTGCGATCGGCGATGCGGTGGGGCCGCCGGCGCGCGGCCCCGCGGATACCGCCCTCCCGCTGCTCGCGAGTGAGTACGTGCGGCGGCTCGCGCCCGACCGATTGGGGTGGAATGTGACCACGCTCCGGGGAAATCAGCGGTTGCGCCATACCGATGCAGGCTGGGAGATCCAGCCGCTGGGCGCCGCGATCTTTCCACCAGCCAATACCGTTCTCATAGGCCGGCAGCTGTATCGCGGTACCAGGTGTGGGCTCAAGCTGCCGAATGACACGCTTCCCTGTTTGCAGAGCGCCAGCGCACCAGAGGCCGCGCCTCCCCGAGATCCGCTTACCACCTGGCTGCGCCGGCCGATCGATCGGCGAGACAACTGGTTCATCGACCAGACCTACCGCTACGGCTCTACCATGGGGGGATTCTTCCAGCAACATCAGGGAGTGGAGTTCAATAATCCGGATGGTACCCCAGTGATGGCGGCGGCGGCGGGGAAGGTGGTCTATGCCGGACGAGCCGAACAGGGGGCGCTCACGGTCGCGATTCGCCACGATACCACGGTGAAGGCGAAAGGAAAGGTCCTGCGGCTCTATTCCATTTACTATCACAACAGCGCGTTGTTGGTGAAGGTGGGTGCCCGAGTCAGGGCGGGGCAGGTGATATCAAAGGTGGGCAATACCGGTCGGGCTACCAACGACCATCTCCACTTCGAGCTGGCCATCTCTCCCACTGACTCGATCGGAGCGATCGTCGATTCGCTGCAGCGCTTCCCCCCGTACACGACCAATCCCGAACTCTGGCTCCAGCCCATCCCGGGCACCGGTATCGTGGCGGGGCAAGTGTTCGACGCGTCCGGGGCGCCTGTCATGCAGGCGAAGATCTACGGGATCGTGAAGCCACTGCCGACCGAGACGCCATTTTCCTACGCGGAGACCTACGGTGAGCACGGCCATCCTCACCCATTGTATGGCGAGCACTTCGCCGTGGGGGATGTCCCGGAGGGGGACTACGTTGTGGGAACCGAGATCAACGGCAAGAAGGTCCTCCGACGGATCACGGTGGAAGAGGGGAAGTTGACCTGGGTGGTGTTCAAGCCCTGATGTTCATCGAGCTGACCGATCATCTTCGCTGTCCTGCTGATCACGTAGAGAGTTTTCTGGTCCTGCTTCCCGACCGGCTCGAGGGACGCTCGGTCCGCTCGGGTCAGTTGGGCTGTCCCATCTGCGGCCGAACCTTCGAATTGACGAACGGCGTTCTGGACCTGGGCGACGCGGCTCTTGCGCCCCTCCCTTCGGCACTTGATGCCGAGGCAATCACCGCTTTGGCCGGAGTCAATGGCCCAGGCGGATATCTCGTCCTGGTAGGTTCACCGGCGGCGGCCTGGTCCGAGATTGCGGCGCTCAATCGCGGTGTGGCTCTGGTCGCCGTCAACCCTCCCGGTGGGATCGAGGACCAGGGGCTGCTGAGTGTGCTTCGGGGCAGCAGGCTGCCGCTCAAGTCGCGAACCGTGCGGGGTGCCGTGCTGGGAAAGCCATTCGGGGGCGATCCTCACTGGGTCAGCGAGGCAGCGCGGGTCGTTCTCCCCGGGCTCCGGGTTGTGGGCGAGGGCCCCGATCCGGCCTCGGAGCTGCTGGAGCTCATGGCCAGCGCGGACGGGGTCTGGGTGGGGACTGCAGAAGTGAGAAGTAAGAAGTAAGGAGTAAGGAGTGAGAAGGCCTGTCACCCTGAAGCGAGCAACGCGAGCGGAAGGGGCCAGAGCTCAAGCGACGCTTCGCCCCCTTTCGCTTCGCTCCAGGGTGACACTTTCTACTCCTTACTTCTCACTTCTTACTTCTTACTTCTCACTGCGGTACAGCTGCTCGATGGCTGCCCGGTAGTGCTCCTCCACCACTCGCCGGCGAACCTTGAGCGTCGGGGTCAGCTCACCTTTCTCCAGGGTGAAATCCTGCGGGAGCAGAAGCAGCTTCTTCGGCATTTCGAACTGCGCCAGGTCTCGGAGGGTATTCCGGACCTCCGACTCGAGCTTCTCCCGTACTTCGGGCAGCGTGAGGAGCTGCTCCACACGACCATCAGTGAGCCCCTTTTCGGTGGCCCACGCCTGAAGCGGCTCGGGGTGGGGCACGACCAGCATGATGGGAAATGGCCGGCGGTCGCCCAACATGACGGCGTTGCACACGAACTTGCAGGACTTGACCAGGTTCTCGATCGGCTGGGGCGCGATGTTCTTCCCCCCGGCGGTCACGATCAGGTCCTTCTTGCGGTCGGTGATCCGCAGGTACCCCTCCGAATCGATCACTCCGATGTCACCGGTATGGAACCAGCCGCCTGCGGCGATGGCTTCCCCGGTTGCTTCGGGTTTCCCGTAGTAGCCTTGCATCACGTTCGGGCCTCTAGTGAGGATCTCGCCGTCGGCAGCAATCCGGAGCTCGACTCCCGGAATCGCCCGTCCCACCGTTCCGAGCTTCAGGTGCTCGAAGGTGTTGACCGCCATTACCGGTGAAGTTTCGGTCAGTCCATAACCTTCGAGAATCGGAATGCCCGCCGCGAAGAAGAACTTGGCGATTTCCGGCGAAAGCGGCGCCCCGCCCGAGATGAAGAACCGGATTCTGCCGCCAGTGCGCCCCCGCAGCTTGCCGAATACCAGCCGATCGGCGATTCGCTTCCGAATCGCCAGCAGCCGGGGAACCGGGCGATGGGGAATCGCATATTCCGCCCACTCCTCGCCCGCGCGTCGACCCCAGGCGAACATGCGCCGTCTCAACGCCGAGCTGTTGCGGACGTTCTCCAGGACCCGGCCGTAAATCTTCTCATATAGCCGCGGCACCGAGGCCATGAGCGTCGGACGGCGATCCTGCATGTCTGCCGCCACGGTGTCGATGCTCTCGGCGTAGTTGATGACCACGCCGGCATACCACATCGAGTACTGGCCGAACAGCCGCTCGAAGACGTGCGACAGCGGCAGGAAGGAGAGACACTCGTCTTCCTCCCCGAAGGAGAAGAGCGCCACGCACGTCGTCACGTTCGAGCTGATGTTGCCGTGGGACAGCATCACCCCTTTCGGGTCGCCGGTGGTACCCGAGGTATAGATGATCGTGGCGAGGTCTCCCGCGCCGACCTGCAGTGCGTTGGCCTGCCAACCGGGGTGGCGGCCTCGTGCCTCCCGTCCGCGAGCGAGCACATCCTCGAAGCCGAGGACTCCGGGTCCCCGGGCATCCTGGTCGAGGGCGATGACGTGGGTCAGGGCAGGAAGCTGCGATCGTATCGTGCGAACTTTTTCGATCTGCTCACGGGAGGATGCCAGGATGGCGCAAGCCCCGCTGTCGCGCAGAATGTATTGGGCTTGTCGGGCAGGAAGCGTGGGGTAGATCGGAACATCAATGCAGCGGGCTGCGAGACAGCCATAATCGGTGATCGCCCACTCGGGTCGATTCTCGGACAGAATCGCCACCCGATCCCCTGGTCGAACGCCGAGCTCGAGCAGCCCAATGCTCAGGTCCTGGACCTGGTTGGCGATGTCCTTGTAGCTGAGATCTACCCAGCGGCCCCCGCGCTTGCTTCGCATGGCGACCGGGCGGCTGCTGAAGCGTTCCAGGCTGCCGAAGTAGAGCTGGTTGAGGGTATGCGGTATAGCCATCCGCTATTGGAATCTCACGATGAAACGCTGTCCCGAACCTGGCACGGGTTCTCCGTGAGTGCGGTTGGCCCGCACCTCGATGATGGTACTATCCGGCCGCACCTTGGAGGGGTTCAGCGTCAGGACCTCACTGATGACCCTTCCGTCTGCTCCGGTCTGAACCGTATCGCTCAGCACTCCTCCGGTAAGCGTGACCGCGGTGTCCGGCGTCGGGGTGGTGATCTCGTAGATCACCGGCCGGTCCGAAAGCACACCAGTAGTAAAGCTCTGCACAATGGTCACCAGCGGCGGGGTTATCACCGAATCGCCGGTCAAGATGAAAATCGAGTCCCCCACGATGGCCAGGGTATCGGCGGGCGTAAGCACGGTGAGGCTGATCAGGTCGGACGAGAGCGAGCCCACGCTTGCCTGGATCCGGGCGGTCCCGGCGGCGACACCGGTCACCAGCCCGGTTGTACTATCCACGCTCACCGTCGCGTCCGCCGTACGCCAGATGACCGTGGCGGCGACGCTGTCGCCATTCTTGTCGAGTGGCCGCGCCGAAAGTTGAATAGTCTCGCCGATCTCGAGGACCGGCGGCGAAGGCACCAGAACCTCCAGGGCCACGACCCCGGCTTCCCCCTCGGTCAGACCACTGCAGCCCAGCGCCGCCGTGCCCGCCAACGCCAGCCATCCCCACCACTTCACAACGTCTCCTGAGCCGGGCTGCTCGCGATTTCCCGCAGCGCGGTCTCCGCGTGTCGAATCCACCGCTCGGCGTCGGGTCCCTTGGGTGGACGCGCGAGAAAGGCGCGCAAGTGCTCGGCGGCCGACTGGACGTCTCCGCGCTTCAGCAGCAGGAAGGCTACCCCGTAGTGGGCCCCTACCAGCGTCGGGTCCAGCTCCAGCGCTCGCCGGTAGTGGCGGATCGCCTCTTCAGGCTGACCCGTCTTGGTGAACGCGATCGCCATGTTGAGGAGAATCCGGGAATCGTTCGGATTGTCCCGGAAGGCCAGCCGGTAGGAGGTCAGTGCGGCCTCGAAGTCCCCCTGTCGCTCCAGGGCCAGGCCTTCGTTCAGGTAGTCGAGCCGTTGAGGCTGAGGGGTCTCCCGGTTCTCCCTCCCGAACAGGCGTCGCCAGAAGCTCATGGAATTGCGGGGGTCTCCGAGCAAAGTCAAACGGGCACAACACGTTGGAATGTGGCTAAGATATCTGGTCGCAGCACCTGCCGCAACGCGAGACGAAGTCCGCTCCATACCCTGGATGCTCGGTTGCTCCCGCGCTGGAACCGGCGTAGGTTGGGAAAGTTAAGCCTGCGTCTGTCCCGGAATGGAGGTTCCCAATGCGGCGCACTCCCGCGACCGGTCCCCGTGGCGTGCTGGAGGTGGACTGGCCGTTTTTCGGCGAGATCTGCCGAGCGCTTGCGCTGCGGGTAGCCCGCGAATATCAGCCTGAGATCGTCCTCGGTATCGCAAAAGCCGGCGTAATTCCCGGTGTCGTGGTCGCGTCCATTCTCCAGTGCGAGTTCAGCTCGATGGCGGTGACCCGCCGAGAGGCCGGCTCGCAGCCAGTGCTGGTGTCCGGCCCCCCACCCACCATCCGGGGGCGCCGCGTGTTGGTGGTGGACGAGACCTGCGACACCGGGAGCACCATGAGACTGGCGCTGAGCGAGGTCCGCGCCCTCAAGCCTGCGGAGGTCCGCTCCGCGGTTTCGTTCAAGACAGGTGAGTTCACCCCTGATTTTCACGCCTTCGAGACCGACAATTTCATCATCCTGCCCTGGGACCGTGAGATCATCCAGGCCGGCGAGCTGGTAATGCGGCCGGATTACGCGGCACGCCTCTAGCCCTCCTCATTGCAACCTTGTGCTCCCAGCGGCCGTCTAACGGCGGTCTTCTCCCGTGGAGTACAACCGATGCGAGCTGCCACCGCAGGTCTCTTGTTCATCTTCGGGCCGGCTGGGTTGCCGGCCCAACAGACGGAGAGCTTCACTCTCGAAGGTGACGAAGTGGCGATCTATAACCTGGCCGGCCAGGTCCGGGTCGAGCCGGGTCAGAGCGGGGTAGTGATCCAGTTGACTCGGGGCGGTAGTGACGCGGGTCAGCTACGCGTCGCACAGGGTGAGCTCGATGGCCGGGAGACCCTTCGAGTGGTCTATCCGGCTGATCGGATCGTCTATTCGCCGACTGGGGCCAACTCTTCAACTCAGCTGCGGGTGCACGAGAACGGCACCTTCGGTGATGACGAGCATGGGCGGAGACACCAGGAGCGCGGTCGCCGCGTGACGATCACCGGCTCCGGCAGTGGGCTCCAGGCTCATGCCGACCTGCGGATACAGGTGCCCAGGGGTCAGCGGGTGTACGTCTACCTTGCCGTGGGGGCCGTGTCGGCCACCAATGTGGATGGCGAACTTCATGTCGACGCACACAGCGCCGGGGTGAGCGCGAACGGGATTCGGGGAAACATGAACCTCGATGTCGGCTCCGGATCAGTCCGGGTAAATGGGGCCGATGGCGATTTGACGGTGGACACCGGTTCGGGTCCGGTTGAGGTCACCCGCTTTCAAGGCAACTGTCTGCTCATCGACACCGGATCGGGCGAGGTGACCGGGTCGGAGCTGCGGGCGAAGCAGCTCTCGATCGATACCGGCTCCGGCGACATCCGGGTTACCGGGGTTTCCGCGTCCTCACTCGCGTTGGAGACCGGAAGCGGGTCCGTGACCGCCGATATTCGGGCGGATTTCGAATCGCTCGATGTGGAAACCGGCTCGGGCGACGTCGCCATCAAGGCACCGCCCAGCCTCAGCGCCGAGCTCCAGATCGAGACCTCGAACGGCGATATCGAGAGTGATTTTCCGATGCAGCTGACCGAGCGCTCGCCCGATCACGTGACCGGACGGATCGGGGATGGGAAGGGCAGGATTGGGATCGAAACCGGGTCGGGCGAGATCCGGCTGCTCAAGAGCTCGAACTGAGACCTAGCGCCTCGGCATACCCCACGCCTTGCGCCATCCGGTCATAGAGAGCGCTGAGCGTATCGGGTGCGCCCGCGAGGAAACGGCAGCGGGCATCGCCCCGGGAGCGACACTCCACCTCCATCACGGCGACCAGCCCGTCAGACAGCCGACCGAAGAAGTCCGCCAGGAGGCCGCAGGTGAGATGGCAGGAGGGGAACTCACCACGGCCTTCATCGGCGGCCTCGGCCCACTCGGAGGAGTCGAGCGCCAGCACCGCGGGCCCGAGCGGTGTCACCTCGAGCGCTCCCCATCCCTGCTCGGCGAAGAACTCGGAGATCACCTCGCTCAAGAACTGCACGTCCAGATCCTGGGGGCGCTCCACTCCGCGAGTAGCCAGCAGCCAGTCGGCGAATTCGTTGAAGAGTTCCTGCCCACCGGCGAATCCCGCTTCCTGCAGATAGGTAGAAGCCTGCAGGCCGGTATCGCGTTCCAGTGAGGTCCGGAGCTGGTGGAGTACACGCCGGCCCAGGCGGAGGCCGGGACGAGTGGGCCGATGTTCCTGCTGAGTCATGGGAAAAGAGGGTTTGAGGTGCTTGATCTTAGGCCGTGCTCCCGACGCGGCGCAAGAGCTCCGATTCGTCGATGACTTCCACGCCGAGTGCCTTCGCTTTTTCCAGCTTGCTGCCGGCATCTTCGCCGGCGACCACGGCGTCGGTCTTCTTGCTCACGCTCCCGGCGACCCTGCCGCCGGCGGCTTCGATGAGCTCCGTCGCCCGGGTGCGGGAAAGGGTCGGCAACGTTCCGGTGAGGACATAGGTCTTGCCCGACAGCGAGCCGTTGCCTCCGGCGGCCCGCGGCTCGGTGAAATTGAGTCCGGAGCTCTCCAGCCGCCGAATCAGCTCCTGATTCCGCGGCTCACGGAAGAAGGCCACAACCGCCTCGGCAATTGCGGAGCCGATTCCGGGAACATCGTTGATCGCCTCCTCCGACGCCGCCATCAAGGCCGACATGGTGCCGAAGCGGCGCGCGAGGAGCACCGCGACCGTCTTGCCGACGTGCCGAACCCCGAGTCCGAAGAGCAGGTTGGAGAGGGGTCGCGACTTCGACGCGGCAATCGCGGCAACCAACTGCTCCGCCGATTGCTCCGCGAAGCGTTCGAGCTGGATGAGCTGATCCACCGTCAGTCGATACAGATCGGCCACGTTCGCGATCAGCTTGGTCTCGAGGAATTGCCGCACCCGCTCGTAGCCCAGCCCTCGAATGTCCATCGCTTCACGCGAGGCAAAGTGAACGATGCCTTCGAGCACCCGTCCCGGGCAGGACACGTTGGGACAGAAACGCATCACTTCGTCAGCCGGATGCTCGACCGGGGTACCGCAGGCGGGGCAGCGGTCCGGCATCTGGAAGGGTCGTTCCTCTCCGGTCCGCCGGTCGGGCAGCGGCCGGACCACCTGGGGAATCACCTCGCCGGCGCGGATCAGCTCGACCCAGTCGCCGATCCGGATGTCCTTCTGGGAGATGAGCTCCTCGTTGTGCAGCGTGGCGCTGCTCACAGTCACGCCCGTGACCACCACCGGTTCGAGCACCGCGTAGGGATTGAGCGCTCCGGTGCGGCCGACGTTGATCAGGATGTCCTTGAGTCGAGTGATGGCAACCTCGGGGGCGAATTTTCGAGCGATGGCCCAGCGTGGCTCGCGGCCTCCGATCACGCCTAGTTCGCCATACAGTCCCAGGCGATCGACTTTCACCACCACGCCATCAGCCTGGAAGGCGAGGTGGGGAATCAGTTGCTCGAAGCTCGCGATCCTTTCCTGCACCTCGGCCAGCGTCTCGAAGCGCTCGCGATGAGGCTCCACCTGGAAGCCCCAACCGTCCAGCAGGTCCATCTGCTCCCAGTGGGTGCGCGCCGTGAAGGTCCCTTCGATCGGCTCCACGGCAAAGGTGAACATTCGTAGCCGCCGTTTGCGGGTGATCGCGGGATCCAGCTGCCGCAAACCTCCCGCCGCTGCATTTCGGGGGTTGGCGAAGAGTGGCTCACCCTCCTTTTCCCGCTCCGCGTTCACCCGCTTGAATCCTGCGTACGGGAGGTACACCTCGCCCCGAACCTCCATCAGGCGAGGCCATCCCCGGCCCCGGAGGGTGAGAGGGACATCGGGAATGGTGCGCAGGTTGGCGGTGATGTTTTCCCCGATAATTCCGTTGCCCCGGGTCGCGCCAACGACCAGCTGGCCGTCCTGGTAGGTCAGGCTGACCGCCGCACCGTCGATCTTGATCTCGGCGGTGTATCCGGCTCGGCGGACCTCGGGGATGATCCGGGCGTTGCGCTCTTCCCAGGCGGCCAGCTCCTCGGGAGTGAAAGCATTGGCCAGGGAGAGCATGGGACGGCGGTGGGTGTACTTCTCGAGGGCGCTTGCGGGAGCCGCCCCGACCCGCTGGGTGGGACTGTCGGATGTTCGCAGCTCCGGTTGGGCCTCTTCCAGGGCCTGGAGCTCGCGGAACAGCCCGTCGTACTCCGCATCGGAGATCTCCGGCGCGTCGAGAACGTAGTAGGCGTAGTTCGCGCGTTCGATTTGCTGCCGTAGGGCAGCCGCACGGGCGGCTACCGCCTGGCTCACCGTGCGGCGGCCTCCTGGCTGAGCACGGCCGCTGCCACCCCCACCAGACGCTGGATCTCGGGCGATCCGGCGCTCGCCACATCCAGCTCGTCATCGTCGCCGGACCCAGCAGGAGGATAGGCCGCGAGGAGCTGCCGGAGGAAGCCGATCATCGCCGCTTGCTCCCGTTCCTTGCGCCGCAGCGTGCCATCCTCGCCCCGCCGCTGCTGCAGCCGCTCGAATCGATGGGCGTTGCGCAGCGCCTTGGCGGTGAGGTTCGCCACGACCTGACAGAACTCCAGATCGCCGGCCGAAAAGCTCGGCCCGTCGCGGAAGGTCCGCAGGTAAATGGCTCCGATCGCAGCGCCCCGCCAGGAGATCGGCACCACCGTGATGGTCTTGACCTTGCGAGCGGCGAGGGCGCCTCGCGCCGGAGTGAGCGAAGGATCGGTGGCCGCGTCGGCGATGTACACCGTCTCGCCGGTCTGCAGGGCGCGCGCCAACTCGGGGTAGCGCTCCAGGTCGACCACGTAGTTCCGGATGCCCGGATCCTCGTAGCTGGCGACCAGGCGGGCGGACTTAACGCCACGCTCGGCCAGAAAGATGGAGCAGCGGTCGAGACCGAAGCATTCTCCCAGTCGCAGGGCGACCGACTGGACGATATCGGCGAAGTGCAGGGTTCCGCCGATCTCCTGGAGGATCTCGATCACGGCAAGCAGGTGCTTACGCTCCTGCTCCAGCGCGCTGAGCCGAGCCTGCAACCGTTCGACTTCGTCGAGAGGCATCGTAGCCGTCATAGTAGCGTCCGTGAAAATGTAGGCTTGCTCATTATAAGGCGATATGGCGCCGGCGAAAACCGTGAATGAAGCTGCAGTAACGGCTGTCAAAATCTCTGCTGTCACGATGGTTGACGGCTCCCCTGATGCC
>UEXR01000436.1_pt1 | contig 13526 bp, 14 predicted proteins | sample 4301101 | NCBI WGS metagenome assembly UEXR01 (sample SAMEA4773180, study PRJEB27434) | metagenome | biome: 2259; feature: agricultural soil; material: soil | place: USA | collected 2014-09 | depth 0.25 m
TCTCGCCGGAGTCGTATACCGTGAGGATGTGGGGATGCTGGAGCCGGGCGGCGAGCCTGATCTCCCGCTGGAAGCGCTCCGGTCCGAGCGAGCTCGCCAGGTCAGGGTGGAGTACTTTGAGAGCGACCGGGCGGTCATGCTTCAGATCCCGCGCCAGCCAGACGGTAGCCATCCCGCCACGCCCGAGCTCACGCTCCAGCACATAGCGGCCGCTCAATCCCAGTTCGAGTTCGGCGCGACGGTCGGTCACGGAATCTGCCGTTCAGAGGACAGTTGCCGGGAGACCGAACAATACCGAGTGGGGTTAAGCCGCTGCTAGAGCCTGAGAACCATCCTGATGTCTGCCCGGCGGTAGTCGGTGGCTCCCAGGGGCGCCTCGACGAAGCCGAGCTTCCGGTAGAGGTGCAGGGCGGGGGCGAGAGAGGTGTTGGACAAGAGCTCGATCCAACGAGCGCCCAGGTGTCGGGCGCGCTCGATGGCGGCGTGGCCGAGGAGAGCTCCGATCCCGTGGCCTTGCGCGCTTGGGGTGACCGCCATCTTCGCCAGCTCGAAACCGTCGGGCGCGACCCGAATGAGAGCGACCGTTCCTACTGCTTCATTGGCCATTTCCGCCATGAGAATGGCGCCGCCCTGGGCGAGAATGGTGCCCTCGGGATCGTTCAGCACCTTGAGGTCGGCATCCTCGATGGCGAAGTAGCGTGAGATCCAGGCCACGTTGAGGTCGCGGAACGCGTCCCGGTGGCGCGGCTCGTATTGGACCACCCGTACCGGCGTACCGGCGCGGTGAACGACGGCGGTATCCATGCTCCACGATCCGATGCGGTAGTGATGGAAGTTTGGTGGGTCGAAGAAGGCTGACAAGAACGGACCGGCCGCTCCGTTCCTGACGGGATGGTCAGGGTGAACCGCCGTCCGCATGCTCCATTCCCCACTTCCACATCTGCTTGAGAACGGGACACAGCGTGCGCCCAAAGGGCGTGAGACTGTACTCTACTCGGACTGGGACCTCCGGGTACACCGTACGATTCACCAGTCCGTCCCGCTCCAGCTCGTCCAGTTGTCGGCTCAGCACCCGCTCGCTCACTCTCGGAATTGCCCGGCATAGCTCACTGAAGCGCCGGTGTCCGCGATTGAGCCGGATCAGAATGTCGGGCTTGTGCCGGCCCCGAATAAGCCGGACGAGGGCCTCGATCGGCGCGCCCAGAGAGCCGCCTGAGTCAGGAACAGTGGGGGCATCCCCAGTCATGTCCTGAATCTAGCTCGCACAGCTCTACCGCACGTCGGGATCGATAGGCAGATAGTTGCATCTCGCGCTATAGCGCGATACGTTGGGCTCCAACCGGCCGAGACGAGTTCTCGGCTGGCGCAGAGGCTTGGCCCGACCCCCGCCGTGCCTGTCCCTGTGGAACCGCTCCTCCGAGCGAGAGCGTTCCATGTCCGCGCCCTCCCCCGCTTCCACTCCCGTCACCATCCTGATCGTGGAGGATGAACCCGCTGTCCGCCGGTTAACCAGTCAGCTACTCCAGCGAAGTGGCTATAAGACCCTGGAGGCAGAGGACGGCAAGGAAGCCCTGGCGCTGCTCTCCACGGTAGCCACATTCATCGGCTTGGTGCTTGCCGATATCCGAATGCCCAATCTGAATGGCCTGGAGCTCGAGAGACTGGTGCGCGAGCGTTGGCCCGCCATTCCGGTTCTCTTGATGTCGGGAGAGGTCACCCGAGAGTGGGTAGTCGAGGTGGTGCACGACCCTACGGTCCGTCTCCTGCGCAAGCCGTTCACCGTGGTGGATCTCCTGGAAGCGGTACAGAATACGCTTCACTCCGCCGGCCTGGGCCAGACCTGAGGATTTCCGCCGGAGCTAGAGACAGAAAACACTCGGTGCCCTGCTGGAGCGGCTGACGCCGCCCCAACGGGGCACTGAGGTCTTGGTGAGCGGTATGCTATGCGTTTGCGGGAAGCTTCTTCTGTAGCTCCTGCGCCTTATCGAGGTGCTTCTGGATTATCGGCTGGGCCTTCTCGATCAGGCTCTTCAGTTCGGCGTTCTGGGCCGCCGAGTGGGCCTTGTCCAGCAGGTCCTTCACCGCCTGGTGGATACCGACTTCCTGGTCGATATAGGTCTTATCGAACTGGGCACCCTTGGGCGCGGACTGTAGAGCATTGACCTCGTCCTGTGCCGGGGCTGCGAGTGGATCCTCAGCCGGCGGTTCCGGCGTGACCTTCACCTTTTTAGCGAGTGCCTGACCCTGAACCCGCAGTGCATGATGCTCGGTCATCATCAGGCGGGCGAACGCCTTCACTTCCGGATTGGTCGCTTTCTTGGCGGCGAGCGCCCCGGCACTGCTGTCCGCCTTATTGGCCTCATCCAGCAGCGCCACGATGTTCGCGTCGCTCAGCGTGCCGCCAGTCGTCATAGCGCCCTTGGCGGTGGTATCGGGCGTTCCCATCTTCGCGGTATCGGCCCCTGATACTGCTCCGGTTGTTTCAGCCGCTCCCGTGCTGCTGCTCTTGGGCTTACAGCCGCCGTTCAGCAGTGTCAGCGCTGCCGCCAGCGCCGCACACTGGTACAGTCGATTTCGCATACTCCCTCCCATGCTGATTCCCGACCGATTGTTAAGGGTAGGGAATCAGGCATGGCGGGGTTGTGATTTTCGTCACCCGGCTAAGCAGCGGTCTATTCAGCTGTTACAATCGGGGCATCCACCAGATGCTCGGCCAGGAACCACACCTGCATCTCGTTGGTGCGAATGACGTTGCTGACCAGCAGGTCGTTGGTACCGTCATCTCCCGCCTTGTCTGCCCGCTCAGCGCCATCCCGTGCCTGTTCCAGGATGAGCTCGTGGGCCTCCAGGAGCCGGGAAATCTGCACCGGGACCTCCTCCCGTCCGCGCGGCGGGCGTGGGATCCGGGTCTCTTCCGCGGCGTCCGCTCCCATCGCCAAACTGATGCCGCCCAGGCTTTGAACCCGCTCGGCGATCATGTCAACCAGTTCGACCTGCTCCGAATAGTGCTTGTCGAACAGGAGATGCAGCTGATAGAACGTGGGGCCCGACACCTGCCAGTGGTGCTTCTTGTAGAGATCGCGCAGGGTAATCGTGTCCGCCAGCGTCTGGTTGAGGATCTCGACGCTGCCTCGGCGAACCTCCTCGTCCAACGCGATGGGGAGATTGGTAAGGGTGCCGTATGCTTGGAGCTCGCGCGCCCGCTGTCCAATGCGGGGCTGCGCGCTGATGGTGCGGCTCTGGGTGCGGCTTCGGCCGTTGGATCTCTGAACCACAGTGACCTCCAGAAGGGTTGGGGCAAATTCGTCAGCGTTTTTCGATGTCCGCTCGCAGCCGCAACAAGGCGTCTTCGGTAGCCACCAGCTCTCCCCGTGCCTCGGTGAGCTGCTGCTGCTGGCTCTGGACGAAACGCCGATAGGGGGCGATCGCCTGGTTGATCCGGTCGGTAGACTGACCCAACTCCAGGTGAACCTGTCGCGTCAGCACGTCGCGGAGCCGGCTGCGCAGCTGCTGAATCCGCTCCTGCAGCTCGCGTTGTGCCTGGCGCCGCTTCCGGGGAATGATATAGAACCCGCCGACCGCAAGCGCGGTGGCGAGCAGAATGCCAGTAACGTCGGCTGCGGCTCCGGTGAGCACGGTGACCACCAGTGTCCCGAGGCCGAGTGCTCCGGCTTGGGCCAGCGCCGTGGTCGCAAAGGTGCCCTGGATCTCATTGGCGATGGCCCGGGATTCTGCCTCGCGGTCATAGCTCGCGATGACGTCCTGCGACACTCGGCCGATGGAGTCCAGCAGCGCCTGGCGGTTGTAGTTGAAGCTGGTGCCGACGTCGCCGATCATTCCCTCGCGGTGACGAGTCATCTGCCGGCGATCGATATAGCCGCTGATGTCCTGCCAGGTTCGAAGATTGCGCTCCACGATCCAGTCGATGACTCGGCCCACTTCCTCTTCCACCTGTCGAGGGGTCTGGGCGATCACTTCCTGCTCGAAAGCGCGCTTCAGTCCCTCGCTGTCCATCAGGCTTCGGATTCGACCGATGCGGATGGTCTCCTCGAAAAACCGAGCTCCCCGGTGCTCTATCTCGCCCAGCAGTTGCTCCAATCGGGAGAGCCGCGGCTCGAAGTCACGCAGCATCTCCTGATGAAAGAGGCTCAGCTGTTGGTCGATGTTCTGAATGGCCTCCACGTCCTGGGCCAGGACCTTGAGCCGCTGGAAGGCCAGATCTTTGTATTTGGCTGTCAGCCGCAAGCCAACGTTGAGCGGGTTGAGCAGCTTGAGCCGGATCCGCTCGGCCGCATCGAGGGTGTGGATGAGGTAATCCTCGAACTTGTCGAACCCGCTCTGTTGCCAGTGGCTCCCCTCCTCATCCCCACGGGCCTCCAATGCCTGTCGCGCCGACACGCCGAACACCCGGGCAGGCTCGCCGAGCAGAGCGGTGGCGTTGGTTTCTACGTAGCGGAGCACCTCGTCCCGTTCCTCGGGCCGGGCCAGGATGTCGATCTTGTTCACCACGAAGACGATTTTCTTGCCCCATTCCCGGATCTGTTCCAGGAAGGCTCGCTCGCTCTCGGTGAAGGGGCGATCGGCCGAGGTAACGAAGAGCACCAGGTCGGAACGGGGAATGAAATCGCGAGTGAGCTCCTCATGCCGGCGGATGATGGCGTTGGTGCCGGGAGTGTCCACGACGTTGAGCTCACGCAGCACGTCCGCGGGGTGAGTTCGGTCCAGCAGAAACGCCTCGCGCAACTGCTCGGAAACGTCCGGTCCCCAGCGCAACAGGTTGATCCGATCGGTGGTCGGCGTGACGCCTTCGGGGAGCACCCGCTCACCGATGAGGGCATTGATGAAGCTCGATTTCCCGGAGTTGAACTCACCCGCGATCACCAACAGGAAAAGACCGGCAAGTTGCTCCCGCGCCTCCATGAATCGACGGAGATCTTCCGCGGCGACATCGGAGCCGAAGCGGGTCAGTGCAGTGGCAAGCCGCTCCAGGAGCTCCTGTTCCCGAGCTCGAAGCTCCTGCTCCCGCTTCGAGATGATGCCCTTGCGGATCATCAGGTTGCCAAGCACGCCCTCTCCCGGTTGTTCAGCGCTTAAAGCTGCTCCCGCCGGAGCTAAACCTCCAGCACCGATCTGGCCACGACAGGCAAAGGCCCGACACCGCAACAGAGGTATCGGGCCTCAGTGTACCGCCCTGCGAACGCCGCTCAGGTGCGACCGCTTACTTCTTCGCGTCCTTCCCGTGCTCGGTCTTCTTCGTGGTATCCACGTCGACCTTGACCGACGTGTCCGCCTTCACAACAGCGGTGTCCTTCACTCGGGTGGACGTAATGCTGGTGTCCACCCCGGTCCTCGTGGTATCGAGCGATCCTGACTCACGATTGGCCGGGCGGTTGCAGCCGAGCAGAACGATAGCCGCCGTCAAGGCAATCAGCTTGGTGCGCATATCGACCCCCATGGAGATAAGCCTGCGCGGGTGCCCCCGCGAACATCGACCCGATGACATGTCATTCAGGTGGGAACAGAATCACTCTAGGCGGTCTGTGGTGCAGTGACGGAACGCACACGACCGCAGTAGGCACAATCCCCATCCTGTGATCCAATGCCGACTTGGCTATTCTGAGCGGTATGCGATACCAGCTGCTGGCTGGCGACTATGACGGGACCCTGGCCACTGGGGGACGGGTGGATCCCTCGACGGTGGCTGCCCTGAAGCGCCTGCGCGCCTCGGGCCGAAGCCTCGTCCTGGTGACCGGTCGCCAGGTGGACGATCTCTGGAAAGCTTGCCCTCAACTCGATCTCTTCGACCGGGTAGTGGCGGAGAACGGAGCGCTGCTATTCCGGCCGTCCGATCGCAGCGAGCGGATCCTGGGAGAGCCACCTCCGCAAAGGCTCATCGAGGAACTGCGCCGGCGGGGGGTGACCCCGCTGGCCCTCGGCCGGGTGATCGCAGCTACCCACGAGTCGCAGAAGGACGTCGTGCTACAGGCGATCCGGGAGTTGGGGCTGGAGCTCCAGCTCAGCTTCAACAAGGGGGCGGTCATGGTGCTGCCCTCGGGGGTGAACAAGGCCTCCGGGCTCCAAGCCGCGCTGGGCGAGCTCGGGGTCTCGACTCGCGATACGGTCGGCATTGGCGATGCCGAGAATGATCATGCCTTCCTCGCCCTGTGCGGCTGCTCGGTCGCGGTAGCGAACGCGCTACCGGCCTTGAAGAAAAGAGTGGATCACGTGACCTCGGGTGACCACGGGACGGGGGTGGTAGAGCTCATCGAACGGCTGCTGGGGTCCGATCTCGCTGAGCTTGGCATAACCTGATCAGCCGTGTGCATGGTACGCCGGCAACCGGCATCTCCATGAAGCCGGGCGGCCGGGTGATACGCGACCTCGCAGGATTCCGACAAACCTGTTACCTCCACCTGAGACGGACAGTGGTCGGGCCGGAAAGCGGAACAGTCGGGCCGGAAAGCGGAACAGACTGGGCCCGAGGGCTGTTAACTGACGCTGGGTCCTGCGTCTGCTTGGTGCAACGAAGCCGCGGACCTGATCATCTGAGGCGAGGTGGGAGGTGGGGCCGGCGGCCTGGGAAGTCCGCTCTGGCGACTTCTTCTAAGTGTTTGGATCAGAACGTCTTACGTTAATGCGTAAGGGGTTCCCCGCAGTTGCGGGTTGAGAACGGAGCAACACAAGTGGCGGTTACCAAGCGTACGCGCAGCAGACGCCGTTCGCGGAACGCTCAACTTCCGCGGGCCATCGATGAGGGTCGCGAGAGCCTGGACTTCTATCTCCAGGAAATCAGCCGGATTCCCCTGCTCAAGCTGGAGGAGGAAACGGCGCTGGCTCGGCGTGCGTTCAAGGGTGACGTCGAAGCGCAGGAAAAGCTGGCCCGGCATAACGTCCGTTTCGTGGTATCCGTGGCCAAGAAGTTTCAGAATCGTGGCGTGCCGCTGATGGACCTGATTGGGGAGGGCAACGTGGGTCTGATGACCGCCGCCCGGAAGTTCGATCCGGATCGCGGAGTCAAGTTCATCTCCTACGCTGTCTGGTGGATTCGCCAGGCGATCCAGGCGGCCATCGCCCGGCATGGGCGGCCGGTGCGGGTGCCGCTCAACCGCACTGCCGACCTCAATCGACTGGGGCGGACTACAACCCTGCTGACTGAACGCCTGGGCCGGATCCCCACCGTGGAGGAGCTGGTCAAGGCCACTGGGCTTACCCCCGATGCCGTGCGATCGCTTTCGGCGCTGCACATCGAGGCCCTTCGCCTGGATCATCCGGTGCGCGAGGCTGACGAGCGGGGTCGAATGGAGCGGTTCGTCCCCACGACTCAGGAGTCGACCGATGCGTCGACCCTGGCCTCATCCCAGAGCAGCGATCTCGATGCCGCGCTGGCGGGTCTGCCTCCCAGGGATGCCAAGGTCCTCCGGCTCTACTTCGGGTTGGACGACGGGAAGAGCAGAACCCTGGAAGAGATTGGCAAGATGATGGGGGTCACCCGAGAGCGGATTCGACAGCTCCGGGACCGGGCTCTGCGCCAACTCCGCGAGGAGTACGGCGATAAATTGCGTGATCTGGCTGCCTGAGCCGGGTACTTTTGCAGTCGAGCCCCACTTGAATCCGCTAAGTTCAAGTGGGGCTTTGTTCTTTCAAAAAGGCTCCAGAGGGGGGGGGCTGGACGGCAGCAACCTGCCGTTCAATATTAGTCAAACACTTCCTCATCTCAGCTTCAGGAGAGCCCAAGGCGGTGCCGCCAGGGTCTGGACCTTGGTTCACGGTGGCCCCTGGTCCCAGGATGTGGTGAAGGCACCGGCTCCCCCGTCCCCTTCGTCATTTAGCCGGCGTTCAGAACGGTTCTCGAGTGCCATAAATCGAGCAACAGCTCGGTCTGCGGTATCAACTCAACGAGGTCGCTGTGATTCGCCGTACGTCCTGGCGGGACGTTCTCCTGACTTGGCTGGCAGAGTACTTCGAGCTCCTCCTTACGATCGCGGGCGTAGTGGTGGCAATGCTGATCGTGTTCGCCGAGCTGGACCGGGGCGAACAGGGTGGGCTGCTCACCTTCATCGTCTGGCTCCAGGGGTTCATCCTCTGGGCGGTCCACCGCCACGCGGTGCTGGGACGGCGCGCACTGATCCGGAAGATGCGAGTGATGCTGCAGGATCGGGTGAACAATCAGCTCACCATCATGCTGGGTGCGGCTGAGACCCGAGGTCGCGATGGCAGCCATTCTGAAGGCGCCGACCTGCAGAGCGCAGTGACGGCCGCGCGCTCGGTGGCAACAGAATTGGAGAATCTTTCGCTGGATTCGCTACATCGCTGGGAGCACCGCTACCGCCGTCTCCTCCCTCGACTGCTCCGCTGATCTGAAGCTCTGCGAATCGCCGGGCATTTTGCGGTGCGCACCGGTCCCGGCCGCTCTCCACGGCGGGCTTCCTCCAGTCGCGATATGACTTGTAAGTGACAGCAACAGCGTAGCTTAGCTGATGGCTGCCGGTCTGTGTCTGTCCCTCCCGCCGGGCTGCCAGGGTGTCTGACGCGGGGACTGGATATTGCTCCGCCGACACGGAACGGCTTTCCGTGTACCCGCCGGAGCAGCGGACGATGACCATTCCCAGCCAGATGTCCCTTCGCCGAATCCCGCCAGAGCTGCACCTCCAGGTGCGGGTGGCGTATGCCGCCGCCTGGGAAGCGCTGATCTACACTCACACCTCTCAGGCGCTCCAGTTTGTCTACGAGTTTGCCTCCCGGGTTACGCCGCTCGAGGGACTGAACCTGTACTTCCAGGTAGTCGCGGTTCCCGAACCCATGCAGGAGGTGGTTCGCGCGCGGGTCCTCACCTCGTTGGAGATTGATACCCTCCCTCCGCTTACCCAGATGCCGGAGCTCACCGGCTGGCATAAGCTAAGAGTCGACGTTCTGCTCGAGCATCAGCGCTACCGGAAGCGCTATCACGAGAAGACCCTTCAGCTCGCCAAGATGGTGGGCGCGCGGGCGTCCGAGGCGGTGGTCGCAACTCACGTGGAGAACGCGATTGGATTCACTCGACTGCTCAAGGGCACCATGGGGGTGCATCAGGCCGCGGAGCATTACGTGCGTGAGTTCAACCTGCCCTCGAGCGTGGCCCAGATGGTATGGCAGCGGGTTCAGGCGAAAGTGGCGGGTGACGAGCTGACGGCCCAGTACGACGACCCCCCGCCTCCGCGGCTGGAGGAACCGGAGCCTGAGCCTGAGTCGGCGGCGGCGGGGTTTGGCGAGGCGGTGGTAGAGGAAGGATGAGGAGTCGCAGATCTCAGGTCACAAGTGGCAAGTCAGTCCCAATTTTACCTCCGGGTTAGCCCCGGAGGTTTTGTTTGCTTACTTGAGAGTAACGACTCTCGAGTTGTGACTCGCGACTTGCGACCTGAGACTCGCGACCTCTAGAACTCCCACCCCGCCGCCACGTTCAAATGAGTGAAACTCAGGTCGGTCACAGGATTTCCGTATCGAGTCTTGGTATGGCGCAGCTCTCCACCGAGGGCCACCGGAGCCAGACGCCAGACCAGGTGAGCCTCGAAGCTCAGGTTGCGTAGCCGCTGAGATCGCAAATCGAGGTCGGCGTCATCCGGATCGTCGATGCCTCCGCCGGCGCCGATTTCCCACGCGAGCGAAGGGCGCAGGTTGAGCTGAACCCAGCCTCCGGTCGTGGATACCGCGGTACTGTCCCGGCCAAAGTTCTGACCGATTCCGCCACCCCCCAATCCAGCAAGTGCCTGGCCGGTAAAAGCCTCTCCCCTCAGCTCCAGCTGTTGAAGCAGCGGCACCCACACGCTTGCGGCGACCGCCTTGGTATGCGCCCGCCGATCGGGCCCGGTCGCGAGCCAGCCGTAGTGGCCGCCCACGCTCACCTCTGCCGGTTGTTCCCCTGAACCCCAACGCGCGCGTACCCGCCCCTCGAAATAGGGCCGGCTGCTGCGCTCCGCGATGTCTGGTTGGGTGAAGAACGCGCTTTGTGCGTCGCCCGACGTAGGGGCCAATGCGGCGACCTGGAGGCCCAACCGTACCCCGGACATGGGAGGCAGATCGACACTGGCGCGCACCTGAGGGATCCAGAGCCACAGGTTGCCGGCGCCGGCGAATTCGGGAATGCCGATGCTGGCGAGCGATGACGGATTCACCTCGACGATTGGGGGAGACTCCTGTCCCACGAAGAGGGCCCACTGTCGGCCAGTCAGCTCGGCAAATGCGCGCCGGATGCGGAGCAGGGGAAAGGTGCGGCCGCCGGTGGACGGCTGTTGTCCGCCGAAGAAGTCCACGTCGAGCTCGGCGCTCAGGGATCCGCCCGCAAACTCCGGTACCGAAGCCAGAACCGTGACCCGGGACTGACGCACAGTGGCCCCGGCAGCGCTCGCGGGTGGCCCAGTGATAGGATCGGGCTGCAGCGCGAACTGAGGAACGTCGCTGTTGTTCACCTTGGCATCGTTGTAAAACGCATTGACCAGGACCAGACCATGCACAGCGGCCTGAGCTGGAGAGTGCTGAGCCCTGAGTGGTGGAGCGACAAGAGCTGTGAGAACAGAGAGCAGAAAGCAGTGACGGTGAGATGAGGAGTGCGTCATGGCGTTCGCGTTGACGGGTCTTAATGCGATGGATAACCTTGGGGCATGCGACGTAAAGTACAGCGCGGTGGCTCACTCCGCCGGTTTGGTCTGGCGGGGGCCATGGTCGCCGCGCTTCCACTGGCCGGCGCTCGCCATCGAAGCGGCGACATCGGTGACGTGAGAGGGCGTATCACGGTCCTGGATCGGGGCGACACTCCAGCCGCGGACGTGGGTCAGGCCGTGGTCTGGTTGGAAGGAGGAACGCCGGTGCCCACCCAGCCAGTCCAGGTCGAGATCTCCACGGAGTCGAAGCAATTCACCCCGCATGTTCTGGTGATTCCGGTGGGTTCCACTGTCGCCTTCCCCAACCACGATCCGTTCAATCACAACGTCTTTTCGCTGTCTAAGGAGAATCCCTTCGATCTGGGGTTGTATGGGCGCGGAGCCCGCCCCTCGACCCGATTCGCCCGCCCCGGCATCGTCTCGGTCTACTGTAACATCCATGCGCAAATGAGCGCGCTCGTGATCGTGCGGGACAACCCCTACTTTGCCCAGCCGGGCAGCGACGGTTGGTTCACCATCGCCCGGGTGCCTCCGGGCAATTACGTGCTCCACGCCTGGCACGAGCGTGCCAAGGAAGTGACCCAAGAGCTTACCGTGGGGCCTGATGGTCTCCACGACCTCGCATTTGAGCTGGACGCTCGGGGCTATCGATTCAAGCCGCACCTCAACAAGTTCGGCCAACCTTACGCGCTTCAGGGGCGACGGTACTGACGTCCCGGCTGGCTGGAGCTCTCCAGTGAGACTCCCCCTCGGCACCAAGATTTTCGCCGGCACGGCGTTCGTGGTGGTGGCGGCACTCGGCGCTGCGCTGCTGGTGACCAAGAACCGGGCGAACAGCGCAGCTGATGCGGCGTCAGAGCGGGCCCTGCGGGCGACCGAGGATGCGATCGGTGACGCCCTGGTGGGTCGCAGCCGAACACTGCGACAGCTGACCGGCGCTCTGGTTCAGGTCCCCGCCTACGTCTCCCGCATCGGTGAAGCCCTTCGCACCAACGACCGGGCGAATCTCCTGGATCAAAGCGACGAGCTTCGCAGCCAGACCGGCGCGGATTGGGTGCTCATCACCGACGGCAATGGGGTGCTCAAGGCCTGGACCGCTCAGCGCAATGTGTTCGATCAGGATTTCTCTGGAGGGGCGCTGATCGGGCGGGCGCTGGAAGGGAAGCTCACCGAAGGCCTGTGGCTCGAGCCCGGCCCGGCCGGGGACCAGCTATTCCAAGCCGTGGGCGTTCCGGTAAGCGGGCCGGGAGTCGGTACGCCGTTCGGCGTGGTGGTCGCCGCCCTTCGGCTGGATAGCAGCTTGGCCGGAATTCTCAAACGACACACCAATTCCGAAATCGTGTTCTTCTCCCGTGACACCTTGGGCGTGCCTCAGGTGGCGGTCTCCACCATTGCGGCGGCTAACCTGGCTGAAGCGCTCCGGCGGCTGCCGATGGACAGCGCGGCAAGGGATACCACGGCCAGACGCTTCCGGTTGAAAACTGCCCAGGGAGGTTTCGAGGGGATCATCGGCCTGCTCCGGACGGCGGATAGCATCCCAATCGGCGGTTACCTGGGCTTGCACTCGAGAGAGGCGGAGCTGGTTGCCTATCGCCAGCTCAGTCGCGCGATCGGCTGGGCCTTCGCTGGCGGATTGCTCCTGGCGCTGGCCTCTTCCGTGGTTCTCGCACGCCAGATCACCCGCCCGGTGCAGCGTCTGGTCAGGGCCACGCGCCAGGTGAGTGAAGGGAGTTATACCGCTCCGATCAACATCCCGACCGGCGACGAGATCGGCGAGCTGGCCGGTGCCTTCAGCAGGATGATCGAGGAGCTGAAAGAGAAGGATCGGCTGGTGGAATATCTCCAGACTGGGCTGCACCCAGGCGACGCCGTTACCGAGCCTCGCCAGGATGGATTGCTGGCGGTCGGCGCACGATTCGCCAGCAGATATGACATTCAGGAACAGCTCGGCGCAGGTGGGATGGGTGTGGTGTACCGGGCCTTCGATCGGGAGGTGGGAGAGACCGTGGCGCTCAAAGCCCTCCGCTCGGAGCTCGGTGGCATGGACCCGAAGGTGCTCGAGCGATTCAAGCAGGAGCTGCGGCTGGCCCGCCGAATCGCCCACCGCAACGTGGTCCGGACGTACGATCTCGGAGAATCAGACGGGATCTACTACATCACCATGGAGTTTGTTCACGGCACCACGCTCGCGGTGCTCATCCGTGACGCCGGCCGGCTGGCAGTCCCGGCCGCGCTCACCATCGGCAAGCAGCTTTGCCGCGCGTTGGAGGTGGCCCACGAGGAGGGCATCATCCATCGCGACATCAAACCGCAAAACCTGCTGGTCGACCCGGCGGGTTTCCTCAAGGTGATGGACTTCGGAATCGCGCGACTGAGCCAGCGACTGGAAGGAGGGCAGACTCTCACCGCGGCCGGGCTGGTGATCGGAACGCCGCAGTACATGGCTCCCGAGCAGTTATTCGGCGAGCCGGTGGACGCACGGGCCGATCTCTATGCCACCGGTGCGGTGCTCTTCGAGTGCGTGACCGGCCGGCCGGTATACGAGGCGCCCAGTGCCATGGCCCTCCTGAGCCGACACCTGGTTCAGGCGCCGCAGGACCCCTCCGCTCTCAATCCCGACGTGCCGCCCAGCTTCTCCAAGGTGATTCTCCGGGCGCTGGCCCGCCGACCGCAAGATCGATGGGCCAGCGCCGCCGAGCTGCTCCACGCTCTGGAGGCGGTCTAGGGGCCTACCGACTCGCCACTGTTGCGCTGGCGAGCTTGCCGTAGGAGTGAGAAGTAAGGAGTGAGAAGGGCGGGAACGGCGCGGGGCTTCGCCGGCGCGAACGGCGGGGATCCTCACTCCTCCCTTCTCCCTTCTCACTTCTCACTTCTCACTTCTTACTTCTCACT
>UEXR01000736.1_pt1 | contig 13419 bp, 11 predicted proteins | sample 4301101 | NCBI WGS metagenome assembly UEXR01 (sample SAMEA4773180, study PRJEB27434) | metagenome | biome: 2259; feature: agricultural soil; material: soil | place: USA | collected 2014-09 | depth 0.25 m
TCGGCCGGCCCCGCCTTGGCCCCCGTCGGGGCGCCGGCCCCCAGGCCTCACGCCCGATGGAAGCCTATTTACCGGACAACCCGGAACACTGCATTCCCCACCCTGTCGCCCCGCGAGACTCCGGCACCCCGATCCAGTTCGGCATGGCGGAAGGCAGGATCTTCCGTCAGAACGACGGCCGGCCGCTGGCGGGGGCACACCTGCAGATGCTGGGCACACCCTACGTGACCTTTACCGACGATCAGGGTGAATACCAGTTCCGCTTCGATCTCTCGTTGGTAGACAACTGCCGAACCCAGTATGTCCGGGTGAGCGCGCCGGGTTACGAGTCCCGGCTGCTGGTGCTGGAGGTAGGGGCGAACATAAGAAGCGAAGACGTACTGCTGCGAAAACGCTGACCGATCCCTCAGCGAACCCAGTGCAGCAGGGACAAGATCAGGGCCACCGCGGAAAGCAGGAGAGAGACTCCCAGGACGATCTGCTGCCGCTTCTTCCACCTGGCCGCTTCCAGCTCCTCCCTTCCCCGGAGGTCCGCCTGAGCTCGCTTAAGGTCGGCGTGAGCTCGTTGCAGGCCTTCGAGTCGCTCCGCCAGGAGCCCGGTGTCCGCCCGTAGCTGCTCCTGCCCCTCGGCCAACTGCTCCAGGATACCCACTGCCGGAGCTGGGCTGCTGGGCACATCGAATAGCGATTGGCTCATCACCGCTTCGGCCGCGATGACCTCCTCCATCCCTTGAACGAAGTGCCGCTGGTGAATCCGCTTGTCAGCATCAGGCCCTGGCTCGGTGGTGGCGATCTGGGCGGCCTTGAGCACCGCATTCTTGATGTCGCCACCGCTCCGGGGATACGCCTCGGCCAGAGCCCGGAAGTCCACGTCCGCAGCCAACGGCGTCTTGCGGGCATGGAGCTGCGCCCGCCAGATCAACTCTCGCTCGTCTATGTTGGGCATCTCGAACAGGATGTGCGTGCGGATCCGACGCTCGAACGCGGGATCGATGTTCGCCGCGAGGTTGGTGGCGAAGATGACCACGCCGGGAAAGGCCTCGAGCTCATGAAGCAGCACGTCCACAATCGCGTTGGCCTCGCGCTCGTACCCCGCGCTCACCGAGCTGAACCGCCGGCCGGCGATGGCATCCGCCTCGTCGAAGAAGAGGACCGCATCCTGTTGCTCGGCTGCACGGAAGACCGCGGCAACGTGCCTGGCGGTCTGCCCCACCCAGCGGGATTCCATCTCGGCATAGCGCACGACCAGGAGCTTCCGAGTGAGAGCGTAGGCCAGAGCCTCGGCACAGATGGTCTTTCCGGTTCCGGGCGGCCCGGCAAAATGGAACGCCAGGCCGAGGCCGGTTGTGTGCCGTTCGGCGAGCCCCCACTGGTGGAAGATGAGATCGTGCTTGCGCACCAGCGCGAGCGCGTGATTGAGCGAGCGCATGGTCGTCGTCGGCAGCACCACGTCCTCGAAGGACCGGCGAGGGGTGACTGCCTCGACCAGCTCCCGGGTGGGAGCGCCGAAGAAGAGCTCTCGGATGGAATCAGCCATAGTGGAAATATGTCACGCTGCCGGCTGTCCTCGGGTCACTCGCGAATCTGCGGGTGCCGCTTTTCGGCGTCAGCGGTCCGAGCCCCGGTTATCCGGTTCCATGCGTCCCGGACGGCCTCCTTGATTTCCTCCCACGCCGCCGGCCGCTCTCCCCGGTGTTCGTAGCGCTCCCATCCCTGCGCCAGATCGGACTCGGCTTCCTCCCACGTCCGGCCCAGACTTTGGGTGCCGGACTCGAAGCCATAGCGGAAAGCCGGCCGAAAGCGGTCGTAATAGTCTGGACCGAGGGCGTAGGGTCGGCTGCTGAAGTTCTCGTACCAGTAGTTGTCTTCGGTTTCCCAGGACGCAGCCCAGCCGGACTCGTCTCCAGGGGGCACGCGGTCAACGGCATCAGGGTCAGGCATCGCAGCACCTCGTGAGGTGATTCTTCTGGACGGTGTCCTGCACGTTAACTGCGCCCAACGCACGGGCGGGTGACCCGTATCACGGGTATTCAATATCTAGCCAACTGGCGGGCCGCCTCCTAGACTACTGGAGGGCAATCGCCCTACTTGCCTCTATCCAGCTGATCCAGCTGTGCTTAGAAGGAACCCATGGCGCTGGCCTACAGCCACGAAGCTACCCTCCTACTCCCCGGCTACACCCTGGGGGAGGAGGTCTACCGCGGGCGCCGGCGAGTCGTGTACCGGGCGACCCGCACCAGCGATGGTACACCCGTCATCCTCAAGGCGGCGCCCGATGGACCGGCTGCAGCTGAGCGGCTGGCTCGAGAGTATGAGCTCCTTCGAAGCCTGGAGATTCCCGGGGTGCCCCGGGCGCTCGACCTGGTGCGAACGGCGGAGTCGGTGGTGCTGGTAGTGGAGGATAGGGGCCAGGTGCGGCTCAAGTCCCTGATTCCCTCCGGAGGACTGCATCTCACCCGGTTCCTCCAACTCGCCATCCAGCTCAGTGACATCCTGCATGCCCTTCACCTCCGGAAGATTATTCATAAGGACATCAACCCCAACAACATCCTGGTCGACCCTGACTCCGGCGAGCTCACGCTGATCGATTTCAGCATCGCCACCCGAATGCCTTTGGAGCATCAGGAGCCTCGCCATCCCAACGTGCTCGAGGGCACGATCGCCTACCTGTCGCCGGAGCAGAGCGGGCGGATGAATCGGGATCTCGACTATCGCACCGATCTGTATTCGCTGGGTGTCACGCTTTACGAAATGCTGACCGGCCGTCTGCCCTTCGAGTCCTCCGATCCCCTCGAGATCATCCACGGCCACATCGCCAGAACCCCGGTATCTCCCCATGAGCTGCGGCCCGACCTGCCGGCTCCGATCTCGGCCGTGGTCATGAAGCTGCTGGCGAAGGCTGCCGAGGAGCGCTACCAGAGCGCACTCCGGCTCAGCTCGGACCTCGCCCGGTGTCGCGAGGAGTGGGAGGCGAGCGGCCGGATTCACTCGACTATTCCCAGCCTGAGCGATTTCGGTGACCGATTCCTTCTACCTCAACGCCTCTACGGGCGTGAGCCCCAACTGGCGCAGCTGATGGCTGCGTTCGAGCAGGTCGCCGCGGGAGCAGCGAAACTGGTGCTGGTTTCGGGGTACTCCGGAGTGGGCAAGAGCTCGTTGATCCGGGAGCTGTATCGGCCACTGGTCAGTCGGCGCGGCTACTTCATCGAAGGGAAATTCGACCAGATCGTCCGGGTTCCCTATGGCGCGCTTCTCCAGGCGTTCCATGAGCTGATCCAGCAGCTGCTCACCGAGGACGAGGTTCACCTCTCCGCGTGGCGCGACCGGCTCACCGAGGCGTTGGGCGCGGGCGCGGCGGTGCTGGCGGAGGTCGTCCCCGAGGTCCAGCTGATCATTGGAACCCAGCCTCCCGCGCCGGTGTTGGGGCCGGCCGAGACCCAGAACCGCTTTCGCCTGGTCATTCAGAACTTCCTCCGGGCGCTCGCCAAACCAGAGCACCCGCTGGTGATCTTTCTCGACGATCTCCAATGGACCGACAGCGCGACCCTGAACCTGCTGGAGCCGCTCCTCGCCGGCTCCGAGATCGAATGTCTCCTGTTGATCGGGGCGTATCGCGACAACGAGGTCGATGCCACCCACGCCCTGACCCGCACGCTCGCGGAGCTGGCGGCGGCGGAGGTTCCAGTGGGTCTCCTGCCATTGGAGCCGCTGGCTCTGGCGGACCTTACGTTGCTGGTGCGAGACACCCTGCACTGCGAGCTCGATCGCGCTGAGCCGCTCGCCCGTCTGGTCTCCCACAAGACTGGTGGCAATCCCTTCTTCGTCGGCCAGTTCCTCAAAGCGCTGCGGGAAGCGGAGCTCTTGCGGTTCGACTATGAGCACGAGCGCTGGACCTTCGATATCGATGCGATCGCGAAGGCGGGGATGACCGACAACGTCATCGATCTGATGACCCGCAAGATCCAGCGGCTCTCTCCCCGGACTCAGCTGATTCTGACCCTCGCGGCCTGCATCGGGAACCCATTCGACCAGCAGACTCTCGCGATCGTCAGCGAGCAATCCTCGGACGCGGCAGTCGCAGATCTGGAGGAGGCGATCAACGAAGGGTTGATTCTGCCCACTGGGGCGGCCGGCACCTGCTCCTTCCTGCACGACCGGGTGCAACAATCAGCCTACGCCCTCATCCCTGAACACCGCAGACAGATCGTGCATCTGGCGGTGGGTCGGCTGCTGCGCTCGCGAACCAACGAGAATCAGCTCGAAGAGCGGATCTTCGACCTGGTCCACCACTTGAATCTGGGTCGCGACCTCATCCAGGATGGGGAGGAGCGGGTGGCGCTCGCGAGGCTGGATCTGTTCGCCGGGCAGAAGGCCAAGGCTTCCACCGCTCATGAGGCGGCGCTGGGCTATCTGAAGGCAGGCCTGGAGCTGGTAGACGAAGGCCTATGGCGCTCGGACTACGCGCTTGCTTTCGAGCTGCATCTGGAGGCAGCAGAGAGCATGTACCTCTGCGGTCATTTCGAGGAAGCCGAGCTGGAGTTCGCCACCCTCCTGCAACGCGCGGCGACCAAGCTCGACCAGGCTCGAGTCTACCGCCTGCGCAGCCTGCAGTACGAGAACCTGTCACGCTACGCGGACGCCCTGGGCAACGCCCGGGAGAGTCTCCTGCTGTTCGGCGTTTCGTTTCCGGATTCGCACGAGGAACGAACGGCGGCGTTGGAGCTGGAGATCGGCTCGATTCACTCCCTGCTCGGCGACCGCAGCATCGCCTCGCTGCTCGATCTTCCGGTCATGGCCGATCCCGAGATCAAGATGGTCCTGAACATCCTCACGGACATCTGGTCCTCGGCGTACATCCTGGGCGACCCCGTCCTCGCGCGCCTGATCTCCGCGACCATCGTGCGGCTCTCCCTGGTGCACGGCAACGCACCTGAGTCGGCCTACGGCTACGTGACCCACGCGATCACGGTAGGACCGGTTCGGGGAGACTACCGATCAGCCTACGAGTTCGGCCGGCTCGCTCTCCAGGTCAACGAGCGCTTTCACGACTCCCGCCGCCGGGCAAAGATTCACCAGCAGTTCCATGCGCACGTGAATCTCTGGCGGCAACCGATGGCGAGCTGCATTCCGCACGCCCGCGAGGCTTGCCGCAGCGGGCTCGAGAGCGGCGATTTCCTCTATGCCGCCTACGGGGCGAGCACCGAGGCCTGGCCGGCAATGCTCTCGACCCAGGACCTCGGGGAATTCGTCCTGGAGTACGAGCCGAAGGTGGCACTTATCAGGAAGCTCAAAGCCACCGGCTTTGCCGATTCGCTCAAATTGCTGCTGAACTGGGCGCGAGCGCTACAGGGGAAGAGCGTCGCTCCACTGTCGCTCTCGGGTGACGGGATCGATGAGCAGGAGTATATCGAGACTCATCGTGACAACCCGTTCTTCACCACCTTCCATGCGGTCACCCGGCTGAAGCTGTGTTACTTGCTGGGCGAGTATCACGAGGCCTTCGACTGCGCCAGGACCACGAAGAACGTGGTGTACCATCTCGCGGGAACCATCTGGCCGGTCGAGTTCGAGTTCTGGAACGGGCTGACCCTGGCCGCGAAATATGCCGGGGCGGGGGAAACCGAGCGGGCGAGCTATCGAGAAGAGATCGAAGCAGCGAAGAATGCGTTTGCCGTCCTGGCGGAAAACTGCCCGGAAAATTTTCTCTGTCAGTCATTGCTGCTCTCGGCGGAGCTCGAGCGAGTTGCCGGAGACCAGCTCTCCGCTCTGGACCTGTTCGAGCGGGCGATCCACTACGCCCAAGACACCGGAATGGCCCAGCACCAGGCCCTCGCCAATGAGTTGTGTGGCAGGTTCTGGTTGGCCCGAGGACAGGTACAGGTCGCGGCGGTGTTCCTGGAGGATGCGCGGCAAGCCTACGACCGGTGGGGCGCCTCGGCTAAGGTGGCTGAGCTGGTGCGCCGCTACGGCGCGGCGTTGTCTCGGCACATTCCCGATGCGGGCCACTTCCCTGCTGAGAGCCTGACCGGCGGTGCGACCACGGCGGTCACCGCTGGCAGCGAGGGCAGCAGCATCGACCTGGTCACGGTCATGAAGGCAGCCCGGGTGCTCGCTGGCGAGATCGATCTGGAGCGGCTGCTGGAGAAGTTGATGGTCATCGCTCTGGAGAATGCAGGTGCCGAGCGCGGTGGGCTGGTGCTGGAGCATGACGGGGCACCCCGGGTCCACGCCCACGGAAGTGAGGACCGGGTCACTGTCCAGGTGCACGATGCGCCACCGCTGATGACTACCGATTCACTCCCGACCGTCATCATCAACTACGTGCGCAGAACCTCGACGTCGCTGGTGCTGCCCGACGCCCGGGCCGATGAGCGTTACCGGCATGATCCCTACGTCATGGCGCACCAGCCGCGCTCGATCCTCTGCGCACCGGTAGTCAACCAGGGGCGGTTGCTCGGAGTGCTGTATCTCGAGAACAATCTGGCCACCGGAGTCTTCACCCCGGACCGGCTCGAGCTGATCCAGTTGATCGCGGCACAGGCGGCAATCGCTATCCAGAACGCCGAATTGTATCAGGGTCTCCGGGAGAGCCAGCTCCGCTACAGCACCCTGGCAGAAACGGTCCCTGAAGTGCTGTACACCAACCTGCCCGATGGCCGCTGCGATTACGTGAGCCAGCGGTTCCTCGAGTTCACCGGCATGAGCGCCGAGCAGGCGATGGGTTACGGCTGGGCCGACGCGGTGCACCCTGAGGACCGAGAACGAACCCTCACGCGCTGGGAAGAGTCCCAGCGGAGCGGTCGGCCCTTCGAAGCGGAATTCCGCTTCCGCAGATCAGATGGCACCTACCGCTGGTTCAAGAGTCGCAGCGTCCCGGTGCGCACGAGTGATGGCACGATCGTGCGATGGTTCGGGGCCAGCAGCGACATCGATGATTCCAAGCGCGCCGAAGCGGCGTTGCGCGCCGCGCTCACGGAAGTCGCCAAGCTGAGAGACCGGCTGCAGGCAGAGAACATTTATCTGATGGAAGAAGTGAAGCAGCAGCAGGGCTTCGAGGAAATCGTGGGCCGGAGCCCGGCTCTACAGCGAGTCCTCCGTCAGGTGGAGCAGGTGGCGCCCGCCGACACGACGGTCCTGATCACCGGCGAAACCGGCTGCGGCAAGGAGCTGATCGCCCGGGCGATCCACAACTTGAGCCCCCGACGGGAGCGCCCCATGGTGACGGTGAACTGCGGCGCCATCTCGGCGGGCCTGGTAGAGAGCGAGTTGTTCGGCCACGAGAAGGGGGCCTTCACCGGAGCGGTCAGCCGCAAGATCGGCCGCTTCGAGCTGGCCCACGAGGGCACGCTCTTTCTCGACGAGATCGGTGACCTCTCGCTTGACCTGCAGGTGAAGCTCCTGCGGGTGCTCCAGGAGGGCGAGCTGGAACGGGTGGGCGGCTCCCGCTCCATCAAGGTGGACGTGCGGGTCATGGCAGCGACTCATAAGGATTTGGAAGCCGCGGTGCTGGATGGCCAGTTCCGGGCTGACCTGTTCTATCGGCTCAACGTCTTCCCCATCCGCTCGCCCGCCCTGCGGGAGCGCCGGGAAGACATTCCGGCACTGGTGCGCTACTTCGCCATGAAGTATGCCACCAAGATGGGAAAACGGATCGAGTCCGTACCCAAGTCGGTGCTGGACACGCTGTCGGCCTACCATTGGCCGGGCAATGTCCGGGAGCTGGCCAACGTCCTCGAGCGCTCGGTGATCATCAGCCGCAGCACCACACTCGAGCTGGGTGACTGGATCGGCCTGCCCCCTGACCACGGGACAGATCGCCCCGAGCCAGCGCCTCAGGAAATCACCCGGGAGCGAATCTTGGATGCGCTCGAGGCGACCGGGTGGCGGGTCAGCGGCCCGAACGGCGCTGCCCAGCGCTTGGGGCTCAAGCCGACCACCCTCGAGGCACGGATGAAGCGGTTTGGCATTGTCCGCCCGGGTGTCCGGTCCCATTCATCGTGAAATTCCCAACCCATTGGGAGTGAATCTCCCAATCCGCTTCGATCCTGATTTCTACCCGCCCGGACCCCCGATACTAAGCCCAAGACTTCCAAAGAGATGGACGAAGCTGAACCAGCGTCGTCGGCTGGCACACGGCCTGCGTTTGGGTAGGTGTCACTGAACAGGTACGACAAGCATGCTGCGTCTTACTCGCACCGCCCTTCACACCGATCAAGTCCTCCTCAAGGCCGAAGGCAGGCTCGTGGCTGAATGGGTGGGACTGCTGGAGGAAGAATGTGCGGCGCTGCTGGGATCCGAGCGGAAGGTCCTGTTGGACCTCGGCGACGTGAGCTACCTGGACCAGCGAGCGATTCGGCTGTTGCGGGACTTAAGGGCAAGTTCCCTATCGATCATCAACTGTCCGCCGCTCATCCAGGAGCTGCTGCGGGAGGGCGCGCCATGATCACGGCCGAGGTGGAGGCCCGGGAGCGGACGCAATTCCAGTTCGAGGCACTCCTGGCCCCGATTCTCTCCATCGCGTACGGCACCGCGGTTCGGCTGACTCGGGATCGCACCGAAGCGGAGGATCTGGTCCAGGACGCTTCGCTCCTCGCCTTCCGCGCCTTCGACTCGTTCCAGCCAGGCACCAACTTCAAGGCTTGGTACTTCCGGATCCTGACCAATGCGTTCTACAGCCGTCATCGGAAGGAAAAGCACGACCGGGCCAATCTCAGCACCGAGGAAATCCCCGCGGGCTACCTCTACAGTCGGACCAGCGAGGCGGGGCTCCACGGTGAGGCAGCCGACCCTGCCTCTGCGATCATGGACCGGCTCGACACCGAGCAGGTAGTGGAGGCGCTGGACCAATTGCCCGAAGAATATCGGGTGGTCTCAACGCTCTACTTCATGGAAGACTTTTCCTATCAGCAGATCGCGGAGGTGGTAGACTGCCCGGTGGGAACGGTTCGGTCCCGACTGCACCGCGGACGGCGGATGCTGCAGAAGGCGCTCTGGACCATAGCCCAGGAACGGGGAATCACGCGAGAATCTCGAGAGCTGCACTAGGCAAGTTCCCAAAGCCGTAGTAGGCTACGCGACATGCACGGCAGCAGGAACGCGGCCTCTTGATCGTCATGGACCGGGAGAACCTCTGGGCACCCGGCTGGTCGCATGTCCTCTCCACCACCAACGACATCGTCGAGCTCGAAGCCTTCCGCGAGCGGGTTGGAGCGCCGCGCCAGGCTCTCCAGTTGAGCAACCGGCGATGGCCGCACCTCGACCTCAAGCTCGAGCCACGCGACCGTGCGCTGGCCGATCCTACCATCCGCGTGTTCGATCGAACCGCGGACATGTTGCGGTTCGTCAAGTCACTGCGAGCTGCTTTGTGAGACAGATGCAGCGGTGGCCTGCCGTTCGTCAGCCGGGCGGTGCCACGGCCCCAGAGCCCGTAGGTGTCTAGAGGATCTTCTTCCCAAAAGCGGATTGTACCAGCTCGACGGCAAACGCTGCAGAGGCATTCCGATCATCCAGGATCGGATTTACCTCCACCATCTCCAGCGACGTCATCCGCCCCGAGTCCGACAAGAGCTCCATGATGAGGTGGGCTTCCCGGTAATCGAGGCCGCCTTTGACGGGAGTGCCGACTCCAGGCGCAACGGTCGGATCGACCGCGTCCAGATCGAAGCTCACGTGCAGGTATGCAGTACCCTCGGTCACCTGCGCCATCGCCTTCTTCATCACCCGGTGGATACCGTGCCGATCGATGTCCGACATGGTATGTACCTGCACCCCGTAGCGCTTGAGCCGGATCTTCTCACCTTCATCCAGACTCCGGATCCCGACCAAGGCGACATTGGCCGGGTCCACCTTCTTGAACTCACCTCCGACCCCCGTCAGCTCCTCCGGCCCGTCGCCTAACAGTGAGGCCAGCGGCATGCCGTGGATATTGCCGCTGGGAGAGGTCTCGGGGGTATTGATGTCGCCGTGAGCATCGATCCACAGTACGCCCACCTTCTTGCGCTGGCGACGGGCATGTGCGGCAACCCCAGACACGGTGCCCACCGCGATGGAATGATCGCCACCAAGGATCAGAGGGAATTCTCCCCGATCCATTACCTTCTCGACTTTTCGGCAGACCAGACGAGAGGCGCGGGCAATCTCGGCCAGATATCGGGCGTGCTCGTCGCCCACCCGGAGCTCTTCCAGATTCTTGATGTCGAGATCGCCTTCGTCCACCACCTTGTGTCCCAACTCGCGCAGCCGCTCGGAGAGGCCGGCAATCCGGATGGCGGACGGTCCCATGTCCACTCCCCGCCGGCCGGACCCGAGGTCCATCGGGACCCCAAGCAGGTGGACGATCACCCGCGGAGCGCTCCTTTACGCCGAGGCTGCCAGCGCACTCGCGCAAGCGACAACCGGCCCCGGCCGTCGAAGCGGACGCCTTCGCGCTCGAGCAGCATGCGCTGGGTGAGGTCTGCACCGGGAGCGGCGCGCAGACTGATACCGCCTGACGCGTTCACCACCCGGTGCCAGGGAACGGTTGTGCCGGAGGGCAATGCGTGGAGGGCGTAGCCTACCTGACGGGCATGACCCGCCAGGCCGGCGAGTTGGGCGACCTGTCCGTAGGTCGCAACCCGGCCGCGGGGGATCTGGCGAACGATGCGGTAGATGGCGGCGTAGCTGCCCGGTTTGCGGGACGCCACGGTCTCAGCTCTGCCGACGGCTGCCTGCGATCACGAGGGCGAGTCCGCCGACGATGGCGAGAGCGCCGACCCAGGTCGGTACCGAGCGCTTCTCCTCCACCGAGGCTTTGAAGTCCCCGACCTTGAGTTCGTGGCGGTCGGAGGTGTAGCTGAGTCCGCGTACCAGCACAAACCCACCCAGCAGCACGAGCACGATACCGATCAGGAGCGAGGGTTTCATGGTTGTCTAAAGTAATGTGGCAGAGCGTGAGCGAGCAGTCTTTGGTCGGTGGTCTTTGGTCCTTGCCGATCGACGATCGAAGCGCCGCGACTAAAGACCAAGGACTAAAGACCAAAGACTCCTAACCTGCGCTACACCACTGCTCTAACTACCCCCCCATCCACCCGCAGCGCGGCGCCGTTGGTGGCCGAAGCTCGCCCGCTGCAGACGTAGACGATCATGGCCGCCACTTCTTCCGGCTTCGCGAAGCGGCGGAGCAGCGAGCTGGGCCGCGCGGTGGCGAAGAACTCGCGCTCCATGGTCTTGAAATCGATTCCTCGGCTCCGAGCCAGACGCTGAACGAACTCGCCGACGCCTTCGGACGCGGTGGGGCCCGGGAGCACGCTGTTCACCGTCACGCCGGTGCCGACCGTGGTCTCGGCGATCCCCCTCGCGACCGCCAGCTGGGCCGTCTTGGTCATTCCGTAGTGGATCATCTCTGCCGGGATCTGCACCGCCGATTCGCTGGAGACGAACACGATGCGCCCCCAGTTGCGAGCCCGCATCTCGGGCAGGTAAAACCGGCTGAGCCGCACTCCACTGAGCACGTTGGTCTCGAAGAAGCGAAGCCAGTCGGCGTCGGAAATGCCCTCGAACTGTTTGGGCTCGAAGATGCCGACGTTGTTGACCAGGACATCGACCCAGGGCACCTCCCGGGTCACGAGCTCACAACCTGCCGAGGTACCGAGGTCGGCGGCGACGCCGCCCACGTGGGCTCCGGGAACTGCGTCCCTTATGGCCCGAATGGCACTCGCGACTCGATCCTCGCCCCGGCCATTTACCATGACGGCGGCGCCCTCGGCCGCGAGCGCCTGGGCCGTTGCGAACCCGATGCCGGCAGTCGAGCCGGTTACCAGGGCCCGGCGGCCTCTGAGCTCGAGGTCCATTCAGCCAGCCTCAGTCACGAGCAAGCTACCGCGTCGTCCTGGCTGCCCGGGGACGAGACATGGCCGCCTCTACCTCGGAGATCTCGCGCGGGGCCTGAGACACTCGCTCCACCCCGGTCGGCGTCACGAAGTAATCGTCTTCGATACGTACCCCGATGTTCTTATATCGCTCAACCGCCGGCCTCACCTTGGTGATCATGGCGCGGTTCCGGGGCGTGTCCGGCAAGCCGTCCAGAGCAGAAGCGCGGACATAGAGCCCGGGTTCGATGGTGAACGCGTCGCCCACCTGGAAAGTGAACGGCGGTACATCACTGTACTGGGCGGGGTCGTGGACATCGAGACCAATCCCATGACCGTACCCGTGGTAGCTGTAGAGATACCATTGGGGACAAGGTTCACCCTCCTTACGGAGTCCCGGTCGGACGGGGCAGAGACCTTCAGGGGCATCGAAGACCGCGTCAGGCGATTCGATCAGCCCCAGTTTGGCAAGACCCTGCTTGACGACGACCCGAGCCGTGCCGTAAGCCGTGTCGCGGGAGGCGCCCGGCTTGACCAGTCGTTCGGCCGTCTTCTGTGCGTCCAGCACTATCTGATAGATCGCCCGCTGCCCCGGAGTGAAGCTGCCGCTGACAGGAACCGTGCGAGTGATGTCGGCAGCGTACCCCTCGTAGCCAGTGGCCACATCCATCAGCAAGACCTCGCCGGCCTGGAGCACTCTTCGCCCGGCGGGATAGTGGAGTACGGTAGAGTTAGGCCCGGACCCGACAATCGATCCATACGCGGGTCGGTCACCACCTAAACGGCGGAAGGTGAACTCGATCGTAGCCTGCACCTCGTTCTCGGCCCGGCCCGGCGCGATCATCTCCATGGCCGCCAGATGCCCCTTGTCGCTGATCTCGATGGCCTTCCGAAGTAGGGCCAGCTCCGCCGGGCTCCGATGAGCGCGCAATCGATCCACAATAGGTGTGGCGTCCCGCACTTGGAGCGAGGTATGCCGCTCCTGGAGCAGCCGAATCAGGGTCCGCGAGAACGAAAGGGTATCACTGCCGGCGAAGTCGTTGGACTGGAAATCGCCCACGACGTAGAGCGGGAGCCCGGTTTGGGCTAGAGAGTCGAGCAGCGGTAGCAGCCTGGCGGCGTAGCGTACCTCGAGACCGGTCGCTCGGGCTAACGCGGCCGTATCGGTCGACCGACCGGTGTAAAGCGCTGCTCTGGGATTGGTCGGAGGGACAAGAAGAATTCCCGTGGTCTCTCGGGCCCGCTTGATCAGCACCAGGGCAGCGTCAGGCTCGAGATATCCGGTGAGATAGCGAAATGCCGGGATCTGATAAAAGTCGGGATAATGATTGACCGGCTCCCGTGCCCCGGCGGAGAGCACGAAGCCACTATCGATCTGCTGGAGCAGCGCCTGGCGCCGCTCGGCGTATGCGCCATTGGGGATCTGGGCCTGAGCGGGGATGCCGAGGCAGGAGAGGAGCAGCAGCGCCACTGAACGCATTGGTACCTCGGGAGGAAGTCAGGCGAGGTCGGGGAAAAGCGCCGGGAAATCCTGGATCAGGGCCCATCCTGTATCCTGGGCGATGGGCTCAAC